>Ga0194055_10000966_pt1 | contig 23384 bp, 34 predicted proteins | sample SepL449m_MetaG_FD_155482 | JGI IMG/M metagenome (GOLD analysis project Ga0194055, IMG submission 155482) | Anoxic zone freshwater microbial communities from boreal shield lake in IISD Experimental Lakes Area, Ontario, Canada - Sep2016-L442-9m | ecosystem: Environmental > Aquatic > Freshwater >... | reverse complement strand
CGAATCTTCTCAGATTCTAAGTATTCATCCCATGGAATCATATTTCTGGCCTGACATTGCATCTGCCGGCCGCTTGCGTCTTCCAGGACGGCAACCGGCCAGTATCGGCCTGGCATCAGTTCAGCTGGCAGCTTATCAACTGCTTTCCACTTAGTACTAGCTTTTTGCAGCGAATACCATTCAGAGCAACTGTAGAACTGCCCGATCCTAACTTTGGCTAATTGCATGTTGCCAGCATATCTGCCAGAGCCGAAGTTTGGTTAGTGCGCCCATCAAGGAGGGTTACCGCTTCAGCTAGTTCTTCGATCGTAAAAGAGAGACTAGCCTGGTATCCGTCATTGTAGCTGGCGGCAACATCGTAAGCGCAGCGCAGCCTTCGTCTTAAAGCTTTTTGGGTTCTGACTGTATGTCCTTTAGCGACCAGGGAAGGTATACCTTTCTTCGCAATCAGAATAGTATCTAGCAGCTCCAGGATTCGCACGGCAGCCTGCTCTGCGAAGGCAAGGGTCACCCATTGGGGGGTCTGATTAATGCTTGTGATTCCGCCTCCACTTAATGAAGATAGCTTATCGATTAGCTCGTCCATCTCTTGTTTCTGCATGTCATCGCGCTGCATCTGATCTTGATATTCATGCCACGGGATCACTGAAGAAGCTTTAACTTCCATTTCTCCGTCTGCGTCTTGCAGGATTATCCGGCGGCCTCGGCCGGGAATAACTGGAGTAATGTTGACGCATTTAAACTTCGCTCCAAAGTCATCGTGACAAGTGAAGAACTGGCCAATTTCGATGTGTTCAATACGCATTCTAATATTAGATTATCAGCATTCGTCCTGCTGGTCGCTTGCGTCCTCTAGAACTGTCACCGGCTTTCCATTTAGTACTAGCTTTTTGCAGAGAATACCATTCAGAGCAGCTGTAGAACTGCCCGATCTTAACTTTGGCTAGTTGCATGACAGCATATCTGCCAGGGCTGAAGTTTGATTAGTGCGTCCTTCAATTCGGGTTACTGCTTCAGCTAGTTCCTCGATCGTAAAAGAGAGACTAGCATGGTATCCCTCATGGTAGCTGAGGCGCGAAGCGCGTCCGCATCCGAAAGCGCGGCGCAGCCGAAGCCCCAAAGCTTTTTGAGTTCTGACTTTGTGTCCTTTGGCGGCTAATGAGGGAATGTCTTTTTTCGGAATTGGGATGGCATCCAATGTTTCTAGTAGTCGCGCGGCGGCCTGCTCTGTGAAAGCAATAGTCACCCAATGAGGAACCTGATTAATGCTTTTGATTCCGCCTCCCGCAAAGCTGTAGAGCTTCTCTATTAGCGCGTCCATCTCTTGTTTCTGCATGGCGGCGCGCTGTATCTGGTCTTGATATGCCTGCCATGGGATAACTGAAGAAGCTTTAACTTCAATTTCGCCCATGCCGTCTTGCATGATTGCCCGGCGGCCGCGGCCTGGAATGGCGGCAGTGATGTCAACGCATTCAAGCTTCGCGCCGAAGTCTTCATAGCGAGTGAAAAACTGGCCGACTTTGATGTGTTCAATGCGCATCCTTCTTTTAGGTTATCAGCATCTGAGCGCCCTGAGATCCCGGGGCGCCCCAGCTAACTGATTTCTAGCCTGCGAAGTATTATCAGAAGTGACTGTTTTTAAGGCTCTTATCCAGAGCACTCCCCGCCTGGCGTTAATCTTGGCGCTGCCAATTATTGTTTTCATGCTGCGTTCTAACTCAGAGCAATCATCGATTAGCTGGCCTGATCATCAGCTACGAATTCTTGATCACAGCGGCCGACCTTTGGAGCTGCGCTCAGCTGCTATGAAGTGGAATCAGAGTGGCCTGAATATGAAAGTGTCAATTGTGGCTGATGGCCAGGATTATGATGTGGTCGCCAATGCTGTCAAAGCTCCAGGCCATCCTTGCGGTGGATTGAACGCACTGGGCTGCGCGACAGTCGGCAAGGAGCCGTCTTTGCCTTGGCAGGATCCTGTTTTAGAGCTACAAGCCCCAACTGCTACCTCTCAGGACCGTGATGAATTTGCTACTGTGGCAGCTCATGAAATAGGTCATTTATTAGGCTTGCAGCATAATAAACGCCATTGCTCATTAATGAATAGCCGAGCTGGCTGCCGCAGGCAGGTCATTGCTTATCATATGGCTGTTGGCTGCCCAGTTTTGTATGACCATGGCGTGATGGACGCTGGCGCTTGGTGCCCGAGTATTTCTTCCGGGCGCTGGATGTGCGGCCCTTCTGACTGGGAGCTACGGCAGCTGCAAGCCCGCTATGGAGGAAAGATTGCTGCTGATTACAGTCCCTGGTGTGGATATGAGAAGAAAGTCAAGTGGCGAGGCTGGTGTCTTTATCCGAGCTGGACTCCAAAAGGATCAGTTCGTCCTAACTGGATTAAGAATGATCGCTGCACAAAAGAGGCTCCTGAACGTTATCTGTCTTTATTGCCATACGCTATTGGTAAAGTTCGGCAAAGGCGGCAAGCTCTGACGGCCTCCGGCCCAGATCCTTTAATGGCCTCTCGCCTTCTGGCAGCGGAAACTCGCTGGCTGGCTTTAACTAATTAGCTGCCCAAGGCTGCCCGAGGAAGGTTTGCCACTCTCGGTCATCTCTTCCAGCTGATCGATCACTAAAGCAATCTTATCCAGATCACCGATAGCGTAAAGTTTACCTTCTGCATCCACCCACATATGGCTCAGGTTTAGCTGATCGGAGAGCTCTTGCAGGCGGACGTTAAGCAGCATTGCTCGGGCTACGTCAGCTTTGCCTTGCGCTTTGCGGTCTTTGCTGCCTTGCCAAGTCTCTTTGATATGACTGCAGAAGTCAGGACGCCAGGGGTCAGTGACGACGGTAGTGCTGTGCTGGAATGAGCGTCCGTGACTAAGATGCAGCGTGAAAGTTCCGTCGGCGTTAGGGCTGATGCTGTCAAGCCGCACCCGCCGGCCGCCCCAACTGTAAATCTCGCCATACTCCATGTCTGAGATATTCATACTATTAGAGCTCCTAGCGCGCCTGGCTTAGAGGACTCTTCAGCAGCTTCAATGATGATGCGAGATAAGGCGGCGATAGCATCAATGTCCGCGTAAATCTGCATGCCGCTATCATTAACCCAGCAGGAGTCAATCCCGAGCTTAGCCATCGCTGGCGCAAGCTGCTTTTGAACGTCAAAGGCCTGAGCGCGAGCATTACGCGCAGCTAGCTTACGGTCTTTGCTGCCTTGCCATGTCTCTTCGATCTCATGCACACGGCCTTGCGAATATTTACCTTGACGGCAGATGTATTCCTCGTCGAGAGAACGTCCGCGCAGCATTCTGATAAGCGGGAAGCCTTCATTATCGACGCCAATCGAGTCAAGCTTAGCGCGCTTACCACCAAGACAATAAACTTCGCCTATTTCCATGTCTTCAATGAGCATACTATTAGACTATCAGCTGAAGGCCGATTAGTTAGCTGCCGAAAGCAAGCTTAATGGCTTCCAGCAGTGAGCTGCGAGTCGCAAAATGTTGCTTCGCAAGTCCAGCTTGTCTGATCAGTTGCCCGTCCGGATCGCCAGCGCAGCCATATACTTGCCAGCCTTTATCGTAACCAATCATGATCGAAGGATGATCAGCTAAAGTCCAGATGCTGCGCCCCTCAAAATAAGGGCTTTCCATACCACGCCATCTTTTTAGCTGTCCGGACTGCATACTGTTAGTTTATCAGTCTTTCGGCCGATAAGGCCACCAGATCTTTTTGCCTGCCGTCCAGCTTAAAGCAGGCACTAGCAGCGAGCGAACCAGGAAAGTGTCTAACAGAACTCCGAATGCCACTGCGAAACCAATTTGAGTTAATGACCAGATAGGCAGGACTGCTAGCACAGCGAAAGTCCCTGCTAATACGATACCTGCTGAAGTGATTACTGCCCCGGTGGCCGCTAAAGCTCGCAACATTCCTTCTTTCGCTCCATGAGCGTAGCTTTCTTCTTTAGCGCGGGCCGTTAAGAAAATATTGTAGTCAACTCCTAAAGCCACTAAGAATACTAGGCTGATAATTGGTAAGCCGGATGAGATTCCCGGGGCGCCCATAACATGAATACTAAGCCAGCTAGTAGCGCCTAATGATGCCGCAAATGAGAGCAGCACTGTCCCCATGAGCATTAAAGGCATGGTTACTGAACGCAATAACAGCATCAGAATGGTCAGCACTACTAGCACAATAATTGGAATAATGACTTTATTGTCTCGTTCAGTTGCGGAGCTTAAATCAGCTTCTTGTGCCGCTGAGCCGCCTACTAAGGCGCCGCTGCCAGCTAAAGCTGCCCGTATGCTAGTTATGTCTTTCTCTGCCTGACTACTACCAGGGCTTGAATTTAAAGTAGCGGCAATAATGCTGCCTTGCGGCCCGCGCGGGCTACTGACTGCTGGAGCTAAGTTAGATATAGCGTCAAGCTGGCGCAAAGATTTCCTAACCTGAAGTTCATCCTTTGCTGCTGGAACAAACACTAAAGTAGGAGCGGAGGCGCCGGCAGGAAAGCTGGCGGCAATCATTTGCTGCGCTTTAACGCTTTCAACTTGGCCGCGGAATGACTGATCAGCTGTCAAAGGCTGCGAGAGAGAGCTCAGTCCGAGAGACAACAGCAGCAGTACCGCAATTACTGCAACCGAGACTGAGTTTTTATGGGCGGCGACTTTGTTCCCGATTTTCCTCCATGGGCCTTGCTGCGCAGTGGGGCTGCCCGGATAAGGAATGAAAGGCCAGAAAGCTTTTCTGCCTCCTAGTAGCAATAGCGCTGGCAGGATGACTAAGGAGCACAGCATGGCTGAAAGAATCCCGATTGCCCCGGCTGGGCCTAAGCCGTTAATGGCATTCACTTTAGCTAAGCTCAGGCATAATAATCCGGCTACTACTGTCGATCCGGAAGCAATAATGGTGGGCGCTGTTTTTTGCAAAGCAACTGAAATGGCTTGGCGCGGGGCACTGTCAGTTCTAAGCTCCTCGCGGTAGCGGGCGACAAGCAATAAGGCATAGTCGGTGCCAGCTCCGAATACTAGAACTGAAAGAATACCGGCGCTTTGTCCGTTCACTACCACCCCGGTTTGGGCTAACAAATATCCTCCGGCCCGAGCTATTAGTTCAGCTATCAGTACAGTGGCAAAGGGTAATATCCAGAAAACTGGAGAACGGTAAATAAGCAGTAGCAGCAGAAATACTAATAATCCAGTCGTAATTAGTAGTGTGCTGTTGATGCCTTGGAATATCTTAATGGCGTCAGCAGCTGACCCTAGCTCTCCCCCTACTGCGGTTGTCAAACCATTCTTTTGTTGCGCCGCCACTTTACTTTTTAAAGCATCAATGGTTGCTGTTATCTGCTCCGGCTTGGCGCGACTGGAATTATTCTTATATATAACTCCGAAAAGTGCGGCATCATTATTATAGGAGGGCGTGGAAGGCGAAAGCTGCGCTCCAGCGGGAAGCGAAGCAGAGATATTAGCCCGCAGCGTTTTTATGGAAGCTAAATCAGCCGGCAGTAGACCGCCGTCGCGGCTTGCTATAACGATGGCGCTACTAGCGTCAGCGGCCGGCAGCTGGCTTTGCACTTCCGCTACTTTTAGGCTTTCCGAGCCTTGCGGCAGAAAGTCGCTTACAGTGTTTTTCTGCGCGCCTTCAAATTTGCCCGCTAATGGCACCGCCCCCACTACCAACAATAAAGAGATAAGCATTACTACCGCTACGCCATAGCGACGGTTAGGCCAGTTAGCGAAAAATGAAAGCATACTTCCTTTTAGTATGCCTACTTCGCCTCGCTGGAGCTGAGTTTTGGACTGCGTAGCGCTTAGGCGAGTAGTTCGATCAGCTGCGCTAGATCATCAGGGCTAACTAGCTTCATTAGCTTGGCGGTTAGCTCAGGGTCAGCGCAGCGCTCATCTGCCGCCATCCAGCTACTAACAACATCAAAGTGGCATAGATCAGGGCGGTCATAAGTTTTTGCTGCCATCCCCCATTGCTTGGCCTGCGAAGCATCTTGCCCAGAGTCAGTCCAGCTGAGGACGAGATCGTAATCACAGAAATCTGAGTTGATTGCAACCCATTCTTTAGCGTCAGCAGGCTTCATTCCAGCCGCAATCCAAGCTTCCGATTTACGGCTACTAGCGAGCGAAGGATGGACATCAGCCCATTCCTGCGCTGCCTGCGGATCATAGCCGCTTGCCAGCTTCGCGCGAACTTGGTCGATGCTGATGTCGCGAGTGCCGAGAGCTTTCTGCCAGAGCGTGATGTCTTCAGGCGTGAAGCCAGCCTTATGCCAGCGGCCGCGCTTTCCTGGCCCAATGAAGTCTCGTCCCAGCTTAGCCCATTGCAAAGCTTCAGGCAGCTCGATCTTATACTTAGTTGTCCATTCTTCCAGCTTGCGAAGTTCAGTGCGGAAGCAGCCTGCTTCTTTGAGCTGTTCTGCGTCGTCGCCAGTCATTCCGCCGTCAAGCAAGTAGCGCAGAGTGTCAGGAGTAGCTCCAGCAGCGACCCGTGACCATTTAGCTGCTTCAGTTACAGGAAACTTTTCTTTCATCCATTCTGAGGCTAGGGCGTATTCGCTGAGTCCGATCTCCGCCCATACTTTCGCTTGGCGAGCAGTTTTGCCAGCCGCCAGCCAGCCATCAGCTCGCTGCGCAATAAGCCCAGCTTCCAGCCATACGGCAGCTTGCGCGGGATCTTGCTGCAATGCATCCCACAGCTTTGCTTCATAGCAGCTGCGAACGCCAGCGCCTAGCCAAGCCTGCGTCTGCTGGATTGAGTAGCCTTCTGTGATCCAGTCGTCAATGCCGCCTTCAGAGATGCTCTCAATGTTGCTCTGCCATTCCAGGAGAACGACTGCCGCCATCTGCTTACGGTTATGGTAACGGTATGAGCGGTAGCCGCTGTATCCGCCAACTTCGATGTAAGCAACTTTTTCAGCGTCGCCGCTGTCAGGAGTAATCTGAATGCCGCCATCCATTGTGACAATGGCAGCGAAGCCGAAGCCTTGCAAAGTGCCTTGTACCAGCTCAGTAGTCTGTTCTTTATCAGGGCTGTCAGTTACAGTAGCGGTCGCGTGGCCGAAAGTGCCGCTGCGATCAAAACTGCCGCTGAAAGATACTTGTGCGTTACGCTGATAGCTGGCAGGCTCAATGCCGCTTACCAGCAGGCCGGCGCTTCCAAGCTGCTCAATAACGCGCCGCAGCAGAATACGCTCAGAGTCGTCAGGGCGATCAGGAAGATTACCTGAAGCAACTTTCTCATTCATTGGATGAGCGGCGCGGAAAAAGTCCATTGCCCCTTGCGGATCTACTGCCGCGTCAGGCGCTTCGGTAAGCTGCTCTGTCTGTGATCCGCCGCCAGTAAGGAGTTCTGCTAAGTCAAGTGTGTCCATACTGTTAGGTTATCAGTTTTTTACTTGGGCATCCCTCTCAGAGGACAATGGTACGCCTTGCCAGGGCTTAACAAAACGGGCAATATATCCTAGGCACCAGGCCAGCATACTGGCCGCTATCCAGCACGCTAAAGGCACTTCAGCTACTACTAGCGCGGCCGGCGCCGTAGCTACCCACAGCAGTCTGGCTAGCCATCTTGCTGAAGCTTTTACTTCGATGCCAGCCCATAATGATAAAGCTAAAGGTGTCAGCAGCCCAATCCAGCTCCAGCCAGGGCCGCTAATCATAACTGCCACCAACAAAGTAGCGGCCAGTAAAGCAAGCGATAAGTAAATGAAGTTAGCACTTTCAGATTTCAGTCTTCGCGCCAGAATCATAACTGCTAGCAGCTGGAGCAGCACAGCTAAGGCTGCCCACAGAAGGGACGGATTAATGTCGGCCAGCCAAAGATCGCCGCGCCATAATCCATCCATCAAGCTCTGCAAAGTGATAGTCACCCCTAAACCTACCCCTGTTGGGCTTTATTGTGTTCAACATGGAAACTGTTGATCCTGCTTGGCGCCGTAAGCTCCTGAGCTGGCTAAAGTTGCTGGCAGGCTGATATACTAGTAATAGATTAACTTATCAGCTCAGGAGCAGAACCAGATGGCTAAGAAGAACGCAAAGATGGCAAACCGTAACTTCGGAATGATCAAGAAGAACGATGAAGGGCCACCAGCTCAGTTTCGGGTTATCACTCCTGCCGGCCAGCCAATCTACCTCATTACCGAGGACGGCATCTCACTAAACGAAGCGGTGCGCCGCGCGCAAGGCTTGGTTGCTGAGGCAGCTATTGCTCAGATCGGCCCGGACGGCAACATGTACCCTGGCACTGTTGATTTGACTGATGCCGCTAACCCTGTTTTCACTCCGCTCACTCCATTGCCGGCTGAGGAAGTAGTTGCCTGATGGAACTGCGCGAAATGCTTCAAGATGACTCGCTAAGCGCGGCAGATATTGCCGGGCGGCTGCTAGCTGACTGCGGCGACCGCAGCAAGGCCTGGATGCTGTGCGCCGGGGCGGAGTCCAGTCCTAAGCTGGAAGAAGTTAAACAGATTCTTGGACCAACTAATTCAGTTCCTTACGCTCCTCCTTTGCCTCGCCTGAGACATTAATTTGCCGGCGCAGCATCAAGCTGCTTATTAAGTTGGCGTTAAGACTGAGCTGAGAGCTAATTTCGGCGGCTCAGAAGTTGTTTTTCGCTTTTCGCTTCCTGTACGATTAAGTCATGCTTATTCGCCGCCTGATTACCGCTCTTGTTGTTTGTGTGCCCTTCGCTTTTACCGCTTCAGCTTCAGCTGCGGTTAAAGCGCCCAGCGGTACAGCTTTCTATAATGCTCCAGCTAAGCTGATTAAAGGCAAGCCTGGAACAATTATTTGGTCGCGGCAAATTAAATATTCTGCCGGCGGCCGAGTAGCTCTTCCTTCATCCTCGAAGACTATGCTGGTTCTTTATCGCTCATTGAGCGTAAAAGGTAAGCCAATCGCGGTTTCCGGAACAATTGATATTCCGAAAGGTAAAGCGCCAGCGACAGGCTGGAAAGTTATTTCATGGGCGCATGGCACTGTTGGCGCCGCTGACGTTTGTGCTCCTTCTCGCACTACTGCTGGTAGCCCCGCCGACGGATATGTTTCTTATGCTACTCCTATTTATGACAGCTGGGTTAAGGCCGGCTATGCGGTCCTAAGAACTGACTATGAAGGGCTTGGCACTCCTGGGCCTCACCCTTACCTAGTTGGCCGCTCCGAAGGTCGCAGCGTAGTCGATATTGCTTTGGCAGCTAAGAAGCTTTATCCTACTCAGTTAAGTGATGATTGGGTAATTGGCGGTCATTCGCAAGGCGGTCATGCTGCTCTTTTCGCCGCCTCCCTTGCTCCTCAGCTAGCTGCAAGCTTGAACCTTAAAGGCGTGTTTGCTTTCGCCCCCGCCTCACATCTATATGAACAAGGTCAAGCAGTGGGACTACTTGGAGATAGCTTTAAAGGCCTGACAGGGTTAGTGGTAATGATTTTGAATAGCGCTGCCCGTGAATCAAACGTAAATCCTAAAAACATCGTGTCAGCTGCAATAGCTGCCAAGTTGCCGCAACTGGAAAAAGTTTGCTCAGCTCAGCTAGGCGATAAGAAGATCTTTGGCGACATCGCGCCCAATAAGGTGCTTAAAGCTGGAGCTACGACCGCTAGCATCGATCAGGCGTTGCGGGACATGAATCCGAACCTGAAAATTGCTGCTCCTGCCTTAATTCTGCAAGGCTTAAGCGACACCACTGTTTTCCCTGCCTTTAGCAATACTCTGAACGATGAATTAGTAGCTAACGGCAATCAAGTCGACTATCAGACTTTTGCCGGGCTTAATCATTCAGGAGTGGTTACTGACCCAGTACCTGAAGCGGTTGTAACTAACTGGCTTAAAGTTGTTCTTCCTTGAGTCTTTCAGAAAACATAGCTGCTTGCTGAGAACTGTCAAACCATTGCGGCCGCCCTATCCATCCCGTTTGATGCCAGCGGCCAGCCTTGACACGCCAAATGCCAATGCCAACAGCAAATAATTCAACGTGGCTGGATGATACAGTCGCTACCGATAGCATTTTGTTTGCCTCTTCGCCAGGCTCGCCCTCTCGGACCTGCTCGCCGTAGCTAAGCCGGCAAGCTTCCCATACCTTGTTCTCATTGCGGGCTTCGCTATGTAGCTCTTCTAGGGCTAGCCACAGCATGCTCGCTAATGCCAGAGTAATCCATAGCATAATCGGCGAGAGCAAAATGGCGCTTGCCGTGCCGGCTGCCACTACTAGTGAGATCATTAAACGGTCGCGCCGTCGTAATGGCCGGGCCGCATCCTCAGCCCAGCTTTTAACTTCAGTTAAATTAGCAGGATTAGTAGCTGGAAGCCATCGCGACATACTAGCATCTTAACGCACCATAGGCTTATTGTGATCAGTATTTTAGGCATCTTTTTGATCGGTAAGGCATAGTTGGCGCATGCTTCCGCGTCCAGGCCGAAAAGTGTTGCGCCGCACTCTGCTAGGAGGACTAATTATTAGCTGCTGCTCGGCCAGTATAGTTGTCTGCTTAGCCTGGCGTCAGCTGGAAGACATTAACACTGCCTTGCAATCCTCACCGCGCCTGCAGATCCCCGCTCTGAGCGCGTCATCATCCGGATCGCAAACCATTTTGCTGATCGGATCAGATCGACGTTGGAATGAGCAGTCCGGCAAAGGCCGATCTGACACTATGCTGCTAGTCAGGCTTAATAGCAAAGCCGGATACTCCACTGTGATGAATGTGCCGCGCGATTTAAGAACTACTATCTCAGTGCCCGGCGGATCAAGAACAGATAAATTGAATGCCGCTTACAATGAGGGCGGCGCTAGCGCTCTGGTTTCTACTTTGCGCAATCAGACTGGAATAAAAGTTAATCATGTTTTCGAAATAGGCTTAGGCGCCTTTGCGCAAATGGTTAACAGCTTCGGCTGCTCATGGATCGATGTAGATCGCCGTTACTATCATTCTAATCAGGGCCTACCAGCCTTCTTGCAGTATGCTGAGATCAATCTGCAGCCGGGATATCAGAAACTATGCGGCCAAGATGCTTTGTCTTATGTGCGCCATCGCCATGATGATTCTGATCTATTTCGCGCTGCCCGTCAGCAGAATTTTCTGCGGTCTTTTGCTTCCGGATTAGATCCTTCTGGCATTATGTCGCGCCGCAGCCAACTACTAAACATTCTAAGTAGCTACGTAAGAACAGACCTGCGGGGCAACGCTCAATTAGCTAGCTTACTTAGCAGCCTACTTACCGCTTCCACTAAGCCGGTCCGTCAGCTTCGCTGGCCGCAGCATGATGCGATGATAGGTGGAGTTTCTTACTTGACAAATTCGCCGGCCGAGATAAATACTATGCGCAAAGATTTTCTCTCAGCTCGCCCAGCGGTTCACGCAGCATTAAAGGCTAAAGATAATCGTCCTGCTTCACGTCGCCAGCAGCGGGCCGTTGAGCCTGACCGAGCTTTCGCCTTGCAAGCGATAGCGGGATATCGTGGCAAGCCGGGCGTTATGTGGCCGGCAGTGCGGCCTAAGGGATCGATATTTATAAGTAATGCTCTGCGCTCCTATAGCGCTAATTCTAAGCCTGCTTTCTGGCTTTCTTTATCCCTGACAGGCTCCGCTTTTGGCATCCAGTCTATTCGCTGGAAGCAGCCTCCGATTTTAGCCGCCCCGCATCAGACAATAAAGATCAAGGGTAGACGCATGATGGTGTACTGGGATGGAGATAAGCCTAAACTGATTGCCTGGCGGCAGGGAGTCTGGAGCTACTGGATAATTAATACTTTAGACCGCAAGTTAAGCTTCAAAGCTATGGCAGACACGCTGGCTTCTTTAAGGCCTTGAAATTAGGCGCTGGTGTACTGCTTGGCGGCTTAATACTCGGCGGGCACTAATCGGCTTAGTGGGATCACTAAGCGCGGCCGCCACTAGTCGCAGCGTCATGTAAGCGCGCTGTTCGGCGCGCCGCTGCTGAGCGTGCTGCAGATCTTCAGTCAAAGAATCCATTATTTGCACTGTACTGCACGACTCATAGGTATGGGCGGCGGCAAATAAGGATTAGCTGGGCAATAAAGCTGCACTGGCTTCATTTCGTAGCCAAGCCGGTGCTGCAGTGGCCTGAACCCACTGTGCACTATGGAGCCAATCCTGTACAGCTGTATGGTGCTCCTTAGTTCAGCTGGCACAGGCGGAAGATCCCAGTTTCTTATTTCGCGGCATAGTGCTCCGGCCGCTACCGGCATCCAGTCGCTGGCTGGCTGTGAGCTAAGAGATTCCTCAGCTTCAGCGGCCTGCTGACAGCCGCCGAAAGAGGCCTGCCAGCTATGCAGCTCACCCAGCCCACCTAAAGGACTGAGATGCACTGACTGGCCGGCTGGCCGCGCGCTAATGTCGCTGGCTTTCGCCATTTCTTTCTCAGCCCATGATGCCATTGCTGCTCGGCTCTCAAACTCTAATAACTTATGACTGCAGCCAGCGCTAATCTCTAGCGCTCTTGCCTCTCCTCCCCATACCAGAAGCTCTCGCAGTCCTCCGCTGCTAGGGCGCCAAGAAATAATGATATCTGCTTCTCCTTGCCGGATTCTCCATAGGCCTGGAGCTTCATAATCCATTTCGCTGAGGATGTCTTGTAGCGCCTGTTTGCTGCTAATCCCAACTAATAAGGCTGGCTTTAGCTTACTTATTAGCTGGCTGTCTGACATACTCTGCTCTGCTTGTAGCTGGCCGATAAGGCTGATCAGCTGCTGCGAGCTAAGCTGGAAATTCCAACATGAATCATCAGCTTGCAAGACAATGGAGGCCAGGCGCCGCAGGCTTTCTGGTTCGCATTCAGCTAGCTGCTCGCTTAAAGACAGTCCAGAGTTTTCATCTATTAGCTGCAGAACGCCTTGCGGTAGTGGTTGCCAGCTTCGAGCAGCTTGCTTCCATGCTTCGACGCTTACAGGCCGCTCTACCAGCTCCCTGAGGGAAGTTCGCGTAATAATGCTGGCCTGATCGGACTTAGTCCATTTGATCTTCGGAGGTCCTTGCAAGCAAATCATTCTCTTAAGCTTGCCTGCTTAGAATGCTTATTGCATAAGTGCGTAATATTGAGCAGTAATAAGCGCCGCCGCGCATAATTACGAAGTGTGGATAAACAAACTCTTTAAAGACAAGGGTAACGGCGCTAAGGCTCGTCTTCGAATAAAGACTGTTCAGGTCCAGTTGCCTGACGCTTGGTCAGGCTGGGATTCGTCCGGCGCTGACGCAGCTCAATGGTGGCGGCTTCGGGTTGGCACTGAAGCTACTGCTACTTATTATGCTCAGGCGGCCGACAACTCCCCCTCCTTTCGCCAACTCAGAGTGACATTAGATCTGCCATTACTGATGCAAGCCCGATCTCTGCCGGCCGCTGAGACCATGCTGCCTGAACTATTAGCAGGCCTCAGTTATGCTCAGCTGATATTGAGCGCTCAGCTGTTCTCTAATATCGGCTTCACTCCTCCTCATCACAACATGCTGACATTATTAGAGCTGCGTGATCCATCTAATTTATGGATCATTGAATCCGAAATTTTAGCTCCAGGAATTCTGCTTTGAGATTTAAAGAGCTGACCTCAGAATCAGTTCCTGAGCTGCAGTTCCAGCTCATTAACCGGAAATTGTGGTTTGACATCGAGACAGAAGGGTTTCTTCCTACTTGGCCTTTAGCTTTATCATTTGAAATAGAGAAGTTGGCTGCTGACTCACCGGCGCAGCAAGTGTTTTGGTGCCTTAGTGCTGCCAGCGCCTTAATGGTTAGTTATATGCAGCCTGATCAAAGCCTTAAATCATTACGGCTTTGGGCAGGCGATAACGCCGAAGGCTATTCGCTAATTGCCGCTGATTGCTGTCAGACGCTCTGAGATGTCATCTGCTGCTGTTTCAGTCCAGCGGCCGGATTCGACCAGTGATTCCAGCATCTCGCGCACTTGCTCGGCCTTCTGCTCAGCTTCTGGCTCATCGAACAGCAAAGCGTCAGCTGTATCAAGCAGCTTGTCTAGTTCAGGGGCGTGAAGCGCTGCCTCTCCTCGGCGCCGCAGTGATGCGGTGAACTCTCCGTAGCAACGCCCGCGCTCGGCTAGTGGATGATCTGTAAGAGTAGATGATTGCATAACTATAGTTTATCAGCTGCAAGGGCAGCTTAGAAAGCTGATGTCTCTTTATGCTGCTTTAAAGCTTGATTCTGTTTAGCCTTCTCTTCCGTGCAAAGCGCGCACTTCAGTCCGCTGCTATCCGTAATCAGTAGCGGGCTCTTTACTTCGAGATGCCTCAAGCAGGGGGCGCAAACCGCCTGCTCGTCGACTCGGTAAAGTTTGATCATAAAGTTAGGTTATCAGGCAAATAATCTCTTTGCACGAAAGCAGCGCAGCTGTCCTTAATGAGGGGCATGCTTGTTGAGATGACAGCCTCAGTTCTCATCAGTTATGCAGATTGGCAGCAAATTATGTTTGCCCTGGGCTGGTCCGATCCTTATCCTGATCAGCTATGGACAGCGATTGGGGGCGGCCCGCAGCAGACTGTTGACGCTAATAAAGTTGCGCAACTAGTTGCTGGATTGGGCTGGAGTGCAGCTCACGCCGAAGCAATCTGGCGCGCCGTGCAGAATGCCTCAGCGCCTGTCGCTTTAGATGCTCAGCCCACCCAGGCGGCTATGCCCGCTCCGGCCGCCCAGCCCGCTCCGGCTGCTATGCCATGGGAGCAAGGCGTAGTAAGTAGGCCGCAGCAAGCAGAACCTAGCTCTCCCGCTAAGAGCTTCTCGGTTGAGCTACCGGCCCGCCGGCTGCTAGCTGCTTTCGTAGATGGTATGATTTGGCTGCTGGTGGCATTCGCGGTTCTTAAATTAGCAGGGCTTGATGTAGGCCAGCTTAGCGGCAGGTCATCTGATAGTTCGCAGTTAGCTCAATTAGCGTTATCAGCTTTGACTATTTCAGCTATTATGCTACTGTTTTTCTATTGGACGATGAGACGACCATCTCATGTAGGGCAAACCTTAGGCAAGCAGCTGGCGAATCTGAAAGTATGTAATCAAGATGGCGGAGAGCTATCCACTAAAGCTTTGTTGGTGCGGGAAGGTGTGATGATCTTAGTTCTACCATGGATAGCCTGCTGGCTGCTGAACAGTTTAATATGGCCACTAGGTTTGGTTGTTGTCGCGGCCTGGCTTGTTGCCAGCTTAATAGGTAAAGCTCCGCAAGATCTTGTAGCTGGCAGCAAATCCGTTAGCAGCTAGGAGGAGGAAATGCGATCAGGCGCTAGTAGCATGCGTGCTTCTCTGAGATGATGGGAGGCTACTGGATCATCGCATAAAGCGGTAGCTTCACAAAGGGCGTCGACGCCATTTTCATGACGTCCATTTTTAAGCAGCCATAATGCGTCTTCAGCCCATTCTCTGGCTAGCTGATCCATGCGGAAGCTGAGGCCGTTAGTAATTAAGGCGATAGCTTCAGCTTTTTTCTTGTCATCTTCAGCAGTCATTTTCTTAAGACTGCCACAAAAAAGCTCTTCAGCTGCTTATCTGGCCAAAAACTGTTAGCCCAAGAGATCAGCTAGAGCAGAATGACTATCTTCTTCGCTTGCTTCGGTGTCCGTAGCAACGAAGTCATTAGCTTTTTGTCCGAGTAGAGCCAGCAGGGCAATGATGGCCGATTCCTCAAGCGAAACAGAAGCTCCATAAGTAGTAATTCTTGTGTCGCCACGAAGATAGGTAAGGTGAACACTGTGGCTGGGGACTCCGACCTGACCGAGAGCTTGTTTTAGCTGCTCTGATAGCGCCTCTATGCGCTCGCGTTCGCGTTCCTGAACTTCCTGCTGGCGCTTGCGGGTTTCCACCGCGTCTTGATGCGTTGCCCATAGCAATTCCACTTTAGAAGAAGTCACTACTTCTTCCTTGCCATCACGATGACCTTCGAACCATTTTACCAGCACTCCGTCACGGCGAACTTTGCCGGTGTAGGTGGTGCGCTCCACGCGCACCTCGACTACTTCAGCTCCGCCGTAGTAGCCAACCTTGTACTTTTCTCCTACTACAATGTCTTTGATCTTCATACTGTTAGGATATCAGTTGCGGCAGCTGATATCCTTCCGAGGCGGTTATTGTTAAGCCTGATATGGTTAAGGTATGGAATGTCTCCATCTTAAGATGAAACGCATTGATCCTGACTGGGCGGCAGTCAGCCAATGGCGAGAATGGCCAGGCCTAATGAGCGGCCTGGTGGTAGGAACTGGTTTTCACAGCAAAGAAGCTCAAGCAGCCTGGTCTTGCGCCAGCCAGAATTACGTACCTGTTTCATGTAGCGAAGGAAATGTGCTGGCTTTCACAGCCCTATTACAGCGCGAACCTAGCAATCCTCATGATGGGAACGCGATTGCAGTTTATCTATATCAAGGCGATTCGCCGAATTTTTGGCATATTGGCTATGTGCCTAAGGCAATTGCGGCTGGTTGGGCGCAGGAAATGGATGCAGCACAAATAAATGAGATAAAAGTTCCTTCCTTACTACATAGGCATCCGCGCATGATCAAGTTTAGAATTCATCTATGGCCACTCAGAATTGTCAGTTATCTGCAAGGCGAGTCAGGAAAGCCTTTGCAGCTTACGACTCCCGTGCAGCATCTCTCAGAGTCATGGCCTGCCAAGTCTGACAAGGAGAGATTAGCTACCTGCAGCTGGTGATTCCGCAATGCTTTTAAGCCATTTCTCAGCCGAAGTTCTATCCACCAATATCATGCCTTCCAGCAAACTCTGCGATCCGTCGCTCTTCACGGCATACAATTCGCCGCGGATAACGCCTTTTTTGTCGCGGCCGATGGCCTTTTTCCCGATTCCGAATGCTTCTCACCCCAGCTCTCTAACATGCTAGGCAGCATAGCATAATGACTGCCCCCAACCCTGCTCCCTGGCCAGCGCCGCTGAATGATCCGGACGCGCTGCCGCCCGACACCCGCAACCTTATTGATCATTATAAGTACTGGGAAGTAGAGGCAATCAAGGCTGACCTTGATATGCAGCGCCATCAGTTCGTGGTGTTGTGTGAAAATATTGCTTATGATTTTAATATCGCCACGGTAATTCGCAACGCCAATGCTTTTCTGGCTTCTCGGGTAATTGTCTGCGGCCGTAAAAGCTGGGATCGGAGAGGAGCGGTCGGCACTCATCATTATCAGCATGTCAGTTACCAGCCTGACGGTAGAGAGGCAGTGACGCAGCTTCAGAGCGAAGGATATCAAATCGTCGCCGTCGATCAAGCTCCTCAGGCGCAAAATCTGCATACTTTTCAGTGGCCTGAGAAAAGCGTGATGATCATGGGGCAAGAACAGATAGGTGTTTCGCCTTGGCTAATAGAAGCAGCCGATAGCTGCGTTTATATCCCTCAGTGGGGCAGCACTCGCTCGCTTAATGTGGGAGTTGCTTCTGGATTGGCGATGAACAGCTGGGCTATGCAGCACGCTAATCCTCCGCGCAGCTAAAAACTGATTTCTATTTCCTGAGGCGCTAAAGCCGGCGCCAGGCCTCGCCACCTAGCTCTTCGCTGCGCTCTAGTATCTGGTTCGGCGCATCATCCAAGCGAAAGAAACAATGTAGTCTCCGCGGCTGGAGCGTCTTGATAGCCTGCCGCCTTGAGCTTGTAGCTCATCAAGGCAGTCGCTGCAGAACAGCCCACTCTGATTTTCGAAAGCACTGAATTCCATGTCGCCGTCAGCCATGTTGATGCTCTGAATTTGGCTGGCAGTTAAAACTAAGGCTCGCCCTCCTTTCTGGAAAGGCTCGCCGCATCCGCCTTGGCCGCGCGAGCATATTAGATAATCGCCGGAGATGTTATCCATACATGTTAGGTTAACTAACGCTCTAATGGTTAGGTTGCTTCTCCGTGGGATTCCGCTTAAAGCAATTGCAAGATGCGAGCTTCAGCGCTCACCGATTGCAGCTTAAGTGGCTTTAACGGCAGATAATGAGATTGGCCAAGGAGGCTGGCTTTGGCCAGTAATTCGATCTGCTGACTGTATGCCCGGGCCTTAAAGGTAACTGACGTTGCTTGATGTCTCATGATTTAACTGTCAGCGAGTTTCGCTTGCTTGCAACAGATAGGGCTTAAGTTCTTAGCATGAGTGATTATCGCGCTGACTGTTTTGGCTGCTGGGTTTCCAGCTGGCCGGCGGGCACTAAGCCGGTGCCGGAGCCTGCTTGGCTGCTGGGCGAAGGTTGGACACTTAATCATCGTGAAATAGGATCTGCTAGGCGTCCTAGTTGGGTGCTACAAACTCGCCGCCATATCGCTACTTTGTCTAAAGCTACTCCGCAAGAATTAGCTGAATTTGGTCCTGCTTTAGCTGGAGCTATGTCGGCTGCCGGAGCAGCCTGCGAAGCTCCGAGAATGTTCATGCAGCTCACTAATCAGCGTGGTCATTTCCATCTTGACTTAGTGCCCTGGTATGAAGGCGACACTGTCTCAGAAGCTGGCTTATTGGTTGAGCATGATATGCCAGCCGGAGTAGTGCGCCGCGATCTGGCTTACCTGCTAGAAAAAACTGGTCAAGCTTTACCAGCAGGATTACTTTCAGCTAAAGTACTTTAAGGCCCTGATTAGAGCAAAAAGGTCAGTTGCATAGAAAAAGGTTAAACTTTGCTTATGCCAGTAAGTCGCCTAAAAATTGACTATATTCCAGGGCCTTTGCTACGCCAGCGTTACAGCTCCACAGCGGTGGGCCGCTTATGGCTTGAGAAAGCTCCTCGCTTAGCAGCTCAATACGCCCGTGATCATGAACTTCAATTAAGCAGATCTTTGAAGTCTGGCCATGCTTTTGTGTTGCCAGCGCGCAGTAAGTCAGGGCAAGACATGCTGCTGAAAATTTCACGCAACACTCTAACAGCCAAGCTTGAAGCATTAGCTTTGCGCTATTGGCCTGAATGGGCTCCACATGTGCATCATCTTGACGGCCGCACCGGAGCTCTATTATTGGAGCGGATTCGTCCTGGATCCCAGATTACGGATCGCCGCTTAGCTACTGCCGCTGATTTGCTGCGCAAAATTCAGCCAATAACTTTGGCGGTCCCGCATAATAAGAAAGTCCCTTCCTTAGCTGAACAAGTGACCCGCGGACAATCATTAATAAGCTATGAATTATGGCCTGGAGATGCGGTGCGTGACGCAGCTATTAGCAGCCTCAGGCAAGGCCCTCGACGCTTACTGCATGGTAATTTTACTCCAGGCTCAATACTGATTTCAGTGGAGGGCGCCGTCATGGTTTCGCCCCGCCCAGCGGTCGGGGATCCTTGTTATGATGCTGCCAGCTGGGCCCTCTCTGACCAGGAATCAGGCTCAGTACGCCATAACTGCCAGCAACTGGCTAAAAGAGTTGAAATGGATGAGGAGCGGATAAGAGAGATTGCTTGGATTGTCGCCGCATTAGAGCTTGAATTAGCGCCTGACGCTTACCAAGCCAGGCTCCGCCGCTGGCTTGATGTGGCCGCCACCGATAAAGCAGTTAAAAATCTGCTTTCTACTTAAGAGAAGAGCCGCGGTAATTTAGCTACGAAGTGTATCGTAGGAGTAATGTTTGTTCGACGTAATCGTAGGCGCAAACCAGCCTTCGCTGTCAAGGCCAAACTGCCGGCGCTGCCTGAACTATTAGATCGATGGAATAGTAAATATGAACTGCAACTGCAATCATTACAGGCTCGCCATCAGACAGCTAAGCAGCAAGCTCGCAGCTTAGCCTGTCTGAGTTCAGCTCCGGAAACAGAAATTGATCCATTGTTAACGCAGGCAAGCAAAGATTATGTTGCTTTAAGTGAGCAGTTGCGCTGCCTGCAGATCGACAATGATGAAATCCAAAAAAGTCTGGTATCTTGCTTGCAAATAGCTTCATATACTAAAGCCTGCTTGCTGCAATCTAAAACCGAAATGGAAGTTGAGCTGGAATGCGTTCGGCTTGAAATACGCTCCCAGCCGGAGAAGTTCAATTTGCTAGCCATACGATGCCGCGCAATTAAGAAAACTCTCGTTCAGTTGTCGCTTACTGTCTCCGCCTTAGAAGACTGCCGCTGGGATCAAGTCCGTCCTTTCCTAGTTGCGATGCGCCCTTACAACAGCTATAACTTGCGCAATTATATTGAGACTGCGCTAGGAACTGATCCTGCTTGGCCTTCAGGTAATTTGCGATCCCTGGAAGATCTGCAAAGCCGGCTTAATGCTTTAACTCGCCCCATTTAATTCTGGCCGCAGCACTACCCGAGCTCCCATCTGCTCCTGGAAAAGAATAATTAGTTGCCCTTGCGCTGCTAGCTCCAGTAACGCTTCAAGATCCCATTCACCTGCCGCAACTTTAACCCAGCCAGCTTTAACTGGTTTTCTGATTACTGCCCGTCCAGGACGGATGAAATCTATTTGCAGTTGCTGCTGACAGTCAGGTTCCGTCAAAACCGACAAAGCAGAACGCAAACTCTCCGCTCCTAATCTCGGGTCAGGCTTAGGCGGCTTCGCTGTTCGCTTCTTTCTAGCCATGATTAAATCTACTCAATGGCGGCTTCGCTAAGTTCTCTGCCGCGTCAGCACATAAAGGGTGCGGCTTGCTTGTAGCCCGAGCTAATCTTAAAAGCGTTATGACTGAGCCTTACTTAGCTGATCTGGATCGCACTATCCTACATCTGTTAGCTGACCGCCCTTGCGCTTTGTCTAGAGTTCAATCTCAGATTGGCTGCGCAATCAGTGAAGCTGAATCCACTTTGCAAACTTTACTTCGTCTGGGCCTCGTGATCAGCAAAGATGACGGCGTATGGCAACTTTCAGCTGCCGGTGCGCGCGCTATTTAACTAAGCAGACTTGGACGTTCTTTTTCCAATTATCTCGGACGCTTTGGTCCCAAACAAACACGTCGATATGATTGGATTTGATTCCGCCGCCGGTATCTTCGGCGGAAAATAAGCCTTTGTAATTCAACGGATTAGGCCATACGCGAAGCTTAGAATGCATGGGGATGACTTTTGGATCGACAGCCAAATAATATCTGTTAGGAACCAGTGCTTTTCCAGTGGAAGTGATGGGCCCGCCTTCTATCGAATTCCAGGGAGGTCCATAAGCGGTCGACAAGAACGTTTTTTCCCATTTGCAATCCGAGTTGTCCGTAGCGCCACTAACCGGCGAAGATGAGGAGGGGGGTGCAGGATTCGAGTCTGGCCCGCTAGTAGCGGCTTCCTTTACAGTGATTGCAGGAATTCTTTTCGCTGCAGGCGCTATTTGCATTTCGCTGGCTGCCTTCTGCTCTTCAGCGCTTAAATCAATATTCTGAGCTGGCAATGCATCAACTTTATCGGCTGGCAATTCTGCTTGGCCTGGCTGGCCAGGGGCCGCGACTTCAGGCGATGAAGGGCCGGCGGGCTGAGAGGAGGCATTGGCGCTAGATGCTGTGGGTGACCCGCTAGCACTTTCATTAGAAGGGGAAAGAATCTGAAAGGCCGCTATTCCCGCTAATAAAGATATAGAGGCATAAAGCCAGATAATTCCGTTCCGCATACTTAACAGTTTAATGCAGAATCAATTATGATATCTGCCCTTCGTCTTCAGGCATACCGTCACTCGTCTATTGCCCCAGCTGTCACGAGCTTTACGGCCCTGGGATGTGAAAATATCGATTGTACGGCCAGTTATGGAGCCGCCGGTATCTTCCGCCGTGAAGGTTAAGTTGTTGCCGAGCGGACTTCTGGAGAGAGTGAGCTTAGATCCAAGTTTTATGACTCGCGGATCGACAGCGACGTAGCGCTTGCCTTTAGTAAGCTTCTTGCCTGTCGCAGTGAACGATCCGCCTTCCATGCCGCTCCAGGGTGGGCCATAACTGGTGCTTGAGAAAGATCGTTTCCACAAACAAGGCTGAGGCGTGGCTGGAGGGGCAGTGCCGCCAACGCTGGCAGCGATCATTAAACTACTCACAACAGAAAGTAACATATGGTTAGGTTATCGCAATTGATAAGATCTGAGCAAAAGGCGCCTTGATGCCAGTTTCAGGCGTTTAGCTGAGACGGAGGAAGCCGACTGCTTCACTGCGATTACGGTGTACTCTGTCTACTTTGTCAGAGTAGTTGCCTTCAATGGTGTTAAGGCTACCGTCTTTGTTTACTGATTCGACTATGCCAATGTGCTGAGGGAACAAGATTACGTCGCCGGCTTTTGGCTGACCGGAAGCAGGAATGAATTTGCCGGTGCTACGAGCCCAAGCAGTTATGTCTGGCACATAGCCCAGGCCACTGCCGCCAGCTCCAATTGGAGCTCCAGCTTGCCGCGCTATATAGGACACAAAATATGCGCACCAGGGCTGTCCTGCTGCGGCGCCTTTAGTGGCGGTGCGGTAACGAGCAATATCAGTGGAATCATTATTGCCGTTTGTTTCTTTGACTCCTTTAGCTAGTTCTGTTCTAGCTAAAGAGACTATTTTGTCTGCCACCGATCCTGAAGCTGCGCTGGTATTGCCAGCATTCATGTTGCTTTGCAGCTCTCCGGCAAACTGCGCGCCTCCTGTTTGGTCAGTTGCAGGCTGCTGCGCGGCAGGCGGATTGATCATTTGCTGGATTTGTTGGATGCGTGAGACAGCTTCTGCTAAAGACATTAGCGGTAATATTAAAGCAATATGAGGTCTGATGCCAGCTTTAGCTTGCCCGGACTTGCTTTAAGGCCGCCGCAGTCCATTCCAGTCCCGGATTATATGTAATGCCTTCCAGGCGCTGCGGCCATTTTTTCATTAGTTGCAGTTGTTGCAGCTGCTGCCAGCGCTCTATTAAGCCTTGTCTGACTGGGATTGAGCCTCCCCATGCGTCTTTTGATGTTTGCTGCGCCCAGCTTGCTACAGGCGGCTTCTGCTGACACCAGCACCATATTAATGCTTGGTTGACCATATCCTGATAACTATCAGCAATTAGGACAGCTCCTTGATCGGAAAGCCACATGCTCTGCTGAGCCGCTCCATTACACCAATAATTGCAGCTGGATTGAAATATGAAACCTTGCTGCTGAGCTGTCAAAGCGAAATCGTTCCAGCGTTGCCCTAAATGCGAGTCGCCGAATTCTTGTAGTAAAGCTGTTAGGCGCTGATTATGGTCAATAGCTAAAGCCGCCGCTAATTGACTGGGGTTCTTAGCTCCGCTTTGCTGCGCGGCCTGATTAGCATCCCAGTCCAACATCCTTAGCAGCATGCTTTAAGCTATGCCACATCACAGCCTTATATGATGACTTTTCTTGCTGTCAGCCAGCTAATTGATCTTTGATGCGCTGCTGGCGTTGGCGCGTGGCTTGCAGAAGATCAGATAATTGAGTCACGCTTTTTGCTGCTTTGTCTTGCGACGCTGAATGGCGCTCCATACCGCTGGCGCCTTTCAAAGCTAGCCGGCTCTGCTGCTGAGCTGCGTATTGCTGC
>Ga0194055_10000964_pt1 | contig 23399 bp, 20 predicted proteins | sample SepL449m_MetaG_FD_155482 | JGI IMG/M metagenome (GOLD analysis project Ga0194055, IMG submission 155482) | Anoxic zone freshwater microbial communities from boreal shield lake in IISD Experimental Lakes Area, Ontario, Canada - Sep2016-L442-9m | ecosystem: Environmental > Aquatic > Freshwater >... | reverse complement strand
TAGACCGGAAGAATTAGCAGCCATTTGGTGCACCAAGTTATCGTTGATTATTTCGTAACAAATGATTGGCCCAATCTCATATCCGGCGATGTTATGCGTCTGCAGATCTGATCCTGGCTTGAAATCAGTAACTGATTTTGCATACGGTGAGATTATCTCGGCCAAGGCGCGTAGCGGCATAAATTCGCCAAATGGAGTCAACCCACGCTTGATATAAACGGTTTTTTCAGCGCCAGTGAGGTCATACATGACGGAAGCATTGGCTGGCGCACCAAAGCGATCAAGTACGACGCCGGCTACTAACGGCGTATCTAATTTGGAAGTTAGCACTGAAATATCCTTAGCAACTTCTGGATATTGACTCGGGTCAATATCAATAGCATTTTCTGGCCAAACGATTGCATCGTATCCTTCGTTAGCGAATCGATATGTCGCATCGCGATGTAGATCAAAGACTGCCTTGGCGCGTGAGTTGAAATCCAAGCCAACAGACGGGGTATTTCCTTGGATAGCCAGTAACTTGATTGCTCCACTCCCCTGCGCATTTAGCGGCAATAGCGCTAGTCCAATAAATATAAAGGCAGATAAAATTAGGTTTCTAAAAGATATTTTAGTCAGCAAAATTGCAAATATCAGCGTTATTGCAGAGAGGGCAAGTACTCCCCCGTAAGGAACAATCCTTAGCGCTGGTGATTCCACCTGACTAAAGGCTATTCGGGTCCAACCAAAGCCACCGAATGGGAAATTAGCGCGGAGTTCTTCCATGGTCAGAAGTGCAAGGATTGTCCACCAATTATTTTTGAATTTCTTCGCAATGTAGCCAACCGGAATGTAGAAGAGGGCCTGCAATAGAGAGAGTAGCAACCAAGGAAGAGCGCCTACAAATTTTCCTGACCAATACAGGACTGTCGCGTTATAGAAAAGGCCAAAGAGGAAGAGGTGCCAGATCGGCCTATCAGTCTTGGTAATCTTGCGAAGTAAAATTGCATAACCAAACACGGCGAAATACCAGATTCCTATCGGCGCAAAAGCTGCACTAGCTAAGAACGCCGCTAAGACGGTAATTACCATTTCAGCGCTGCAATCAACCGATCTACGCTGGCCCCCAGGCCATAACGCTCTTTAATTTCATAAATTTTAGATAAATCCTTTGGAGCTTGGGGCATAGAAATATCTAGCGTTGGTAGCGAAATATCTTTGGCGCAATGCACCAAGGTTGGCGCAATCTTTAAATAATCAGCGCCAGCGATTATCTTCTTTGCTAGCGCCGCGGGCAGGGCCGGGTGCGCATCCCGTGCTCCTTGCAGCGCCTGATCAACATCTGCAAAGTGGTTGGCTATTACAGCAGCGCCCTTCTCCCCGATCCCGCGCACACCAGGTAGACCATCTGATGGATCACCGCGAAACATCGCAAAGAGCGCGTAACGATCGCCGGGAATCGCATATTTACGGGCGACCCACGAAATATCCACGAGTTCGTGTTGAGAGAGTCCCTTTGCCAAGTAAACAACTTTTACATCGCGTTTATCATCAACTAATTGAAAGAGGTCACGATCGCCGGTGACAATTCGAATGGGCCCATTCTCTTTAACTGCAAAGGTGGCCATGACATCATCGGCTTCATAATCATCCACACCAACCATTGGTATTCCGAACTCATCGAGTAAATCTAAAAGGATCGGAATCTGCGGAGTAAGAAGATCTGGCTCTTCTTCGCCTTCGCCATCTTCTTCTAAGCGATTAGCTTTGTAATCTGGCCAGAGTTCCACGCGCCAAGATGGGCGCCAATCCCCTTCAATGCAGGCAACTATTCGTTTCGGTGAGTACATGGTGATTAATCGAGCCGTCATATCTAGATATCCACGGATGGCATTTACGGGCGTTCCATCCGGTGCCAACATCGTGTCAGGCATTCCGTAGTAAGCGCGATACCAGAGAGATGCGCTATCGAGCAGCATTAGAGTCATTGTTCGTCGACCATATATGAAATAACGCCACGATCTAAACGCTTGATCGCCTCTCGGCAGGTGGGACGCAGCGCTTCACTAGCGCCACCGATCTGCACCATTAGATCCATTAGCTGCTTAACAGATCGAACAAAGTCGCCAACTGACATATCGCTTCCCTTTAAGACATTCGTCAATGAATTTCCTTGCGCCCAACGATAGGAAATAAAGGCAAAACCGAAGTCAGGTTCTTTCTGCGTCTTAACATCAAAGTCGTTTTCAATTGCTTCTAACTTCGCCCATAACTTCGTTATCTCAGCCAGTGCGTTTGCCACATTCTGATGCGGCATCTTGGGCGCGTACTCATCACGTGATCGTGACTGAAAGATCATGGAAGAGACGGTGGCTAAGAGCTCCGGAGCGGTTAAGTTATCTAGAACACCTGCCTTAATCGTTTCCGTCAGAAGTAGATCAGATTCGGCGTAGATCTTGGCAAGAATTTTTCCTTGCGCCAGCGGTTTCTCACCTTCGATATAGCCCAGATGAGTCAAGACATCACAGATACGATCAAATGTTTTTGCAATCACATGTGTCCGGTTTTCCACTCGCGCCCGCAAGCCATCGGATTCGCGTACTAAACGCTCCGCCCTTTCGGCAAAGCGGGCGTGGGTTTCACGATCGTTGCATGAGTGGCAGGCATGGTTTCGCATGCTTCTGCGCAAGTTATCTATCTCGCCTTCCATATGGCTGCGTTGGCGGTTATCAAATGTTTTGCGACCATCGCGTTTGGAGAGAAGTTTTTCTAGTTCCTTTATTTCAGAGCGCATCAGTGCGTAACTTTCAAAATCACCGAGATGGCACTTCGCACTCTCAATTAGCTCCTTACGTGCTTCATCATTCTTCTTTATCTGTCGAACCAAACCAACCACGGCGCGATCTGCTTGAAATTGTGCGAAGGAAGATTCCAGACTGCCATGAGCTCGTTCTCGACCAAAGCGCGCTATTAAATTTATCGCCATGTTGTAAGTAGGTGTAAAGGAAGATCGCAACGGATACGTGCGCGTTGATGCTAAGCCCGCCGCTGTAGCTGAATCCACGGTTGGAGACCATTGCACAACGGCGTTACCTTCAATATCGATGCCCCGCCGACCAGCTCGACCTGTGAGTTGCGTGTACTCCCCCGGGGTAATAGGTACATGTGCTTCACCATTCCATTTAGTTAACTTCTCAAGCACTACGGTGCGCGCTGGCATATTGATACCCAGTGCTAGCGTTTCAGTTGCAAAGACTGCTTTAACTAAACCGCGTTGGAAGAGATCTTCGACCGCATTCTTAAAGCTGGGTAGTAGACCTGCATGGTGTGCTGCGATTCCTCGTTCGAGTGCAGTTATCCATTCGCGATAACCCAATACCTCCAAATCTTCCTCTGGTAAATTCGCGGTAAAGCGCGAAGCAGTTGCCAAAATTTCCGCTCGTTCTTCGGTGTTGGTCAACTTCAACCCCGCCGCCAAACATTGCTTAACTGCGGCATCGCATCCCATGCGCGAGAAGATAAAGGTAATCGCTGGCAACATATCTTCGCGGTTTAACTTTTCAATGATCTCAGCCCTGGATAAACGTGGATCTTGGGCGCCCCATTGCTCGCGACGATTTCTAGGTATGCGCACTTTGCGCAGCGCTTCGCGTTCCAGAGCCAATATCTCTGGATTTATCTTTCCTGGATGGCTAAAGAGATCAACTAGGTTGGAGTTAATCAAAACGTGCTGATAGAGCGGGATGGGTCGATGCTCACTCAAAATTACTTCAGTCTGACCACGTACCTCACCTAGCCATTCACCAAACTCTTCAGCGTTAGATACCGTCGCAGATAGTGAGATGACCTGCACCGATTCCATCAAATGGATTAATACCTCTTCCCAAACGGCGCCGCGGAACTTATCGGCTAGGTAATGCACCTCATCCATGACTACTGAACCGAGATTGACTAAGGTATTTGAGTTTGCGTAGAGCATATTTCGAAGAACTTCAGTAGTCATAACTAAAATATCGGCTTCAGAATTTATATTGGTGTCGCCAGTTAAAAGTCCAACCCGATCCTCTCCGAAGCGTGCAACAAACTCTTGGAACTTCTGATTTGAAAGCGCCTTAATTGGTGTTGTATAGAAACATTTCTTTCCCTTGCTAAGTGCGAGAAAAGCCGCGAATTCTCCAACAACTGTCTTTCCCGCACCCGTTGGCGCCGCTACTAGAACTCCGTGTCCACCCTCGACGGCGTGGCAGGCATCAATTTGAAATTCGTCAAAAGGGAACTCAAATTGTGCGATAAATTCTTCGGTGACTGGGTGAGCTTTGCGAGACTTCGCCGCCGCATATTTAGCAGCTGGAGTAGTCACGGGGTCCACGATAGTCCAGCACCAGCCATACATTCAGCACGAACTGGGAGACCACCGATTCTCTCGCCATCTGCATATGCGATAGCGCCCGCTTGGAGTGAGACCTTCGATGTGCGATAGATATCGACTTGTGGATGGTTGATATGCGCTCCTGAAAAGACTTTTGGAAAGACCCGCAAGAACTCAAATTTACTGACCGGACGCAGCACCATCACATCAAATAGGCCATCTGACATATCTGCATCTGGACACACTTTCATTCCGCCGCCATAGCTACTGCCATTTCCAATTGCAATTAACATGGCCTCGGTCTCAATATTCTGGTTATCCATCTCAATTCGATATTGCAGCGGTGTAAATTTCGGCAACTCCATCGCGATTGCTACATTGTATTTCATTGGACCCTTCGGCCACTTTAAGGTATTGGCCTTCTCATTTACCACCGAATCAAAACCAGTAGAAAGAACGGCACCGAACCATTCTGAATCAACTAGTCCAAGATCTATAGGTGTTGGATTACGAGATGTCACGGCATCTAATTGCACCGTTAACCCATCTATCTGCCAACCCATAGCGCGAAGAAAATCATTACCGGTTCCGCCGGCGACTACCGCAAATGGAATTTTGCGAGGAACCACCAATTGCAGCACTAAGTGCGCTAGTCCGTCTCCCCCAACAGAGATGACTCCTTTACAGCTGTCCCCGTTTATGTCCAGAAATTCAGTTAAGTTCTCTCGTATCTTTAAAGCAGAGGCAGCGGTGATGATGCAATAACTTAACTTCTTGGCTGCGAAGTAGCCTGCGACTTCTCTTCCTAGCGCTGCTCCCCGACCCGAACCCGCGATCGGATTAATAACTAGCGCCCACATTTACTAGATCTCTTCTGATTTAACGTTCTTTTTAGCTCGTCTCTTATCGTTTAAGAGCGCGATTACACCGGCCAACAAGTAGAGCCCAATAAGCGGCAAGGCGAGTAATACCATTGATAACGGATCAGCACTTGGCGTAAATCCAGCGACAAAGAGTGTTATGGCAAAGATCCAAATGCGCCAAGGTTTGAGGATCGCCACCCCACTCAAAAATCCTATTAAATTAAATGTCACTAGAAAAACCGGCAATTCAAAGGCGATACCAAAGAGCAAGATGGCACGCATAACAAAGTCCAAGTAATCGTCAAACTTAACTAGGTTGTGGAGCGCATCTGGTGTGAAGCCAAAGAGGACGCGAACGGCAATAGGCAGAATCGAGTAACCAAGATAGGTCCCAGCGGCAAAGAAGGGAGTTGCTGCCACAAAGAAGAAAATTGAATTCTTCTTCTCACGCCGATGTAGCGCTGGTGCAATAAATGCCCAAAGTTGGTAGAGCCAGATCGGAGCGCTCAGAATGACGCCAGTAAGTATCGCTACCTTGATCTGTAAATTGAGGGGGCCGAGGACACCATTTATATATAAAGCTCCACAATTATTAGCCCCACTAGATTGCGCTGCCTTTAGGTCACAGACTGGTTGCGCTAATTTGGTAATGATCTCGTTGTAGTAAAACCAACCGATAAGTGAGAAGAGTGAGATCGCTATCGCCGATCGGACTACCCGTTTGCGAAACTCACGTAGATGTTCGATAAGCGGCATACGACCGCCGACGGAGGTCGTCATGAATATTATTGACCGGCTGCGCCGTCAGAGCCATCTTTCTTATCTTTACCATCTTCTTTCATATCCTTCATCTCACTTTTGAAGATACGCATTGAGCGACCAAGGGAACGAGCTGAATCCGGCAGCCGCTTAGCCCCAAAGAGAATTACTACAACGATAAGCAGTATCAGGATGTGGCTAGGTTCACGTAGAAAAGGCATAGCCAAACGGTAGCGTATTTAGGATCTTTTTTACATCTGACGCGTGGCTCGGGGTGAAAGGCAGTTACTAGGCTGGTGCGCCAGTCTCATAGAGATCTAAGGTTTCTTGGCACGATTTAGCAATTGCCATTCTTGCATCGCTCGGAGCAGTAATCGTGACCGAACCTAAAGTGCTTAACGAGCTGCGAAGCAACCAGTCGCGACTAAATGACTTTGCGGTAATGACCACTTCTTTTTTATTCTCCAGACGATTAGGAACTTCCCTAAAGCGCTCTAAAGATGTTCGCAGGCGGGATGTGATTTGCAGCTGCCATTGAAACTCATTTTCAACAAGTTTCGTTGGAATCTCGGACGTTAACTCACTTAGGGTTACCGCCTTCATATTATCAAGGCGAAAGGTTCTAAAATCAGATGCCAAATGGCAATAGGCGCTTAAAACCTCGAAACCAAAATCAATTGATATATCTAGAGGCGTAATCTTCCGAGTTGTCACAGAATCACGAATCGTTGAATGATAAGAAATTTCAAGATCCCTACGACTTTGAATGGCTTGGGCAATTACCGCTCGTTGTTGTGAATCAACAATTGGTGCAGCTGTAGCAACGTCTCCGACTATCGTCTTTATCTTTCCAATCAACTTGTCGACCGAATCTGTGAGATCACGACGGGTTTCGGTAAAGGATTCTTTTAAGATATCCAGCCCCAAGAGGATAATTACCAACTCCTGCTTGGTCAGCAAACGTACCCGTTGCAGAATCTCGGCATTGCGGATACTCACATAGCCTGATTCAAACTCGAGATCGATGAGTTCCAAAGGTGTGTAGCCAGGAAGACCGCACATCCACAGGGTGTTTAAGTCACTCAACAATTCACTCTCTGAAAGTGCAAACTCGTTTGCTAAATCTTCTAGCGAGATACCTTGATGAGTAGAGATAAATGGAACTAAATCAAGGAGTCGAGCTGCCTTCTCAACTGGCGTGGCTTGTGCTTTAGCCATATCGACGCACTCCTGCCTTTAACAGATCGATGATCTGCGAACGTAGATCTACCGGTTCAAGAACAACCACATCACTTCCATACCAAAGGAGCTCTTCTATAAAGCGTTCCCGATCTCTGAAGTCGATATACACGCGCTGCCAACCTTCGGCTTGGACCGCTGTATCTGCGGGTCTGGTGCGCGTTCGCAGGTTAAGTACGCGACCATCTCTTAATAACAGAGTGGCAGTCTCGACCTTACTCGCAGATGCAAAGGCTGCATCAATATTTATATTTGCTGGGATCTCATATCCGGCTGATTTTCCTTGCAATTTTGCTTCACCAGAGATTCGGTCAAGGCGGAAGATACGTTGGGCTTTGCGATCTAAATCATTTCCGATCAAATACCAATGCCCGAAGCGAGATGCAACTGCATGCGACTCTACTGCTCTGTTTTCAGGCTGCATTTCCTCATTCAAATAGTCAAAGGAGATTACGGTCCGCGAAGTGATTGCAGCAATCACGATCGGTAGATTTATATCCTCGCTAACGATCGAAGGCGCTAAATCTGGAAGTAGTTCGATATCGCTTTCGATTCCTATCGCATGCAACTTATTAAGGGCACTCAACGCTGATGAGCCAAGAGATGCCCCACTCCAGGCCTGCGCTGCGAGAGATAAGAGGGCGATCTCTGCTGGATTTACATCTCCCAGTTGGAACTGATAATTCTCAGGCTTAATCCGATATCCAGATTCATCTTCAAATAGTGGATCAAATGTTCCGACTTCTATCTCTATGCCAAGATTTCGTAGGTCATCTTTATCGCGCTCGAACATACGTTCTTTGCTCTCGTCGCTACCTTCATATCCATCTACGGTGCGAAATATCTCTGACTTGGTGATGTAGCGCTTGGTTGCCAGAAGGGCGATAGTTAAATTAACTAACCGCTCAGTCTTCCGCGACACCGTAAGCGCCTTTCGCAGGTCGCCTGCGTCGAGCAAGCACGTCAACACCCGGTGCCATCCGTCTAGCGAAGATCAAAAATCCTGTATGACCAATCATTCGTTGTTGGGGGCGAACAGCTAGCCCTTCGTGATGCCAACCGCGCACCATACTTTCAAAACTCTCAGGTTCGGTGAAATGGCCATCATCTTTCAACGCTTGTGCCGTCTCTGATAGTTGAGTAGTTGTGGCTACATAGGCCATGAAAACGCCACCGGGACGCAATACCTTTGCTGCCATCTCAATACATTCCCAAGGTGCCAACATATCTAGGATCACCCGATCAAAATCTTCATCAAAAACTTTCTCCTGAACAGAGCCGATATCGAGTGACCAGTTGCTCGGTACTCCCCCAAAATAGTTTTCGATATTTAACTTCGCATTCTCTGCAAAATCTTCTCGTCGCTCCACCGAGTGAACGCGTCCTTCAGATCCAACCGCACGCAATAAAGAGAGCGTCAGGGCGCCGCTGCCTACGCCCGCCTCCAGCACTCGCGCGCCTGGAAAGATATCGGCAAATCCAATAATCATCGCCGAATCTTTAGGATAGACAATCGTTGCACCACGCGGCATCGAGAGCACGTAATCAGTTAATAGTGGGATGAAGGCGGTGAACTTCAAGCCAGCGCTAGTACTAACAACGGAGCCTTCAGGAAGTCCAATTAAATCGTCGTGAATTATCCAGCCCTTATGGGTATGCCATTCCTTACCCGGTGTGATTGTGATGCTGTAGATCTTTCCCTTTTGATCGGTCAGTTGCACACGATCTCCAGCGACGAAAAAACCACGATTGCGCGTTGCAGCTGCGCTTGCTGGATCTTTACTCGTCTTTGACACAGGAGCATCTTAAGCGTTATCTCAGCAAAGGCTGTATCTTCCTTCTCTATGGACCAGTTGCGCCTCTCCCCTAGCCGCATTAACGACTTTAATAACTGTCCACAACTCTATAAATATCGCACGATAGACCTGCTCCCCGAGCCACCCAGTGTCGATGCCGAACGCGGGACTTTAATTCACACTGTTCTAGAAGATCTCTTCGAACTACCAGCCAGCGATCGCGATCTACAGCGGGCTACCGAGCTCTTACCTAGTAGATGGCAGGCACAGATCGCAGAAAAACCTGCGATTGCAGAGTTAGTTCTAGATGAAGGCGCATGGTTTGCGCGTGCCGAACAATTGCTTGGCAATTACTTTACTTTGGAGAAGCCAGAGACTTTCGAGCCTACCTATCGCGAATTACATCTGGAGATGGATCTTTCGGAGAAACTCTATCTCCATGGATATGTCGATCGGCTAGATGTTGCACCCACCGGAGAAGTCCGAATCGTGGATTACAAGACCGGAAAATCTCCTAAGCCAGGCTGGGAAGAGAAGGCGCTCTTTCAATTGCGCGTCTATGCCCTGCTCTATTGGAAGAATAATGGCGTAATTCCAAAACTTCTGCAGTTGATCTATCTCGGCGATACGCGCCTAGTTAAGAGCGTGCCGACTGAAAATGATTTAATCAAAACTGAAAGGATTCTCTTTGATATCGCAGAGGATATTCTGCGTGCAATTGAGAAGAATGAATTTCGCCCCCGTCCTACCAAGCTCTGTGATTGGTGCTTCTTTAAAGCTATCTGCCCAGCTCACGTTGGTTGATCTGCGCCCAAAGTTCTAAATCGGCAAGACCAATATCTTCGAAACTCTTTATTACTTTCAGGCGCGGTTCTTCCTCAACAGTTACGTAGTGAGGAATAGCAATGACAAAGGAACCGCTGGCTCGTGCGGCGGTCAACCCAGTGGGTGAATCTTCAAAGATGACGCAGTTTTCTATATTTACACCCAGAAGTTTTGCTGCATGTAGGTAAGGATCTGGAAAAGGTTTAGTTCTTTCAATATCCCCGGATGCCACGGTCTGCAAAAAATACTTCTCTCTCATGCCAGCCAACACCGCATCGACAATGACTCGTGGGCTTGCTGAGACCAGCGCTTGCGGAATATTGGCAGAATGAGCGATTCTAGAAAATTCCAGTGACCCAGGCATTAGATTTACATCTGTAGATACGCGGCGCACCATCTCATCAACAATCAATACGCCTAACTCTTGTGGAGTTCTCTTTCCATCCAAACACTTGGCCATATATTCGGTAACTCGCGATAGCGGCCCACCTAAACATTGCAATTGATCCGCCGGTGCCCAGTCATAACCATTTGACTTCATCATCTCTGATTCTGCTTCGTGCCAATCAGGTTCAGAATCGATAAAGAGGCCATCCATGTCGAAGAGAATTGCCTCAAACATTGTTAACTACTCTCTAAAAAAATTGGCTAGTTAGCGTTGAAATATTTAGCTTCAGGATGGTGAACGATGATCGCTGAAGTACTCTGCTCAGGATGCAGCTGGAACTCTTCAGAAAGCTCAACCCCGATGCGACCAGGTTCTAGAAGTTCACACAGTTGAATCTGATCTTCCAGATTCGGGCAGGCGGGATAACCAAATGAATATCGCGATCCGCGATACCCCTGATCCAAGATCCCCTGCAGATCGGTGGCATCATCGCCACGCACCTTAAATTCTTCACGCACTCGGGCATGCCAGTGCTCGGCTAACGCCTCAGTTAATTGCACCGATAGACCGTGCAATTCCAGGTATTCCCGGTAACTATTAGCGGCAAATAACTCGGCTGCCGCCTTGCTGATCTCATTACCCATAGTTACGACGTGGAATGCAACAACATCGGTCTTGCCAGATTCTTTAGAGGCGAAGAAATCGCTAAGACAGAGTCTGCGATCTCGAGATTGGCGCGGGAATGAGAATCTAGTTCGCTCCTGTCCCTTTAATTCGCCTTCATGATGCAAGATAACCAGATCGTTGCCTTCGCTGTAGCAAGGGAAGTATCCATACACAACTGCTGCATTTAACCAGCCCTTTGATTGCACTTGGTTAAGTAGTGCGCGTAAACGCGGACGCCCTTCGGTCTCGGCCATCGCTTCAAATTCGCCGCGTGCGCCTTTTAAGCCCCATTGCCCCATAAATAGTGCGCGTTCATCAAGCATCCCCACATAATCTGCAAGTGGTACGCCTTTGATAATTCGTGAGCCAAAAAATGGTGCGCTCGGAGTATCTATATCGATAGCTACATCGCTGCGCTTGGTATCTATGACACGATCTTCACTCTTGGCTGGGCGCAGCGGAACTTTTCGCTCGCGTAGTTCCGGTAGAGCTGCGCCCGGCACGCCTTTCTTAACAGCCATGATGGCATCCATCAACCGCAGACCTTCAAAGGCATCGCGTGCATATCGAACCTCACCTGGAAAGACGGCAGCCAGGTCTTGCTCCACAAATGCGCGAGTAAGAGCCGCTCCCCCAAGAACGATTGGCCATTTCTCAGCGAAGCCACGATTAGTTAACTCCTCCAAGTTCTCTTTCATAATCACTGTCGATTTAACGAGTAACCCGCTCATGCCGATCGCATCAACGCTGGATTCTTGAGCAGCATCGATGATCTGATTAATGGTCTGCTTGATTCCGATATTTACGACGGTGTAACCATTGTTGGACAAGATAATATCTACTAAATTTTTACCAATATCGTGGACATCACCTTTGACAGTAGCCAGCAACATCGTGCCACGACCGCCATCATCGCTCTTCTCCATAAATGGCTCGAGGTAGGCAACTGCAGTCTTCATCACTTCAGCGCTCTGCAGTACAAAGGGCAGTTGCATCTCGCCCTTGCCGAAGAGCTCGCCAACGACCTTCATACCTTCGAGTAGATGATCATTGATGATCAGAAGTGGCTTAATATCTTCAGTCATCGCCTGATCTAGGTCATCGGTGAGACCAACTTTTTCACCATCTATTATTCGACGTTGCAAGCGCTCGGTTAGTGGCAGCGCAGCAAGCTCGGCGGCGCGGATATTGCGAGAGACCGCAAGCTCGACGCCTTCAAAGAGTTGAAGAAATTCAGTTAGTGGATCGTAGGTGCAGGCTTCACCTTCGTACTTGCGGCGATCGTAGATCAGGTCGAGTGCGACTTCGCGTTGTCTCTCATCGATGCGAGCTAACGGAGTAATCTTCGAGGGATGAACGATCGCTGAATCAAGTCCGGCATTTACACACTCGTGAAGAAATACAGAGTTGAGAACAACGCGCGCGGCAGGATTTAAGCCGAAGCTTACATTTGAGACACCTAGAGTTGTCTGCACCTGCGGAAATTCAGTCTTCAGCGCTCGAATTGCGTTGATTGTTTCTATACCATCGCGGCGAGTCTCTTCCTGTCCAGTTGCTATCGGGAAGGTTAAACAGTCAATTAAAATATCACCCGTCTGCATCTGCCAATTTTCAGTCAAATCTTTTATCAGACGGCGAGCAACTCGTAGCTTCCACTCGCAATCGCGAGCCTGACCTTCTTCATCAATAGTCAGCGCAACTACTGATGCGCCATGCTCTTTAACAAGCGGCATGATCTTTGCAAAACGTGAAGTTGGACCATCGCCATCTTCATAGTTGACCGAGTTGATAACGCTACGACCACCAAGTGCTTCCAGCCCAGCTCTAATAACTGCGGGTTCAGTAGAGTCTAAAACAATCGGAAGAGTAGAAGCTGTGGCAAAGCGCGTTGCCAGTTCTTTCATATCCTTTGCGCCATCGCGACCTACATAATCAACTGAGAGATCGAGCATGTGCGCGCCATCGCGGATCTGATCTCGGGCAATCTCAACACAAGTTTCCCAGTCTTCTGCGACCAACGCATCACGGAAGGCGCGTGAACCATTGGCATTTGTTCGCTCTCCTATCGCCAGGTAGGTCTTATCCTGACGAAACGGTACATATTGATAGAGCGAAGATGCTCCTGGTTCAATCTCGCTCTTGCGCACCGGAATCGCTTTTGCACCTAACTTGGCGACTACTGCGCGTAAATGATCAGGGGTTGTGCCGCAACACCCGCCAATCAATGAAATTCCATAATCGCCTACGAATGTTTCTAACGCTTGTGCGAGTTCATCGGGACCTAATGGATATTCGGCACCCTTTGCTCCCAAGATGGGCAGGCCCGCATTTGGCATAACTGAAATTGCACAATGCGCAAACTTTGAAAGATAACGTAGATGCTCTGACATTTCCGCAGGCCCGGTAGCGCAGTTGAGTCCAATCAGATCGATTTCAAGTGGCTCCAAGGCATTTAGCGCTGCGCCAATTTCTGATCCCAATAACATCGTTCCAGTCGTCTCAACGGTAACTTGGACGATAAGTACAACGTCGAAATCAGCTTCAGCAATCGCCTGGCGCGCACCATTGACCGCAGCTTTTGCTTGCAAGAGATCCTGGGTAGTTTCGATTAATAGCGCATCGCATTTACCATCTAAGAGACCTTTTGATGCGATGTGGTAAGCCTGCTTAAGAAAATCGTAAGTTGTATGACCAAGTGAAGGCAATTTAGTACCTGGCCCAAGAGATCCTAAAACAAATTTAGGTGAGGCACTTGTCGCAACCGCATCAGCTGCTTCGCGTGCGATCACGGCGCCAGCGTGGGCTAATTCGTAGATTCGATCTTCGATTCCGTATTCGGCTAAGTTCGCCCAGTTCGCTCCGAAGGTATTTGTCTCAATCGCATCCACACCCGCAGCTAGATATTTATCATGAACTGAGCGCACGATATCGGGGCGGGAGACGTTGAGAATTTCGTTACAGCCCTCATGGCCTTGGAAGTCTTCCAGCGTTGGATCGGCCTCTTGCAACATCGTGCCCATCGCGCCATCTGCGATAACCGTGCGTGAAGCTAGCGCTAGGCGTAGCGCGCCGGCTGGTCTGCTGCGGTTTGGGTTCGTCACATAGGCGAGGTTATCGTAAAGTCACCATATGGAGATTCATAAGATTCCAGCTCTACGCAATCCAGTGATGTTAATAGCCTTTTCAGGTTGGAACGATGCAGCAGAGGCGGCAACGGGCGCCGCATCTCACATCCTTGAAGCATGGACAGATCCCACACATGCGATAGATGAAGAAACCGGCGTCGTTCCTGAATTAATCGCCGACATCGACCCGGAAGATTTTTATGATTTCCAAGTCAATCGCCCGCTCGTTGATACTGACGGCTCCGGAATACGATCGCTGACTTGGCCAGGCACGCAGATATTTGGATTGCAAACACCGAGCTACGATTTTGATCTTATTATTGTGCGCGGTGTTGAACCTTCAATGAAGTGGAAGACTTTTACTCATGAACTTCTAGATTTAGCTGATGATTTAGAAGTCGGCATGATTATTACTATGGGATCAATGTTGGCTGATACGCCACATTCTCGACCAATTACCGTCACCGGCAATGGTGCACATCCAGAAATCGCGCATCGTTTAGGCGTTGAAGTTAGTAAATATGAAGGTCCAACCGGAATTCTCGGAGTCATTCAAGATGCATGCATCCGCCGTGGCATCGATGCGATTTCTCTCTGGGCGGCGATTCCACATTACGCAAGTAATTCTCCATCACCAAAGGCAACTCTTGCCCTGATAAACGCTCTCGAAGACTTCTTGACCATTTCACTTCCGTTAGGAGAATTGCAAAGTCAGGCTGGAGAGTGGGAGTCCGAAGTCGATGAATTAGCTCGCGAAGATAGCGAGGTTGCCGAATACGTTAAAGCGCTCGAAGAAAGTAAAGATGCCACACAACTATCAGATGTTTCTGGTGAAGATTTAGCGCGCGAATTAGAACGTTTCCTTCGCCGGCAGAGCGGGAATTAAAGGGCGATACCTAGCAGCGCATCTATAGCGCGACCGAGTTCTCCCGCGCTGCCACCCACTGCTCCATTTGCTGTCGCATCAATCCAATTTTGTAAAGCCTGTAGCGCTCGAGGAGTATCGAGATCATCGGCAAGGGCTGCAATGATTTCATTAATGACGCCATCTGTTGGGGAAACTTCCATACGCGCTAGCGAGATTCGCAAACCATCTAAAAATTCTTCAGCCTTAGATAAATCTAAAGTTTGCCACATATGATCCTGACGATAGTGATGGGACATTAAAGCTGTGCGTATCGCCATTGGATCGACGCCTTCTTGTAGTAATCGTGAAACGAAGACGAGATTGCCCTTAGATTTACTCATCTTTTCACCATCGAGACCGATCATTCCCGAATGTACGTAACTCGATGCGAACTCTTTACCGTTGATCGATTTCGCCTGCGCTGCCGACATCTCGTGGTGTGGAAAAATTAGATCACTTCCACCACCTTGAATATCAATTGAAGTCGAGTCCCTCTCATCAATATTTAGATAGTTAAGGGCGATCGCACAGCATTCGATATGCCAGCCCGGTCTTCCAATTCCGAGATCACTCTCCCACCCCGGTTCATTAGGCCGTTGCGCCAGCCACAAAAGTGCATCGAGAGGATCTTCCTTGCCAACTCGAGTTGGATCTCCCCCTCGCTGACTAAAGATTTCCAGCATGTGTGCTTGCGATAAATGTGAACGAGATCCAAAGTTGGGGTCACTATGAACTCGAAAGTAGTAATCGCTATCGACTTGATAAACACTGCCTGCATCCTGCAAATCTTTAATCGCATCCAAGACCAGTGGAATAGCCTCGACTGCTCCGATGTAATTTGCAGGCGGAATAATATGAAGTGCCACCATATCCGAACGAAAGAGATCGATCTGCGACTCGGCTAATTCTTGCCAATCTACGCCATCGCGGATGGCGCGCTCCAAAAGCGGATCATCAATATCGGTAATATTTTGAACGAAGTTGACTTCACCGCCGGTGGCGCGCAGATATCGATTTAGAAGATCAAAGGTCAGATAGGTATTGGCATGACCTAAATGGGTAGCGTCATAAGGAGTAATTCCGCAGACATACATGCGATAAAGCGCTTTACTCTCGATCGAGTTAAGTTGGCGCGATGCCGAATCAAAAATCTGCAAATTTGGGAAGGTGAATTTCTCAGCTATTGGTGGAATTGATACCTGTGCCCACGATTTCATAGCGCCATCTTAGAACGGTGGCCATGGGACTGCCGGCCAATCCGGGCTCGGCAAGATGAATGAACCCTCGATTAACGCGCGATCAATACGGGCAACTGTGGCAACTATCTCTTCTTCTGTAATCAGACCGCTGATTATCTCAAGCTTTGTGCTGGTGAAGAGTTCACGCGCCTTGAGTAAGAGCACCTTCTCATCACTTGTGTAGGCAACGCCAGCCCACTGCCAAAGAACTGTTCTCAACTTATCGTCCTCATGGAAAGTCACGCCATGATCGCATCCATAAAGATGGTCATCCGCTGTTGGAATTAGGTGGCCAATCTTGCGATCAGTGTTATTAGTAATGAGATCAAAGAGTGCGAGTTCTCGTAACTTTGGGTGATCGCTCTGATAAAAATCCATCAGATCTACAGTTGGATCTATATCGATCCATTTTTGAACCATACCTGTGCCGTAAGGCCCATCTCGCAAGATAGTTGGAGGAACTAAATGCAGTTCAAGCCAGTGGCTAATTAAGAAAGATAGATATTCCCGATTGGCAAGTGAGCCATCGGGAAAATCCCATAATGGTCGCTCTCCTGCAATTGGTTTATAGATACATGCAAATTCTCGATCACCGCTTGAATCTTTAACGCTACACATCGCATAAAGGGTTGCATTTGAAGCATCGACCAATCGACCCGTTACCGTTAATACCCCGTTATTGAGATCAACTAAATCTTGCTCAATCTCACTTAACTCGCGAACCGTCTCGCTCATCTGCGATAACCATTTGCGCGGGGACAGAGATGTCCCTTGATATCTATTGGGCCGCCACAGAATGGGCATGGGGCGCGTCCGGCTGCGATCACTGAATTAGCGCGCTTAGCGAAGGATTCGGCGTATCCAAGTGGAATCAATACGCGAAGAATGCTCTGATCAGAGGAAGTATCTATTTCCAGTAGTTCATCATCTTCAATCTCTGACTCGGCGATCGCCTGCAGATCAATCTCAATTAGACGGCGATCAGAAACATAGGCAAGACCTATTACACCGACGCGAAACTCTTCATCTATCGGAGTTTCAAGCGGGTTATCGTCTAGCGTTACTCGCTCAAAGGTGGCCAGCGGTTCGCTGTGGCGAATCTCGCGCAGAATTTGAAGTACACGATCTGCGATTGCCGCTACTTGCGTCTTCTCTAGCGCAACCGAGAGTAAGCGCGATCCAGTGCGAGCTTGAATAAAGAAGGTGCGCTCTCCCGGGACTCCAACTGTTCCCACAACAAATCGCTCTACGGGATCAAAGAGAAAGATTTGTGGCGCCATTACTTGCGCATCTTCCCCGCGCCGCCGCCCAACAATGCACGAGCAGGTCGCTTCTTACCTTCTATTTTTGCCAGCTCCGCGATCGGTGTGGATGTGTTATTAAGGGTTAGAACTCGAAAGTTGTTGCCATCAAAATCTAAGACGGTGATAGATGCGGGATCGATGACAATCTTCTGAAAATTATCCATATGAGTGCCGAGCACAGCGGCCACGATACTTTTTATTACATCACCATGACTGACGATTACCTGAAGACCTGGCTCGTTGGCAGCGGCATGTACTGCGCGCATTGCACGGACTTGTACATTAGCTAACCCTTCACCATCTGGGAAATACATTGCACTTGGACGATCTTGGACGATCTTCCATAACTTCTCGCGATAGAGCGACACCAATTTCTTACCGGTCCATTTACCGTAATCAACCTCGGAAAGATCTTCGGTAATCACTATCTTTGGACGGGTCTTAACTGGAATTTTCTTTAACAACGGATTGATCGTTAAGTGACATCGCTCTAATGGACTGATGTGAATTTTGGCAATCGCAACGTTCTTCAAGCGATCTGCAAGTTCGTTAGCTTGCTTAGCGCCGTGTTCAGTCAAAACGACTCCAGGTGAACGACCAGCGAGAATGCCGCGATCGTTCGCAACCGAGTGGGCATGACGTATTAGAAGTATCCGTGTCATGTTAGAAGGTTATCCGTTATTTTTCGCTCCGTCTTGCTAGGGTCGCGCCATGGAAATGCGAATGGTTGGCAATTCAGGGCTAGAAATATCCTGCCTTGGACTCGGAACCATGACTTGGGGGCGCGACACTGATACCCACGAGGCCGCAGATCAGGCCCGCGCCTATATTGAAGCTGGTGGAAATTTCCTAGATTCAGCAAGTCATTACGGTGCAGGAGATTCCGAACGCGTTATTGGTGGATTAATCGGAACGCTATTTCGCCGTGATGATGTAGTGATCTCTACAAAAGCGGGAATTACTTACGAAGCCGGTGAGTTAAAGACGGATACTTCGCGAACCTCTCTGATGTCTAGCCTTGATCAGTCACTGGCGCGCCTTGCTACAGATCATGTCGATTTATGGCAGGTGCAGATCTGGGATGAGAAAGTTCCGCTGGAAGATTCACTTTCGGCACTTGACTGGGCATACACAACCGGCCGAGCCCGATATGTGGGGATCTCAAATTTCAATGGCTGGCAGAGTGCCCGCGCAATCTCATTGCAGGAAGCAAACTCCGCCAAAGCACCGATAATCTCAATGCAAAATGAATTCTCACTTCTTTCGCGTGGCGTTGAACGTGACGTGCTCGATTGCGCAATTAATTTGCAACGCGGTTTTATCGCTTGGTCGCCACTTGGTCGAGGAGCTTTAACCGGAAAATATCGCAATGGAATCCCAGCTGATTCCCGCGCTGCGACACCGCACTTTGCGCCATTTATCGAACCTTACTTGAGTGAGAAACCTCGTCGTATCGTCGAAGCAGTTAGCGTTGCAGCGCAAGGTTTGGGCTATGCGCCGCTTGAAGTCGCATTAGCTTGGGTGCGCGACTTCCCAGGTGTCACATCCGCAGTTGTTGGCGCCCGCACCGGAGCTCAAATGCGCGGAATCTTGACCAGTGAAGAGATAGTGCTACCGGCTGTGGTGCGCACCGCGTTGGATGAGATTTCTCGCTGAAAATTCCTTAAGCGTGTTCCAGGAAATCAGCGAGAACTCTCACGCCAAATCTAACTCCGTCAACCGGAACCCGTTCATCTACCCCGTGGAATAGTGACATGAAATCCAGATCTGCAGGTAAACGCAGCGGTGAAAAACCGTAACCAACAATTCCGAGTTCCGAAAGCGCCTTATTGTCCGTTCCGCCACTCATCATGTAGGGAACTGGTATTCCTTCTGGGTCTTCACGTAATAAGGCCGCCTTCATCGCCTCAACCAGCGGTGAATTAAAATCAACTTCCAGTGAAATATCGTGTGAAATCGTTTCAATGGTGATCTCTGGACCGACGATTGACCGAATCGTTTCATTTAACTCTTCTTCATAACCTGGAAGAAAACGCCCATCGATGACAGCGCTAGCAGCACCTGGAATTACATTGGCCTTATATCCGGCTTCTAACATCGTTGGATTAGCGGTGTTTTGCAGAGTCGCACCGATCATTCGCGCAGTAGAGCCAATTTCTTTTAGCAGTGGTCGCAGATCCTTTTCATCGTAAGCCTTGCCGGTTACTCGAGCGACTTCACGGAATAAATCTTTTACTGTTTGGGTATATCGCTGTGGCCATTGATAGCGACCGATCTTGGCAACTGCCTCAGTAAGAGCCGTAAGTGCATTCTCATCATTCATCATCGAACCGTGACCGGCGCGTCCTTGCGCAGTTAACTTCATCCAATGGATACCTTTTTGCGCCGCTTCAACTAAGTAGAGCCGCTTTCCATCTGCAACTGTTACGGAGAAACCACCAACTTCAGATATTGCTTCCGTACATCCGGCAAAGACTTCAGGATGTTTCGCGCTCATATATCTAGAGCCAAAAGTCATTCCGGCTTCCTCGTCTGCGAAGAAAGCTAACACGATGTCGCGAGTTGGTTGATAGCCGCGTCTTGACCAATCACGAACGATTGCCAGAATCATGGCATCAACGTTCTTCATATCAACTGCCCCGCGGCCCCAAATCATTCCATCTTTGATAATTCCACCAAATGGGTCAACGGACCAGTCTTCGGCATTTGCCGGAACAACATCGATATGTCCGTGAACGACTAACCCAGGACGATTGGCGTCACTTCCTTTAATGCGCGCAATTACGTTGCATCGATTGGGCGCAGCTTCATAAATCTTTGATTCAATTCCAACTTCCGCTAAGGATTTAACGATGTAGGCAGCAACTGCTGATTCATCGCCCCGACCTTCGCCGAAATTAACACTTGGAATGCGAATTAAATCTTGGCAAATCGAAATTGCGTCGTCTTCCACCAAAGTGCGATCTGTCGTTACCTGGTTGCTCATCTGTCTATTCTCCACTAAAGGAAGATATTTGTGGTGGACTAGATCGATTTGATCTACGTTCTCGTTGGCGCAAAATGTCTCGCTTTGCCTACAAGCCCAGACCGTTGCTATCGTTGGCGGCGCACTCGTCCGGGTGGCGGAATTGGCAGACGCGCTAGCTTGAGGTGTTAGTGCCCGCAAGGGCTTAGGGGTTCAAGTCCCCTCTCGGACACGTTTTTCATGATGGAATGAGCAGGTTATGAACTTTAAAGATGCCCTGAAATTAACTCGCGAGATCCCTGATTTTCCAAAATCCGGAATTCTCTTTCTAGATATAACCCCTGTGCTCTCTAACGCATCCGCCTTTGCTGCTGTCGTGACCGAGATGGAGAAATCTGCGGCTGGTGCCGAGGTTATTGCGGGGATCGAAGCACGTGGATTTATCTTGGCAGCAGCACTTGCCGCTCGGACGAGTAAGGGTTTCGTTCCCTTTCGCAAGCAAGGCAAGTTGCCACATAAAACACATGGCGCAAAATACGGCCTCGAATATGGTGATGACGAGCTAGAGCTGCACGTTGATGCCTTCAGCACTGGCCAGCACGTTTTGATCGTTGATGACGTGTTAGCCACCGGCGGAACCTTGATCGCCGCTATTGAGCTAGCTCTTCTGTGCGGTGCGATAGTTGAAAAAGTTTTGGTGCTATTTGAAATTGATTTCCTGGAAGGCCGCAAGCGAATTGAAGCCGTCTATCCGAACATTGAAATAATCGCCTTGGCACATGCGTGAGCTCAAAAGCTAAAATTCATCAAATTCAGGCGCTACGTGCGCTGGCGGCGCTGTTAGTTGTTCTATTTCACGCCAGGCTCTCCCCCGGCGGATTCATCGGCGTAGACATCTTTTATGTAATCTCGGGGTATTTAATTACTGGGATAATTATCAATGAGTTAAATGGCACTGGGCAATTTTTGTATAGAAACTTTTATCTGCGTCGCGCCAAACGCTTACTACCCGCCTCGCTGGGAGTACTTGCCCTTACCGCAATTACTTCTTGGTTTGTCCTTCCAGCCACCGTGCGGGCGAACTTAGGCAGCGATGTTTTAGCCGCCTCTCTCTATATTTCAAATTATCTTTTCGCCTGGTGGCAGAACGATTATCAAAATCTCAACGCAACCCCGTCGCCCGTTATCCATTACTGGTCGCTGGCCGTAGAAGAACAGTTCTATCTCTTCTGGCCTATCCTCATCTTTACTTTATGGCGCATTGGTAGGCGAATAGCGGTAGCTATCGGAATTCTCGTGACTACCGTCGTATCGTTTGCGATATCGATCTTCCTGACTTCGACAAATCCGATATGGGCTTTCTACTCTCTTCCAACCAGAGCCTGGGAGCTGGGTATAGGAGCGTTACTGCTCTTTATTCCAGCGAAAGTTTTCCAGCGAAAGTCGCCAGCAGTATCTGCAATAGTTTGGTTTGGATTAATTGCAATAGGTGCATCGACTTACATCTTCTCGGATCGAACTTCGTTCCCGGGATATAGCGCCCTAGCGCCAACGATAGGTACGGCCGCTTTGATCGGTGGTATCGCTTCTTGGCCCCCTGTTTTAAATCGTCTCTCAAAGTTAAAAATCATCCAATGGCTAGGAGAGATTTCCTACCCTTTCTATCTCTGGCATTGGCCGCTCTTAGTCCTGCCGAGCACTCGCTTTGGAAGGCCCTTGACTCTCGTCGAACGCGCTTTCTTTATCCTAATTACGGCACTTGCTGCTGATCTAACCCATCGCTTCATAGAGCGGCCAGTTGCGGCAAGAGAATTTAGCAAAAGTTCAATCTTGCGATCATCGCTTGTTGCAACTATGGCTTGTATATCTATCGCGACTGCGATCATCTTCAGCAGTCATAGCGTTATTAAACTTGATAATGGTAAGGCGGTCTCGTTCGCCAAAGTTATGGAGTTACCCAAGATCTATTCTGATAACTGCCATGTAAATAATGGAGAGATCACTTCAAATAAATGTACTTACGGTGATTCATCATCGACTACTACCGTCGTGCTATATGGTGATTCACACGCCGCGCAATGGTTTCCAGCGCTAGAAGCGCTAGCTCTGCAACATCACTTCAAGCTAGTGAGCCTAACGAAATCTTCGTGTCCGGCAGCAGAGGTTAAGAAAGTAGAAATCGGTGCGACTAAGAATGGGGATTGCTTCAAGTGGCGGGCGAATTCGTTAAAGCGAATCCGTGACGCCCACGCACAGGCTGTAATTTTAAGTGGCTACCAATATTTCGACTTGCCAGGCGGTGTGGCATCACGCGAATCCTGGTGGAGAGACGGTCAATTACAGGCCTATCGACATTTACTTGGGGTATCCCCCAATTTGATCTACATCTCAGATACGCCGCATCCACTGCAGAACATCCCCAATTGTTTGGCTGCAAATGGCGGGAAGAAGTGCAACGACTCTATGAAATCAAGTCCTCAGATTGCTGGAGGATTTATGAAAATTAATCCCACGCCTTGGCTTTGCACAGCGATCTGTCCCGCCATTGTTCATGGAGAGATCGCCTATCGCGACGCCTCGCACATCAGCGTTGCAATGAGCCGAGCTTTAGCACCTGAATTAGGTAAGGCGCTGAAGAGAGCTGGGGCGCTATGACCTCGGAATCTGCGCTAGCTCAGAATAAGTGGCAGGATGCCGCCTGTGGCTGAGCTAATTTATTACTGCGGGACGATGGATAGCGGAAAATCAACGTTGGCTCTGCAAACCGCGCACAACCATAAGAGCCGCGGGCGCACAGGTCTTATCTTCACAAGCAAAGATCGCGCCGGTAGCGGAGTTATTTCATCTCGGCTAGGTCTACAAAGTGCCGCAATAGAAGTTGATGCAGATTTAGATATTCATCGCTTAGTTGTAGAGCGACTTTCAATCGGTGATCGCATTGATTACATAATCTGTGATGAAGCGCAATTTTATCAG
>Ga0194055_10000963_pt1 | contig 23401 bp, 21 predicted proteins | sample SepL449m_MetaG_FD_155482 | JGI IMG/M metagenome (GOLD analysis project Ga0194055, IMG submission 155482) | Anoxic zone freshwater microbial communities from boreal shield lake in IISD Experimental Lakes Area, Ontario, Canada - Sep2016-L442-9m | ecosystem: Environmental > Aquatic > Freshwater >... | reverse complement strand
AAGCTGCGGTGTCAACGAAGCAGGCGTTTCGGCAGGGAATCATTGTGAACGCGTTGAACCCGAAGACTGCACTGTTCTTCTTATCGATCTTTCCTCAGTTCATCGACACGACTTCTGATCATGCTCAGTTTCAGTCGCTGTTTCTTGGTGCAATTTTTGTGGTGTTGGCAACTCTGTTCAATGGCTCATATTCGCTGATGGCTAGTGGATTGCGACACCTTTTATTACGGGGTCGCACATTGCCGTTCATTCAGCGGTACGTATCAGGCAGTTTGTTTGTGGGGCTTGGGCTCTTGGCTGCAACTGCGGGTCGTACCAAGTAGACCGCCAAGCGGTCAGCGGTCTAGTCTCAATTCATCACGAAGAGCGGGGGCACACAATGAATGACATAGTGCACGAGGCAGAAGCATTTCTTGCAGAAAACTGGAAACCAGGCATTGACTTGGCTGCATGGCGCGAAAAAATAGTTGATGCTAAATGGGCTGCATTGCGGTGGCCGACCGAGTGGTTTGGTCGCGGACTAGATGATGATGCTGCAACTGAAGTGGAAAATGTCTTTCGCGCAGCCGGAGCGCCAGGGCCAGGGCAAGACAAATCAAACTTGTGGGCCGGCACTTTGTTGTCATACGGCAACGATGAAATGAAGTCGTTGTACTTGCGCAAACTCTTGTTAGATGAAGTCGGTATGTGTTTGTTGTACAGCGAACCTGGTGCAGGTTCTGATCTTGCTGGCATTCGTACCACTGCAGTGCGCGATGGTGGCGAGTGGGTAGTAAATGGTCAGAAGGTATGGACTTCTGGCGCAAAAGATGCAGACATCGGCATGTTGATTGCGCGTACGGATTGGGATCAACCAAAGCACCGCGGAATTTCATTCTTTTGGATGCCAATGAAACAAGATGGTGTTGAAGTGCGCCCATTGCGCCAAGCCACCGGTGACTCGCGATTCAATGAGGTGTTCATTACTGATGCTCGCATTCCCGAATCTCATTTATTGGGTGACCTGAATAAAGGGTGGTGGGTGCTGCAGACTGCGTTGGCATACGAACGTGCGGTGATGGGTATTTCACGGCGTGGTCCACGTGGCCCTGGCGGAGCAACCGCATCTGCACATGGCAACATTCCTTCTCCTGATTTGTCTTTGGTGAAGTTGGCACAAGAAGTGGGCAAGAATGGCGATCCAATTGTGCGACAGAAGTTGGCAAAGTTGTACTGCATGCGGTTAACCAATGACTGGAACGGCGATCGCGCTAAAGCAGTTGCTGAAATGGGTGGATCATCTCCGCTCGCATCATTAGGGAAATTGAATATGTCAGGCATTCTGCATTTTGCTGGGCATATTCAAGGTGAGTTACTTGGCGCAGAAGGTGCTCTTGACGGAGATCAGAATCCACGTGCGCGAGACGCAAACTATTCGCAACTCAACGCGTACTTCACTTCAATCGGTGGCGGCACAGATCAGATTCAACGCAACATCATTGGCGAGCTTGTCTTAGGTTTGCCAAAAGAGCCGCAAATAGATCGCGATATGCCGTTTAGCGAAGTACCTGCCTCAGGCAGGAAATAAGGCTGTTGTTAGTCGCGCGACATGGTGGCGCGACTCTCACCATGGAAGTCGAGTACTTGGTCTTTATCAAGACTGATTTCCACTTTTGTGAGATGACCCGTAAACAAGAACGGTGACTCGTAATTGCTGACTGGTGTTCCACGATCAAGTCCGATATCTAGTCCCGACCAGGAGACAAGTATCCAGAAGATGTTGTTGGTGGTCATCGTGCCCACTTGAACATCGTCAATGAACATGGTGAGTGTTCCTTCATTGCCGTTGCGCTTCATTCGCACGCCGACAGTATGAGCACCTGGTGTAATTGGTTTGTTTGAGCGCAACATCTGATGTGAGCCGCCAATATTGAGGTCGTGTTCAAGATGGCCATCACGAATAAAGAGGCTGTAACCACTGGTGAGGTCACCGTGAGAAATGATGACGCCTTCGCATCCATCTTTCGGAACATCAATCAACGCTGTGATTGTGTATGAACGGCTTCGCAAGTCAGGTGCAACGTCAGAAGGCAAGTGGCCCATTCCGCGCCAGAACGTGTAGTTGGTTCGCGCGCCGGTGTGGCGTTCTGCGTTTTCAGCAAAGCGCGGAGCAAATCTGTCATCAAGCGGAAGAACGCTGTGCTTATTTGCTTCATCCCACCACTTGTCAACCATGCGAGCAAGCCGTTCAGGTTCTACTTCGGCTAAGTCGTTGCATTCATTGAAGTCAACGTCAAGGTTGTAGAGCTCCCACTTGTCATTTTCAAATGGAGTTCCCATTTGGTGGAAGGCAACAGCTTTCCAACCGTCTTCCCACAGTCCGCGATGGCCGAACATTTCGAAATATTGAGGGCCACGATGAACAATCGCATCTGCATTCGAAAGTACTGGTGCGAAGGATGTTCCTTCAATTGGCATCTGCGCAATTCCGTTGATTGTGCTTGGCGCTTCAAGTCCGAGCATGTCAAGAATGGTTGGAGCGAGGTCGATGGCATGACAGAAGTTATGACGAAGCCCGCCTTCATCCTTCACAACACCTGGCCAGGACAGAATAAAGGGATCACGAATTCCCCCTGAGTGTGTGTTTTGCTTGTATCGCTTCAGCGGAGTGTTTGCAGCCATTGCCCAACCCCACGGGAAGTTGCTGTGCGTATCTGGACCACCGATATCGCCGACCTTTGCAATCTTTTCTTCGATTGATTCGGGAATCAGGTTGAAAGGTCCCATCGCATTAATGAATCCCCACGGGCCGCCTTCTTGGCTAGCGCCGTTATCACTCATCACCATGATGACGGTGTTGTCTAACTGCCCAGATACTTCAAGTTGTTTGATGACGCGTGCCAAGTTCTCATCAAAGTGTTCCAACATTGCGGAGTATGCAGCCATGAGGCGAACAAAGAGTGGCTTCTGTTCTGCTGGCACGTCGTCCCATGGCAAGACAAAATCATTACGCGCAGGAAGTTCAGTGCCAGCAGGAACAAGACCAAGTTTGATTTGGTTTGCAAGACGACGTTCACGCGCTGCATCCCAACCATCTAAGTAGTACTGCTCACAACGATCAATAATTGGCACCGGTGCTTGATGCGGAGCATGACATGCGCCTGGCGCAAGCAACATAAACCACGGTGAGTTCGGTGCGCCAGCTGTGTGGTCTGCAAGATAGGTGACTGCATTGTCGACAAGATCTTCTGTGAGGTGATAGCCGGTCCAATATGTTCCGGGTGCAGTGACATGCGAATTGTCACGTACTACCTCAGGACTGAACTGATCTGTCTCTGCATCGAGAAATCCGTAGAAGCGATCAAAGCCGCGAGCAAGTGGCCAGCCGTCGAAAGGTCCTGTTGGTCCTGTTTCGGTCAGCGGGGTGACATGCCATTTGCCCACCATGTAGTTGCGGTAACCGTGTGGTCGCAACATTTCAGCGAGCGTGCCTGCTTCCTTTGCAATCTTGCCGCGATAACCGGGGTAGCCGCTGTCAAAGTTTGCAAGACATCCAACACCAACAGAGTGGTGATTACGGCCTGTATGAATTGCAGCACGAGTTGTAGAACACATTGCAGTGGTATGAAAACCTGAGAAGCGTAAACCGCGTTGTGCGATTGAATCGATGACAGGAGTTGCATTTTCTGAGCCGTAGCAACCGAAGTCAGCAAAGCCGACATCGTCGAGCAACACAATCAAAATGTTTGGCTTCGTGCCATCACCATCATGTGATGGGAAGTGGGGGGTTGACTCTGCAATCGTGCGACCGATAGTGCCTGGAAATCCCTGAGGAGTAGTGGGATTAAACGTCATGAAGACCTCCGTAGGTGGTGTGGCAATTGTAGTGACTCCGCCAAATCACTGGGAATATCAGGTGCGTTCAGAATGTAGCGATGCGACCCTGCCTGCGGCCATGTTCTGCTGCGACACGACGAAAGCGTGGATCAAGTGAGTTTGGTCCCATTGCCTCAATGGCTTCAGTATCAGCGACAATCATGCGAATCGTGCTTCCGGATGCCCTAAGTTCATCAAGTTCAGCGTCAACGATGGGAGATGGCCCGCCGGTCATTGGTGCAATCACGATGACATCAGTGTGACCTTTTGCCAAATATGCATTTGCACTATTGCGCAAACCACCGTCGTAATAGCGACGACCATTGATAGTCACACATGGCCACACGCTTGGTACTGCACAACTTGATGTCACTGCATCGACAAGTGAAACTCCACTGTCTTTTGTCCATGTCACGAATTCTCCGGTCAGAGCGTCAATTGCAGTCAGTATTAGAGGGGTTGTTGGCCAGTTGTGAGATGGGAGTCTCTTTTCAATAACTGCACGTCGTGTCGGTTCGTCGACCGTGTTTGAGCGCAGGGCGAGTTCACCGATACTCATGCGTTGTTCATCGGTGGTTGTTCCGCCTAATGCCATTTCGCCAAAGATGGTTGCCAAGGCTTCAAGATCAAGTTGAGGAGAAATTTCATTATGGTTCTCTGCAATTTGTCTGGCGAACAACTCTTCAAGGTCTGTACCCGACAAAATTTGAGCGCCCACTGTGGATCCGGCCGAAGTACCGACAACTTGGTCAATATCTCTGAGAATGTCATGGCCAGCATCGCGGAGTCCGAGAAGGACTCCTGTTTCCCATGCAACCCCAGTTACGCCGCCGCCTGCCAAAACCAATGAATGAGTCATGGCTTATGTTTAGTCGCTCTGGGCGACAAGACAATTGTTGCAACTTTGTTTCGTGTGGGGTGTGGCTAGTTCTGGCTCCATACACTCCATTTAGATATGGTCAACCAGCCTGACGTCCGTGAACTAGAGCCGTATGCGCACGACTTGTACTTGGCTGTCACCCGGGCTATTCCACGCTGGATTACTACTCAAGTGACTGAAACTGCCTCAATGAGTATCGACGAAACATCGAAGGAATTTCAGAAAGGTTTAACTGATGTTGTTGGTCAGACTGAAAAAGTTGTCTCACAGAATTTGTTCTCGCTTCTAGCGACCGACGTTGATGCACAACAGCAGAATCCGTTGCACATACTTCGGGCTTCTACTTCGTATGCCACTCAGCTCTTGCAGTCTTTTGGTGTCGCCCCTGCGCATCGCGACGAATACGAAATGCGAGCAATGCCAAACGATGTGTTTGCGATCGGACCATTGACATGGAGAGACCTTGGTGAAGAGGTTCACGATGCTGGTATCTCTTGGGGCGCATGGAAGGCCGCGACAATCCTGATGCGCCGTCGTGAAGATGGGAGCATTCCGTCATGACCACTCGAGCCGAAGTCATTGGTGATACATCAGTAACTGGTCTTGTCGCATGCCATGTGTTATCTGATGTCACAGATGCTTGGTTGGCAGAAGTCTTCGATGCTGCGACTGCCGGAGAAAAAAAGCGCGACGACATTGTTCTGATAGCAGTTGGCGGATACGGAAGGCGAGAGCTTGCACCGCACAGCGACCTCGATATTTTATTGGTACATAAGTCAGTAAAAAACATTGCTGAAATTGCTTCGAAGATTTGGTATCCAATTTGGGATGCAGGCATCAAGTTGGGCCATGCGGTGCGCACTCCGAAAGAAACGATTCAATTGTGCGAGTCTGACCTTGATACAGCTACAGCGTTGGTCACTGCTCGGGTCATCGCAGGCAATTACAAACTTGGAAATGACCTCATCGGTGAGGCATCTGCTAGTTGGAAGAAAAATGGACGACAGTGGCTGGTGCAATTACATGCACGTATTCTTGAGCGATATGCAAAGGATGGAGAAGTCGCGTTTCTTCTTGAGCCGAACCTCAAAGAGGGTCTTGGCGGACTGCGCGATATTCATGCATTGCAGTGGGCTGTAGATGCTGGGCTAGATCTGTCATCTGATGACCGCCGACAGTTGGAGCGGTGCAACGAAGTTCTTTTACGCGTGCGTGTGGCGTTGCACCGACAAGTGGGCCGCGCTAGTGAAATTTTGCGACTTGAAGACCAAGCACCAGTTGCACCAATGGCCGGATACGCAACTGATGATGCTCTCATGGCAGCAGTCGCCGAAGTGGGTCGCGAAGTTGCTTGGATTGCAGATGAAGCGTGGTCCCGTCTTGATCCACCGAAAGATCGCTCTCCAATTCCGCAACCACTTGCGCCCGGTGTTCAACTCATCAATGGTGAAGTACATCTTGATGAATCAATCAATATTGCTGAAGATCCAACGTTGTTGCTACGAGTTGCGACAGCCGCAGCTCGACTTGGCGCGCGTATAGATCGCGCATCTTTAAACCGCATGGGCGAGTTGTCTCCCCAATGGCCTGACCCGTGGCCAGCCGGAGCAAGTGATGATCTAGTTGCATTGTTGCTTGAAGGCCAGTCCGCGATTCCGGTTCTCGAATCGCTTGATCAGCGGAACTTGTTAGTTCGTGTATTGCCCGAGTGGGCGTCAGTTCGCAGTAAGCCGCAACGCAATGCATTTCATCGCTATACCGTCGACCGTCATTTGTGGCAGACAGTAGCGAACGCTGTTGAACTTGTTCATCGTGTTGCGCGTCCTGATCTGCTGGTCTTAGCGGCACTGTTTCATGATCTTGGAAAGGGATACCCCGGAGATCACACTGAAGTAGGCATTGAACTGTTTGCTGAAATCGGAACGCGAATGGGATTGCCTGAATCAGATCAGCGCATCATCAGTTTGTTGATTGAGCATCACTTGCTACTTGCTGATACGGCTACTCGCCGTGACTTGTCTGATGATGCCACCATCACAATGGTCACTGGACATCTGCAATCAACAGTGGTGTTGGATCTGCTTCATGCGCTTACCCAGGCCGATTCGCTAGCAACTGGACCGTCGGCATGGAGTGATTGGAAAGCGGAACTCGTGGCGTTGCTTGTTGAGCGTGCTCGTCATGTGTTAGGTGGGGGCGATATGACAGAAGTGATGTGGCGTCTTTTCCCAGATGCGTCAGTGTTAGAACTAATGGCAACAGGTGACATTGCAATACGTACTCAACCAGACCGTGTCACAGTTGTAAGCCCTGATACGCCAGGAACATTTAGTCGTGTGGCAGGTGTTTTGTCGTTGTACAACATGGACGTGTTAGGTGCTGAAGCTCACTCAGACGAACAAGGGATGGCTGCCTCAGAATTTCGGGTATCTAGTCAACACGGCGAAATTGATTGGGCGCCGATCGAAACAAATCTCCGGCTCGCGCTGTCTGGTCGACTCGCCCTTGATTCTCGATTAGCAGATCGGGCGGCGAATGCACGGCCAAGACGTGCTACATCGGCAGTTGCACCTGCGGCACCAAACGTTCGATTCGATGACGCAGCCTCATCGAACGCAACATTCGTTGAGGTACGTGCGCCTGACATGGTCGGAGTTCTGCATCGCATCACAAAGGCCATTGCCGATTGTGGACTTGACATTCGCCATGCTCGAGTGTTGACACTTGGAAACGAAGTTGTTGACTCGTTTTATGTGAGGGAATCAAATGGCGAGCGTATTACAGATGAGGCATACAAAAAAGAGATTGCTCGCGCCATCTTGCATGCTCTTGGCGAGAAGTAGCCAGCCCTACACCCAGTAAGGTGAACAGTATGAGCGATGCAGAACCTCAGTACTTCACAAAAGATCTCATTAGGTGGAGCGAAACTCTTGCAGCTATTGCTCGCACCGGAATGGGTTTTACGCAAAGCCTGTATGAAAAAGAGCGCTACGAAGAAGTTCTCAAAGTCGCAGCTGACATTAAATATGCAGCTGATGATGCCGTTGAAACTCGTCGTGAACAAGATCACTTTGTTCAGGAGTGGATGGAATCAATCGGAGAAGGAATTCCTGGGTATGTCACTCCGAAAGTCGCAATTGGCGCAATTGTAGGAAACGATGAAGGCAAAATTCTTCTTGTTCAACGGAAAGACAGCGGAGTGTGGCTGTATCCCACAGGCTGGGCTGATGTGGGCTATTCACCCGCTGAAGTTGCAATGAAAGAAGTGGAAGAAGAGACCGGAATCATTGCTGAACCGTTACAACTGCTTGGTGTAGTCGATGGTATGCGCATGGGTTTTTCGCGCTTTGGTATGTACATGTTGTTGTTTCACCTACGTGCAACTGGTGGTGAATTGCAAGGTCACCCTTTAGAAACTGGCGATGTGGGTTGGTTTGGACCAGATGAGCTACCGACGCCAACGGCCGGTGCGCAATGGTGGGGCGATATGGCTTTTGCCGCAATTGCGGGCGATATCAACCCTGCAACGTTTGATGCTCCGCGCGAACACATGTGGCGCGGCGATCACTCGAACTGATTAGTTCGTACCTTGATCACGAAGAAACTGCTCGACTTCATCAACAAGTGAATGAGCATCAGCTTCGGTTTCTTCGGTGTCTTCTTCGCCAAATTCAAATGCAAGTTGTGGTGAATCTTCTTGGTCAAAAATATCGTCACCCATTGAATCGAGACGTTCTACATATTCCCGCAAGTCATCGTCATCTTCAATCAGTTCATTGACTTTATTGTCGTATGCAACGACAAAGTTATGAAGTGCTGAAAGGGGAGCAGGCGTGCCGATGATTTCTCCGGCCCGTGCCATAAGAGCACTTGCTGCTTTTGGAGAAGGTATTTGTGAAGCGTATGCAGGTACTGCAGCCCACAGTGACGCAGAGGGAATAGATGCTTGCGAACATGCATCGTGCAATACACCAACGATTCCGGTGGGCCCTTCGTATCGCGACCGTTGTAGATCGAATCTGTCAATCGTTGGTTGGTCATTCGCAGTGCCCATGACACGAACTTCACGTGAGTGAGGAACATCGGCAAGCAATGCACCAAGCGACAACACCATTGATGCTTCGAATCGAGCAGCAACACTGACGATCTGTTCAGTGAATAAGCGCCACTTTAAACTTGGCTCTGGTCCGAGAATCAAAATGACGTCTGCACCAGGAGTGCTTGCATGCCAGAGGCTTACCTTTGGCCACACGATGGTGCGATTCACACCGTCGAGTAAACGAACTGACGGGCGAATAGTTGCGAAGTCTGTGAATTCTTCAGGATTAATTTCTGCCAGTGGCTCTGCGTTCCATGCATCAATGAGAGTGCGCACTGCAGTACTTGAGGCGTCAGCTGCATCGTTCCATCCACTGAACGCAGCGATGACCGCTGGGCTGTGAAGTGTGGGATGGGATAACCACCGGACATGATCTGAAGCCGTCATTCCTTCAAAATCTATCGCCGAAATTGGGCGGAGAAATCAGGAATTGGCAGCATCTGCCAGATCATGTGGACCGGCTGCTGGATAGCCCTTTTTCTCTCGAATTAGGGCTCCCCACGGCTTCAAAATGGCGATTAATTCGTCGATATCAGCGCCAAGTGCGCGTACAACACATTCCATTTGTTTGTCGGTGTTTTGTTCCACCAATTCGCGCTGGGCACGACCAGACGAGGTGAGTGTTCCGTCATCAGTAATGAGACCATCTCGTACCAAACGTTCGATTGCTTCGTCATAATCTGCTTCGTTCCAACCACGGCTGCGGCTGTATGTCTTCATGGGCATTCCCCAAAACAATTCGCTCACCACGCCAATTTCACATGCCGTGAATCCGGCACTAATCCATGCGGCAGTGTGGCTGTCTCCGCGGTATTCACGCAACATGTCTCCGAGTCTCCAAACATCGCCCACAACTGAACCAGGCATTGCGAGTGAACACATGCCTGCAAATAGTGCGCGACCCTCGGGACGTAATACGGCAGTGGCACGTGAAAGCAATGTGCGAGCAGTAGATGCACCTTCTGGCTTTTCACCAATGATGCGATGCAGTTGTGCAATGGCGCCATCATCACGAGCTGCACAAATAGTTGTTGCATCTGTCAGTGTCCAACCGTATGCAACTGATGGCAACACCACTTCTGGTTTGAACACAGCGAATGCAGCCGCAACTACATGTCCGGGTACATGTCCCATCACAGATCCACGACTGGTGAAATATGCGGGGCCATCTGGAGCCATGACACCATTTAATTCTCGTGGGCTAGGTCCGAATCCCAATTGTTGATAATTGCTGTGGCATTCGGGCGAGAAGTACACCTGACCCGTCACAGGTTCAAGAACCCCTGCCAAGACACGTGAAATATGCGTTGAAGACATGTCGGAAGATTAACGATTCGGTGATGTCGCCCGATTACTGGGGTAAATGTGGCAAGGTGGGTATATGTCCGTTGTTGTTGAACAAGCCACCATTGCAAATGCCGAATTGATGGACGCCTTTAACCGTCTTATTCCGCAATTGTCAACGTCGAACAAACCTCCAACCCAAGAGCAATTAGCTGAGATTATTGCCTCGCCGTCAACAGTGCTTTTTATTGCTCGACATGATGAACATATTGTTGGCTCTCTCACTCTTGCCACATTTCGAATTCCAACGGGCGTACGCGCATGGATTGAAGATGTAGTGGTTGATTCTTCTGCGCGAGGTCACGGAGTTGGTGAGGCATTGAACCAAGCAGCAATCTTGGAAGCGCGACACCGTGGCGCAATCACCGTAGAACTGACCTCTCGTCCATCGCGAGAGGCCGCTAATCGTTTGTATCAACGCATTGGCTTTGTGGCTCGCGAAACAAACGTGTATCGACACGACCTGTGATGACCTTTTCATGAGTGATCGGGGATTCACCGAAGACGAACGGGCTGGAATGCGAGCATTTCTGCAACGTTCAGAAGTTCGGTTGTCCACAATTCACCGCACAGCTACTGCGTTGCTATCTGGTGCGGGTGTGCTTGTCTTATTACCGGCATTAGGTCGCGATGCAATCGTGACAGTCCTTCAGGCATTGCTTGGCTCTACAGATTCACGAATGCATCTGGTCCTTGCCGGATTAGTTATCGCAGTACTCGCGCTTGCTCTTGTGGTGATTTGGTTGCTGCTTGTAGAAGTAACGCGATTTTTCTTTCACCCCAACCACATCAATAGCTCACATGGCGCAACATTTACGCCACGTTTTACATTGAACAGTCTCCATCTTCCATCTGATGAACTCGACGGCAATTCACAGAGTGAACTCGTGCGCTCTCGTAACCATCAAGCCAGTATCGAAGTGTTGGTGTCGCCGAATGACAAAGCACGGCGCCAAATTGATGAGCAGATTTCTGCATATGAAGGATTAACGACCGATGTGATTCCCACTGATGAATCTCGATCCGCTGCCTTGCTTGCACTAGCAGGAGTAAAAGATCGATCACTTGCCGAAGAAGTTGCCAAAGTTGAATACGGAATGGCACGTCACGTGTTGCGCATTCAGGTCATCGTCTTGCGTTATCTCAAAGCATTATTGGTTGTGATTTTGACAACACTGATTGCATTTCTTTGGGCTGCAGTTGTGGAAAAATCACCTGCTGTTGATGTCAGTGCACAGCGATGGATTGTTGGCACATTGTTGTTGTGGTGTCCTGCAGTGTTATTTGTATCCGCATCGCCCGTGAGATGGTTGGATCAGTTACTTCGTAGTGAAGGAGCTGTCGGTGGCGCAATCAGGTTCGATAAGGAATTAACGAGAGTTGAAAGAGTCACGGCTCGCTTCTCGCTTTTTGTGTTGGTGGTGTCGCTTGGATGTTCAGTCCCATTGCTTAGCAAGAACGCCAGCACTCTCGGTATCTCCAGTTTTATTCTTGCAATTGCTCTCTCGGTGATTGGTGAGATTGCCGTACTTGTTCAGGCACGCCGCCACTAGATCTTCAATAGTTGGCGCAATATTGCTAGCGCTATACCCTTGAGTTATGGAACACCTTGAAGGCACATATATCCCTAGCACTAGTGAATGGGTGCGTAATCAAATCGATGAATATGAAACATCGGGTGGTACCGCTGGTAACACACTTCTGAAAACAGGAATTCCCGTCATCATCGTCACGATGCGTGGCGCAAAGAGTGGAAATGTGCGCAAGATTGCTTTGATGCGCGTTGAGCATGAAGGGTCATATGCACTCGTTGCATCACGTGGTGGAGCTCCCGAAAATCCTGATTGGTATACCAATCTCGTTGCTAACCCCACTGAAGTTCTTGTTCAAGATGGTCCTGCACCATTCCGCGTGACAGTTCGTGAAGTAAAGGGTGATGAATACGACACTTGGTGGGAACGGTCTGCGGCTGTGTTTCCGCAGTACAACGACTACAAAACAAAAACGTCACGCATCATCCCCATCCTGATCGCAGACCCTCAGTAGATAATCATGGGAGTCTTTACGATTTCACATTGGGTTGCCACTTCACCAGAAGAGGTATGGAAGGCCTACACAACACCTGAGCTTTTTCACCAGTTCTTTAGTCCGGATGGATTGCATATACCTATTGAGTCAGTGGTTCTGGAACTAGAAGTTGGCGGGCGATGTGAGTTCAATATGGTGTTCGATGAGACGGGCGTTGTGAACGAAAACAAGGGAATAATTGTTGAGCTGCAACCGCCACATACGTTGGTTTTTTCAGAACCAGAATTTATGGATGGCAAATTTCTTTCCACTCAGACATTTACTGCCGAGGAAAATGGCACTGTGATCACAGTTACTCAGGAAGGCTTGCCCGACGAATTAGTCGGTAATCCTGAAGTCATTGAAGCTTTTCGCTCTACTTTTCGCAAGATGGGCCGCCTATTAGGAATTGCCACAGAAAACCGCTAAGCGCTACTTAGTGTTGTTGCAGAAAAGCGCCTTCAAGTTGATCAAGGTGATCTCGGTCAAGTTGCCATAACTGCGCAAAGGATTCAATTCCCTGAGTTGCTGTATTTCCGCGAAGACTGGATAGTCCGAGCAACGCACGAGCCTTAGTGGGAAGTGTCTGTGCAATTTCTAATGGAATAGCAAGAGGTACTGCTTCTTCTGGCGTCAGCCATCCCAACAGCAATCCGATGTACAGCGCTTTGCGCACTCTGTCAGTGCTTGTATTGGCGCCACCACCATGGGCAAGACTGCCTAGGTAAATAAGTGCATCGCCTGGTTTCATCTCGACTGGTTGTGCGCGTGTTGCATCAATAGGGCTGTTGTATCCGTCGCGGTGACTGCCCGGCACGACCATGGTTGCGCCAACTTCTGCGTCGTAATCGCCCAATGCAACTAGGGCTGACATTTGGAGATCAATTCCTTGTTTGGCTGCAAATGACCAGTTGATGTCATCACGATGAAGTGCCTGTGCTGGGTTGCCCGGTGCGATGTAAATGGTTTCAGCTTGACTCATCCAGTAATTGCCGCAGTTGGGAAGCAATATTTCATCAGCTATGCCCAAGAGGATTTCGTTGAGAAGAATTGAATCGACAAATTGGCGACTCTTGGCAGCAAGTCCCTGAATGCGAACTGTCTTTCGACCATAGAACTCATCATCACCTGCGTCTTCACGGAAACCAGGGGCACGACGTTCAACATGCGGTTGTAACTGATCATGCAGAGAACGAGTTTCGTTTGGCGTTAATAGACCTTCGACAACGACACCGCCATCACGATGAACAATTTTCGCCAGTTCGGTCACTGAAGTATTCGATGGGCATCGAGTTAACGAAACGTTTGAAGAAGTCACAGTTGCAGGGTAGCGATGAAATTCATCATCCAGCAAAACTAGGGCTGCAAGCTAACTGTGCGCTGGCGCAGAACTTTCCATGGCATCAGACAAACCAGCGCGCAAACGCAGTGGTTGTTCGCGCAAGATAATTGCAAAGAGTAGAGCAACAATCATGGTTCCACCGCACAGCCAATAGATGCGGCTTACTCCCATAGCAAGGCTGTCAACCACTGCTTTTTTTGACACGGGATCTAATAACCCAATTTGCTTTGGCGAGCGAATAATGCTTGACGCTTTATCAGCTTTAAGACTTGTGATGCGCTTAGGAATTTCGCTTCGAATGGTTGAGTTCAATACAGTGCCGAAAATTGCTAATCCGAATGAACCACCAAGTGAACGGAAGAACATCACTGTTGCAGTAGCGACTCCGAGGTCACTGAACTCCACTGCATTCTGACTTGCAATAGAAGTCGTTGTGAATATAGAGGCCGAACCAAAACCCATGAGAATCATTGGGAACACGAGGTACAAATACGGCGTTGTTCCAGTGATTTGAGCAATACCAATGAGACCGAAGAAGGAAAGCACACTGCCAACAATTGGGAACATTTTGTATTTCCCAGTTTTAGCAATCATGCGACCAATTCCAAATGTGGCCATTGTTACACCGAGCATCTGAGGCAAAGTACGAAGTCCAGATTCGGTGGGCGAGACTAAAAGTGAATCTTGGAAATAGAGAGAAAGAAAGCCACCTGCGCCGTATGTAACAACTCCAGCGAACATTCCGAGCAATGCACAGTTACGAACGACATCGTTAGAAAATAGTCGGAGCGGAATCATTGGTTCCTCTGCACGTTGTTCAACTTTGATGAAGGCAATGAGTCCGAGAAGTGCAATGACAAAAAGAATTAATACGTGTTGTTGGGTCCAGCCGTGACGTCCTTCTTCAAGTCCAATCATTAGTGATGCGATGGTGAGGGAAAGTAGACCCGCTCCCATGAAGTCGAGTTTTGCTTGACGGCGCTTGAAGGGAAGTCTCAACGCGAAGTGGCAGACAGAACCGACAAGAATGACGAATGGAACGTTGAAGTAGAAGATCCATGGCCAACTGGCGTGGTCAATGATGAGTCCGCCGACGAGTGGCCCGAGAATTGCTGAGCCAACAAATGCCAAGGTGAAGTAACCCATGTACCTTCCGCGTTCACGCGGTGGTAGTACGTCGCCGAGAATTGCGAATGCGAGTGCTTGAATTCCGCCGCCGCCCATTCCTTGAAAAGCTCGTGCCGCAATGAGTTGACCCATTGACTGTGAAGCACCACACAAAATTGATCCGACTAAGAAGACTGCCATTGTCGATTGAAAAATCAGTCGGCGACCATAGAGGTCAGATAGTTTGCCAAGTAACGGCGTGCTAATCGCTGACGTCACGATGTATGCCGTGCCTACCCACGCAAAACTTTCGAAGGCATTGAATTGCCCCGTGATGGTGGGAAGAGCGGTAGCGATGATGGAGGTCTCAAGGTTTGCCAACATCACGGCAAGAGCAAGAGCACCAAGAACAATCCACAATCGCTTATTGGTGAATCCGGGAACCAATGTCTCTGTAGCCATGACGTCACCGTAGCCCTCCTGCAGTGCCTTGGGTCACACGGAGCGCCAGACGGTTGATTTCGGATACATCAAGAGCCACATACGCTTTAGATGTGACAACTGAATGGCTTCGGCCTACAAGTGATGGCAATCAGCGATGCTGGTGGCCAGGTGACGATGCGCAGTACATCGAATATCACGATACCGAATGGGGTCGTCCTGTAACTGACGACGCTCGACTGTTTGAAAAAATATGCCTTGAAGGATTTCAAGCTGGTTTGTCGTGGTTCACTATTTTGCGAAAGCGGGAGAATTTCCGCACAGCATTTCATCAGTTCGACATGGATGAAGTCGCGCGATTCTCCGAGCGTGACATCAACAGGCTGTTGGAAGACGTAGGCATTGTGCGTCACCGAGGAAAAATAGAAGCAACGATAAACAATGCTGGTCGTGCCCTGGACCTCATTGATGAAACCGGATCATTGACCGACTTCATCTGGAGTTATGCACCAGATGCACCGTTCGGTCGTGATGGAGAGTCAACACATCCCTCTGGTGTTGCATCCATCTCGCCTTCCGCTACGGCGTTATCAAAAGATCTAAAAAAGCGCGGTTGGAAATTTGTTGGACCTACAACTGTGTATTCATTTATGCAATCAATGGGATTAATCAATGACCATCTGGATGGGTGTCATGTTCGCAGTGCATGTGAAGCAGTACGACAAAATACGATTGCTACTCGAAAGTAATTAACCGCGAGGATTCAATAGATCTTCAGCATTCTGGCGCACTTGCCAATCTTTGTCTTCAAGCGCATGTTGTAGAGCTGCTTCCACTTCTTCACCTTCAAAAGGTGCAAGCGCCAAAATGGCACGTCTACGAACAGCGGGCTTATCGGAACATGCAACAAGAATTGCAGGCAGTCCACGTTCATCGCCAAGTGAGCCAAGCGCAGCAGCGCAAGCTTCTCGAACTACTGGTTCCTTATGAGACGTGGTTCGATCAATCAGAGTTTCAATTTCAATGTCGCTAGCGGGTGTGCGTTCGCCCAAACACCATGCAGCCATCTCTGCGACAAAGACATCTGAATCATCAAGGCACTGATGAACTTCGACTGTGGGAAATGGCGCAGCAAGTTCGACTGCTGTTCGCCGTGTTTCAATATCAAGATCTGTGATGAACGGCGACAGAACATCTGCTGTCAAAGTGCCAATGCGCGCAAGTGCTCGAAGTGCGCTGGCTCGAATGAGGCCGTCCTCATGTGTCAAGGCACTCAGCGCAAGAGTCGTATCACCAGAGAACCCTGCAGCGATGACTTCAAATCGGAATTCTTCTGTCATGGCGGACTAGGCCCGAAGGAGCCCACCCACAAATTCAAATGCAATGGTGAACAAGAAACCGAGGGCGCATGCCAGAAGGGCTCCGAGCAAAATGGCTCCACCAGAGAGTTGGGTCAGTGTTTTCCATCGCTGGTCGCGCTCTGGCTCGCTATAGAGAGGGGTCGGTTTATTGTCGACCCGCACCACCGCAGTACGTCGCGGCGTGGCAGGCTTCATGCGGTCAACAAACGCGAGTGCAATAAAGGCCAAGGCAACAACCCACACAGCACGAGCACCGGCACCAGTAGCGGTGATGGCTAACAAGGATGATGAAAGGATTGAGGCACTCATGAACGACACAATTGTACCGCCAGTCCCACCACGTCGTCCCGCACCACAAGGGCTTGGACTTGCTTTGCCCCTGATCACTATGTCGTGGCTTGTGTTGTTCGGCATTATTGCGATGGCCGCTGTTCGAATTCAACGTTTCGAGCTTGCTCCCGGAGAAGCAATGGCCGTTGCTCCTCGCATTGAATTTGCATCGTCCTCAAAAGGTGTCGTCGCACCGCAGCGTTTTCGCACAACAAATGGAATCAAATTTGTTACCGCATTCGGCGGACAAATGTCCATTCTCGACAGCATTCTTGGTTGGATAGATCCGCACGTGCAAGTGGATACATATAAAGAGCATTTTGGAACTAGCACGCCGACTACGTCGAGACGACTTGGGTTTCAAGCAATGATCGGTGCAAAACAAATTGCCGAATATGTCGCGATGAAAAAACTGGGTCTTAATGTCAATTTAGTAATGGGCCGCGTAGTGATTGAAGAACTCGTGTGCCAAGGCGCACCAAAGAAGAATGCCGCGTGTTCCACTCTTTCAGTTGGAGAAACCATTACTCAGATAGATGGTGTTGCAACGCCGACATTGGCTGAATTGGCAGCACAAATGAAAAGTCATGCAGTAGGTGACACTGTTGAGCTCACAGTGATTCCCTACGACGCATCTGCGACAACGCCAGACCTAACAAAGGCTGAGAAGCGCACAGTGCAGTTGATGGCCAATACAAACGACCCAACACACCCAATTATTGGATTTGTTCCCGCTGATACTCGAACAGTGTCATTACCGTTTGAGGTACAGATCACAACGACAGATATTGGAGGACCATCAGCTGGTTTGGCCTTCACATTGGCTTTGCTCGATGAACTAACAAGCGGCAATCTGATGGGGAAATCTCATGTGGTAGCGACGGGAACGATTAGCGAAGATGGCTCGGTTGGTGCCATTGGTGCTTTGGAGCAAAAAGCTGTGGCAGTGAAGGCGTCGGGAGCTGATCTCTTTCTCGTGCCAGCTGGTCAGTCTTCTGATGAAATGAAGCGAGCCCGTCAGGCAGCAGGTTCAGGAGTCACCATTGTTCAAGTTGCGACGCTCGACGAGGCGTTAGCCGTGTTGCGGACCCATGGCGGTGGAGCATTGCAGGCAACCACGGCATAACTGGCCTGTGGATAATGCCACCATTTGGCACCTTGGGAGTCGTACTGTAGATGCCTAATGGCTATCTCTTTCTCCCGACCCGACCCATCATCGCCCGCAGCGGTGGGCTCGGCTGCCTTTCCCACCAGTCGCCGTGGGTTTGATCAGGCTGAAGTACGCGATTTTCTCAAAATGGTGGCTGCCGAGATGGCCCGTCTCCAAGAGCGCGAACGGTTCCTCGAAAGCGAAATGCGTGCCATGCAAACTAGGGGTCTCTCGGCTCCCGGACGTCTGGATGAAGAGACTGTCACCACCTTGCTGGGTGAAGAAGCAGCACGAGTTCTGACGGCTGCTCGAGATGCAAGTACACAAATTCGTGATCGTGCAGAAGAGTCGGCAACTCGACTTGTAAAAGACGCAGCAGAAGATGCAGTGCGTATTCGTGAATCAGCGGTTTTAGAAGCTGCACGTATTCGTGAAGATTCAGGCGCGGACGCCGAGTCTGAAATTGAAATGGCAAAGCAACAAGGCCGCGACATGGTGAACGAGGCTCGCGAGTATCGCGAAAAAGTGCTTTCAGAATTGTCTCGCCGTCGCGATGCAGCACGTTCACAAATTGAACAGCTCCTTCATGGTCGCGACCGTTTGATGAATGCCTTTGAACGCGCGCGCATTGCAAGTGAAGATGTCATTGGTGGACTCACTGAAGCTCATGATGAGCCTGAATTTATTGTTGATTTGTCACCAACTACAGGTCCAGTGCCCATCGTAAATTCTGAACACCCATCAGTAAAAGTATTTGATCGTGAAGAAATAGTTGCTGAAGAAGTTCCAACTGAGGACCCAATCAATGTCGTTATTTTCGATCACGAAACCGAAGTTGAATTAGAAGTTCTTACTGACGAAGTTGTTGTCGAAGTCATTCATGAAACGCCAATCGTTGAAGTGTTGCACCCTGTTCACACGCCGGTTGAAATGACACCTGTTGTCGAAGATGTGGTTATGCCTGAAGCACACGATTCAACGCAAACAAATGTTGTGTCTTTGTTTGGTCGTGGCCGTCGTTCAGTTGACATGCCTGAAATCGAAATTGAACCTAAACAAATGGCAGCGGAAGTTCACATAGCGGAACCCGTCGAAGAAGTTGTTGTACGTGCGCCAAAAACAGATGGTGTTGCAGTCGACGATATTTTTGCAAAATTACGAGCCGGTAGCACCGCAGAGGTTGCTGCAAAGACTGCACACGTTGTTGCTGCTAACGACGAGGTTCCCTCAGTTGAAAAGACTGAGAAGAAGGCTGAGAAAAAGGCAAAGGCTAAGCCAGTACCGACCATTGCTGACCCTGCTCGGTTTGCTGAACGCGATGAGGAACTTTCTCCCGTCGTGGTGGCAATGGCCCGCAAATTGAAGCGAGTTCTCGCAGATGAACAAAACACAGTTCTTGGTCATGTTCGTGCCAAGCGTTCTTCATTGGATATTGATGCTGTTCTCGGAACAGAAGCAGAACACAGTGCCAGGTATGCAACCGCTGTTGCAGAAGATTCCATGGCTGCAGCAAGCGCCGGTGCAAAATCTGTCAAGGCTGCAGGCGGTTCAAGTCGTCGTGTTACTCAAAAGGCCATTGCTGCTCATGCAGTATCAGCCATCACTGCTGGACTAGTTGCAAGCTTCCGTGAGGAGGCGCGCATTGCAATTGGCGAAGCCGAGGGAGACCGTGAGGTACTTCTCGGACTCATTCGCGATGTGTACCGCGCTTGGAAGTCAGAGCGGATTGACTCACATGTTGAAGACATCGCCTGTTCTTCCTATAGCCATGGCGCATATCTTGCCTTAGAGCCCGGCAGTCGCATTACGTGGATGGCTGAGCCAGATACCAATTGCTGCAGTGAATGCGAAGACAATTCTTTGGGCGGATCTGTCGTACGTGGTGATGATTTCCCCACAGGCCACAGTCATCCTCCGGCACATGCTGGCTGCCGATGCCTCGTTTGCCCCGTTCAGGACTAGCGTCCTGATGCGTGCGTAACTCTTCAGACCTTCCCCCCGGCGGCCCAACTGGCCCAGTATTTCGTCTTCCAAATTTTGGCAAGCCATCTCGTGGACGAATAGCGGTATCTGTTGTTGTCGGGCTTGTCTTGCTGCTTATATTCAGCGCAAAGGCAATGTCTTCGTTCTATGTGAACGTTTTGTGGTTTAACAGTGTTGGTCGCAGCGATGTGTATTGGGCAATGCTGAGAAGCAAAGCAGAACTCGTTGCGGTATTTACGGTTGGCAGTTTTCTATTTCTGTGGGTCAACTTGTTGCTGGCAGATCGCATCGCACCTTTGACTCTGCCAAATACACCTGAAGATCAAACAATTATTCGCATCAGAGAATTGACCGCAAAGAGTCGCGGCAAATTGCGCATCGCTTTGGCAGTACTCATCTCTTTTATGTTGGGGCTACCAGCATCGAGTCAGTGGCAAGAGTGGACAATGTTCCGCAACCGTCAAGCTTTCCCGGTAGGGGACCCGCTGTTTAAAGCCAATGTTGGTTTTTATGTCTTCCGTTTGCCATTTGCACAATTCGTCGTTGCTTGGACATTTGGTGCTCTTGTTCTCGTCACCATTATCACTACTGCGTTCCATTTCATTAATGGCAGTATTCGTCCGCAAGATCGTGTACAGCGAGTGACATCACAAGCCAAAGTGCATCTCTCTGTACTCGTTGCAATCGGAACTCTCTTGCGCGCCGCAGATTACTGGCTATCGAAATACCAACTCACGTCTTCAACTCGTGGAGTTGTTCGTGGTGCTCTGTACACCGATGTCAATGCTCAGTTGCCCGCTCTGAATCTGATGATTTTGGTCTCCCTCGCAGTGACCGCTCTGTTGCTGTGGAACATTCGCCAGAAGGGTTGGCGCTTACCAGTTCTCGCAATCGGTTTGTGGGTTGTTGTTGCGCTTGCCGTTGGCACTGTGTACCCAGCCATTATTCAACGATTCGTGGTGCAACCAAACGTGAGCACGCGTGAGTTGCCGTTTATTCAACGCAACATTGTTGCGACAAAGGCTGCAATGGGAATTGCAAACGTGACGCGTCAAGACACAACCTTTAGTGATATCAGCGCATCTGACGTCACTACAAACGATGCAGCACTTCGAGATGTACGCCAACTTGATCCGACACAAATGCTTGATCGATTCGCTCTTGACCAAGGACTCAAATCGTTCTACACAGTGAACGATCTTGATGTTGATCGTTACTCAATTGATGGTCGTGTGCAGCAGGTGCTCGTTGCAGCTCGCGAACTTAATCTGGCAGGTATCCCAAACCGCACGTGGGTATCACGCCATCTTTTGTACACGCATGGCTGTGGTGTCATTGCTGCGCCGGCAAGTCTTGCAACAGAAGACGGACGACCTTCATACATTGATTTGAAAGTCACCAGGCCACAGATCTACTTCGGAGATCGTCTTGGTGAATATGCCGTTGTAAAGACTTCGCAAAAAGAACAGGCATGCCCTGGCGGAACTGAGACATCGTTTGTAGGAAATGGTGGAATCAAGTTCAATAGCTTTATTCGCAAAGTTGCACTTGCTGTTAATTTCGGTGAATTTAACCTGTTCGGTTCAAGTCTCATTACAAATGATTCTCAGATTTTGCTACAACGCGACGTTCGTTCCCGAGTAGCCAAGATTGCACCTTTCTTGCATCTTGATGCTGATCCGTATGCAGTGGTGGTGAATGGCGAAGTGAAATGGGTGATTGATGCGTTTACAACAACCAACCGTTACCCGTACGCAGAGACTGCAAATACGTCTCAACTCACAGCCGGAAGTGGACTGAATCATTCATTCAACTATGTTCGCAACAGTGTAAAAGCTGTGGTTGACGCCTATAGCGGCCAAGTCACTCTGTACCTCATGGATACAAAGGACCCAATTGCACAGATGTGGAATGCGGCATTTCCGAATCTGTTCGCAAAGAAGTCATCTGTTCCTGCTGAATTGTCTGCACACTTCCGATACCCAGAAGATTTGTTCCGTGTACAAACAAATATGTTTGGCCGCTATCAATTCGACGATGCAACCTTGTTCTTTAACCGTGACGCTGCGTGGAGTGTTGCACAAGCTCCAGCAAATGCGCCCGAGGCCGCCGCCGGAACTTCGGGAATCTCAACAGCCGCAACTGGAATAGCTCCCATTGACTCAATTAACGCAACAGATTCAACTGTCCAACGTTTCAGCCCATATTTCTCCATCTTCCACGAGCCAAATTCGAAGTCTGACATTGGTCAGTTCTCGATGGTGCGTCCGTTCGTGCCGTTCTCAGCCGATGACAGTCGTAAGGAATTGCGTTCCTTGATGGTGGTATCAAGTGATCCGAAGACGTACGGGAAAATAACGGTGTACGACATTAAGGCTCCACTGCCTGCTGGCCCTGCAACGGTGTCAGCACAATTTGAAAGTGAGCCAGCAATCTCTCAAACGATTACACCGCTTGACCAACGTGGTTCACGAGTGACATATGGAGATCTTCAACTTGTTCCAGTAGGCAAGGGGATTATCTATATCCGTCCGATGTTTGTACAACCAGATGGAAATGACAAACAGGTATTCGTTCGAAAAATTCTTGCTGGATATGGTGATCGATCTGTCATTGGTGACAGTTTGACCAGTGTTATATCTCAATTGTTCCCCGGCTTTAACTTGAACCTTGGAGACCGAGTCGGCGGTGCATCAGGTTCACCAACAACAACGGTGCCAGGTAGTCATGTAACGGTTGCGCCAACAACAGGCACAACACCTGCAGAGTTGCTGCGACAAGCAGAAGCCCTATTTGCTCAGGCAGATGCTGCACTGGCGAAATCGCCACCAGATTTTGTGACGTACCAAACCAAGTTGTCGCAAGCTCGCGGTTTAGTACAGCAGGCTCTCGCTGCTGTTAAGGGCTAGTTCAGGCGCGTTGACGCTGTAACAATTTGTTCGCTAGCGCTGCAAGGTCTTGGCGGAACGTAATTTCATACCGTGCTTGCTCATTTGCAAGTCGAACTTGAGTCGTCTTTAACGCATCCATCATCTCAGCCACGCCTGAATCTTCTGCGCGCTGAGAGAGCTCTTCGATTTCCGTGCCCAACTCATGTAATTGACGCGACAGTTCTGATCCCATGCCAGAAACGCGTGCCTCAATGCCAGCGAGGCGTTCAATTGTTGAACGTGCTGTTTCCCGTTCGGCAACGAGCGCAGTCATCTGTTCGCTCATTTCGGCCCGTAAAGAAGCAATTTCTGCCTGCAGTGCCTCTACGGCCAGCTGGGTCTTTTTGTTGCGAGCAAGCATGGTGATTGCGTTAATCCTAAGCATTTCAGGTGAAGTTGTGAGTGAGGCACTCGCCTTGTACCGTAATGCTTCAACTACATCGCGGGGTGGAGCAGCCCGGTAGCTCGTTGGGCTCATAACCCAAAGGTCGCAAGTTCAAATCTTGCCCCCG
>Ga0194055_10000962_pt1 | contig 23404 bp, 22 predicted proteins | sample SepL449m_MetaG_FD_155482 | JGI IMG/M metagenome (GOLD analysis project Ga0194055, IMG submission 155482) | Anoxic zone freshwater microbial communities from boreal shield lake in IISD Experimental Lakes Area, Ontario, Canada - Sep2016-L442-9m | ecosystem: Environmental > Aquatic > Freshwater >... | reverse complement strand
GCGCACCGCCGCCCCAGGCATCGCTGGTGAAATCGCCCCAGGTGGGCAAGCCCTGCAGTGTGCGGATGTGGAGGTGGTTGATTGCGCCGATCTCGCTCGCCATGTGCAGCAGCATGGACACGGCCGGGGCGTACGCGAGGTTCTCGGCGTAGAGCAGCCGTTGCTTGTGGGCGGCTGCTGCTTCGACGAGGGCATCGGCATCGGCCAGCGTGGTGCACAGTGGCTTTTCGACAACCACTGCGACGCCGGTAGCTAACAGTCGCAATGTGTCGGCTGCGTGCAGCTGTGGGGGAGTGGAGACCACAACGATGTCGGCCCCGGCTGGTAACTGGTCGTACGTGACCGGGGTCGAGTGCATTTGCGTGGCTCGCTCGGCTGCACGCTCGGCGGTGCGCGACGCAACAGCGACCACCGGCATCTGCATGAAGAGTGCAGCGGCGCCGTGCGCGCCCGAGATCATTCCGGCGCCGCACAACGCCACCGTTGTCGCGGGTGCTGCCACGCCGAGTTACTTGCCTGCGAGAGCGGCGACGACTGGAGCGAACGACTCGACGTCTTCGCCACCAACAATGATGTAACTAAAGCCCCATCGTTCGCGCCGTTGGAGGAGATCGTCGATCATCTGATCTGTTGTGCCAACAAGTGCGAAGGGTGACTCCTCCATGAAGCTGCGCGGCACGCCGAGCATGCTCGAGAATGATTCGGTGACGGCGAGTCGATCGTTGGTGACATTGACCATGAAGGCGCGCACGTTCATTTCGATCTGCGACATGCGATCGCCAGCGGCGGCATGCACGATTGCGACCTTTTCGTCGACTGCTTCGGCGGTCATGGTGCTGATTGCGTCGGGGCCGACAACACCTGCGGTCATTGTGCCGTTAATGCCGATGATGTCGGCCTCGCGAGCGGCATAGCTGAGCACGCGCTTGCCGCCGCCACCGATGAGGAACGGAGGAAGCGGGCGCTGCACTGGCTTGGGCAGACCGTTGTAATCGGTGATGTTGTAGTGCGTGCCCGAGTACGAGAACGTGCCCTCGCTCATCGCGCCCTTGAGGATGGCCATGCCTTCGATGAATCGATCGATGCGCACCTTGGGCGAGTCGTACGGAATACCCGACTGCTCGTAGTCGGTGACCATCCAACCTGCGCCCATGCCAACCTCAAGGCGGCCTTCGGAGAGCAGATCCATCGTGGCGAGTTCTTTGGCCAGCACAACCGGATGCTTGTAGTCGTTGTCCCAGACCAAGGCGCCAATGCGCAGAGTGGTGGTTGCATCAGCGACTGTCATCAGCGCTGGAATTGGGGCGAGTTGTTCGGTGAAATGGTCGGGCATCGTGAGCACATCGAAGCCGTTGGCCTCAGCGCGCTGGGCGAGGGAGACCCACTCGCTTCGAGTTGCTGCGTTCGCAGCTTGAATGCCAAAACGGAAGGGACGAGGTGAAGTCATCCGGCCACCTTAGTTGGCGCCAGTATTTTGGACCTGCTCCGGCAGCGTTGCTTGAACCGGTGTCAACCGTTTCTGCAACTAACCTCGGCGTTGCTGTGCGTCGCGTGATCTTGCTCCTCCGTTTTGTAGGCGTGTTGTTGGCTGGTGCGTTGCTGTTGAGCGGTGTCACGTTGGCCGTTGCGCCACGGCTGTGGGGCGCCGCAAACGCTCACGAGCAAGTGCCATCGGTGCTGCCAAGCTTTGAGCCCTTGGCCCGACGCAGCTACGTGTACGGGGCGGGTGGCACCGAGATCGCGGTGTTCGAGAAAGAGAACATCCAGCCGTTCTCGCTGAGCCAAGTTCCGCCCGATGTGCTCAAGGCCGTTCTTGCGGTTGAGGACAAAGAGTTTTATCTTCACGACGGCGTGAACGTGCGCAGTCTTATTCGTGCCACGCTGTCGAACTTCTCGTCGGGGGCTAACCGCCAGGGAGCCTCGACCATCACCCAGCAGGTGGTGAAAAACGAACTGCTCGCCGGTCTTCCGCGCGATGGTCGATACAAGTTGTTGCAGTTGCACTTCGCGCTGATGCTCGAAAAGAGCATGACCAAGGATCAGATACTCGAGCGGTATCTCAACACCATTTTCTTTGGCAACAACGCCTACGGATTGTCGGCCGCAGCTGAGACCTACTTCGGCGAATCTGTTGAGCAACTCACCTTGCCGCAAGGAGCGTTTCTTGCGGGGCTGATTCGATCGCCGTCGGGGTACGACCCAATTCGCAAACCCGAACGCGCCCGCGCCAGATTCGAGCAGGTGCTCGCGCGTCTGGTCGATGAGTCGATGATGACTCCAGCCGAGAGTGCGCGTCTGCTGGTCGAGTGGCCGATACCCGAGCGCACTCAGGCGCTGCCTGGCCGCGTTACTGCGCCGACCTATTTCACTGAAGCGTTGCAGGATTATCTGCTCACGAAGTCGGACATTCTTGGTTCTGACGAACAGCAACGGCGCAGCACGCTGTTGCGTGGTGGATTGAAGATCTACACAACGCTCGATCCAGCGATGCAGGCAGCCGCCGAGCGCGCCAATGCGGTGTTGCCGCAGAACAAACTCGGTTTCGATAACGCCATTGTTTCGCTGGAGACATCGTCGGGCGCCGTGCGCGTGATGGTTGGCGGGCGCGGGTTTAAGCGCAACGTGAGCGAGATAAACATGGCGTTGGTGCCGCGCCAAACCGGGTCGAGCATCAAGCTGTTCATTCTCGCAGCGGCGCTTCAAGCGGGGGTTCAGCCCACCGATTTGATCGACGGTACCGCGCCGTGCACGCTGCCGAACCCGGGCAATCCTCGTGACCCATTTGTGATCTCGAACAAGTCAGCGAGTCGGCCTTTGGGAACGTTGGCGATCATGACCTCATTGTCGATCAACTGTGCCTACAGCAGGCTGGCGCAGATCGTGGGGCTGCATCGCTTGGTCGACACCACGTATCGCATGGCCCATTCGCCGTACCTGTTTGAGGGGCAATCGCGCAAAGACCGGGGCGCCGAAGCGATCCAACCGTTTGCCAGCTTTGCAACTGGAGCGAACGAGATGAGTCCGATGGATATGGCCTCGGGTGGGCAAACCGTTGCGAATCAAGGGTTGCATCACGATCCGTATTTCGTTGAATATGTCGAACGGTCAGACGGCTCGCGGCTCTTCACGCACACCGACGCTGGCGTGCAAGTGCTGGATCCAGCCGTGGCGCTTACTGAGATCAGCGTGTTGAAAGGCGTGATCACCACCGGCACTGGGCATCGCTATCCGCTCGCCAACGGTCGGCCAGCTGCTGGCAAGACCGGCACGCAAGAAGAAAACACCAACTCGTGGTTTGTGGGTCTCACCCCCGAGCTCTCGACCGCGGTATGGGTCGGCAACCCCAACGGCTATGTGCCAATGGTGGATGTTCCTGAGTTCGTGGCGCAGGGCGTAAGTAAGGTGCAAGGCGGCACGTATCCAGAGAAGATCTGGAAGACCTTTGCCGACGCAGCTCTTGACGGCAAGCCGAATCAGGATTGGCCGCCGCCACCGCCGACTCTTCGGCCGCCCGCCCGTTTGTATCTCCCCGGTAGCGATTGCTTAGCCACTTTGTTGGCGGGCGCACTGCCAGGTGTCGGCGGACCCCTGCCCGTTGACACGACAACAACCATCTTCAATCCGGCGCTTCCGGTGCAACCCGTGGTTCCTGATACCTCGCCGGTATTGCAGGCCGTCGATAGCGGAACCACCATTGCTCCCGACGTGCTTGACCCCAATGCGCCGGTGCCAACTATCGATCCGAAGCTGTTTGTGGTGTATGACTGTGCGAGTGGAATTCCGGGCGCAACGATTCAGGCCAAATAAGTGAACGCTGACGCACTGCTCGAACTGCAGTTAGCCGACATTGCAATCGATCAACTTCGATACCGGCTCGGGCATCTCCCTGAGGTGCTGGCCCATAGAGAAGCGGCTGCCGAACTCGAAGCTTGGAACAAGCGGGCGGCCGCGTTGCGTCAGCAGATCGCAGATCTCGAGGCCGAAATGGCCGCTACCGAGAAGAAGACAGCGGTGCTGTCGTCGCAGCGCGATCGGCTCGAAAAGCAACTCAAGACGGTGATTTCGCCGCGCGAGGCTGAGGCGTTGATGCACGAGATCGAGACGTTATCGAGCCAGCGCTCGGTGCTCGACGACGCCGAGTTGGCTGCAATGGAATCAGTGGCCGCAAACGAGGCCGAACTCGACTCGCACTCCGAATCGCACGACGATCTGCGGGCCAAAGCCCAAGCCGCATCCGATATCGCCGATGCAGCGCTGGCCGCGGCCGAGGCCGACCTGACGCAACGTTGTGCAGCTCGTGACCTACTTCGATCAGCCCTCGACGAAGCGGTGCTCGATCGCTACGACTCGTTGCGCTCACAGTTTGGGGGAGTAGGTGTGGCCAAACTCAATGGCTTGCGCTGCGAAGGATGTCATCTCGACCTGTCACGGGGCGAGGTCGATTCGTTGAAGCGTGCCGAAGCTGATGAAATCCCAGAATGCCCCAACTGTGGGCGACTGCTCGTTCGATAGGTACGGGTCTTCGTCGCGTGTTTTTTTGGTTCCTTGGTACCTCGATTACTTCGGTCTGGTTTGTGTTTCGTGACCCCGCGTTTGACTACCGCTGGCTCTGCGTTGGGGCGCTGATCGCCGATGTGCTTGATGCTCCATTTGGTGGCGCCCGAGCGTTTCACAGCATGCCGGTGAGCATCGCCGCACTGGTGCTTGTTGTGTTGGCGAGCGCTGGCCGTAAGCGGTGGAGGAAGCGAGCCCTTGCGGTGCCGATCGGGATGATGCTGCACCTCGTGTTCGATGGGGCATTCGCCACCACCAAGATGTTTTGGTGGCCGTTCGCTGGCCTGCACTTTGCCGACAAACCCTTGCCCAGTGTGGCTCGTGGCTGGTTCGATGTTGTTCTCGAACTGATTGGACTCGTTGCTTTGGCGTGGGTCTGGCGCACGTTTGGTCTGCGTTCGAAAGCCCAACGTGATCTGCTGCTCAAGCAAGGACGGCTTGAGTTGGTTACGGTTCGCCGTCGATAAACGTGCTTCACTGATGTCGTGTTGATTCTTGTTCGCCATGGCCGCACGGCGGCAAACGCTGACGGTCGGTTGCAGGGCCGCGGCGACCTGAGCCTCGACGAGGTTGGTCGTGAGCAGGTTCGTCAGGTTGTGGCCGCGATCGGGCCCGTCGACCATGTGATCACGAGCCCGCTCGCGAGGGCCCGCGAGACCGGAGCGGCGTTTGGGGTGCCCGCCACCATCGACGACCGCTGGATCGAGGTCGACTTCGGAATCTACGAGGGGGCACGCATGGGCGACGTTCCGTCCGAAGTGTGGGCCAAGTGGCGAGGCGATGCGTCGTTTGCTCCGCCGCAAGGAGAATCGATGCTGCAACTCGACGAGCGGGTGAGGCTGGCCTGTGCCGATGTGCTCGAGTTGGCCCGAGATCAGACAGTGGTGGTGGTGAGTCATGTCTCGCCGATTAAGGCCGCAATGGCTTGGGCCCTCGGTGGCGACATTTCACTAAGTTGGCGCTGCCATCTCGAGCAAGCGGCTGTGTGCCGCATTGCAAACCGAGGTGGGGCCGCCGTGCTCGTGAGTTTCAACGAAGTTCTGCATACCCTAAAGAACTAGGCCCTCCATGGGTTCTGACCTGCGCTTTAGTCTGTGGTACATCTCAACTTTCTCTCAAGTTCACCACCCGCCGTCGCATATTTTCAGATCTTGTGCGATGGTTTGCGGGCAACCGCACCTTCGCTTACGACCGACGCCCCAGAAGTCGGCGATTCTCCTTGAGGACAATCATGGATTTCCGTCGCAGTCTTGATCTTGTAGCCGTCGCGGCACTGGTCTCGGTGGGCGTAGCCGTCGTCGTGCTCGAGCAAGCTTCTGCCCATGCTCCTTCCATGTCAGTCACCTGTGGCTCTGGCGAAGTGCACGGTGAAATCGGCCTGAAGGGCTATCACGGCGACAACAAGGTGCAGGTGTGGGTTGATGGCACCAAGGTCGTTGATGGCAAGTTCAAGGACAATTATCACAGCCTGTCGAACCTGGGTGATCCCAAGGTAAAGCACACCTATCGGGTGCGCGTTGAGGCGAAAGACGACGAGAATTTCAAGGATGGCTGGAGCGTCGACATCACCAAAGAGTCGCGTGAATGTGCCCCTGATCCAACTACTTCAAGCAGCGCCCCCATTCGGGTCGATATCTGCGAAGGCTCGTCGAGTTCATCGCATCACTCAATGAACGTGAGCGGCGACTTGATCATGAGCTCCTCGGGGCACGATTCTCACAAGAACGACATCATCCCGCCGTTTGAGGGCTACCCGGGCAAGAACTGGGATAAGGACCACCGCGAGGTGTACAGCCACGGATGCCAAGACCCAGTGGTGACTACTCCCGCTACGTCGGCTCCCGAGAACACCGATCCCGAGAGCAGCGCTCCTGAATCGACCGATCCTGAGGATTCGGAAGTTCCGTACACGACTCCGACAACCGCCCCACCGACAACCGTGGCGCCAACCACCACTGTTGCCGTCGAAGTGCCGACCACGACCATCGCCGTGACCACCACTACCGTCGAGGTTACGACAACGACCGGTGCCACGACCACCACGGTTGAGTCCGCAGTGCCAACCACCGCCGCGCCAACGACTGCGCCCACTGTTGCCCAAATTCCTCCCACGGTTCCAGGCACCCCCGAATCTGGTCTGCCACTTTCGGGTGGTTCGCCGGCATCAACGGTGCTGATCGCTGCATTCGGCGTATTATTGGGGCTTGTGCTCACATTGGCTACCCGTCGCCGCACCCTCGTCTCGCCTGTTGCTGAATAGGCGTTCGTGCTGAAACCCCAGACCCGGGACGACAGCACCGCAACCGGCGAATCGACTCCGGAAATAGCGTCATCTGAACGTCGCTCACTGCTCAATGTTTTGACGCGCCGCAAAGCATTGTTGACCACGGCGTTGTCTGCACAGAACAGATCGACTCGCTACATCAAAATCGCCATCGCAGTGGTGGTGGTGATCGTCAGCATTGGCATTCTCGATGCGATGCGTCCCGGCCCGATTGGTAAAAGTCGGCCGGATCCTACGATCTCCGGGTTCAAGCCCGTTGTTGGCGGCGCCGGCACAGTGGTTCACCTTCGGGGAACGTCGATGACAGACGTTTCGAAAGTGCTCTTCAACGGGGTCGCGTCCGACGACGTGACGATTCTGACGGACAGAAGTATCGATGCCGTTGTGCCCAAGGGCGCTACCACGGGTCCTATAGCGGTCCGGCGGGGCGGCACGGCTAAAAGTGTCGACATTTTTACTGTCAAACCAACTCCAACCCTGACCGAGGTGCGACCCCAGTCGGGTGGAATTCGCACAACAGTTGTGCTCATCGGCGAGAACTTCTCCGACATTCAACAAATTCGATTCGATGACAAAATTGCTCGAGAGTTTGAGGTGAAGTCGCCAACCGAAATCGAAATTAAAGTTCCTTCGGGCGCGCGTACTGGTCGAATTTCGGTGACTACAGACGGCGGCACCGCCGTGAGTACGTCTGCGTTCAACGTTGTCGATGCGCCCGTGTTGATCGACGTGAACCCGACCGAAGCGGGTGCAGGTCAGACGGTTGAGATTCGCGGACAACATTTTGCTGGAGTAAGCGGCGTGACCTTTGGTGACGTGCCAGCTCAGTCGTTCTCTGTCACGGCGACAGGCTCGATCCTGGCGACGGTGCCCAACGGTGCTGCTACGGGTCGTTTGTCGGTTACTACGCCGGGCGGAACGGCGTCTAACTTGCGCTTCAAGGTAGCTCTCCCTCCGGTAATCACGGGCTTTCAGACGCCGTATGGGGCCGTTGGCACATTGATCAATGTGGTTGGCGCGAACCTTGCGCGCACCAGTTCGGTCACCTTCAACGGCATCCCCGCGCTGGTCGTTTCGAATACGACATCGACCCTCATCAAGGTGGTTGTGCCCGCGGGAGCTACGACAGGCCCGGTTACGGTGGTCACTCCTGGGGGCACCGTTGTGAGCGTCAATCGGTTTGTGGTTCTGTCGTTTAAAACCTGAGGTGTTAACCCGAAAACAACACATCGGGGCCGTTGCGCGGTTTCCCGTGCAACGGCCCCGAAGTTACTAGCTATTGGTTGTGAGCTGCGGTGTTAGGCGCGCACACCCTTTTCGATAGCGCCAAAGACGGCGTTCTTGAGCGGAATCATGCCGGCGATGATGGCACCGTTGGCGATGATGTTGATCCAGTTTTGGCTCTGCGACGGGAGGCCGAAGTTTGCCGTGAGCTGAGCAGCCCCACCGAGTAGCCACACCATGAGGCATGACACGATGAGGGTGAGGTGGGCGCCGATGACAGGGATGCCATTGATGGCATCGCCGACCTTGACGGTGCTGAGGACAGAATTGAGAACCGCCATGACGGCCTCAAGCAAAATTGCCATGACGATGAAAAGTGCAACTGTGTACATGCGTTTCTCCTTCACTTGTGCCGTGGTTCGGCAGTACGCGCAAGGTACAAACTCGTGTACGCAATGTGGTGGATGTCACACCGATTGTTGGCGGACGATGCTTTCGGTGACGGCGAGTCGGCCTGTAAGCGGAGTTCTGTACACGACCGAAATCGTGCGGTGACCATCCATCTATGCGGCCTACCCGAGGGGTGTCCCGAAGAACAGGCGAGCCGCCCATCCCCTCTGCTCGGCCTTGCTCCGAATGGGGTTTACCAAGCCGTGTCAGTCGCCTGAAACGCTGGTGCGCTCTTACCGCACCGTTGCACCCTTACCTGTGGCTGGTTGCCCAACCCATCGGCGGTCTTTCTCTGTTGCACGTCCGTGAGGTCGCCCCCACCTGGCTCTCGCCAGCACTCTGCTCTGTGGAGCCCCGACTTTCCTCAATACCTGCTCACCCGAAGGTGGGCCGTGGTACCGCGGTCACCCGGCCAACTCGCCGTCGACCGTGAGTGTACGCGGCCGGCAGCAGTGTCAGCACTCGGTTTGGTAGTCGTATATGAACGAGTTGAGGCTTGGGGTCTCGAGGTTGATGGTGAACTGTGCGCCGCCGCTGGGCACGCCCACAGCGAGCTGCACTGCGTTGAGTGAGCCGAACTGGCTGGGGATTGCGTAGTACTGCTGGAAATCGAATGGAGCGGGCTTGGCGACCGTGGTGGTGGTGGCAGCGCTGGTCTTGGTGATCTCTTGGGCAGCAGTAGTAGTTGTTGCCTCAACCGTGGTTGGGGTGGAGACGTTGGCGTTCTTGAGCGACAGCGGGTTCACGATGTTGGCGGGGTTGATGGCCAACGCCAGTGCTGCGGCGCGCCGAGCCGCGGCCTGCGACTGCTGCATCACCGCGGCGCGGTACTTGGGAAGTGACAACTGCGGCACGAATGACTGATGCATCTCGGCAGCGACGGTCTCCATTGCGTAGGCCAAGGCGAGTGAATCGCGTGTGGGGTCATCGCTGGGCGCAACGTCGGACTCTTCGCTGCCCTCCTTGGGGCGACCGGTGATGTGAGCACGGATTGGCGTGAGCAATACGCGGTCGAAACGAGGGTTGGCGCATGTCCAAGGCTTCGAGCCGGCATCGGTAGTGAACTTGGCCAAATCGCGGATGGCTGTCTCGTTCGCTGCGATGTAGGCATCGACGATGGAGGTCTGCTCGGGACTGAGCTTGCCAAGTTCTTTGCTGATCTTGTGAGCGTCGATGATGCTGTAGTGCACCGATGCGGCGGTGCGGAACAACACGCCATCGGTAACGACGGCGTCGGGCAGTTTTGCTGGTGGGGTGACATCGCCAACTCGCGCAGGCTTCTTCTCTTTGACCTCATCGGCACATGCAGCGACCAGCGCGGCGAAGCCGATGGTGAGGCCGCCAACGCGAAGCAAGCCGCGACGGCTGAGTGGCTCGGCGGTGACAAAGGAATCGGGGGAGGTCTGGTTGTTCATGATGGTCACTTCACTGGATAGTCGGCGGGCGACAGAGCAACGCCGTCGTTTGCAAGCTGATTGGAGAGCGTGGAGGCGCCAGCAATGGTGTTGAGCACCGTGGCGTGACGGGCTTCGACAACGAGGACCGAAGCGATGAGCGCTGCGGCATCGATGCCAATGAGCGAACCCAAGATCTCGAGGTGCGTAGCAGAGGCGACGTTCTCGAGTTTGGCGGCGGCCTGAGCTACTGAAGTGGTCGAGCCGGTGAAGTTGCTGCGCTGAGCGTTGTAGAGCTTCTCGCTGCGAAGCCCTTTGGCATCGGAGCCAATGAGGCCCGAGATGGATTGGGCGTAGGCCTCGTGCGCTTCGCGAATCGCAGTGACAGCCTCGGCGGTTGCGCCTTCGAACGACTTCGCGCCAAGGGCTGCGTCGTACAGGTCGCGGATGGCGAGTTCGATGGACTGCGCAACTGCGAGCAGCTCGATGTCGGCTGTGGTGGGCCGCTTCGGGGGTGCTGTCGTGGTGGGTGCGGGAGCGACCGTGGTGGGAGGCGTTGTTGTGGCTGGCGTTGTTGCCGTGGTGGCACCGCCAGATGTTGGAGGTGCCGTGCGAGCCTGAGCGCCGGCGCGATCGCTGAGCCATGGGAGCAGCGAGAGCGCGGCTCCGGAGACACCGGCAGCCAGAATGCGCCGACGCACCATGGGTGCCGACTCGTCAGCGGTTTGTGCGGCTGCTGTGGGGAGTGCCGCTTGCTTGATATCCACGAACCAAGGTCCTTTCGAAGTGTTCCCCCAGCTTTGACGGCCGGAGCTATGCGCAGCAACTCTAGAAGTCGAGCGCTGATAGGTCAGGTATCCAACGCGCAGAACGTTCGATTGCCTGCTGCCAACTTTTGCGGTCGAGTGAGCCATTTGGCTCGACCACAAGAGCGGGCGACCAAGAGTCTGCCACCTCGTTGAGGCCAGTCCACGTACCCGCTGCGAGTCCGGCGAGGTAACCGGCTCCGAGCGTGGTTGCTTCGGTTACTGGTGACACCTCAACCGGGCGGCCGGTGGCGTTGGCCAAGGCCTGCGTAAAGGTTGGATTTTCGCTCATCCCGCCGTCGATGCGCAGCGCCGGAATACTGAGACCAGTGTCGGCTTCGGCCGCTTCGACGAGATCGGCGCCGCGCTGAGCAATGCCCTCAAGCACGGCGCGTACGATTTGCGCGCGACCAGTGCCGCGAGTGATGCCGAACAACGCTCCACGGGCGCCATAGTCCCAACGTGGCGTGCCGAGGCCGAGTAGGGCTGGCACGTAGACGACGCCGTCGGCGGTGTCGCACTGCGAAGCAACCGTGTGGCTGTCGGCAGCGGTGGCGATAATGCCGAGATCGTCGCGGAGCCACTCGACGTTGGTGCCGGCCGACAACATGATGGCTTCGACGCCCCATGTGGCTTCGCCGTTGCGGGTCCATGCCACGATGGGGAACGTGCCGTTACTGCTGCGATTCGAGCTGCGCGGCGGCTCGGAGCCGGTGCAGAGGTCGAGCATGCCGCCGGTGCCAAACGTGATCTTGGCTTGCCCTGGACGCACGCATCCTTGGCCCACCAGCGACGCCTGCTGATCGCCTGCGAGTCCGCCGATCATGGGTGCGCCGGGCAAGGCTGAGGCGGCACCGAGTTCGCCGCTTGAATCGACGATGGTGGGCAACATACGCATTGGAATGTTGAGCGCCTCGCATGCGCGTGCTGACCATGACCGCAGCGCTGTGTCGTACAGCCCGGTGACTGCCGCATTGGTGTGATCGGTGATGTGCAGCGAACCACCCGAGACCACCCAGGCAATCCAGCAATCGATGGTGCCAAACAGTAGGTCGCGTGAGCGATCGGGGTCGTAGGTGTTGAGTAACCAACTCAACTTGGTGGCTGACTGATTGGGGGCGAGCGCAAGGCCGTGATCGGCTTTGGCCATGATGCAGTCGAAGACCGTGCGCAGATCTTGCCAGCCAAGCGCTGGCCCAACAGGCTCGCCGGTTACGCGATCCCACACCACGGTTGAGGCTCGCTGCGTGCTGATACCTACGGCTTCGATGCGATCGGTAGTGGCAGCCAGCGTTGTGTTTGCCACCTTGAGAACCGCGTGACCCATCGCCATTGCGTCGAACTCGACGAGGCCGGGAGCAGGGGTGGATGGAGCAAATGCTTGATAGTCGACGTGGCCAACCGTGCCGTCGGCGGTGACAATCGCGGAGCGGAGTCCGCTGGTTCCGACATCGATAACGAGAATGCTCATCGGCGGGGCTCCAGTCCTTGACGTTGCAGGGCCATACCGAGAAATCCGCCCATGAGGCCGGCAGCCAGAGTGACCGTGAGGTTGAACAGAATTGCGAACCAACTGATGTGCGCGCCACGAATGAGGTTGATCACGACGAGCACACCTTGCACGGCCATGTAGGTGCCTGCGGCCGTGACGATGCCGTGCGAGAGCGGAGTGTTGGATCGCTGACGCCATGCGGCGACTCCGGCGCCGAGCACGAAGCCGACAATGGCAGCGAGCACCAGTGGAACAACGAGGCTGTTGTTCGGATTGTTGTCGTGCACGATGCGGGCCAATACCGAGAACGGCACCGCAAACGCAAGGGCGACGGCTGCGCCTTGCTTGAGCGCCACAAGGTCCCAGCGACTGCTCACGGCCATGAGGGAGTGCCGAACGATGAAGGTATTGCCATTTTGCCGGGATTCAGAATTCCGTTGGGATCGAGGGATTGTTTCATCGCGACGAGCACACCATGCGCTGCGCCGAGGGCTTCGACCATAAACCTGCTTCGGTTGAGACCAACGCCGTGGTGATGCGAGAGATTGCCGCCATGCGCAAGAACCGCGCGTTGGCCGGCGTTCCACATCGCGACGTAGGTGTTCTCAACCTCTTCGGGTGGAGGAGTGGCAGCGAAGGTGAAGTAGAGGCACGCGCCATCGAGGTAGCTGTGGCTGAGGTGGCACGTGGAGCTGCGCGCATATGGAACGCCGAGCATTTCGGTGCGCACCGCATCGAAGATGTTGGTGAGTGCTGACCATGGTGCAGCAATTTCGAGTGTGTCGACGACAAAGCCCTTGCGCGTGAGTGCCTGCAGAGCGCTGGTGTCGTTGCGATGGTGAGTCCACGCATCGACAAGCGCGGGCCCGAGGTTCGTTGCGCCTTGGGCTGTGGCTACTTCGTCGACGATGTGCATCACGGCATCGACAAGACGCACGTCGCCTTCGTCGAGTACCAGCAGCATGTTTTGTGTGCCGTCGCCACCTTGGCCCCGAGCGGACTCTGCGGCGTCGTACAGACGAAGCACGGCGGGCGTGGCGCCACGGCGAATGATCTGTCGGCAGGCTTCGATGCCGTCTTCGAAAGTGGGGAAGCTGTAGGCCGCGCGCCGTTCGGTTTGGGCTACAGGGTGCGCTCGCAACCACACTCGGGTGATGATGCCGAGAGTGCCCTCGGAGCCGAGGAACAGCTGGTTGAGGTCGGGACCCATCGCTGCTGCGGGACTACCGCCGGTGGAGATCACGGTGCCGTCGGCGAGCACTACCTCAAGGCCCACAACCATGTCTTCGATCTTGCCGTAGCGGGTGCTGTATTGGCCTGCGCCGCGGCATGCGACCCATCCGCCAACGGTGGCGATGTCGAAGCTCTGCGGCAGGTGACCAACCGTGAGTCCGTAGTGCGTGCGGAGTTCGGATTCGAGGTCGGGACCAAAGGTGCCGGGCAGCACCTCAACGATTCCGGAAGCGATGTCGACGCTGACGAGTCCGTGCAGCGCGGTTGAGTCGAGGACCACGCCGCCAAAGACTGGAATGCTGGCACCGCACACACCTGAGCGGCCGCCAGCCACCGTGAGCGGAACGTGTTCGTTGTTGCACAAACGGGCGATGTCGCTGACCTCAGCAGTAGAGGTGGGCCTCACGACTGCTGCCGCGCGCCGCGGCACTTTGCCAGCGAGCGCCCAATGCATGGACAGCGGCCACCAGTCGCGGCTGACATCGGCGGTGGCGTTGATGTCGATGCTTGTTTCGCACACGGCGCTCAATTGAGCGATGAAGGCATCGGTGAGTGCAACGGAGCTTCCGACAAAGCGATCGGCGGTGCCTGTGAGCTCGATGGGAGCAGTTGGTTGGATCATGCCTCAGCCTTTCGGAGGTCGGCATCGCCGAGGGTTGCAGCGGAGATTTCTTGGGCGCAGCTGGCGTGAAACGAGGCCACCTGAGCGGCCTGGGTGGCAGCGTCCCAACCAAGTTCGGGAGCGATGAGTGCAGCCACCGCTTCGGCAGAACGCATCGTGGCATCGCGATCGAACAGGCGGGCGCGCGTGCGGCGGGTCAAGATGTCGTCGAGGCTCTGAGCCATCTCGTAGCGCACGGCATAGATGGCCTCGGCGCGCAGGTAGGGGAGACCCTCGACCAACGGCGCGCCAAGGGTTGGGTCGGCGGCTATGAGCGACTGAACCGACAATGCTTGACCGCCGTGGCGAGATGCCAGATGGGCTTCGGTCGAGCCTGGGGTGCCGGCTTTGAAACCGGCTGCGCCGACGAGCTTGAGGGCCTTGGTGCGGCAGCGCGACTTGCGCTGCAGTTGCAAGAGCGCGGCGTCGACGGTGTCTTCGGCCATCTCGCGATAGGTAGTGAGCTTGCCGCCAGTAACGCTGATGACGCCCGCATCGTTGGTTGTAATGCTGTGGCGCCGCGAGAGGTCGGCAGTGCGACCAGATTCGGCTGACTTCACGAGAGGTCGAAGCCCAGCCCATACGCCGCTGATGTCGGCCTCGGTGATGTCGGTGGTGACCGCAGCGTTGATTGCTCGCAAGACATATTCGATGTCGTCTTTGGTGCACTGCGGATCGTCGGCGTCACCGCTGTAATCGGTATCGGTGGTGCCTACGTAGGTGTATTGAAAGGTGCCATCGGAGTTCGGTCCCCATGGCACCACGAATAGGCTTCGCCGATCTTTTGGCACCGGAATAATGACCGCGATGTCGTTACGCACTTTGCTCCACGGCACCGTGATGTGAACGCCCTTGGCGGGACGAATGGAGTCGGGGTGGGTTGTCTCTGCCAGTGCGCGAACATCGTCGGCCCACACACCTGCAGCGTTGACGACAACCTTGGCGCGTACGGTGATCTCACGATCATCGGCCCGAACGACAACGCCTGTGGCGTGGCCCGAGGTGTCTCGCGTGATGCGCACCACGGGGCACTGGTTCGCGATTGCTGCGCCATATTCGGCGGCCGTGCGCGCCACCATGAGGCACAAACGGGCATCGTCGGCGCTGGCGTCGTAATAGAGGTACGCCGATGCGAGGCGATCGGCGTGCATCGTGGGAAGGTGACTGAACGCGGCGGTCTTGCGCAGGCGCTTGTGCAGTTTGCCGATGCGCCATCCGCCCGTGAGGTCGTACATCCACATTGAGCTGCCAAGCGCACGCGCGATCTTGCGTGACACCACGCCGCCCTTGGTGAGGATGGGGATCATGAACGGCATCACCGACACGAGATGTGGCGCGTTGCGGCGCAGTCGCTGGCGTTCGTGCAGGGCTTCGTAGACCAGACGAACCTCGCCCTGCTGCAAGTAGCGCAGGCCGCCATGGACAAGCTTTGAACTCTTTGACGAGGTGCCCGAAGCGAAGTCGTCGCGCTCGACGAGCGCAGTGCGTAGTCCGCGACTAGCGGCGTCGAGGGCGACGCCAACACCAGTAATTCCGCCGCCGACAACCACGATGTCGAACTCTTCATTTTCGAGCCGGCCGAGCATGGTGTTTCGATCGAAGGAGGTCGTGTCCGAAGTGGAAATCATCAACGGCGATCCTAGGTGAGCGCGCCGGTAAGAGCATCAGTGCCACGCCCGACTCATTTCGTAAACATTTACCTCGCAGGATTTGTCAGTTCGCATGAGATGCAGATACGGTTTCGCTCGTGCGTACACCAGCCGAGCTCACCAACGCCTTTCGTTCGTTGGGCCTCAAGGTGACTCCGCAACGGCAATTGCTGTTTCGGTTGCTGCACGACAACACCAGTCACCCAACGGCCGAGGCTCTCTTCGAAGTGGCCAGCGCGCAGATGCCAGGTATCTCGTTGCGCACTGTGTACCAAACGCTCACCGACCTCGCCGGAATGGGCGAGCTGCAGTCGTTTGCGTTTGGTGGCGGTGCGATCCGCTTCGACCCCAACGTGGGCCCGCATCACCATCAGGTGTGCACCTCGTGTGACGAGATCGCCGATGTCTATGTCGACGGGATCGATCAGCTCAACGTCTCGCTTCGTAATGAGACAGAAGCGCACTCGTTTAGGGTGGCCAGTACCGACATTGTGTTTCGTGGCCGCTGTGTGCGCTGCGCAGACACCGCGTAATCCTTCTCCAATCCAGCACAACAATCACCAGTAATAAGGAGCCAAACATGAGCCTTCACGGCAGCAAGACACACGAGAACCTGAAAGAGGCATTCGCCGGCGAGAGCCAGGCAAACCGCCGCTACACATGGTTCGCCCAGAAGGCCGATGTCGAGGGCTACCCCGACGCGGCTGCACTGTTCCGTTCGGTCGCCGAAGGCGAGACGGGTCACGCCCTTGGTCACCTCGAGTACCTCGCCGAGGTCGGCGACCCAGCAAGCGGCGAGCCAATCGGCGAGACCAGCGACAACTTCAAGGCCAGCATCGCCGGCGAGACCTACGAGTACACCCAGATGTACCCAGGCTTCGCCAAGACCGCTCGCGACGAAGGTTTCGGCGAGATCGCCGACTGGTTCGAGACACTGGCACGCGCTGAGAAGAGCCACGCTGGCCGGTTCCAGCAGGGCCTCGACAGCCTCGACTGAGCTACCACCCCTACAACTGAGATGTTGCGCCGGCGCTTGTCGCCGGCGCAACACCCTCGAGGCGAGCAAATGACTACGACATACGACCCCTTCCACCCCCAGTACCTCGACGAGGCCGACGTCCGCAATGAGCTCACGCGGGTCTACGACCTGTGTCACGGTTGCCGCGTTTGTTTTAAGTTCTGTACGTCGTTCCCGACGTTGTTCGACATGATCGATCGCCACGACGACCAAGATGCGGGTCGGCTCACCCCGGCCCAGCAGGATCAGGTCGTCGACGAATGTTTCCAATGCAAGTTGTGTTACGTGGTGTGCCCGTATGTTCCCGGCCAGCACGAGTGGGCACTCGATTTTCCTCGTCTGATGCTGCGTGCCGACGCCATGCTGCACGAGGCTGGTCACGCCTCGGTGCGCGACAAGGCCACGACGCAGATGATGGGTCGCACCGATCTGCTCGGCAAAGTGGGTAGCGCTACTGCGCCTGTTGCCAACAAAGTTCTCGGGGCCAAACCCGGAAGTGTGATTCGTAAGGTGGTCGAAAAGACTGCAGGCGTCTCAAGCGTGCGCATGCTGCCACCGTTCAGTCGTCAGCGCTTCTCCACGTGGTTCAATCGTCGGCCAAAAGTGCGCATCGGTAAGCGCCAGGGTCGCGTTGCATTGTTTCCTACCTGCCTCGTTGAGTATCAAGAGCCAGGTATTGGGCACGATCTCGTCAAGGTCTACGAGCGCAACGGCATCGAGGTGTCGTTGGCCGATGTGGGCTGCTGCGGCGCCCCGTGGCTGCACAGCGGCGACATCGATCAGTTCAAGAAGGTGGCGAACAAGAACGTGAAAATTCTTGCCGCCGAAGTTCGCAAGGGCAACGACATTGTCGTGCCGCAGCCAACCTGCGGTTACATCCTGAAGAAGGACTATCTCGACTATGTCGGCGGGTCGCAGGCACAAGCCGTGGCAGACAATACCTATGACGCAGCCGAGTACCTGATGAAGGTGCATCGCGACGACGGCACGTCGCTCGATACTGAGTTCCCCGGCCACGTTCCCGAAACCATCACGTATCACACGCCCTGTCACTTACGGGCTCAGAACATCGGGCTCAAGAGCCGCGACTTGATGAAGCTCACGGGAGCCAAGATCAAGCTTGTGCAGCAGTGCAGTGGCATCGATGGTATGTGGGGCCTGCGCGCCGAGAACGCCGATATTTCGGTTCCTATCGCCAAAAAGCTTGGTGATGAAATCACTCGGGCCAACGGTGAAGTGGTCGCTGGCGATTGTCATCTCGCGAATACCGCGATCAATGAACAAACCGGCAAGGTGCCTCAGCACCCCATTCAGGTCGTGGCACGCGCCTACGGAATCGCTATCGAGGAGGGCACACGATGAGTTCTGCTGCAGTGAGTCGAAAACTGGTGCTTGGCGATATCGCCGACCTACGTGCCTACGAGCGTGAGCGGGCCGAGTTCAGAGATACTGTGCTCGAGCTGCGTCGCCGACGTCGTGTTGCCCTCGGCACCATTATCACCGTTTCGTTTGAATCTCGAGACACAATTCGCTATCAGATCCAAGAGATGGCTCGGGTTGAAAAGCTGATGACCGATCTCGATATTCAGGCTGAAATCGACGCGTATAACCCGCTTATTCCCGATGCTGGCCAGCTGTGCGCCACGATGTTCATTGAGCTCACCTCAGATGAATCAATTCGCGAATGGCTGCCACGACTTGTAGGAATCGAACGGCACGTAGTGATTCGGCTCTCCGACGGCAGCACCATTCGCTCGGTGCCCGAGCAGCAGCACGCCAGCCAGCTCACACGGGCCAACGTGACCAGCGCTGTTCATTATTTGCAGTTCTCGATGACCCCGGCCGAGATTGAAACACTGGGCAGTGGTCAGGCCTTTCTTGAGATTGATCACCCTGCGTATCGCGAAAGCGTTGAGCTGTCGCCAGCGGCCGTCGCCGAATTGCTCGCCGACCTGCTCAACTGAATTGACCTTCGCCGAAAAATACTGACATAAGGCCCTAGCGCTGCCACGATTCAGCGTCTAATTTGCGGGTTGTCGGCGGCTTGCATTGTCAATCCGACGGCAGACCACGTCAATCAATGCGCTCTTGAGCACAGAAGGTTTGGGGCTAATCGTGACGGCCAATGCAATGGTATGGCAGGAATCAGGCGCCTGTCGAGGGCTCGATCCGGGCTTGTTCTTTCCGGATGAAGACGAAGATGCGACCACCGCTAAGTCGGTATGCGAACAATGCGATGTGCGCATTGTCTGCCTTGAACATGCGTTGGCTTCTCGTGAGAAACAGGGTGTGTGGGGTGGTGCTACCGAGCGAGAGCGTCGGCGCATTATTCGCTACCGCCGCCGGTCTGCATAACGTCTGTTGGCGGTGCGAACCCGCGCCGTAGTATGTGCGGCGTGTCACATTTCGAAGATATTGGTGGCTGGTCAGCGCTGCTGACCCGGCTACTTGAGCGCGAAAACCTGCCAGCAGCCGATGCCTATGAGGCAATGGCCACTATTCTTTCTGGGGATGCCACTCCGGCGCAGTTGATTGCGTTTGTCGTTGCCCTGCGTGCCAAGGGTGAAACAGCCGAAGAACTCTCGGGCCTGCTTGATGCAGTGCTGAAGGCGGCCACGCTGGTGCCGCTCAGCGAAGACCTGCGGTCACGCGCCGTAGACATCGTTGGCACCGGTGGCGACCGCAGCCACTCGGTCAATGTGTCCACCATGTCTGCATTGGTCGTGGCTGGCGCCGGTGTGCCGGTGTGCAAGCACGGCAATCGTGCGGCGTCGTCGAAATGCGGCACTGCCGATGTGCTTGAAGCGCTCGGGGTCGCCATCGAGTTGCCTCCCGAAGGAGTGCTGCATTGCATCGAAGAGGCCGGCATCGGGTTTTGCATGGCCACCCGATTCCACCCTTCGTTTCGCTTTGCCGGCCCCTCGCGTCGCGAGATAGGTATCCCCACGGTGTTCAACTTGCTCGGACCAATGGCCAACCCGGGGCGGGTGCGCCGCAGCATGATTGGCGTCGCCAATCCGGCCTTTGCTGAGCGGATGTTGGCATCGCTTCGCAGCCACGGATCCGTGAAGGCGTGGGTTGTCCATGGCAATGGCCTTGATGAACTGTCCACGCTCGGCCCATCAACCGTGCTCGCGCTGGATAACGGCGAGGTCTCGAGCTTCATCGTCGATCCCGAAAAGCTTGGTCTTGCTCCCGCAACCCTTGGTGACTTGGTGGGCGGCGACCCAGCATTCAATGCTGCTGCAGCGCGCCAAGTGCTCGACGGCGAACGTGGTGCGCATCGCGACATCGTTCTGCTCAATTCCGCCGCGGGCCTTGTGGTGGCCGGTGTCGTCAGCGATATCGAGCAGGGTCTTGCCCTCGCCGCTCGTTCTATCGATAGCGGCGACGCGGCAGCAGCCCTGCAACGGTTTGTCGACGTTTCGCAGGCCTGTGCAGCCGAAGCGGCAAACGCTGATTCATGATTGCCCGCGTGCCGGCCACCTCGGCCAATTTGGGTCCTGGCTTCGATGTGTTGGGTATGGCCGTGTCGTTGTGGGCCGATATCGGGTTGCTGGCCCCCGACGCGCTGGTGCCCGAGGGTGCCCATCGCGCCGACGAACACCATCTCGCCACGGTTGCATTTCGACGACTGGGTGGCCACGGCGAGCTTTGGGTTCGATCTCCGATCCCTATGGGGCGCGGGCTTGGCTACAGCGCGGCGGTTCGGGTGGGCGGTTTGATGCTGGCGTGCGCGCAGCGCGATGGTGCCGATTCTGAAACGGTGCTCGGCAACTCTGATGAGGTGCTCAGTCATGCAGCTGCGCTCGAGGGACATGCCGACAATGCGGCGCCTGCGGTGCTTGGCGGTGTGGTCGCCACAACTGGCGATCGCTCGATTCGTGTTCCGCTGGGTTGCGACCCAACGGTTGTGGTGTGGGTGCCGTCGTCGAGCACGCGTACCGATCACAGCCGCGCGGCGTTGAGCACAACGGTGTCGATGGCCGATGCGGTATTCAATATTGGCCACACGGCCTACTTGGTGGCCGCCCTAGCTGCTGGCGATGTCGGTGCATTGCGCCACGCCACCGACGATCGCCTGCATCAGCAGCAGCGTTTCGTCGCCGTGCCGCTATCGCTGGCCGCATACGAAGCGGCGCTTGCGGCCGGAGCGTGGTGCTCGTGGTTGTCGGGTTCGGGGCCAACCGTTGCGGCGATGTGCTCGGCCGAGATGGCCCCAACTATCGCTGCATCTATGGGTTCGGCCGGCCACACAAAGATTCTGCAGATTGCTGCCACAGGGGCAACGCTGCATCGGTAACCGTGTTGGCGCAGCCGCTTAGGCCGCCGAGCGTTGTTCGAATGAAGCCACGGGCGCCAACGGTCGGGCCCATTGCCCGCTGCACCGCAGCAGTGAAATTTGGTGGCAGTTCGACTCGAGGTATCGGGCGATGCACAGGGTTTCGTCGACAGCGTGTCGGGGGAGTGGACGATCGAGCGAGGCGAGTTCGGGGGGTGGTATCTCGAGCGCAGCGGTGAGCGTGCCATCGAGACGCGAATCGATGAGTCGGCCATGATCGAGCTCGAAGGTGACATCACCAATGCGCAGATCGAGTTGTTCGGCAGCACGAACGTGATCAATGAGTCGTTGGCGGCGAAGTGCGCTGGACAATGCCTGAGCGCGGTCGCGGATTGCGGCGGCTTGCTCGTATTGCTGGGCGCGGGCAAGGGCAAGCATGCGTTCACGAAGTGGGGCAAGCAACACCTCGGGTTCGTGGGTGAGCCCGCGGATCACCATGCTGACGGCGTTCGCGTAGTTGGAGTCGGTGACAGCATCGAGACAGCCGCGCAGTGGAACCACGGTGTGGATCGCGTCGATCACTAATGCCGCCGCCGAGCGCGAGGGCAACGGGCCGAGGTACACGCCGGGCCGGTCGGCTTCTTTGACAATGGACAACCGCGGTTGGGTCTCGTTGGTTGACAAGCGCACGTATCGGTACCGATCCCAGGTGGTTCCTTGCTTGTTGTAGCGCGGCGACAATTGGTGCAGGTATCGAAGTTCGAGAATTTCGGCGGTGAGCACATCGGGCGTTTCGACATGAGAAACGCGCTGAGCTTCGCGCAGCATTGGCCCGATCTTGCGGCGGTCCTCGCTGCCAAAGTAACTGCGCACACGCTGACGCAGATTGGTGGCCTTGCCCACATACAGCACCTCGCCCGCAGCGTTGTGGAACAAATAGACGCCGGGCGTTCTCGGTAGATGGTTGGTGAGCTTGAGCTTGGCGATCTGTGGGTGTCCGCCGAGCTTGGGTAGCCCGTGCAGATCGTCGAGGCCCATCACGCCAAAGGCTGCGGCGCGTTCGATGAGCAGATGCAAGAGATCGGCTGTGGCGAGCGCGTCGTCGAGGGCTCGGTGGCTTGGTTGATGGGCGAGCCGAAAGCGTGCTGCCAAGGTGCCGAGCTTGCAATTGGGTACTTCGTCGCGTACCAGTCGACGAGCGAGAGCGACGGTATCGATCGTGGCATTGGTGAGCGTGGGGCGCCGTGAACGGGTGAGTGCCGCATTGAGGAAGCCAACATCGAAGCGCACGTTGTGGCCAACGATGACGGCGTCTCCGCAGAACTCGAGCAGTGCCGCCAACACGCCTTCGATTCGTGGCGCAGTACACACCATCGAGTCGGTGATGCCGGTGAGAATCGTGATGGTGGCAGGAATGGCGCGGCCCGGATTGACCAGCGTTTGAAACGTGCCCAGGCACTCGCCGCCGCGGACTTTGACAGCGCCAACCTCGGTGATGAGATCGTTGGCGCGGTCGCCGCCGGTTGTCTCAAGGTCGATGACACAGAAGGTGACATCGACCAGCGGCATCCCGAGGTCATCGAACGTACGTTGCATTGCGACAGATGACCACGAACGTGCGTTCGCTGTCAAGCATTGAGACCTTGACCTCGGCAGGTACTCTTGACCAATGACTGCGGAGATGGCCCCTCAACAGCACTCGCTGGGCGAACCAACCGACGTGCCAGACCTTCCCGTTGTGGCGCTGCGCCTCGCTCTTGAGTTCGCAGTGGCCATTGCGGCAGCCGGGCAGAAGCTGCGTCCCCCGATGGTTTTTCCTGCGGGCCTCAAGCCGTATCTCAAGTTTCAGAAGCTTGATAAGACCTCGATGCCGCCCGTGCGTCGAGCCATCGTTGCCGACGAAGACTTCCGTAACCGACTCGGCGTGGCTGTCACGCCCGAGCTTGTCGACGAGATCGGAATCATTTGGTTGCAGCGTTCGCCGGGTTGGGAACAGCGCGTGGTCGAGCTACACGCTGCTGCTCTGCAAGCTGCCGAGAACGCCATTGCCGAGGCGGCGTTGCGCAAGTCAGAACGTCGACGTGAGGCCGCCGAGCTAGCAACCGCGCGCGCTCAAGCCGATCTGTCGGCAGTACGCGATGAGGTTGCCCGCGAACAAGCCAGACGCGAGAAGGCTGAAGCAAAGGCTGTTGCGGCGTCATCCGAAACCGAGACATTGCGGCGCGAGGTACAGCAGTTGCAGCGCGAAGTCGAAAAGGCGCGGGTGAAGCTGGGGCACGAATCTGACCGCGCTGGCAAGATTGCCGATGTTCAGGCCGCTGCCGATGCTCGAGTGCTGGCGGCCGAGGCGCAGGTGG
>Ga0194055_10000961_pt1 | contig 23413 bp, 16 predicted proteins | sample SepL449m_MetaG_FD_155482 | JGI IMG/M metagenome (GOLD analysis project Ga0194055, IMG submission 155482) | Anoxic zone freshwater microbial communities from boreal shield lake in IISD Experimental Lakes Area, Ontario, Canada - Sep2016-L442-9m | ecosystem: Environmental > Aquatic > Freshwater >... | reverse complement strand
ATCGATGAGACCTACGAGGACTTCCGCGTCGGTTCGATCGTCGACATCGTCGTGGCAGCCACCGCGTAATGCTCCACCCGCGGGTTCGGCAGACGGGGCACTAGCCCGAGGTCGGGTAGCGCGTGCTGGCAAGTCTCCAGATCCTGCTGCTGACGACTGTCGCAGCGAGTTTCGCGTACTGGCTCCTGCCCGCGGCCTGGGTCGAGGGTCGGCGCGCCGTGTTGCTCGTCACGTCGGGGACCCTGCTCTATATCTACGACCCAGCCGCACTCTTCGTGGCCGTGGGCACGGTGCTGCTGGCCTGGCTGCTCTATGGGGTCACGCGCCGCTACCCGAAGGTCGGCTGGCTGCCGTGGCTTGTCGTCTTGCCCCTCGTGATCAACGCGATCACACCGATTGGCGACCTGATCCCATTCCCTGTCGGATCACCACGCAGTGTGGTTTTCACGAATCTCGCCACGCTTGGCATGTCCTTTTACACCTTCAAGTTGTACTCGTCGATCAAGCAGGGGCTCAAAATCAATTCCCTGCCGTTTCGTGAGATTCTGACGACAACGCTGTTTTATCCGGCCTTTCCTTCCGGTCCGATCGACGCCTCACAAAAGTTCGACCACGCGGCTCTGTCGCGCGATCCGGACGTGCGCCGCTGGGTGATGGGCGTCGGCCGCATCGGGCTGGGTGTGATCAAGGTCTACATCATCGGTGGCTACATCCAGTCGACACTCGCGATCGACATGTTTGGTGTCCCACTTCCCGGCGTCTATGCCCAGGGGTGGTCAGGTCCAGTCGAGGCGCTGATCTTTGCCTTCTTCTCCTTTGGCTTCCTCTACGTCAACTTCTCGGGCTTCACCGACATCGCGATCGGCTCGGGTTGGATGTTTAATCTCGAACTGACCGAGAACTTCCACTTTCCTCTGCTCTCTCACTCGATCCAAAACTTCTGGCAGCGTTGGCACCTCTCGCTCTCGAAGTTCATCACCGCATATATGTTCAAGCCGATGCTGCGACGGTCGGGAAAGCCTGCCCTCTCGCTGGTGGTCACCTTCACGCTGATCGGGTTGTGGCACAACGTCAGTGTTGGCTATCTGTTCTGGGGCATTGGGCATGGCTCTGCACTGGCCTTGACGATGTACTACCGCGGTCTCAAGCGGCGACCGTTGCCGATGCCCATGATTGTGCGGCGAGCTGGTGGCATTGTGATCACGCTCACGTTCGTCAGCCTGATGTCGACGATTGCGAATCAACCGTCAAACCGTGATCTAGCGCGCTACGTCGCATCATTTGTAGGAGTCCACCTGTGAGTAGGAGGCAGAACTAATGGAAAATCAGTGGTCCGATTTCACCGCCGGGGTGGCAGACTGGGTGGTGCGCCATCAACTCCTCGTCTACATCGTGTTGGGCATCATCGCCTGGATCATCGTGGCGATGAACTACCCCCTCGAATCACTAACACCGGTCTACGCCAACTACTAAATCGCCTGTGAGCCGATCCCACCGTCACCTGATCCAGATCGTCTGCGGCGTCCTCTTGTTGGGGATTCTCGGGGGTGTCTTCGCGCTCGTCGCGTGGAGCGATCAGCCGCGCATTCGTTACGCGTCTTTGAAGTGTGTGTATCGACAGATCTACACCTATCAGGGACCGGTTGATGTCGTGATTGTCGGTACGTCGCGGACGAAGTGGGGCGTCTCGCCCGAAGAGGTCTCGAGGGTCATTAGCGACGGCAAACAGCCACCTGAGGTTGTCTTGAACTTGGCGCGCAGTTGGCGTGGAACGCAGCAGATGTTCCAAGAGATCAAGGATGTACAGGCCGAGCGCGGGATCAAACAGGCGATCGTGGTGGAGTACTCGCGAGAGGGCGACGTCGTTGCCACGTCGCAGCGCTATTACGACTACTTCCCGGAACACGCGGCACTCGTACCCATCGACGAATTTCGGTCGGATCCTCAGCTGAAGCCACGAGAGCCGGCCTACTTGCGTTTCCGGGATCTCCTCGAACTTGGTCAGCTACGGGTCGATTTTGCGCTCGACCGTTGGCTCTCTGGCAAGGCCGATGCAAATCTCACGATCCCAGTCCAAGAGCGACCTGTCGGCGTCTCGGACGGGTGTACGGGTAAGGACCGGCCGCTTAAGGAGGCGGCTAATGCGTCGTGGGCGAAGCAGGTCGTACCGAAGGGGACCACGTGGGAAGACCGCAAGCCGGGTGCTTGGCCGATCGGCAAGATCAACAACGACGCGCAGCGCCAGACGATGAAAGAAATGATCGCCTGGGCTCACGATCAGGGACTAGAAATGTACTTCACGCTGATGCCGCGCTATCTCGACCCGCCAGCCAGTGACGCCTACCTCGCGCGGTTTGAGAAGACCTTTGGCGTACCTCTGCTGGTGCCACCGAAGGCTGTGCTGGCGCAGCTCAATGACGGTGGTTACTCCGACCCGAACCACCTCTACGAGCCTGGTCGCGTGATCTACTCACAGTGGCTCGGCGAGCAGATCAAGGCCGGCGACGCGGCAAACTAGTCGACGAACTAGTCGACGAACGTGACGGTCTTGCCGCGATTGCCGTCGACGTAGCGGACGTGCTGGTTCCAGCGGCCCGCCAGGGTGACGTCAAGTGTGATCACGCCCGAGTCGCTGTTCTTCGTACCAGTGCCGGTCAAGCGGACGCCGCTGGTGAAGGAGCAGTTGGTGAAGGTGTAGGCCTCACCGTGCGAGGTGGCTCGTATCCGCACTGAGCCAGTCACAGCACACCCAGTTGCGGTTGGAGTGGTGCCATCCCAGTAGGCGTATTCAGGGACCACAGCAAACTGCTGATCAAACGAGACGAGTGCTGCCTTGATGGTCTCAAAGGCGCTGGCCTTGGCTGGTGCGAGTGGAATGTACGGGTCCACGTACGTACCGGAGCACGTGGTGGTGCGTCGCGTCGGGCGACGACCGCTAATCAAGAAATCGTTGACGAGGTTATCGGGGCAGGGGTTGCCGCGGCCGAACGTCACGTGCGGGCCGCCGGCTGTTGTGATCAGATAGCCGTCGGCGAGGCGCGAGTAGACTGCGCGACCCTGCGTGACGGGCGTGATCGGATCGGACGTGGCGACGATCACGAAGGTCGGAACGCCGGTATTGACGAGTGGCGCTGGTCGGGCAGCTGCGACGTCGGAGCCGGGCCACCAGACGCAGGTGTAGTCGCTGAGGAAGGTTGCTCCACCGATGCGTGGATACAGAGCCTGGGTCTGGTCGGCGTCGGCGAGAAAGGCGTCACTGCGCTGATCCTTCGTGCCGGAGTAGTACGCGTAGTCGCGGCAGTCCACGCCGTAGTACCCCGCATCCGACCACGTGGGATCGACGAGCGGCTCGAGGTTCTGGGGGTCTAACATCGCGTTGCTGTAGGCGAGTCGCAGCATCGGCACGAGGTCGCCCTCGCCCGCGGCAGTCAAGGCGCGAAGAAACATCATGCGGCCGTAGGTGCCATACATCTGGCCACTCGTAGTTGTCTCAAACAGGCCGAGAGTCAACTCGCGCACCGCGCGCCCGCCATTGGCGAGGGGAAAACGAACCTTGATGGGATGAGACGATAGGCGCGCCTCGAGCGCGTCATAGACATCGCCAGCACTGGTCGTTGCGTCCTTCAGGCAGCGGGTGCGGTGATCGCAGATGCTGATGGTGGTGTTGAGGACGCTTTCGAAGGCGTGCGACGCGCTCGTCCAGAACTGTGGGCCCGTCAGGGTGAGATCGACAACGCCGTCAATGATCAGTCCCTTCAGTGATGTGGGGTACGCGGCGGCGTAAGTCTGTCCGTACTGCGTGCCATACGACTCCCCGTAAAGCCAGATCGAGGGGCTGCCGAGAGCAACGCGGAATGACTCGAGATCCTCGGTCGCTTGGTTGGTGCCCATGAACGGCAAGATTTCGGCAGAGTGGGCCTCCTTCGTGCAGGCATTGGCGAACGTGGCTGTCGTGGTCGCAGTGTCGTTACTTGTGCTGGTCTGGTACGCCGCCATCGCATTCGGGCAGTTGACGTTGCCGCTGCGACCCAGCCCGCGCTGATCAAAAAAGACCACGTCGAAGCGGTCGAGCACGCCTTTTGCAAAGCTCGTGATGTACGAATCGGCACTGGCGATCCCACTCGAACCGGGCCCTCCCGTTGCCGTTACGTACAGACCTTTGCTGACACCGTCGGCGGGGCGCACAGCAAAGGCAACCTTGATGCGCTGTGTATTCGCCGGGTCAAAGTGGTCGAGTGGCACGCTGATCTTGACGCAGACAAATTCGCTTGTCGTCGAGCACGGCTTACCACCGAGTGCCGTCAACTTCTGCGCCATCCCGGCCTGCGCAAGTGCTGGGACAGTCGCAAAGGCCATCAAGGTGGCGAGCGTCAGCAAGAGACGGTGTGGACGGACCATGAGCGAACTCTAGCGTTGACGATCAAGAGGCGGACATTTTGGGCCCGGGTCCAAAATGTCCGCCTCTGATTTGAAATTCGGCTTACATAAGGAGTTTTGCTGCTCAGTTCTGTGAATCTATCGCGCGCATTGCAGCGTTTAGCGTGCAGTGGTGCCTCCGCGGCGCGCGTTTGCCTGCGCAGTCTGCAACGCGCCGCTGCCGTTCAGCGGAGAGGCGACTACGAGACGGTAAACGACCCCTTCATCATGGACTTGTGCGGCGTGCAGTAGTACACGTACGTGCCCTTCGCGAGGGTGACGGTCGTGCTCTTCGTGCCCTGGTATGTCAGGCCGGCGATCTCCTTATCTTTGACCCCCGGGCCGTTGAGAACATAGTTATGGATCGCCGACTTGTCGGTGATCTTGAAGGTGTACGAGCCGGCTTTCAGCGACGTAACCTTCTGGCCACCCTTCGTGAGCGTAATGTCAAAACCGGGCCCGACCGTGCCATTGAGTGTGGTGGCAGCGCTGGCAGGAACGGCACTGAGCGCGAGTGCGCCAGCGACGAGCAGTGGGATAAAACGTCGAGTGTTCATGACTTATCTATCGTCCCAACGGCCAACCCAGCTGATCAAGTCAGGCGGACATTTTGGGCCCGGGCCCAAAATGTCCGCCACCCAGGTCTGTACGGTCTCGGCATGTCGAGTCCCAAGGCGACCTCTACAACCTGGCTTTCCCTGATCGCGATCTGCGCCGTGACCGCCCTGGTTTGGGTGACGGCGAGTGACATCTCACTCGCGCTACCGACGATCGGCCGCGAGCTCGGCGGGTCGATGGACACCCTGCAGTGGGCCGTCAATGGTTACTTCTTGGCGGGCTCGCTGATCATCGTTGGTGGCAAGCTTGGCGACATCTTTGGACGCCGACTGATCTTCGCGATTGGCACACTGTTGATCCTGATCGGCTCAGTCGTTGCCGGTCTCGCAACCGATCCGTTGCTGCTGATCATCGGCCGCCTGATCGAAGGTGTGGGTGCCGCCGCCGTCTTGCCGTCTGCCCTCGCGATCGTCGCGGTCTCCTTCTCTGGTCGCGAGCGTGACACCGCCATTGGCGCGTGGATTGCGACCTGTTGGGGCGCTCAGGCAGTCGGTCCCCTCGTGGGTGGCCTGATGATCGCCTACTTGTCGTGGCAGTGGATCTTCTGGATCAACCTACCGATCGGTATCGTCGCGTTGGCACTGATGTGGAAGTGCACGCCCGAATCCTGCGAGGAGGGGGCGGATCGTCGGATCGACATTGGTGGCGTAATTACGCTCGTCGGTGGTATTGGCTTGATCTCGTACGGACTTGTGCAGGTCGACACGGCGAGTCCGCGCGCTCTCGGTGCGTACTTCCTCGTGGCGATCGCACTGCTCGTCGCCTTTGTCCTGATTGAGCGCAAGGTCCGCAATCCGATCGTTCTCCTTTCGATCTTTCACCGCGGCCGCTTCGACGGTGCAGTGATTGCCAACCTGATCGCCAATATCGTCTTTGGTGCTGCGATCTTCTTCATGGCGCTGTACTTGCAGGTGGTTGAGGATATGAGTCCGCTGAGAGCTGGCGTGATGCTCTTGCCCGCAACGATCCCCATTCTGATCGTCAACCCGTTTGGCACACGTCTTGGACTCCGTTTTGGGCCGTGGCTGCCAACCGCAGTCGGCATGGCATTACTTGCTGTTGGCTCCGTCTTGATGCTCGAGCTGACGGGCTCGTACAATCAATTGATCGCACCGTTCATCCTGCTCGGTGCAGGTATCGGTCTTCAGATCACTCCCTGTGCAGCCGTCGCGGTCGAGGATCCAGACGGTGCGGGGGAGGGCGTTGCGTCTGGCGTCTACAAGGCTTCGAGCATGATTGGTGGCTCGCTTGGTGTGGCCATGGGCACGGCAATCTTCCAGACGCGGGCGAAGGTCGAGCTCGGACAACTCTTGCAGCCCTATGACCCCTCGATGCGACAGCTCGATGAGTACCTTGACGTCCTGACGGGCAGCGCGAAGGCGGCCGACATCGTGCCGGCCGCGGGCATGGATGTGATGGCAACGGTGACGAAAGCCTTTGACACTGCCGTCGCCTACGCGATGCTTCCGTCGCTCCTGACGGCGGTGATCGGCGTCGGTGTCGCTGTCGTGCTGTTGCGCGGTAAGGCACCCGCTCCCGACGAGATGTAGCGACCTTCGGCGGATTGCCGCCGTACCGAGATGGCTTTCGGTTAGGTCGGGAGCGGCCAGCGCTCGTCCGGCTCGAACGTCGCGACCTGCTCGGCGTCAAGGTCGATTGCGATTCGTACGCTGGCATACGCCCCGACAACCAGCACCGTGCCTGTGCGTTGGCCGTCACAGGCAACCCACGAGGCACTGCAGATCGGAAGGAGTACGGGCGAAAGCGCGGTGCCGCGTTTGACTGCTTCGAGTGCCCCAGCAACTGCGCCTTCGAGGTCTGACGTTGCGGGCAGCACACTGGTGAGGTCCAATTTTTGAACCCGAGGGGGCTGCTCCGGATTGAGCATGATCTCGACGCCAACCCGGCCCTGTTCGCCAGCTAACCACCACGCAACCTGTGTCGGTGTCATCACCGTCAGGTCGGCGTCGGGGGTCAATGCTCCGTGGGTAGCCGCGAGCGATTCCACCAGCGAGGAGCGGCGGTCTAGTGTCTCGTCGAGGTCGACGTTGAAAGCCAGGAGCGGTTCGATTGCCGAGAAGTCGCCGGCAATGAGTGCCGCGTCGATCGCCGCGCGGATGTTTGCAACAGCCGGCAAGGGCTCGACACCTAGACGGCGTGGCTCCTCGGCGACCAGCTCGGCGAGTGCGTCGGTGACCGCTCCACCGGGCCTAGCGTAGCGACCGTTGGCGAGCGCGATCACGCCGATCCGGCTGGCTGGATGCCACGTCATCCGAGAGCCGAAGCCCGGATAGCCACCGGAATGGCCGATCGTGCGGCCGGTCGCGAGATCCTCGGCGCTCATCAGTCCGAAGCAGTAGCCGTGTGCTTGGGCGCGCAATAGACCCTCACCGGCACCGAGTTGGAGCGGCATCGCCGTGACGACCTGTTGCATCTCACGGCGCGATGCGCGTGATAACGGGTGTGCGTCGTCGGCATCACGCGGCGGCCAGGCATCGACAAAGCCCGCGACCCAGACCGCCAAGTCCGCGACCGTAGAGTAGAGACCACCGAGGGCACTGAAGGCGCCGGGGCTCTGGATCGGCTGGGCTACCCACTCGCCGTCGACGAGTGCGTAGCCGGTGGCGAGTCGAGCAGGGTCGATACCGTCGTCGCTCCAGGTGGTATCGCGCAGACCAAGTGGCGCGATGATCCGCTCCGTCACGACATCTCGATACGGCTGGCCCGTCGCGTTCTGGATCACGCGGCCGAGCAGCGTGAAGCCGATGTTCGAATAGTCGAAGGCGATGCCGGAGGTGCGCGCGAAGGTCTTCGGCTCGCCCATCAATGCGGTGTACTCGTCGTCGCTGAGCGACTCGAGCCGGTCGGCCCACGGATCGTCCTCGGGGTAGCCCGAGTTCATCGACAGCAACTGGCGCAGGGTTGGTGGCCGGCTATCACTCGTAGCGAGTGGCAGTCCTTGTAGCTCTGGCACCCAGTGCTCGGCCGTGTCGTCGAGGCGCAGTGCTCCTTCGTCACGGAGCAGCAGCATGGTGGCCGCCACAAACGACTTCGTCATCGACGCGATCCGAAAACTGCTGTCGGCGCCGGGTTGGTGTTGCTCTCCCACGTGGAGCGTGCCCAGCCCGCCCGCATGGACGAGCGCGCCGTCCATGACGACGCCGTAGGCGACGCCAGGCGTCAGTGGCGGATCCTGTGCGAAATACGCGGCGAAGATCTCATCAACGCGCTCGCGCTGTGCGTCGTTCAAGCCCGACTCCAGCGGCGAGCAAGTCGATCGATACCAATCAGGAGAAAGCAGATTGCAATGCCAACGACAAGCACGCCGACGACATCCAGCAGCGCCATCGGATAGCCGAGCTTGACGACGTTGAGGAAGCCATACGGGTAGGCGTTGATGATCGCACCGCGGAGCATCGTGAAGACGACCCAGACGATTGGGATCAAAAGAGCCGGCAGGATCAGCTGCCGTGAGAGCCAGTCACGCGGGCCAAAGATTGCCCAGGCGAACAGTGCGAGCAGTGGCGTGATGGTGTGCTCGAGCGTCGTTGTGAGGAGTTCCCAGCCGTGCCTCGGTGCTACCGCGGGAGCAAGGATCGCGTTGTCAACCAGGCCAGCGACGAGGATCATCAACAGCGCGCTGAACAGCAGCACGTGGGTGATGTGACCGCGACGACTGACGCGGATCGCGAGCAGTGCGAAGACGATCGCGACGAGGACGTTGCTCCAGGTCGTGAAGTAGCTGGCGGTGTCTGTGAGGCGGCCAATCATGTTTTGCCCGTAGACATCGAACATGCCCGGCGTGGTGTCGGGTGGCCCCGAGGTGCCAAACCCGTAGAGCACGAACGCAAGCGTGGTGCCGGCGATCGCGCTGAGCGTGGTTAGCCCGTAAAAGACTCTGGCAAGAGGTTTCTCGGGCATAAAGAAACGGTAACACGCACCAGTTGCCAGCCTCGGCTCGACGGGCTAATTGGGTCGACGGCTTGGCTGTGCCTACACGCGACCCGTCGGCCACGATGCCCGAAACGGTTCTGTGCGCACCGTGCGTGGCGAACGACTCCTCCACGTGCGCGTTAGCGAGATTACATTCGGAGGCATTCAACGCTGTATGGGGCTGACTTCTATATTTCTACGAATCTCGTCGTGGTTTTGATGATTTTTGATGTGAAAGACGTGATAAGCGCGAGGTGCCGGGCGTCACGGAACGGAAGCGCTTGCGCCCGCTGCAACGGCATGCTTTTCTCTGAATACACGTGTCTCACACACGCGTAGAAGGCGCCTGAAGAAGTGTCTTCATCAAGCGCGCATGCTGACGTGCGCTACAGGTTGTAACAGTCTGGATTTTGCATGGGGGGATAACCCCATATTGCCTTGTGGGGCATCCTCACCTGACCTAATGTCCGGATCGCGGGGCGTCGTGTCCCGAAGACCTTTACGTCGAAAAAGGAGCCTCTCATGGCGATTACAACCAACATCCCTCAGATCGACGAGGTGCAGGCAGCTGCGTTCCTCAAGACCTACAGCGAGGTTGTGCAGAAGGCGTGGAATGATCCCGCATTCAAGGCGCAGCTCGTGAACGATCCGACCGGCACGCTGCGTGCCGCAGGCGTTGAGATCCCAGCTGACATGGAGATCAAGCTTGTGGAGCACGCTGCCGGCGCGAAGGAAGGCCACACCGTGGTCACGCTGCCGCTGCCTGCTGCTCCGACCGAGCACCTCAACGACGACGAGCTCCTCGCTGCAATCAATGGCGGCAGCTCGTGCAATGGCTCGGCTGCCACCGCGAGCTCGGCCTCGTGCCCGTCCTGCTCGGCCGGCTCGGCTGGCAGCGCTGGCTCGTCCTGCTGAGGCAGAAGAACACTGTGCGGACAGCTTTCCGCGCTAATCTGTCCGGAAGCACCGGGCAAAAACCCATCAACCGGTTCGACTAAAGGAGCCTCTCATGGCGGTTACGACCAACATCCCTCAGATCGACGAGGTGCAGGCAGCTGCATTCCTCAAGACCTACAGCGAGGTTGTGCAGAAGGCGTGGAATGATCCCGCATTCAAGGCGCAGCTCGTGAACGATCCGACCGGCACGCTGCGTGCCGCAGGCGTTGAGATCCCAGCTGACATGGAGATCAAGCTTGTGGAGCATGCGGCCGGTGAGAAGGAAGGCCACACGGTGGTCACGCTGCCGCTGCCGGCTGCTCCGACCGAGCACCTCAACGACGACGAGCTCCTCGCCGCGATCAACGGCGGCAGCTCGTGCCAAAGTTCGGCCGGCTCCTCGAGCTCGGCGTCGTGCCCGTGCTGCACGGCCAGTTCGTCCGGCTCGGCCGGCTCGGCCTGCTGATCGCTGCCGAATAGATTCTCGTCACGATCAATGGGGAGGAACGCTCGTCCGCGAGCGTTCCTCCCCCTTTAGATTCGCCCAGCGACTGTGCTGCCGGGTCCGCACTCCACCCTCGACAAGAAGGCTTACAGCGCCATGACACCTGCCGATAGTCCCACTCCACAAGGTGCCGCCGATCGTGCGCTACAACTGGGCCTCGCCAAGGCGATCGCGCGTTCTTGGCGCGACCCTGCTTTCCGTGAACGGCTTGAGGCGGATCCCAATGGTGCCCTTGCTGATCTGGGCGTCGATGTGCCCGAGGGCGTCGACATCCGTGTCGTCCCGGAAGGCACCGTTGTTCTGCCAATTGCAGAGCCGCCGAGCGGCGATCAAGAGGTGGCAGCACGGGCCATGGCGGAAGAGGCGCTCGCGAGCCTGCGCGGCGACGGAGCCGCGTGATCGCTCGCGAGCCCCATCTCGCCGACGCTGATTTGGCTCGGCCCGACGCGCTGCGTGTCTCTCCTCGGTGGGTCGTGCGAACCGTGCTGGACGAGGCCGTCTATCTGCTGAGTGAGCTCGAGACCATCGTCCTCGAGCAGGACGCGGTGCGCGCGATCTTCGACGCAGTTGACGGGCGACGATCGCAGGACGACATCGCGGCCTTCTTGATGGAGCACAGGCCGGACCTCGACGTCGCTTCGCTGTACTTCCACCTCGATGAGCTCGAGACGAAGGGCTACCTCCAACGGGCAGATGTCTCACCCGAGGTGCCCGCGGGCACGATCGGCGTTTTCGCCGAGTGGGGAGTTGCCGCAGCAGACATTTCCGAGCGTCTTGCTGGTCGCGTCGATATCGGATTTATCGGTGGTTCCCAAACCCGTGAGGATGCCGAGGCGGTGCAAGCGGCGTTGCAGGAGTCGGGGCTCGGCTGCTCGCTCGTGCACGAAAGCGAAGCAGTGCTCGCCGCTGCCGGCGACGCCGAGTGTGACTTGCTCGTCGTGATCGTCGATGACTACGCCAATCGCGCGCTGGGAGCGATCGATCAAGCGCGCCGAGCAGTAAACCGTCGCTGGCTGTTGGCGCGGCCGGGACTCACGACGACGTGGGTTGGGCCCATCTTCTCTCCTGGCACCTCTGCCTGTTGGCATTGTCTGGAGTTTCGGATCGTCGGAAATCGTGAAATCGAACGGTATCTCCAGATCCGCACGGGTATTGATCCGTTGCGCCCGGCTGCGCCTGCTGCTGGCGTCACCCGGGCGTTCAGCGCCGGGCTGATCGGAACGACGGTCCTTAAGGCGCTCGTCGTGGATCGTGACGACGCGACAGAGGATGATGTGACGATCCTCACCCTTGCTCCCGATACCGGTGAGCGAGGAATTCACCACGTGATCAAGCGCCCGCAATGTGCGGTCTGCGGGACGCCCGAGCCGCTGGACGCGCTCCATCCGCCCGTTGATATCGCATCGTCGCCACGCCTCCTCGACAACGACAGCGGCACGCGGTCGGTTACACCCGAGGCTACGTACGAACGCTTCAAGCATCAGGTCAGTCCAATCACGGGTGCCGTCAGTGCGCTAACGCGTATTGACGATGTCGACAACCCAGCCATGCACGTCTACGCGTCGGGACACAACTTCGCGATGCGCGGCCATGATCTCCGTCAGTTCCGTGCCGGACTGCGCAATAAGAGTTCGGGCAAGGGGATGACTGATGCCCAAGCCAGAGTCAGTGCGCTTGGCGAGGCAATGGAACGTTTTCAAGGCCTGTACACAGGCGAGGAACGGCGGCGCCCCGGCACGTTTGAGGAGCTGGGAGCGAGCGCGATCCATCCCAACGACATCATGCTGTGGTCGCAGGCGCAGCTCGACAATCGCGACTGGTGGAATGCGCTCGATCACCGATTTGTCCTCGTACCAGAGCGGTTTTCGACCGACCTAGTCGTCGATTGGTCGCCGGTCTGGTCGTTGACCGATCAGGACGTACGCTGGATTCCGACCGGGCAGCTCTATTACGCGGCGCCGCGGCACCACAATCGCATGCTGTTCGTCGCGTGCTCGAATGGCGCCGCCGCAGGCAACACCCGGGAAGAGGCAATTCTGCAGGGGCTGTTTGAGATCGTCGAGCGCGACAGCGTTGCGCTCTGGTGGTACAACCGCGCCAAGCGCCCTCCCGTTCCGGTCGAAGAGTTCGGCGATGAGAACCTTGATCGCATCTGCGCGGTCTACGAGGGGCTCGACCGCCCGGTGGCCTTTATCGATCTGACAAGCGACCTCGGCATTCCGGCCTACGGTGCAATCTCGGCGCGCCGCAATGGGGTCACCGAGGACATCCTGATGGGCTTCGGTGCACACCTCGATCCTCGGATTGCGGCACTTCGCGCGGTCGCCGAGGTGACGCAGTTCTACCCCGCGGTCGCGAATCACCATCCTGATGGATCCGGACAGTACGACTACGACGATCGCGAATCACAGCAGTGGTGGAGCACAGCGACGCGCGAAAGCGACCCGTATCTCGTTCCGGATGCAGCCGCCCCACGCGTGCCCTATGCGGACTGCGTCGGACCGGTCACTGATATCGGTGCTGCTGTGCGCTCGGTCCAAGGTCTGCTTGAGGCCGCAGGTCATCAAGTGCTCGTGTTGGATCAGACGCGCGCCGATGTCGGCTTCCCGACCGTAAAAGTGATTGTTCCAGGGCTGCGGCATTTCTGGGCGCGGTACGCCCCGGGGCGACTCTACGACGTACCAGTGCGCTTGGGGTGGCTCGATCAGCCAACACCCGAAGACGGCCTCAACCCGACGCTGATGTTCCTCTAAGCAGCCATGATCGCCGTCGTCACGCTACCGCATTCCTGGCGCGCATGGCCTCCGCTGCGGGCAGGCACGGATGCGATTCTCGTCGACGATGCTGGAGCCAAGCTGCTCGTCGGTCTTCCCGCTGCGCTCGTCGAGCAGTTGGTTGATTTCCTAAACGCCGGGGTTATGGCAGAGGCACTTGAGGATCTCGTCCTTGCCTCTGGCGGCCCCGTGCTGCTGGCCCGTTGGCTCGATGCGTTTACCGTGCTGACGAACGTAGGGCGCGTCGCACCGTGTGTGACGAATGAGGACGGCGACGTCCTTGTCTTGCACGCCGCGCACTCGTCCACCATCGCGCCCACACCAGCGGTGCTGCCGGCGACTATGCGACTTTCCCGATTCGCCGTCGGCCGGGCTGACGAGCAGGCGTTTCTGCTTGAAAGTCCACGCGCCTCCTATACCGCGGCACTCGGTCCCGCGCTCTGTGGATTGCTGCCCGTGCTGGCCGACGGGGGACTGCCTGCAACTGCGGTCACGGACCCACTGGTCGGTATCGCCCTTGGTCTACTCGTTGACATTGGACTGATTCTCGACGCAACCGACGATACGGAAGATGTTGGTTCGTTGGCCCTCTGGGAGTCGCACGATCTGTCGTTTCACTGGCGTACGCGCCGCGGCGGGCATCGAGAGGTGAACGGGGCGACGTTCTCGCACCGCGACCGACGGCCACCCTTGCCGACCATGGCAGCGTGGCAGCACGAGACGGTTGTGCCGCTGCTCCCAATGGACGACAGCGAAGGGCCGACGCTGTGGAGCGTGCTGCGTGACCGCGCGACGGTCCGCGACGCATCTGCACCGATTGATCTCGACACATTGGCGCAGTTTCTGTGGTGGCATCGCATCGTGCGCGACGTGCCGATGGATGAAGCACGCGGAATCGAATATCCACAGTCGCGTCGAACGTATCCCGGTGGGGGTGCCACGTACGAGCTCGACCTCTTTCTCTCGACCCGCGACGTGGCAGGTCTTGGCGACGGCCTGTGGTTCTACGACGCAGGTATGCACACCCTCGTGCTGGTGTCAGCGGACACCACCGCGCGCGATCAGCTGTTCGCCGATGCGGAGATCTCGACGGGTGGTACCGGCACGCCTCAGGTCCTGATTACCTATGGCCTGCGGATCGGTCGCAACTCGTGGAAGTACGAAGGAATGGCGTATCGCCTGGCGCTTATGGACGCCGGCGTCCTCTATCACCACGCGTACCTCGTGGGCGGCGCGCTCGGCATCGGCATCTGCGGTCTCGGCAACGGAGACACGACGCTCTTCGAGCGCATCATCGCGCGCCCCGAGGGCGACTACGTAAGCATCGCTGAGCTAATGATCGTGGGGATGGTCTGATGACCACAGCGATGCTTGATCCCGTGGCGCACATTTTTGCCGACCCTCAACGCGTCTTGACCGACCCCGCAGACTTTTATGCAGACCTCCATCGCGGGGGTGACGGGGCGCAACAGGGGTGGGGAATCCAGCTGTGGGGGTATGACGCCGTGCGTGACGCGCTGCGTTCGCCTTTGCTCACCGTCAGCCCCTCCGGTACGCCCGCGCGCAGCAGCGATCCGTGGCTGGCCGACGTTATCGCCCGCATGCCGTCGATGACCGATGGTCCGGATCGCGACAGCGCGATCCGCGCGCTTCGCTCGGCCTTCACACCGCGCGCGGCGGGGGAGTCGGACGACATCGCGCGATCAACGGTCGCGGCGGCGCTTACAAACGCAGGTGCCCATGGCGGGCCGGTCGACATCATCGGCGAGCTTGCGGCACCAGCGCTCCCCGCCTTCCTCCTCGCTGCGCTCGGGCTCGAAGGAGCCATCGATGCAGCCGTCCTTGCTGCCGCGGGGCGAGCCGTGACGCTGGAACTGTTGCCGTGGGCTGATCCCTCTGTCGAGCGGATCGAGGCGATTCGTTCAGCGCATGACAGCCTCTTGGCCTTCGTCGCAGCGGAGCGCGACAATGGGCGGGTCGATCTGCTCGGACGACTGCTGGCCGCCGTCCCCGATGACCGTGACGCCGTGTCGACGATCCTGCTGCTACTGGTCGGTGGGCAGGAGACTATTACGAGCCTCGTGGCGATGTCTCTGGAGTTCTGGAGCGGCAATCAGGCGACCGGGGCCTCCCTCGACGACGTCGTCGATGAGTCCGCGCGCCTCGCGCCACCGATCCACATGCTTGCGCGTACTGCTCTGACCGACCTCCAGTGCGGCACGATCAGCATCGGCGCTGGTTCGCCCGTGATTATCCTGCTCGGCGCTGCGCTTCGCGATCCTGACGCCTTCGACCGGCCCGACCACGCCGTCTGGAGTCGCTCGAGCGACCGCGGTAATCGGGCCATCGCATTCGGTGGCGGTCCGCATCAATGCCTCGGGCGGGCCTACGCGCAGTTGCTCGTGACCGAGATCCTCCGTCAGATCGATTCAACGTGGCCGGATTGGCGGCAGCGAGAGCGTAGAGCCAGCGGCTGGACTGCTGTGCCCGTATTTCAAGGTCCGACGTCGCTGCTGCTTGACGTTGCCGACCGCCACCCGCACGGCACCACGAATGCCGCGCGTAAACCCTTGGAGGAAGCATGAGTTCCGGTGAAACACCCCCGGCTGCCTCGCAGCCGCCGACCCCATCGGCCGAGCCGACTGCGCCGACGTCCGGCCCGACGACGGACACCTTCGGCGTCAAGCCACCAGCGCCGACGATGACGGGGGCGGATCGGTTCGACTACCTCGCACAGGTCGTTCGACCGAACCTTCTGATCGCTCTGATCGCAATCGTGCTGGTGATCGCCGGCGCGACGCTCTGGGCGACCCTCGCCTCGATCACGTCGTCGACGAGCGTCACGATGGCTGTCGTACCGTTCCAGGGCTTCTCGAACGTGGCCGCACCAGACGCCGGTACCGTCACGAAGCTCGATGTGCAGCTTGGAGACAAGGTCGCTGCCGGGAAATTGATCGCGGTTGTCACGACGGGCGATGGCAAGCTTGTCGAGGTGCGGTCGCTAGCCGCTGGCACAGTAATCGACATCACCCGCGACCTCGACTCCGTGGTCAATGCCCTCGACTCGATCGTGGCGATCGCTCCGACCGGCGAGCCGAGGACGATCATGGGCTACCCCGGAGAGGGGTCGATCCAAGACGTCAGCCCGGGGCAGTCCGCCGTAGTGTCGGCGTACGGATGTCCGACGCTCGCGACGACCGTTGCTTCGGTGGCTCAGTTCCCCCACACAGTCGATGGGGTCTACGCGCTTCTTGGAGTGCGGGGGCTGGCGATGGAATTGATGTCCGAGCAGACCGGCATTGAGGTGCGCCTTGACACCCCCAAGACGTGGTGTCCGCAGGTCGCGTATGGCGCCCTCGTCGACGTCGTGATCACCACCGGAAGTACTCACCCGATCTCGTATGTCACGCCGTAAAGAACCGTCATGAGCACACAAACACCCATCACTCCGAGCACACCAACTGGGCACTCTGGTCGCGTTAAGGTGCCAACCATCGCGCAGATGGAGGAGGCGGACTGCGGCGCAGCCAGTCTTGGCATGATCCTCGCGCACTACGGGTGCTGGGTTCCGCTTGAGGAACTCCGCGTCGCCTGCGGCGTATCGCGTGACGGTGCCAATGCGCTGGCCGTCGTCAACGCGGCCCGGCACTATGGATTTGAGGCTCAGGGTGGTCGCGTGACCGCGGAGGAGATGCGCGACCGTTCGATGCCTGCGATCGGCTTCTGGCGGCAGAGCCACTTCGTCGTGATTGAAGGCATCGTCGGCGACACCGTCTTCATCAACAATCCGACGGGTGGCGAGGAGAAGATTACCTTCGCTGAGTTTAAGAAGAACTACAGCGAGATCGGCTTGTTCTTTCAGCCGACCGACAAGGTCGAGAAGCGCGCCCGAGAGAACATCGGCTTGCGGGGGACGCTTGGGGCAATGGTCGCGTCGTCGCGCAATGCGATCTTGTTGATCGTCCTCTCAGGACTGTTGCTCTCAATTCCCGGTGTAGCGGCGCCGGTGCTGACGTCGATGTTTGTCGACAGTGTCCTTGGCGCCACGGGCACTGTTCCGGTTCTTGGCGTGATCATCGCGGGCTTCGTGCTCGTAACAGCGCTGATTTTTTCGCTGACCCTGCTCCAGCAGCTCTGGATGCTGCGCTTGCAGATGCGGCTCTCGGGCCGGCAGACGGAACGCTTCCTGACGCACATGATTTCGCTGCCGACGTCGTACTTCGACGCCCGCCAGCCGGGCGGCCTCGTGCAGAAGGTCCTGATGAACTCACAGCTCGCCCAGCTCCTCTCGGGCCAGCTCGGTACCGTGGTGATCAACGCCGTCTCGATGGTCGTGTACGCCGTCGTGATGTTCTTCTATAGCCCGACACTGACGTTTGTCGGTATCGGTATGGCTGCCATCAACCTCGTGGTCCTCTGGTATATCGCCCGCGTGCAGACGGTCGAGAATCAGCGTCTGCAGCAGGCGCAGGTTCTGCAGACGGGGCAGGCATTCGTTGGTCTGTCGCTGATCAGCAACATCAAGGCAATGGGCAGCGAGAATGAGTTCTTCAACCACTGGGCCGGCGCTCAGGCGATTGCCACGAACGCGGAGCAGCGCGTCGGGCGGCTCACGCAGGGCGTATCAGTGATTCCCGCCGTGCTGATTGTGCTCAATACCGTAGTCATCCTCACAATTGGCTCAGAACTGATCTACAACGATGCGCTGACGATCGGTGGACTGGTTGCCTTCCAAGGACTCTTGCTCTCGTTCGTCTCACCACTCGGTCAGTTCGTGACCGCGGCAGACCAATTCCAATCCGCGCGTGGTCAGATCGAGCAGCTCTCCGATGTCACGTCGTATCCGGCAGATCCCCTGGCCCGCAGCGTGGACGAGATCACCTCAGCCTCGCTCGATCCTCAGCCAATGCCCGTTGCTCGTCTTGCGGGTCGAATCGAACTGCGCGGCGTCTCGTTCGGCTACAACCCGTCACGTCCACCGTTTCTCAAGGATTTCGACCTCGTCGTCGAGCCCGGGCAGCGGGTCGCGCTGGTCGGGCCGAGCGTCAGCGGGAAGTCGACCGTTGGCAATCTCATTACGGGCCTGTTCGCACCGTGGTCGGGCGAGATCCTGCTTGATGGCAAACCACGCGACGCCTGGCCGCGCGAGCTCGTCACCGCATCGCTCGCCAAGGTCGATCAGCAGATCATGCTGTTCCAGGGGACAGTCCGGCAAAACATGTCGCTCTTCGACGCAACGATTCCCGCTGACGACATCCGACGCGCTGCAGCGGACGCGCAGATCCTCGACGAGATCGACCGACGCACCGGTGGTTTCGGCTCGCCGGTAAACGAGGGCGGCACGAACTTCAGCGGCGGTCAGGGCCAGCGCATGGAGATTGCACGCGCGCTTGCGGGCAATCCCTCAATCTTGATCCTTGACGAGGCGACAAGCGCGCTCGATGCGGTTGCGGAGGCGCGGTTCGGCGACGCGCTGCGCGCACGTGGCATCACCGTGATCATGATCGCGCACCGCCTCAGCACGATTCGGGATGCCGACTTGATTGTCGTGCTCGACGAAGGCGCGGTCGTCGGTCGTGGGACGCACGAGAGCCTGTTGGAGAACTGTCCGACGTACGTGACACTCGTGGGGGATGCATCGTGAACAGCACCGAAGCCACGCCGAACGTGGCCGATGGACAGGCGAGACAGCCGCGAATAGTGGCGCCAGACGAACGCATCTCGATCACGGGCGGAGACGCCATGGTCTTTATCCAAAAGTCGGATCGCAGCGGACGCCGCATCGCCGTCGGGCAAATCAAGGCTCCAGCCGTGATCGTCGGCGCGTCTCCACCACCTGGGTGCGATGTGATCCTCGTGCCGTTCAGCGATTGCCAGGCCGCGCCAGCGACGAGCCTCCCTGCGGATACGGATACCGCATTGGGGGCGCTGATCGGGCCTGCCGTAGCGGCCTTTGCGGAGGCCGATTCGGCCGAGCGTGATCGCCTCGGGCGCGTGGCGGCAAATCAGCGTCTCGATGTTACTTCGGCGATCGATGCGGTGGCAGAAGTGATGGACCGACCAGACAAGACCGGCGCGCGCAACTCCACGCACCTTGTCGCGCTCGATGCGGCGATGGGAGAGGTCGGCAAGTATCTCGGCGTGCGATTTCCCGACCTTGATGACTCCATCGAGCATTTCGAGCCGATCGTCGATGCGGCCAACATGGCGGGCTGCCGTGCGCGCCCCGTGCTCCTGAGTGGCTCGTGGTGGTCTCAGGCGATTGAGCCGGTCATCGCCTTCCGTGGCGACGACGCCCATCCCGTGGCGTGCGTGCCGCGTAGCGAGGGACGCTACATCGTGTACGACCCCACGAACGACACGCGCGTGCCACTCGAACGCGTCACCGACCTGGTCACCGAGGGCTACGCCTTCACGCGACCGATCCCACCAATGGCCTCTTCGGCCAAAGCCTTCCTACGGTACGCGATGCGCAATGCGCGTTCGACGCTGCGGACGCTCATTCTTGCGGGCTTTCTCGCGGCGATGGCGGGGCTCGCGACACCGCTCGTCACCACCCTGTTCTTCAACCTGGTGATCCCGCAGCGGAGCAATTCGCTGCTGCTTGAGGTTTCCGTCTTGCTGCTTGGCGCCGCCGCCGCGCTGGGAGTCCTGTCGTGGACGCGCAATATCGCGCTGCTTCGGCTCGAAGGCGTGTTACAGCAAGAGATGGAGCCGGCGATCTGGAATCACATGCTGCGTCTACCGAGCGGGTTCTTCCGCCAGTTCACCGCGGGCGATCTTGTCAACCGTGTGCAGGGGATCGATACGATCCGCCAGCTGATCGGCGGCTCGGTCCTCAACGCCTTCCTGACCCTGATCTTTTCCGTGGTCAATCTCGCGATCCTGTTCGTCTACTCCCCACAACTCGGCGTGGTCGTGCTGGTCGTCGTGATCGTCATGATGGTGCTCCTGGCCGCGATCAACATCGCGAACATCCGCAACCAGCGCGATGGCTTCACCGCTATCGGTGGCCTCTTCGGCTTCCTCTTCCAACTGCTGGGGGCCGTGCCAAAAATCCGCGTCGCAGGCGCAGAGCCCCAGCTTGTCACGCAGTGGGCGGCCCAATTCCGGGTGCAGCAGCTGGCGTCGTATCGGTCCGGACGGATCGCTGCGCTGTCGACCGCACTGTCGACGTCCTTCGCCACGCTGATCACGACGGTCGTGGTGATCTACGGCGGCATGGTGCTGCGCGACGAGCTCTCGAGCGGCGCGTTCCTCGGCTTTCTGTCGGCCGCCGGGATGTTCACGGGCGCCGTGGCCGGCATGGCCTTCGCCTTCGGGCCGCTCGGAGCCTGCGTGCCGCTATTCGAGCGCCTGCAGCCGATTCTCGACGAGGAGCCCGAGCAGAAGCTTGATGCCATCAACCCCGGTGTGCTCGCTGGCAGCATCGTCGTACGGGACGTCGCGTTCCGATACTCGTCGGACGCGCCGCTGGTGCTCGACGGCTTTAACCTCGAGATCAAGCCGGGCGAGTTTCTTGCTGTGACGGGGCCGAGCGGGTCTGGCAAGTCGACGATCCTCAAGGTCATTCTGGGTCTAGAGACGCCTACGTCGGGCACGGTCTCCTACGACAACGTCGAGCTCGCGAGTCTTGACCGCACGGCGATTCGACGGCAAATCGGCGTCGTGATGCAAGAGGCGCGTCCGATGCCCGGTTCAATCCTCCAGGCGATTGTCGGCCAGTCGGGCAGCAGTGAGGCGGCTGCGTGGGAGGCGGTCGAAGCGGTCGGCTTGGCGGATGAGATCCGCGCGATGCCGATGCAGATGCGCACCATGATTTCTGCCGGCGCAGGCCAGCTCTCCGGAGGCCAGTTGCAGCGCATCCTGCTCGCGCGCGCCCTCGTCACGAAGCCGAGCATCATCTTTTTCGACGAAGCGACGAGCGCTCTCGACAATGTGGCGCAGGATCGTGTCACGCAGAGCGTGAAGGATCTCAACGCCACCCGGCTTGTGATTGCGCACCGGCTCGAGACGATCAAGACTGCGGATCGCATCGTTGTGGTCGATGCGGGACGCGTCGTACAGTCGGGAACCTACGAAGAGCTCGCGTCGCAAGAGGGTCTCTTCCGCGATTCCGTGATGCTCGAGACCACCAAGGGCGACTCCTAGGCGAGGTAGCGAGTTGAGATAGTTCGTCGGCAGCGCTAGGCGCGGGAGCTATGCGCGCACCATCCGCACCGCATCCACCGCGGCATCGGAGTTGGCGCCAGCCGCCACGAGCGCAGCGCAGAGTGCTGTCTCGGACCGCTCGAGGAGCGCCGCTCGAGCCTCGCGTGGCTGGTCGGCTGCCACGGCGAGCTCGACCGCAAGACGGAGGACGGTGCGGCGCAGGTGGGCCGTCTCCGCGCGCGTGGTGAGTCGCCGGAGGGCGCGGTCGATCGGTGCTCCGTCAAACCAGTCCTCCACGGTGGTGCCGTCGGTCAGGAGGACCTCACTCGTCCGCGGATCGTGGCGCACCAGGGGGATGTCAAGGCGTTCGAGGGCGCGGCGGTCGGCGCTGCCCAGCAGCAGGGCTCGCCTGCCGTAGGCGCGCTCGGTTGGGTCGTTGGATCCCAGCAGACGGGCGCCAGGCCGCATCAGCGCAGCAAGCTGTACCTCGCGCTGGCGGCCGTCGGCGAGAACGGCAGGCCCGAGCGAATCGTGGAGGATTCTGTAACAGACGAAGGTCGAGCGCAGCACGACGCGTCCAGGGGCGTCCGCCAGCGCCTGGATGCTGCCAATGAGTGCTTCGCGCAATTCGGGGTCGGAGATCGCCGCGTCAACGACGTCATAGCCGGCCATGATGGCGTCTCTTAGCGCCCCCGCTTCGCCGCCCACTGGCCGCCATGCGGGGAGTGCCCAGCGCACGACGCCGTCGGACGCGACGTTGCCGGCGTCGCGATCGCCGAAGTCCGAGCCCGAGAACGGCAGGCGTAGGATCCGCGGTGGCGTAACGGTGCCGATGTCCTCGACGTCGCCGTCCGGGAGGTATGTCAGACAGGTGACGGCTCCGGTCGGCCACACGGTCTCCCCGAGCAGCTGGTCGGCAACGGTCGCGCCCAGATGGTGCGGCTGAAGCATCGTCTCGACGTCGATCAGGTGCGGCAACGATTCCGCGAGGATCACGTTGTCGAGCCACATGTCCCGGGCCTCGAGCAGTTCGAGCAGCCCGAGCCATGCGCCGTAGCACCGTCCCCAGAGGATCACATCGTCGGCATTCGTCGCGCCAGCGGGGATCAACTCGTCCCACCCGTATCCAGCGCACGCGAGGTGCGCCCGTACGGGGAGCCCGATCCCTGCAGCCTGGAGTGCCGGGTGGTCATTGAGAAGGGTGGCGAGTCGCGAGAATGCGACGGCTCCATCCTGAGGCTTCGGTTTGTAGGCGACCCTTAGATCGTCGTCGAACACGATGATGGCAACCGACTGGCCACCTTCGTGCGGATCGCCGGCGTCGCACCGGATGCTCTGGACGGCGGTGGGGAGCTCGGTGCGTCCAAGCATCGACACGATCGCTGACAGGTCGGTGGTCAGGCGATCGGCGAGCCCATCAATGAACGCGAACCAGTCCGCCGTTGCGCAGCCGATCGGGTATGCCAGTGCCGGCATCTCCTCGAGGCGTGCGAACCACGCCGCCCCGTCACCGGGGAGTCCCACGTCCGGGGGAAGGGCAAGGGTGTGCGCAGCCATCGCTTCGGGCTCAATCGCGCGAACCACGGCCTTGATGACGCGTTGCGCAAGAGAATCGGCGAGAGCATCGACTGCAGGCTGCGAGAGCGCAACGGGCCAGCGCTGTACGCGCTCCGCAGCGAGCACCCGACCAGCGGACAAGAAATGCCGCCAGACGTCAGCGTAGATCGGCCCCATCGGAACGACATCGGTCGGGTCAATCGGTGCATCGCAGGCAATCAGCAGACGGTCCAGCGCCGAGACCCAGGGGGGGCCGGCGTCGTTGTCGGCAGTGGCGTTCGCTGGCGCGTCGGCACGAAAGCTCACGGGCGAGAAGCCGCGTTCGAGGTCAGCGGTGGTGAGCCCGATGGTATCCAGAACCTGCGGTAAGAGCTCAGGTTGATCGCCGGTTACCACGGCGCACCAAGCGTCAACAAATTCCGCGTCCGCCGGGCCGGATGGGGCAAACCAGTGGCCGTCGACCCTTTCGGAGAAGGGGGCGGCCTTGAGAACCACGTCAATGAACGCTTGAGTCGAGCGTCGC
>Ga0194055_10000960_pt1 | contig 23415 bp, 22 predicted proteins | sample SepL449m_MetaG_FD_155482 | JGI IMG/M metagenome (GOLD analysis project Ga0194055, IMG submission 155482) | Anoxic zone freshwater microbial communities from boreal shield lake in IISD Experimental Lakes Area, Ontario, Canada - Sep2016-L442-9m | ecosystem: Environmental > Aquatic > Freshwater >... | reverse complement strand
GTGGAATTGTCACCTGGTTCGGCCATGCGACGCGCGTGCAGTTAGCCGATCCGCCAGTAGGCGTGTTGTTGTTGCTCGCTCTGTCGTCGGTCGCGGTGTACGGAATTATGCTGGCCGGTTGGTCAAGCGGTTCAAAGTATCCACTTCTCGGATCTGTGCGTGCTTCGGCACAAATGGTTTCGTACGAAGCAGCACTTGGTCTGAGTCTCGCCACAGTAATTTTGTTGGCAGGTACTTTGTCAACGAGCGGCATCGTTGGACATCAATCAAGTTTTGCCGATTGGCACGTTGTGTCGACTGGTGTCATTCCGTTCATCATTTTCATGTTGGCTGCTACCGCCGAAATGAATCGTCCACCGTTCGACTTAGTTGAAGCCGAGCAAGAACTTGTGGGTGGATTCAACACTGAATACTCAAGTATTCGATTCGGCTTGTTCTTCTTGGCTGAATTCATGAACACCATCACGATGAGTGGTGTCATCGTGACATTGTTCTTTGGTGGCCCGCAGGGCTTGTTCAACATCCCCGGAATTCCGGGAGTCATTGAAGGTTCAATTTGGCTCATCGCCAAAGTGCTGGTGTTCTTATACATCTACGTCTGGATGCGAGCAACCTTGCCTCGCTTCCGTTACGACCAGTTGATGGATCTTGGTTGGAAAATTTTGATTCCAACATCACTCGGCTGGTTTATGTTGATGGCCGTCTTGCGACTCAGCCGTGACGAAGAATGGAACCGTGGACTCGTCGCCATCGTTGCTGCAGTGATCATCCTCGGATGTGTTGCGCTGATGTCAACTGCCGTGAAAGTTAGTAAAGCCAATCGCGAACGTGAAGGAGCGATGTTCTGATGGGTTACCTCGGAGGATTTCTTGTCACGCTGGCGCAAGTCGGTCGACGCAACAAACTGACACTTGAGTATTCAGGTGGACGTGAAAACAAAAAGGGCAAGCCGCAGAAAGACGAGAAGGCCCCTAAGCCCGAACGTCTGCACGGACGCCATGTTTTGAACCGTTACGAAGATGGTATGGAAAAGTGCATCGGTTGTGAGTTGTGCGCAGGTGTCTGCCCAGCAAAGTGCATTTATGTTCGAGGTGCCGACAACGATCCTGAAAATCCAACATCGCCAGGTGAACGCTTTGGTTTTGTCTACGAAATCAACTACTTGCGTTGTATCCATTGCGACCTGTGTGTTGAGGCTTGCCCAACCGAAGCGATTACCGAAACGAAGTTGTTCGAGTTCTCATTTACAAATCGCCAAGATGCCATCTACACCAAAGCCGAATTGGTTGTTGGCGATGATGGTAAGCCGCAGCAGATGCCGTGGGAAGATTGGCGTGAAGGTGAAGACATCTTGACGTCGGGATGGTTGCGCGCAACCGCACCCTCTGGTGACGCAACCTTTGAGGGTGTCGTTGGTTGGAGTGGCGAGTTGGGTTACGGCGTTCGTGCGCCCGAACCCGCTCAAGATCAGAGGGACGAGGCTGGTCACTGATGGAACTAGTGGTCTTTGTTTTTGCTGCCGCCATGATTTTGGTTGGTGGACTCGGAGTCGTTCTGCGTAGTCATCCAGTGCACGCCGCTTTGAGTCTGATTCTGACTTTGTTTGGTGTTGCTGTAATGTTTGTTTCGCAAGAAGCACATTTTCTTGCCGCCGTACAAGTCATTGTGTACGCCGGAGCAATTGTCGTGTTGTTCTTGTTCGTGATCATGCTTCTTGGTGTCGACCGTACTGAAGATATCAAGACTGAACCATTCAAGGTTCAGCGTCCACTTGCAGTCATCGTCGGACTCGGAGTGACTGGTTTAGTGACTGCAGCAGTCATCACCTCGCGTGATGTCGTAGCAACTCGCGGCGCTGGAATTATCAAACCAGCGATGACCGACCCCGATTCAAATATTCGTCAACTATCGCGCAGTGTCTTTGGTGACTATGTCGTGGCGTTCGAAGTGACATCAGTACTACTGGTCGTCGCAGTTGTCGGCACGGTCTTGCTTACTCGCAAAATGAAGCCGGCGTCAAAGGAGTCTCAGTGATGTCTGCTCTTATCGCTGCGGCGACACCAACCACGACGTGGTATTTGGTGCTGGCAGCTGTCTTGTTCGGAATTGGAACTGTGGGTGTTTTGGTTCGTCGCAACCCACTCGTGATGTTCATGTGTATTGAACTCATGCTGAATGCTGTCAACTTGACATTTGTTGCTCTTGCCAAACGACTCGGTGACATTGGTGGCCAGACCACAGTGTTCTTCGTGATGGTTGTAGCTGCGGCAGAAGTCGTTGTGGGTCTCGGAATCATCGTGTCCATTATGCGTAAGCGTCCCGGCGCAAACGTTGACGACATTTCGGCACTGAAGGGCTGAGGGGAAAACGATGCTCGATCTCATTTGGTTAATCCCAGCGCTACCGCTTGCTGGTTTTATATTGATTCTGTTGTTCGGTCGCCTGTTGGGCGAACCGAAGGCCGGAATCTTGGCTGCGTTAATGGTTGCCGGATCTTTCGCCGTAACGGTTGGTGTGTTCTTTGAATTGCTCTCAAAGACAACTGAAGAGCGCCATCATGTTCTTAAGGCATTTTCTTGGGTGCCGATTGGTTCATTACATGTTGACTTAGCTTTCTTGGCTGATCCGCTCAGCATCACAATGGCTTTGTTCGTGACCGGTATTGGTTCGCTCATCCATCTCTATGCAATTGGCTATATGCATGGTGACCTGAAGTTTTCAAAGTTCTTCTTGTATCTCAACTTGTTCGTGTTCTCGATGTTGATGTTGGTCATGGGCGAGAACCTGCTCGTTACCTTCCTCGGTTGGGAAGGCGTTGGCACTTGTTCGTACTTCTTGATTTCGTTCTGGCACACCCGCGAAAGTGCCGCAACGGCCGGTAAAAAGGCTTTCGTCACCAACCGCGTTGGTGACTGGGGCGTGATGATGGCAATGTTCTTGGCCTTCGGTGCCACCGGAACTTTGAGCTATGCCGGCATCAATCACGCTGCCGAATCAGGTGCTCTATCTGCAGTCACCGCAACAGGTATTGCAATGATGTTGTTCATTGGTGCGTGTGGCAAGAGTGCCCAGTTGCCTTTGTACATCTGGTTACCCGATGCCATGGAAGGCCCGACGCCGGTGTCGGCGCTTATTCACGCGGCAACCATGGTGACTGCAGGAGTCTTCTTGATGACTCGTATTAGTCCGGTGTTGTCGATTGCTTACTCGTGGGCGCCAACCATCATCGCCGTTATTGGTGTTGCTACAGCTTTGTTTGCCGCCACTATTGCAGTTGCTCAAACTGACATTAAGAAAGTTTTGGCTTACTCGACTGTTAGCCAACTCGGCTTCATGTTCTTGGCCATTGGTTCGGGTGCTTATGTCGCCGCGATCTTCCACATGGTGACCCATGCATTCTTTAAGGCGTTGTTGTTCTTGGGTTCAGGTTCAGTCATTCATGGCATGCATCACGAACAAGACATGCGCAAGATGGGCGCACTTCGCGTGTTAATGCCCATTACCGCTCTCACGTTCATCGTCGGTTGGCTTGCCATTGCTGGTGTACCACCGTTTGCTGGTTTCTGGAGCAAGGACGAAATCTTGTTGTTCGCATTCGCTAAGAGTCCAATTCTGTATGTGGTTGGCATGATCACTGCATTGCTCACGGCGTACTACATGACTCGCCAAGTGATCATGGTCTTCTTCGGCGAAGCTCGTTGGAACGATCACAGTGAAGAGAATGGTGCTCACGGCGATTTCAAACCGCATGAGAGCCCCAAAGTCATGCTCGCACCACTTGTTGTACTTGCTGGATTGTCAATTGTTGGTGGAGCATTGCAGCTTCCCTTTAATCACAACACCAAGTTCTTGGAAAAGTGGCTCGAGCCAGTGATTGAGTTCGGCGAGAAAGATATTTCGGGTACGTGGGCCGACAACAACAAGTACATCTTGTTAATCGTCGCCATCGTTGTGGCCTTGACTGGTATTGCTGTTTCGTATCTGGTGTACTCAAAGAAGAAGTTCGCGGCAATCGAACCCAATGTGATGGCGCAGGGTTGGTTCTACGACAAGGGCATCTCAAATTTCATGGGTGGACCTGGTCGTAAAGCTTTTGACGGAATCACTTGGGTCGACCGCACCATTGTTGATGGTGCTGTTAATGGTGTGGGCAAACTGGTGCAAGGAGCCGGTGGTTTCTTGCGTAAAGGACAAACCGGAGCCGTGCGTAGTTACGCAGCTGCTGTGGGCTTAGGCGTCGTCGCCTTACTTGTCTGGTTCTTCGTTCGAGGAGTGGTGCTGTGATGTCGTTGCTGGCCAGCGAAATGCACGGTTCGCTACCGTTCCCAATTTTGACTGCATTGATTTTGATTCCGGCTGTTGGATCAATTTTGACTCTGATTAGTTCTAACCGTCGTCCCGAAATCACCAAGTTGATTGCGTTATTGACTTCGGTGTTCACTGGTGCGCTTGGTTTGTGGATGCTCGCATCTTTCAAAACCGGAGAAGCCGGCTACCAATTCACTTCAAAGCATCAGTGGATTTCGTCGTGGCACATCGGTTGGCATGTCGGAGTCGACGGCATTTCATTGTTCTTGGTTGTATTGACCGGAATCTTGTTCCCGCTGGTGATTATTGGTTGCGATCCGCACCATGATGAGAAGCGTTATCTCGCTTGGATTTTGTTACTTGAAGCCGGAGTCATGGGTTCGTTCTTGAGCCTCGACTTGTTCTTGTTCTTCTTGTTCTTCGAAATCGTTTTGGTGCCGATGTACTTCTTGATTGGTGGATGGGGTTACGACCAGCGCATCTACGCAGCAACGAAGTTCTTTTTGTACACCATGGTTGGCTCAGCCTTCATGTTGGTGGGCATTGTGACGACGGCCTTGCTGGCAAAGAAAGATCTCGGACATATCAGTTTCGATCTCGTCGAAATTGCTGAAAGTGCCAACTTCGCGGCCAGCACTGGTCGATGGTTGTTCTTTGCGTTCGCCATTGCCTTTGCAGTCAAGGTTCCGCTGTTCCCATTGCACACGTGGCTGCCCGATGCCCACACTCAAGCACCTACTGGTGGTTCAGTCATCTTGGCTGGTGTGTTGTTGAAGCTCGGTACGTATGGCTTGTTGCGATTTGGTGTGTACTTATTCCCAGAAGCCGCGTTGTGGAGCCGTCAAATTTTCTTGACTCTTGCGGTGATCGGAATCATTTGGGGTGCAGTTGCTGCAACCATGCAAAAAGACCTCAAGCGCCTTGTCGCTTATTCATCAGTTGCTCACCTCGGTTTCATCGTGCTCGGAACGTTTGCTTTCACTGCAGAAGCGATGGGTGGTGGAGTCATGCAAATGATTAACCACGGAGTCTCAACTGGCGCACTCTTCTTGTTGGTCGGCATGATCTACGAACGTCGCCATACCCGTCTGATCTCCGAACTCAAGGGCTTGCAAAAAGTTGCGCCGATTTTTGCCGCAGCCTTCATGGTCGTGATGTTGTCAAGTATTGGCGTACCCGGACTCAATGGTTTCGTTGGTGAGTTCTTGATCTTGATCGGTAGCTTCACGACATCTCGTTGGTGGGTTGTCGTTGCGGCAACTGGCGTGATCTTGGCGGCGTTGTATTTGCTCTGGGCTTACCAGCGGGTCTTCCACGGCGAACCAGATGAAGCCAACTCAACTTTCCGCGAGCTTCGTTTGCGCGAAGGGTTGGTCTTGTTGCCATTCATCGGACTCATCATTTTCTGTGGCGTGTACCCGAAGCCAATGCTTGATCGCATTGAACCAAGTGTGAAAGCAATCTTGGTTCGCGTTGAAGAAAAAACTGGTTACGTTGCGCCAGAGCCTGTGGTTCTGACATCTGAAGGGGAAGAGGGCTGATGGGCGCTCAAACCATGACTTATCCGTCAATCGATTGGTTGGCTATTACGCCGATCATCATTCTGCTCGGTGGCATGATGATCAACTTGGTGCTTGCGGCACTCACTCGGGCCTGGCCACGTGCTTGGTATGCCATCGGAACGGTCGAGTTGGCCGTTGCGGCGCTCATTGTTGAAATGTTTTTGTGGCATGACATCAACAAAAATGGTGCCCGCATCATCATCAATAATGCGATCTCGATTGACCACTTCACAATGTTCTGTTGGATCGGTATCGCAGGGGCCTTAGCACTTGTGTCACTATCGACTGCCGAATACTTGCGTCGTGAATCACTTGATGGCCCCGAGGTGTACGCGTTGTACATCTGCGCAGCACTTGGTGCCATGATCATGACGGCATCGAACGACATGATCGTGTTGTTCCTTGGTCTTGAAACATTGTCAATCGCTTTGTACGTCTTGGCTGCAAGTCATCGTCGTCGTGCCGAAAGCCAAGAGAGTGGTTTGAAGTACTTCATTCTTGGTGGCTTTGCCTCGGCCTTCTTCTTGTACGGCATTGCCTTGATCTACGGGTCAACCGGCACCACCAATATCGGTGGTATCGGCAAGGTGTTGTCAACCGAAGTATTCATCAAGGGTGATGATGCGATGTTGCTCGCAGGCATCGCATTGCTCATCGTTGGTCTGGCCTTCAAGGTAGCCGTCGTGCCGTTCCACTTCTGGACTCCCGACGTGTATCAGGGTGCTCCAACCCCGGTGACGTCGTTCATGGCATCGGTCGGAAAGTTTGCGGCTTTTGCTGCACTGTTACGCGTCGTGACAACTGCACTTCCAAGTCGTGCCGAAGACTGGCGTCCGGTTATCTGGGTGTTGGCCATCCTGTCGGTCGTCGTCGGTTCGGTTCTCGCAGTTGTGCAAACCGACGTCAAGCGCATGTTGGCGTATTCGTCAATTAGCCATGCCGGCTTCATGATGATTGGCATTGAATCAATCGGGCACAGCGGCGACGTTGATGGTTTACCCGCCACATTGATGTACTTGATGATTTATTCAGTCCTTGTCATCGGCACATTCACTGTGGTTTCACTTGTCACTCGTACGGGCGACAACGGTAGCGACATCGGCTCTTTCCGTGGACTGGGCAAAGAACGTCCGGCCTTAGCTTTAGCAATGACGGTGTTTTTGCTAGCTCAGGCTGGAATGCCACTTACCTCGGGTTTCATTGCCAAGTTCGGTGTCATTAAGGCAGCGGCAGCTAATCATAGTTACGCCATTGCGATCATCGCCATGGTCGCTTCAGTGATCGCGGCCTTGTTGTACTTGCGCATCATGATCAGCATGTGGTTGACCGATGAAGAGTCGGGCGACGACAAGCGCGAGGCCATCAAGGTGCCGTTCACCGCTGGATTCGTTGTTGCGGGATCTGCCTTCTTTACGTTGCTCGTGGGTGTCTGGCCAAGTTGGCTCATTGACGCTTCGCAAGCCGCACTGCAACTTGCCAAATAGGCAACACTTCAGTTCAGTGTGGGGGTAACCCCGAATTTGCCAGATCCCCATGACAGACTGATGGCATGTTTGAAACACCGGAATACCTCTCGCCATCGTCAATTTCGACGTATCGCGATTGCCCGATGAAGTTTAAGTTTTCGCGCATTGATCGAATCGTTGAACCTCCAACTTGGCAAACGCATCTCGGGACTTTTGTGCATGAAGTTCTCGAACACTTCTACCAACTTGATGGTGATGCGCGCACGGTTGAATCAGTCAAGGCCACAGCAACTGAGCGTTGGACCGAGGGCGAATGGGAAACCAAGGTTAACGAGCTCGAAAAAAAACTTGGAACGATCACAGATTTTAAAAAGTCGGCTTTTGAGTGCATGACTAATTTGTGGAAAATTGAAGATCCGCAGCAAACCGAACTGATCGGCATGGAATACGAACTCTTCACTGATGTTGAAGGTGTTCGTATGAAGGGATTTGTTGATCGTTTTCTTTTTGACGATGACGGGAAAATCATCATTAGTGATTACAAGACCGGAGCAATTCCAAATCCAAGATTTAAATCAGACGATGATAAATATTTCCAACTTCTGGCCTATGCCCTCATGTTTGAATCAGCCGACCAAGAAGAAACTTCAAAATTGCAGTTGCTGTACTTGAAGCACAGCGCGAACCACGAGGTTTCTGTGACACCAGTGAAACTCGCGATTGCTCGCGGCGTCATTGTCGAGACTAAAGAAGCGATTGATCAGGCTTGCGCAACCGAAAATTTCGCGTGTAATAAAACAAAATTATGCGATTGGTGCTTCCATAAGCCATATTGCCCCGCGCACCAGTAACGCTGGTGACTATTTGATAGATGCGATTAACGCATCAAAGAGATTTTGTTGTTGTTGATCTTCGGCGGCCGAATCTTCGGGGTGCCATTGCACCGCGACACACCAAGTAGCGGTTGTGCTTTCGATGGCTTCAATCGTTCCGTCTGTTGCAACACCGGTAACGACAAACCCAGCACCCACAGTGTCGACCGCTTGGTGATGAAATGAATGACAGGCGTTTGCTTGGGCTGCGCCGACTGCTCGAGCAACTTTTGAGTCTGGGGAGAGATTGACCGGATGATATTTCTGGCGGTGGTCATCGGTTCCAAGATCTTGAATCAGGGTTCCGCCTTGGGCAACGTTCACAACTTGCAATCCGCGACAGATAGCAAGCATCGGGATGTCTTCGGCTAAGGCGTGACGAGCGACGGCGAGCTCGATTTCGTCGTGACTCGGATTAATTCCGTAGATCTCGGGCGCAGTTACGGATTGTCCGTAATGCTTTGGATCAATATCACCGCCGCCGTGCAGAACAATTGCATCGCATCGGGACAACAAGGTTTCGAGTTGATCATGAAGATCGGCGATGGGCGGCAAAATGATCGGAATACCGCCCGCGCGGGTGATGGCATGTGCGTATGTGCGTCCGATTCCAAATGCGGGACCGCGCACGCCCGTGGCGTCAGTGATCTCACGACCAACAATTAATACAACGGGATTCTTCACAAAATCATTCTGCCAGCAGCGTCAGCGGTAAAGATGGGTATATGACTTCGTTGCTCGATCCAGTGTCCTTTGCCGGTGGTACCAAAATGTCCAATCGGTTTATGTTGGCACCGCTGACCAACCAGCAAAGTCATGCCGACGGAACTCTTTCGAATGAAGAACACCATTGGCTCACCATGCGGGCGCAAGGCGGATTTGGATTAACAATGACGTGTGCTGCCCAGGTCCAAAAGACTGGACAGGGGTTTGCAGGACAGTTAGCAACATTTGGCGACGAGCACATTCCGGGACTCAAGCGTCTGGCTCGGGATATCAAATCTCACGGAAGTTTGTCGATTGTGCAGTTGCATCATTCGGGTCAAAAATCGCCAGCCGACCTCATCGGCCGAGCTCCAATGTGTCCGTCCGATGATGCTGCGACTGGCGCTCAAGCGATGACTAATGCCGAGGTCTACGAGACCATCAACGCTTTTATCGATGCGGCAGTTCGGTGCGAGAAGGCGGGTTTTGAAGGCGTTGAACTACATGGTGCTCACGGCTATTTGATTGGCCAATTCTTGTCGCCCACCATCAATCAACGCACTGATGAATTCGGTGGCAGTCTGGATAACCGTGCCGGATTTTTGCTGGCCATTATTGATGGAATTCGCCGCGACTGTCGCGACTCATTGAACTTGTCGGTGCGGCTCTCACCAGAGCATTTTGGTTTGAAGACGTCGGAAATGCTCGAACTATTCGGCTGGCTTGTTGATTCAAAGAAACTCGACTTCATTGATATGTCAATGTGGGACGCTCGCAAAGATGCAGTCGATGAAGAGTTTGCTGGCAAAACATTGATGCAGCTGTTCGCTCATGCCGAACGCGGCAATACGCGACTTGGTGTGGCCGGAAAAATTTATTCGGCGGCCGATGCACAGTGGGCGGTTGACAACGGTGCTGATTTCGCAGTGATCGGTCGTGCAGCAATTGCCCATCACGATTTCGCGCAGCTGGCTGGTGCCGATCCCGAATTTACGATGCGTGCTTTGCCCATCAAGCCAGAAGATCTCAAAGCCGAAGGTCTCTCGGACGGATTTATTGAATACATGAAGGCTTTCAAGGGTTTCGTCGCCGAAGCCTAGAGTGGACGATATGTCCGATCGCACCATCACGCTTCGTAATCCGGCCGACGATTCGGTGATACAAGAAGTCCTCTTAGCGACAGCTCATGATGTTGATCAAGCAGTGATTCGTGCGCAAGCCGCACTGCCAGCGTGGCGAGATATAGCACCAAACGATCGCATCAAGATCATGCGTCGCTTTGCTGAAACGATTGCTGCACACGCGCAAGAGTTAGCCGAACTTGATACGCGCAATATGGGCATGCCTATTGGTTCAAGTAAGTGGTGTGCCGATACTGCTGCTGAAGTGATTCATTACTACGCGGGCGCAATTGATAAACATCTTGGTCATACGTATCCAGTAGCCGGTGGAGTCACCATGACTTTTCACGAACCGCTTGGCGTGGTGGGTCTCATTGTGCCCTGGAATTTCCCGGTACTTATTGCGTGTTGGAAGCTTGGACCAGCACTGGCGTGTGGAAACACCGTCATTTTAAAACCAGCCGAAACAACTCCGTTAAGTGCGATACGACTCGGTGAACTTGCTCTCGAAGCCGGAATTCCTGAAGGCGTGTTACAAGTTGTTATCGGAACTGGTCCAGAAGCAGGTTGGCGATTAGTTGAACATCCGATGGTGCGCAAAATTGGTTTTACCGGAAGCACTGCAGTTGGCAAGCGAATTATGGCTGGCGGCGCTGAGCATTTGAAGCGAGTCACTCTTGAACTGGGTGGCAAGAGTGCAAATATTATTTTCGCCGACGCCGATATTGAAACAGTTGCCGCATCAGCACCAGGTGCAGTCTTTGATAACAGTGGACAAGACTGTTGTTCGCGTTCACGAATTTTTGTGCAACGACCAATCTTTGATGAGTTTGTTGAGTTGATGATTGCCGAAACACAAAAGATTGTGGTGGGCGATCCGATGGATTCGGCAACAACTATGGGCCCACTCTTTACGCGTGCACATCACGATCGAGTTTCGTCGTATCTTGAAGGAGTCACACCAACCTGGACCGGATCGGCACCAACAGGTAATGGTTATTGGTTTCCGTGCACCATCATCGCTACTGCAGATATCACCAGCCGAGTGTGCACTGAAGAAATCTTTGGCCCAATCGCCACGATCATTCCGTTCACCGATGAGAACGATGTCTTGAGAATGGCCAACGACACCGAATATGGATTATCTGGTTCGGTGTGGACACGCGATGCCGAACGGGCAATGCGTGTGGCACGAAAGCTTGAAGGCGGAACATTGAGTGTGAACTCAAATTCGTCGGTGCGATTCTCCACACCGTTTGGCGGATTCAAACAAAGTGGAATTGGTCGTGAATTGTCGATGACCGCAATGGATCACTACAGCGAACTCAAAACCATCTTCTGGAAGTCATGATTACAGCGCGGTGATGTCGTAGCCGGCGTTACGAACAGTGTCGATCAATAATTCGGCGTGATCGGGACCGCGAACTTCGAGCACGGCATTAACTCCAGTTTCGCGTACATGTAAATCAACACCATCACGTACATGGTCAATATCAATCACACTTGCGCCAACTTCAGCAAAGATCGTTAACAACTTTGCTAGTCCACCCGGTCGATCGCTCACTTTGACAAACACAATGAGTCGGCGACCAGCCTGAGTTTCAAAACGACGAATGAGTCCGGGTACAACTCCAAGATCAACATTGCCACCCGACAACACAACGCAAGTGGTGCCGCTACGGGATGGCGCTGCGCGTTCGCTCAATAATGCCGACACACCAACTGCACCGCCACCTTCGACATACAACTTTGATCGTTCCATCAACAGCACCATGGCATCGGCAACAGCGTCTTCGTCAACAACAACAATGTCGTCGAGCCACTTCTCAATAAGCGGTCGCGTGATCTCGCCAGGTTTCTTCACTGCAATTCCGTCGGCCAATGTGAAGACGGGACCAGAAGGGGGAACACTATTTGCGTACGGCGCGCATGCTTCAACTTGAACACCAATCACCTTGATTGTTGGATCGTGTTGTTTGACTGCGATAGCAACACCACTTGCAAGTCCGCCACCACCTAAGGGCACAAGTACACGACGCAAGTTAGGAATGTCAATGATGAGTTCGAGCCCAAGTGTTGCTTGACCGGCCACCACAACGGCATCGTCGTACGGATGACAGAACTGCATTCCCTTTTCAATCGCACGGGCGCGCGCCGCAGCAACTGCTTCATCAAGTGAATCGCCGCCTTCAACCACGGTTGCCCCGTAAGCACGACACGCCGCAATCTTGGCAATCGGTGCATTTTTCGGAACGAAGATCTCGCATGGCACTCCAAAGGTGCGCGCCGCGAATGCCAAAGCCTGGGCATGGTTGCCAGCACTTCCGGCGGTGACTCCCGTTTTGGCCAACTCGCCTAGTGATGACAACTTGCTCATCGCCCCGCGAATTTTGAAACTTCCTGTTCGCTGCATGTTCTCGGCCTTGAGCACAATGTCGCCCCCGGTGCGATCGCTCAGCGCGGCCGATGCCGTGACCGGGGTGTGCTTGACCACCCCAGCGCCAGCGGTGTGGGCGCGAGCGATATCGGCAGCAGAAATCTCAATGGCGGGCATGCATGGTTCACCATACTCAGGGTGCTCCCCATATTGTGGGGCACATATGCGTGCGCTGGTGGTTGCCAATTCGAACGACGCCGACCCCGGATTTGTGGGAGAGCGGTTTCGTCATCATGGCTATGCGTTCTCGGAGGCTCACCGCGAATGTCCCGCCGAATGGCCAGAACTACCTGGTCACGACCTGATTTTGCTCCTCGGATCAGAGTGGAGTGTCTATTGGGACCACATTTCGGGTGAGGTCGCAGCCGAAACGGCCCTTGTTCAAGCCGCCCATCAGGCCGGAATCCCGATTTTTGGTATCTGTTTCGGGTCGCAAATGGTGGCCCATGCTTTGGGAGGTCGGGTGCTTCGAGCAACCCGCCCCGAATTGGGCTGGCATCCCATTGAATCGGCATTTCCGCAGGTCATAGCCTCAGGACCATGGCTCCAGTGGCATTTTGATGCCTTTGAAAAGCCTGCCGAGTTCACCCAATTGGCTCACAGTGAGTCGGGTCCCCAGGCCATTGTGGGCGGACGCACCTTTGCCAGCCAGTTCCATCCCGAGGCCACCGAATCGATGCTGGCGCGCTGGACCACTGGTGGGGGTGCCGAAGAACTCAGCGGTCTCGGGCTCAGCTCCGAACAGGTCATGGCCGAGACCCGCGCCAACGTCGGCGCGAGCCGAAAAAACAGCGACCGCATCGTCGATTGGTTTGTCGAATCTGTCGCCACAACACCACTCGGGCGTGACTGAACTTCCAGCCGTATGCAGGGAGAGAAGTTAGGAGTGATTGCGTTGCCCGTAGTAGCGTCTTCGGCGATGTCAGAGTTCTTGAGGTCCTACCTCGTCGTCTTTTGGTTCGGGTTGATCGCCATTCTTTTGGCGTCTTTGCTTTTGGGTATTTCCGTGCTGATCCGCCCGTCAAACCCGTCGCGCGAAAAGTTGCTGACGTATGAAAGCGGTGTCGATCCCGTTGGCGAAGGCTGGTCGCAAAGCCAAATTCGTTATTACGTGTTCGCACTTCTCTTCGTCATGTTTGACGTTGAAGCAGTGTTTATTTTCCCGTGGGCCACTCAGCTCGAGCGCTACGCCGGTTTCGGTTTAGTTGAAATGGGTGTGTTTGTGGGTGTGTTGTTATTGGGTCTCGTCTACGCCTGGCGCAAGGGTGTCCTTCGCTGGGTGTAATGGACAAGGAGTCACATGGGTCTCGTTGACCGCGGGCGGCTACCAAAGCCGCTGAATTCATTATTAAACATGGGCCGCTCGTACTCCCTGTGGGTGTATCAGTGGGGCCTTGCGTGTTGCGCCATCGAGATGGGCGCTGCTTTTGGTTCTCCGCGATATGACGTGATGCGTCTTGGTGTCATTCCGCTTCCCGCAAGTCCGCGTCAAGCCGACCTCGTGGTGATCTCCGGAACCGTGACCGACAAGATGGCTCCGGTCATTAAGCGTTTGTACGAACAGATGCCCGATCCGAAGTACGTCATCTCGATGGGTTCATGCGCAAATAGTGGCGGTCCATATTGGGACAGTTACTCAGTGACTAAGGGCGTTGACCAAATCATTCCGGTTGATGTGTATGTCCCTGGTTGTCCGCCTCGCCCCGAAGCTTTGCTTGAAGGCGTCGTGTTGTTGCAACAGCGCATCTTGAATGAAGACATGGGTGCTCGTTGGCGCGGCGAGGGTTATAAGCCGCTCATCGTTGGCGAAACCAAGAAGTCGAAGAAGGCTGCCGCCAAGCGAGGTGAGTTGAATGTCGTCAACTGATACTCCGATCGCAGAAATTCCTGGCGACACATTGCGCGAACGCATTGTTGACGATCTTCGTACGCACATTGGTGCCGATCTCGTTGACAGTTTGGTCAAGCCTGGCGACGATGTGTGGGTGCGTGTCAGCACCGATGCATGGCGCCGCACTGGTGTTGCATTGCGCGAGATGGGCTTTGAATATTTTTGTTTCTTGTCGGCTATCGACTGGATGCCATCGCCGTTTGGCAAAGGCGAAGACGACCCGACTGCTCCGCCGCCCGAACGCGATGACACCATCAAACAGGGTTACGCCGGTGGCGAGACACGTTTGCAAGTTCTCGCACGTTTAGTCCACCCAACATTGCATGTCGGCATCAACATCAAGTGTGATGTTTCTGATTCTGAACCTGTTGTTGAATCATGGGTTTCAGTTTTTGCCGGTGCGAACTGGCACGAACGTGAAGCCCACGAAATGTTTGGTATTGGCTTCGCTGGTCATCCCGACCTCCGCAATATGTATTTGCCAGGTGAATTTGAAGGTCATCCGTTGCGCAAAGATTTTCCATTGCTCGCACGTTTGGTGAAGCCGTGGCCGGGAATTGTTGATGTTGAACCCATGCCTGGTGGCTCTGCTGAAGAAGAAGGAGACGCAGAATGACGTCTACTGAATCGCTCATTGATCGTCGCCAGTTGGCGTACATCGCGTCGCAGGCCGCTGATGCGCGGTTGAACATTGAACTCGAAACCGACGGCATGACCCTCAACATCGGACCGCAGCACCCAGCAACTCACGGTACGTTGCGCATCATTGCTCACCTCGATGGTGAACAAGTGGTGTGGGCCGAACCGTCATGTGGCTACATGCATCGTGGTTACGAAAAACTCACCGAAGTTCGTACGTATCCACAAGTGACGTCACTTGTGAACCGCATCGACTGGCTCGGAAGTTTTGCCAATGAAGTGCCGTTCATTTTGGCGGCTGAAAAGTTGATGGAGATTGAAGCACCGCCGCGCGCTCAATGGATTCGCACCATCTTGTTCGAGTTGTCGCGTATTGCCAACGTGTCGTTGTTCCTTGGTGACCTTGGTGTGCAGTTGGGCGCCATCACTCCAGTGTTCATGGCGTTCCGAGATCGCGAACATGTTCTCAACCTCATCGAAGCAACAACGGGCGGACGTTTCCACCCCAACTTCGACCGCATTGGCGGACTCAAAGACGATCTTCCTGCTGGCTTCATCGATGAAACCCGCGCAGTCATGAAGACCTTGCGTAATTTCTGCACCGAAATAGAAGATTTGTTGTTTGGTAACGAAATCTTCCAGAGCCGTACTCGCGGAATTGGTGTGATTCCGAAAGACATTGCCATGCAGTACGGACTGTCAGGCGCCAACGCTCGTGCGAGTGGCATTGACTGGGACTTACGTCGCGATCAGTCGCTCCCCATGGCGTGGGACAAGGTCGACTGGAAAGTTTGGACTCACCCCGATGGTGACAGTTTTGCTCGCTGCTGGATTCGTCTGCAAGAAGTTCGCGAATCAACGCGCATCGTTGATCAGTTGCTGGACAATATCCCGACCGGCCCGATTATGGCCAAGGTTCCGCGCATCATCAAGGTTCCTGAAGGCGAAGCTTGGGTATCAACCGAAAACCCACTCGGCGAAATGGGCTACTACGTTGTGAGTAAGGGTGATCTCGGTCCGTTCCGCACCAAGATTCGTTCGGCCAGTTTCAACAACATCTCGATCGTTCCTTGGATTTTGAAGGGTGTCTATGTCCCCGACATCATCACGATTCTTGCTTCGCTGTACTTCATTCTTGGAGACATTGATCGATGATCGCTCTGCTTGCCGCTGATCTGCCGTATTGGGTACAGACATTGTTGCGCATCCTTGGTGGACTCGTTGCGGTGCTGTTACCCGCGGGCACCATCGTGTACTTGTTCTTGTTCAAGATGATGTCGTTTATGCAGAGTCGTCTCGGACCAATGGAAGCTGGCCCCTACGGTTCAATGCAGTTGTTTGCCGAGGTGGGTAAGTGGTTGCAGAAAGAAGACATCACACCAGCTCGCGCTGATCGGACTATTTTCAAGATTGCACCACTCGTGGTTTTGGCGAGCACGTTCTTGTTGGTGGCTGTTGTGCCGTTCGGACCCGATGCCTGGTTCACCAACTTTGAAGCGGGTGTGTTCTACCTGTTGGCTGTTTCATCAGTCAGCGTGCTCGGTATTTTGATGGCTGGTTGGTCAAGTGCCAACAAGTATTCGTTGCTCGGTGGTTTGCGTGCTGCTGGTCAGTTGATTGCTTACGAACTTCCGATGGTACTTGCCGTTATTGGTGTCATCATTCAGGCCGGCACGATGAACCTTCAGGGAATTGTTGTTGCGCAAAACGGCGGATCAATGTTCGGTTGGAACGGTTTGGGTAATCCGTACATCCTCACGCAGTTCACGGGCTTCATCATTTTCATGATTGCGGTTCAAGCCGAACTTACTCAGACACCATTCGACATGCCGATTGCCGAATCAGAACTCGTGTCGGGTTACATGACCGAATACTCGGGCTTCCGCTTCTTGACATTCTTCATTGCCGAATTCGCAACCGCTGGTGTGTTCTCACTGATCGCCTCGGTGTTGTTCCTTGGCGGTTGGGGAGTGCCATTCGCTTGGTTTGACTGGAAGAGCATCGATGATGTCTCCGACTGGATGAATGTTGTCGGACCGCTCATCATGTTCACAAAGATGATGGTGTTGGCTTTTGTCATCATGTGGGTGCGTTTCAGTTACCCACGTTTCCGTGAAGACCAACTGCAGCGTTTTGCGTGGAAGGTTCTTATTCCTATTTCATTGGTGAACATTATGATCACCGCGATCTTGAAGGTGGCTTTCTGATGCCCAAGGTCCCTGGTCTCTTCAAAGGTCTTGGCGTCACGCTCAACACCCTGAAGCGCACCGTTATTGACGGTGCGAACACGGTGCAGTATCCGCACGAAAAAGAAGCACCGCCAACCCGTGCTCGTGGCGTTATCGCGTTGCACGAAGGCAACTGCACATCTTGCATGTTGTGCGTTCGCTCGTGTCCCGACTGGTGTATCTACATCGAGGGTCACAAAGAAATGGCTCCACCGCGACGCGCCGGCGGCAAGCCACGACAAGTCAACAAACTAGATCGCTTCGACATTGACTACGCGCTGTGCATGTATTGCGGTATCTGTGTAGATGTGTGTCCATTTGACGCATTGTTCTGGAGCCCCGAATATGAATACAGCGAACCGAAGATTGCCGACTTGTTGCATGACAAGGCCAAGTTGAGCGAGTGGATGGAAACTGTTCCCGAAGCACCAGCTCTTGAAGCTGGCGCCGAAAAGAAGGGCAAGAAGTAATGATCGCGGCCGATCTTCTTGTTGCCCAAAACGTGGGTTTCGGCATCATCTCGTTGTTGATGATTGTTGCAGCATTGCGTGTTGTGACTGTGAACAACGTGGTGCACGCTGCATTGTGGCTCGTCGTTGTTTTGTCGGGTGCTGCTGCTCAGTACTTGTTGCTGTCGGCCGAATTTGTGGCCATCACACAAGTGTTGGTCTACGTCGGCGCCGTCATGGTGCTGTTCTTGTTCGGCACCATGCTCACGAGAGCTCGCATTGGTGCTGAATCAGATCTCAACAACAAGAATTGGGCGCTCGGAATCCCCGTCGCACTCTTGATGTTGGGTGTCATGTCGTATGTGATCATCGACGGCTTCGGCAACGAACGCCTCATCAAGAATCCAGCCGAAATGACGCCAATTCCAGTTCAGGTCATCAGTGACGACATCTTTGGTCCGTACTTGTTGCCTTTCTGGGCTTTGTCGTTCGTATTACTCGTCGCCGTCATCGGTGCCATTGTCTTGGCGCGGAAAGACTGAGAGGCCGACCATGTTGACTGCTCAATTTCTTCTCTTAGGTGCCGTGCTGTTTTGCATCGGTGTCTATGGCGTACTTGCTCGCAAGAACGCCGTGATGGTGTTGATGTCAATCGAACTCATTTTGAACTCGGTCAATATCAATCTGTTGGCCTTTTCAGTTCGTCATGGTTCAGTTGATGGCAACACGTTTGCGTTGTACATCATCGCAATCGCTGCTGCTGAAGTCGGTGTGGGCTTGGCTCTGGTTTTGTTGATCTATCGCAACCGTCGCACAATTGCGCTTGATGACTTGTCAGAGATGAAGGGCTAACCGATGCTGGCTCAAATGAATTCAGAAGTCATGTCATCTGGCTGGTTCTTAGATCATGCGTTTTTGATCCCGATTATTCCGGCAGTCACTTTTGTGCTGATCATCTTCTTTGGCAAGAAGCTGCCCATGAAGGGCAGCGAACTTGGTGTGCTGTCGATGCTCACGTCGTTGGCACTTGCCGGTGGAGCTGCCTGGCAGTGGATTCAGCGAGTGAACAGTGTCGTTGATGGTGCTCACGAAGCGGTCGCCGAAGGTGCTCATCATGTAGCGCCGTATGTTTCACCAGTTATTCACGAATGGACCTGGTGGCAAAGTGGCGGTTTCCATTTTGGAATCGGCCAACACATTGACGGACTCGCACTCACGCTTCTCGTCGTCGTGGCGTTTATCTCAAGCCTCGTGCAGATTTACTCGCTCGAATACTTGCGCGGCGATCGTCGCTACACGCATTTCTTCGCCGCACTCACGTTGTTCTCCGCCGGCATGTTGTGTATGGTTCTGGCTCCCAACATGGTGCAGTTGATTCTTGGTTGGGAAATCATGGGTCTGTGCTCGTTCATGTTGATCGGACACTGGTGGGAAGAAGAAGCCAACTCACGAGCAGCGCTCAAAGCCTTCTTCACTGTGCGTGTTGGCGACATGGGCTTGCTCATCGGAACTGCCATCTTGTTCTTCTCGGCAAACAGTTGGACCCAAAAGAATCTTGGTGTTTCTGGTTTCAACATCAGTGGTTTGTCGGCATGGGCGATGTCGGGTCAAGCAAGTCATAGTGCTCTCACGTGGGGCGCCGTTGCTTTGTTCATTGCTTGTATCGGCAAGAGCGGTCAGTTCCCGTTGCATACGTGGTTGCCAGACGCGATGGCTGGACCGACACCAGTGAGTTCGCTGTTGCACTCGAGCACGATGGTAGTGGCCGGTGTGTTCTTGGTCGCTCGCGTCTACCCAGTGTTCTGGGAAGGCATGAAGATCGGTGACACCAACATCAACTTCATTGTTCTCATTGGTGGTATCACCATTGTGGTTGCTGCACTACTGGCATTTGTTCAACATGACATCAAGAAAGTGTTGGCGTATTCAACGGTGTCGCAGTTGGGTTACATGATGATGGGTCTTGGCGCTGGCGCTTGGTTGCCCGCCGTGTTCCACATCTTCACTCATGCATTCTTCAAAGCATGTTTGTTCCTGTCGGCAGGTTCGGTGAGCCACTCGGGTTCGCATCACTCGTTCGACATGAAAAAAGACATGGGCGGTTTGGCCAAGAAGATGCCGATTACTGCCGCTACTTGGATCATCTCAACATTGGCTTTGGCCGGTGTATTCCCGTTGGCTGGTTTCTTCTCGAAGGACGAGATCATCGACAATGTAGGACATAACGGTTACAACGCGTTCATGATCGTTGGTTTGAGTGGTGCGTTCTTGACCGCTGCGTACATGACTCGCGCGACGTACCTGACTTTCTTTGGCAAGGCTCGCGGCGCAGCTGCTGGCGAACATCATGATGAACACGATGCGCATGCCGATGCTCACGATTCGCATGATGCACCTGCGGCACATGATGCCCACGACTCGCACGACACTCATGGCGCACATGATGCAGCCCATGGTCCTCACGAAAGCCCGAAGCTGATCACGATTCCGTTGATGATTCTTGCGGCGTTGGCTTTGGTCGCTGGATTGTCGAACGCAACTCCGTTTGGCGAAAACTGGGAACGATTCAAGAAGTACGTTGAGCCAAGCGCCGCTTATGTCGCGATTGATGGCACCGTGGCGTCTGGCCCTGGTGAAGCAGTCGTTGTTACTCAGCAGAATGTCTCATCTGAAGAAGCAGTGGCCGAAGAAGGTTGCGCAGTTGTTGCACCTGAAGCCGGCATGGCTTGTTACTTCCCAACGATTCACCACGCGCCGTTCAAGTGGTCGAAGGCAGCATTGTCACTGATCATCGTGGCCTTTGGTTTGTTGTCGAGTTGGATGTTCTGTGTGCAGTACTACACGCGTCGCAACAAGCGTCTCGTTGGTCTCACCGAGCGCAGCAAAGTCTTGCGCGGCGGTTACACCTTCTTGTGGAACAAGTACTACCTCGATGCCTTGTATGAAAAGGTCATCGTTCGTTCGATTGCACACCCGATCGCAGCTGCTGCGTATTGGGTGAATCAAAACATTCTTGACGGCATCGTAAATGGTGTTGGCAAGGTTTCCCGCCGGGTAGCCGGTTGGGTCTATCGAAATATCGATCAGCGCGTCGTCGACGGCGCGGTGAACGGCTCGGGCGCCGCAGCCCGGGGCACAGGCGGAGCGTTGCGCCCAGTGCAGTCGGGCAAGGTCAATCAATACGGAGCGCTGCTGTTTGCTGCGGCCGCCATCGGCGCTCTCATACTCGTCATCATCAACACCTGAGGAGCAATACGGCATGGACGTACTCCAAAATTCAAACTGGGTGCTCAGCGTTGGCACTTTCTTGCCGCTAGTCGGCGTGATTGTCATGTTGTTCATCCCCAAGGCAGAAGAAGAGCTCCACAAGTTGGTAGCTCTTGTGACCGCGCTCGCAACCTTGGGAGTGGGTGTCTACACACTCACCCAGTTCGACTTCAGTCAAGCCGGCAAGTTGCAGTTCTTCGCGAACGCCGAATGGATCAAAGTCATCTCTAGTAACTACACGATTGGTCTCGACGGAATGAGCTTGCCGCTCTACTTCTTGTCAATGGTGGTCACGGTGCTGGTGATGGTTTATTCGTGGAACCACGTTCCATCGCCTGGTAACCCGAAGGCTTTCCTCATCTTGATGCTCATCTTGCAGACAGGTATGGCCGGAACATTCATTTCGCAAGACCTCATCTTGTTCTTCGTGTTCTTTGAAGTGGTGTTGTTACCGATGTACTTCATGATCGGTGTGTGGGGTGGCGAAAATCGTCAGTACGCATCGCTCAAGTTCTTCTTGTACACGATGTTTGGTTCGGCGCTCATGCTCGTCGCCTTCATCGCACTGTTCTACAAAGTTCGTGGAGAGTTGCCAGCAGGGGTTGAGCCCTCGTTCTCGATTCCGCAACTTGCTGAATATGGTGGACTCATCGGTCGCTCCGCACAGATTTGGATCTTCGGTGGAATGTTTGTCGGTTTTGCCGTCAAGGTTCCGATGTTCCCCTTCCACACGTGGTTGCCTGATGCGCACACGCAAGCACCAACCCAAGGTTCAGTTATCTTGGCCGCAATTTTGTTGAAGCTCGGTACCTACGGTTTCGTGCGTATTGCGATCCCGATTCTTCCGACTGCTGCAAAAGAATGGGCACCTTGGATCGGCCTTCTTGCCGTCATCGGAATTATCTACGGTGCGCTTGGTTGTTTGGCGCAAACCGACATGAAGCGTTTGATTGCGTTTTCGTCGGTTGCTCACATGGGATTTGTGATGTTGGGTATTTCAACACTCACTCCGATGGGCTTCAATGCCGCCATCTTTGGAATGGTTGCTCACGGTCTCATCACTGGCATGCTCTTCTTTGTTGCCGGCTCAGTGAAGGATCGTTATCACACACTCGAAATCGCACGACTGGGTGGCATGCTCAAGCAGATGCCGCGCCTCGGTTGGATCTTGGGCTTCTGTGCAATGGCGTCGCTTGGTTTGCCTGGCCTCGCCGGATTCTGGGGTGAGTTCCCCGCAATCTTGTCGACGTACTCGCCGGCTGCCGGATTATCTCAAGTGACATTCCGCGTCTACATGGTGATTGCGGCGCTCGGAACCGTTCTTGCTGCTGCGTACTTGTTGTGGCTGTTCCAGCGCACCGCCTTTGGTGAACCTAAGGCTGAATTTGCTGGTGCGTCACATGATGATCACGGTCATGATGCACACGGACACGACGATCACAGCAGCGACATTCATGACGTGAATGTTTTCGAATGGATTGCTTGGACGCCGTTCTTGTTGGCCATCGTGGTCTTCGGTGTCTATCCGCAACTCATGTTCAAGATCATCGACCCAGCAGTGCAAGTGGCTTTGAAGGCATTCGGAGGCTGATTCGTGCTTTCTTCGATCCTCGCTCAGATTCCGTGGCAGTCACCATCTGTCGACTACCACGCCATCGCGCCCGAGATCGTGTTGGCTGGTGGCATTTGCCTCATCATTCTTGTTGATCTGTTCACCAGTGAAAGCAAGAAGTGGATCACCGCAACACTGACTGGCTTTGTGATGTTGGCAGCGTTGGTGCCGGTGCTCACTTTGGCAGTGAGCGATATCAATGTTCGGTCACTATTCGACGGCCGCTACGTCATTGACGAGTTTGCGCTGACGTTGAAAGCGTTGTTTTTAATCGTCGGATACGTCGTGGTGTTGTTGTCGCAAAATCATGTTGAAGAAGGCGACTATTACCAAGGTGAATACTTCACGTTGTTGCTGACCTCAGTGGCCGGAATGGTGATGATGGCATCAAGTCGCGACTTGGTGAGCATCTTTGTGGCCCTTGAAATGCTCAGTATTCCGGCCTACATGTTGGCTGCCTGGCGCAAGCGTGATCGCAAGAGCAACGAAGCGGGTGTCAAGTACTACTTACTTGGTGTTTTCGCTTCAGCGATCATGTTGTACGGCATGAGCTTGTTGTACGGAGTAACTGGAAGTACGTTGCTCAGCGAAATTGGTCGTCAACTGACAGTTGAGGGCAAGTTCGGTGGAGTGCAAGCGCTCGCCATCACCTTTGTCATTGTTGGTTTTGCTTTCAAGGTTTCAGCTGTTCCGTTCCACACCTGGGCACCCGATACTTACGAAGGTGCGCCAACACCGGTAACTGCGTTCTTGTCGGTGGCCAGTAAGGCCGCTGGTTTTGTTGCGCTCGTGACACTTATTTATGTCGGATTCCCGCAGGCAAAAGATGTGTGGCAACCATTCATCTGGGTGCTTGCT
>Ga0194055_10000956_pt1 | contig 23484 bp, 22 predicted proteins | sample SepL449m_MetaG_FD_155482 | JGI IMG/M metagenome (GOLD analysis project Ga0194055, IMG submission 155482) | Anoxic zone freshwater microbial communities from boreal shield lake in IISD Experimental Lakes Area, Ontario, Canada - Sep2016-L442-9m | ecosystem: Environmental > Aquatic > Freshwater >... | reverse complement strand
ATCTCGAATTTTTGGCAACCATTCTTCAGGATTTAACCCGGAGTTCTCCAACAGAACCCGAAAAGGCTTCTCGAGAGCTGATTTAAGAATTGCTTTACCAGCCGCGAACGACTGATCAGTATCATCACTCGCCTGGGCACTAATACTAGCTACCAGATTCAATAAAGTTATGCCCCCGCCGGCCACGATACCTTGATCCAGAGCAGCCTTAACGGCGGCGACAGCATCATCAACCCGGAATTTCTTTTCTTCAATTTCGGTTTCGGTGGCGCCACCAACTTTTATAACTGCCACCTTACCTTCTAGCGCAGCCCGACGCTTTACCAGGTTTTCTTTGTCGTATTCGTTGCTAGATGAAAGGATTTGCCCGTTGATCTGGTCAATCCGGACTCTTACGTCCTGCTTAGACCCCGCACCCTCGATAATCGTCGTCTCGTCTTTATTAACAATAACCTTTCGAGCAGTACCAACCACGTCCATCTCGACATTTTCAAAGTTCATCCCCTGGTCTTCAGTGATAACAGTCGCACCAGTCAGAACAGCAATGTCCTGTAGGACATCCTTACGACGGTCACCAAACGCCGGAGCCTTGACGGCAATCGTATTAAAGACACCTTTTAGCTTATTCAATACCAGGGTGCCAAGAGCTTCACCCTCGACATCGTCGGCGATTAAAATAAGGTCTTTTTTGCCAGCCTGAGCTAACTTTTCGAGCAGCGGCAGGAATTCCTGGATACTGGTAATCTTGAGGTCAGTGACTACTACAGCTGGCTTTTCGGCAACTGCCTCCATTCGAGTTGGGTCAGTTACCATGTAAGCGCTCACAAAACCGCGATCAAAGGTAAAGCCTTCGACAACTTCACTCTCCAAGGCCAAACCTTGACCTTCCTCAACAGTTACAACGCCGTCTTTTCCAACCTTATCGATAACACCAGCAATCAGCTGCCCGATTTCGGCATCACCCGCCGAGATTGTGGCGACTTCGGCTACACGAGACTTCTTACCCTTGATGTCTTCAGCCAGTCCGCCTAATTTACTAATAACCTGATGAGCAGCACTTTCCAGGCCTTTCCGTAACAACATTGGGTTATGGCCGGCGGCAATCAGTTTGTTAGCTTCGTTCAGGATATGATAGGTTAATACCGTAACAGTAGTAGTACCGTCGCCGGCTACGTCGTTCATCTTGTTAGCGGCCTGCTTAATCAGCTCGGCACCAACCTTATAGCCTAGGGTCTCGTCATCGGCCTCTGGTAAATCAACGGCTTTGGCAACTGTTACACCATCATGCGTTACTGTTGGCGCACCATAGGACTTACTAATGACTACATTGCGGCCTTTAGGCCCCATTGTAGTTTTAACTGCGTTATATAAAATCTCGGCACCAGCTAGAACGCGGCGACGGGCATCATCATCGTAAAATACTTTTTTTGCCATTTTTAAATCTCCTATTTTACCGTCGCCAGGACGTCTTCTTCTTTAACTAAAATGTAGTCAGCTTTTTCTACTTTCACATCAGTAGTGCTATAGCTTTTATAGATAATTCGATCACCTTTTTTAACCTGCTTAACATCCGGGCCAATCGCCAAGACGGTCGCGGTCTTAGGCTTTTCTTGGGTGTTACTAGGTATGAATAGGCCACTCGCCGTGCGATCACTGACACTGTCGCCTTGAGCAACAATATAATCGGCGAGAGGGTGCAGATTTACTGACATGAATAACCTCCTGTGTTGTTAAAACCTTATGTGCAAGTCATTGTAGCGAAGATTTCTGGCACTTTCAAGGCTTGAGTGCTAACTAGATGTTCTCACAAATCTCTTGATACATTACAATATCGGACCTTAACGTTCTCTCTAATTCAGATAGCTCCTCTTTAACATCACCCAATAATTTCTTACGACTAAAACGTCTGTTGTAGCTAGTTCGCGTTGTAGCCTCCATAATCCTAACCTCTTTGTACTCGTCAAAAAATATATCTTGGAATCCTTGCCACCAATCCTGAGTTTTTCCATAAAATATACCAAGCCCAGCTTTAAATTCAGCATGAGGTGGCAAGCACATAGACTCGAGCAATACAGATAGATCTAAGTAGCTATTCGAAAACTGGGCTTCTACGTCTCTCGGCGGTACAAAGCTAAGTCTAGCTTTTTCCCAGTCGATAACAAAAGCACTGCCTTCGGAACCTATCGCTACATTTCTACCGGCAAGATCACCGTGAGACATGCTGCCTTTAGCATGCAGAAAAGCTGTTTGTCCGGCGAGTTCTCGCCACATATCTTGCATACCTGGATTCTCGTAAATATTAGGTAAAAATCCACTCCAATCTAGTGAGTCAAAAGTGTCTAGGGTGTCATCCAAAACTGTCATCGAGTAAGCCCTCGTCTCTGACATGACGTAGCCAACATTTCGTAGTGTATGAAGCCCAATCCTCTTCACCGCCCCGTTACTCAAATAATCCTTCAGACAGGACTCACTAGGCTGATCAACGTGCGGTTTAACGGCCACGGGGATACTTAGTTCAGAGCCGATATCAAAATCGCCAAAGAATACTCCATGGAATGATCGTTTACCACCCCGTGATATTCGCGGCGTAAAGGCTAATCCTTCACCTGGATTAGCTTGGCCTAATTGCATTGCGTTTGCCAAAAATAATGTTGGGTGACCACGATGCTCATAGGTTTGATACCTACTAATCGCATCTTTCATGGGATTAACTTCTCCCAAATCCAACCGAATTTCGTTTGGAGCAATCTCGGAAACCAATCCTATAGTATCGACAAATTCACGTGCCCGAACAAATTCACGGTCGGCAATGATTTCTTCTTCAATATTTGGCTCGAAACTTACGCCCACAATAACTTACTCCTGACTTGCTTCTGCGAACCCCATCCGAAAATATTCAGCATAGTTTTCAAACCTGTCTCCAAACTCAGAACTTAACTTCTGGGCATAAAAATCAGTTGGATTATTCATGCCGTTTGTCTCTTTAATACTAGATTCAACCCCAGGAATAAAGTAAAGACGCCTTTCGTCAGTTCTTGTAAATTCGACTAAAGCAACTTGTAAACCTATCCCACCTGACAATACCTTACCGTCAGTCTCATGACAGACTAAACCTAAGAGTTCACCTATATCGAAAAACAACTGATCGTCTCCGTAAGAAAAAGCACCCTGAGCATCAGACTTTAAATCATAAACAATCGGCCTAGACGAAGCTGGAATTCGAAAATAATCTAACCTATCTTCGCTATTTAACTGAACACCTAAAATTAATCCTGCTTTTTGCAAGCGTGTTCTAACATCTATCTCTGGCATATCAGGAGTTGGATATTCAACTAACCTTTGGTTGCCAGACGGGTGATTAACAATAAAATCTCTCCGCCGCGCCTCACTCTGAGAAAAACTAAAGCGTGGCCGAGTATCTTGTTCTGGGCCTCGGACTCTATGAACTCCAAATAAAATAGGGTGCTCCATGTGAGTTATTATAGCACATTTTTACTATAGGATCAACTATTCCCAGAGGTCGTTCAATGGTGCTACAATCTATTTGAATGCTTTTACTTAACAAACACGTCCTAATGTCAGGGACACAGCATTTTACGGATAATTACGAAATCAACCCCTACATGGGTAAAACCGACCCAATTAATGTCAAAAAAGCTGCTGCCGAACACGCTGAGATAAAACTGGCTTTCGAGGCAGCTGGTATAAAGGTTAGTCAAGTAACGCCGCCGGCAGGCTGCCAAGATGGTGTTTATACGGCTAACTGGGGTCTAGTCAGAGGCAATAAGGTAGTGCTATCTTCTCTACCAAATAAACGTCATGCCGAGCAGGCCTACGCTAAAAAAGTTTTGGGTGATTTAGGCCTCGATTCTATTGAAGCACCGTATAAGTTTAGTGGCCAGGGCGATGCCCTACCTTGTGGCAACTTTCTATTCATGGGTAGCCGATACCGGACGGACCCAAGAATGAGTGGCTTCATTAGCGAAGAACTGGGCTATAACGTTATCAACCTGAAAACTGTCCCGCTTCGGGAAAATGGTGTTCCGGTGACTAACAAAGTGACGGGCTGGCCAGATAGTTTTTTTTACGATATTGATCTAGCCTTATCGGTGATAACTCCAGAGCTAATCGCCTGGTGCCCGGAAGCATTCGTGCCAGAAAGCCAGGCTAAGATTAGACGACTAGATATGCATAAAATCGAGGTATCCTACGAAGAGGCAACTAAGGGCTTCGCTTGCAACCTAGTCTCTACCGGCCAAACTGTTATAATGAGCGGTAGGGCGCCCCTGTTAAAACGATCAATAGAAGACAGAGGTCTAAAAACAATAACGCCGCCAGTGAACGAACTCGTTAAAGGCGGTGGCTACATAAGATGCGTTAGCTTAACGCTTGGGGATGTTTAGGGCTGGCGTTTGTTAAGCGCTGCTTTAGCGACCATCACTTCGTCATAAGGTCGTTTAACCACTCGCCGTGGGTCATCGTCGCTATGGACGTGATAACGTAGCTCGGCAGCCTGGGGGCCGTTACTAAGGATAGATTTCTCATGCCCCTTCCCTAGCAAAATGACAATATCACCTTTTTGAGCCATATCAATTGCTTTTTGGATGGCTTCTTCGCGTTCATGAATCAAGAATAGATCTTTATCTCGGGTTTTACCGGCTTTTTCAGCACCTTCCGCAATTTGAACCAGGATTTCCTGGCCGTCCATGTCACGATCATCCTCTTCAGTAGCTATCACGATATCCGCTAAGCGTCCGGCAACCTCGCCTTGTGTAGCTCTTTTAGCTTCATCGCGGCGGCCAGCTGAACCAAAAACGCTGATCAATCGGCCCCGTGTTAACGGCCGAACTTCGGTTAAAATCTTTTCAAAACTATCTGGTGTGTGGGCGTAATCAACAATTACATCAAAATCCTGGCCCTCATCTACCTTAGTCATCCGACCTTCGACAGACTGTAGACTAGCAATTCCCTGCTCGATTTGAATTTTAGTTAGCCCTATGGCTCGCCCAACCCCCACAGCAGCCAGTGAATTGTAAACATTGAATCTCCCCGGCAAATGACAGATTACGCGGTATGAATCATCGCCAATCTTAGCTGTATATGTGCTCCCAGAAGGTGTAAGTTTAATATTGTTAGCCCGCAAACTACCCTTTTCTACACCGTAAAGTATTTGGTTTTTTACAGCTTGGGCAAATAGTGCGCCACTCGGGTCGTCGGCATTGGCAATGCCAATTTGCAGGCCTTTTTTATTGCGCGACGTTTGCGCAAAAAGCATTTTTTTGGCGTCACGGTAGCGTTCAAACGTACCGTGATAATCGAGATGCTCATGGCTAACATTGGTCATGACGGCAACACTATACGGTACCGCCCAAACCCGGTGCTGCGCCAAAGCTTGACTGGTTGTTTCTAAAACTAGCCAATCAACGTGGTTCTTTTTGATTTTCTTAATCTGTTTTAGTAACTGCATTGAGCCAAGTGTGGTCATGCGACTAGGATTAGGTTGCTCGCCTTTACCATCACCGTAATCAACCGAAATCGTTGTCATCATAGCCACTTTATAGCCACTGGCACGTAGCATCTGGGCGATTAGACTGCAGGTACTAGTTTTACCATCAGTGCCGGTAACCCCAATAATCTGAAGCCCGCGGGCCGGAAATCCCAAAACAAGGTTCTCGCCAACTGCCTCACCCCAGTGACCATAAGGTTCAATCTTTTTGAAAGTATTCTTGGGTACAACTTTCTTAACAGTGCTGCGTAAACTCATTACCTCAAGTATACTAGGTTTGATGAAGATTTTAGGAATTGAATCGAGTTGTGACGAAACGGCTGCTGCCGTAGTTGAAGATGGCCATAAATTACTAGGTAATGCCGTAGCCACCAGCATGGACATTCATGCCCAGTTTGGAGGTGTTATACCCGAAATTGCCGCCCGCAGCCACATTGAATCAATTTTGCCAGTGATTAAACAGGCCCTGAAACAAGCGCAGTCTGCTTGGGAAGATATTGACGGTATTGCCGTGACCTACGGGGCCGGATTAAGCGGCGGTTTATTGGTCGGCGTGATGACAGCTAGGTCGCTGGCGATTACTTACAATAAACCACTGTACGCAGTTAACCACGTCGAAAGCCATGTCTATGCCAACTTCCTGACCGACACTCCCCTGCCCGGCTATAAACTAGCCGCCGAGCAACCATCCTTCCCGCTTTTGGCGCTAATTGTAAGTGGTGGTCACAGCCAATTAGTCCTTTTTCGTAACCATTTTGATTACAAGCTGCTGGGGCAAACCCACGACGATGCTATTGGCGAAGCTTTCGATAAAGTTGCCAAGATAATCGGTCTTCCCTACCCAGGTGGCCCCAGTGTTAGCAAAAAAGCCTTGAGTGGCAATGCCCAGGCCTACTCATTCCCTAAAGCCAAAATGCCAGGTAAATACGATTTTAGTTTTTCTGGGCCAAAAACAGCCGTTTTAAGAACTATTCAGGAAGTTTGTGGTAAACCACACGATTTTCCTTCTTTCAAGCTAGCAGAGCTACTCAATGAGCCTCAGAAGGCCGATATTGCCGCCAGCTTCCAACGAGTTGCTATCGAAACCGTAGTAGACAAGACATTACTAGCTTACGAGGAGTTCAACCCGGCCTGTGTAGTAATAGCCGGTGGCGTGGCAGCTAATCCAGAACTGCGACGCCAATTAGCCGACCGTCTCCCCTGCCCAATCAGCTACACCGACCCCAGTTTATGTACCGATAACGGTGCCATGGTAGCCACCTTAGGTTGTTTTATGGCACTTCATGACCAACCCCTAGCCGATCCCTATTCGCTAGCCATCGAACCTAGCCTTTCTATGTAACCTTATGATACTTTTGTCAAGGTGTTGCGGTCTTTAGTTATTATGCTATGCTTATGATTGAAAACAAACACTGGGAAATGAACGACAGCAGGCCTGCGCGTTCTCAGGAAAACTATTATTGGACGTTATTACAGAGGGTTTTCGGGTGACCAAAGCTCTATTTAATAATGTTTCATTTTTTCATGTGAAATTGCTCTCATTACAGATTTACTAACTACTTAAAATCAAGTTAGTAAAGTGATTATAAAGTGATAAGATTTCAGCCTTTTAACAGATGTGATATGCTTAAGAAGTAAATAAATGGTGTCAAAGAATAGGGAAGTCATGAAGTTATCCAAGGCTTACGAGCCGAATCAGCACGAAGAAGCTATCTACGCCCTTTGGGAAAAGAGCGAGGCTTTTACGCCAAACCCCGAAGCTGGCAAACCGAGTTTTAGTATTACCGTCCCGCCACCAAACGCCAATGGGAATCTTCACTTGGGACACGGACTAACCCTGGCGATTGAAGATATCCTAGTTCGTTACCACCGACTCAAGGGCGAAAACGCCTTACTATTACCAGGGGCAGATCACGCCGGCTTCGAGACCCAAGTAGTCTACGAAAAGCAGCTGGCCAAACAAGGGAAAAGCCGGTTTGATTACACCCGAGAACAGTTATACGACCAGATCCATGCCTTTGTGGCTGCCAATAAGGGTAATTACGAGGACCAGTTCCGCAAATTAGGTGCTGGCGTCGACTGGAGCCGCTACACCTTTACGCTTGATCATAAGATTGTTAGCCGAGCTTACCAAACCTTCAAAAAAATGTGGGACGATAAACTCATTTATAGGGGCGAACGGCTAGTTAACTTTTGCACTTTTCACGGCACAGCATTCGCCGATATCGAGGTAACTTACCAGGATGACCCTGGAAAATTGTGGTATATCCGCTATCCGTTGACTGATGGTAGTGGGGAAGTGGTTGTCGCTACAACCAGACCAGAAACAATGCTCGGCGACACAGCCGTAGCCGTCCACCCCGAAGATAAACGTTATGCTAAATTCATCGGCAAAACAGTACGTCTACCACTGACAAACCGCGAAATTCCAATTGTCGCTGATGCCATGGTCGAACTAGAATATGGTACCGGCGCGGTAAAGATTACTCCCGCCCATGACCCTAATGATTACGAGGTCGCTAAACGCCATGACCTGCCGTTTATGACGGTTATTGATAATGAAGGTAGGATGACGGATGTGCACGATGACTACCGGGGGCTAAAAATCGCCGAGGCTCGCAAGCTGGTTATTAAAAATCTAGAAGAACAACAACTGATTACAAAAACCGAGGAGATCAACCACAATGTTGGCCATTGCTATAAGTGCGGTACTGTAATCGAACCGCTACTACGAGACCAGTGGTTTATCGACATGCAGCCACTAGTAGAGCCGGCTATAAAAGCTCTTGAAGCAAAAAAGATCGCATTTTACCCAGACAACAAACGCCAGCAATTAATCGAATACCTGGGTGGCCTGCGCGACTGGAATATTAGTCGTCAGATTGCCTGGGGGATTCCAATCCCAGCTTTCCAAAATCTTGATGATCCAGACGACTGGATATACGACGAAAGGGTAGACCAAGAGTTCCTAGAAATTGGTACCAAAAAATACCGGCGCGACCCGGACGTTTTTGATACTTGGTTTAGTAGTTCCAGCTGGCCTTATGCCACACTGGACTATCCAGATGGTGATGATTTTAACCAGTTCTACCCTTTGAGCGTCATGGAAACCGGCGCTGACATTATCTACCCATGGGTCAGCCGCATGATCATGATGGGGCTGTATGTAACCGGTGAAGTTCCGTTTGAATCCGTCTATTTGCACGGCCTAATTATGGATGAACATGGCTCTAAAATGAGTAAGAGTAAGGGTAATGTTATCAACCCAATGGAAAAGGTAGATGAGTTTGGTTCTGACGCCTTCCGCATGGGAATAATCGCTGGCCAGACTGCCGGCAATAACCAGCCGTATGACGAAACTAAGATTGTCGGCGCCCGCAACTTTGCCAACAAACTCTGGAATATCGCACGCTTTATAGAAGACAAATTAGGCGAAAATCCAAAGCTTGGTGAGCCAGATCCACAAACTCCTGCCGATCACTGGATGTTGAGCAAATTACAACAGTCTACGAAGTCAATTAGTAGTTACCTAGACGACTTCCGGCTGGCTGAGGCCTATGATACGGTTTATCACCTAGCTTGGGATGACTTTGCTGATTGGTATATCGAGGCTTCCAAAGAGGGGATTAACCCTTCAGTCCTAGCCTTCAGCCTCAAAACTATCCTGACACTAGCTCACCCTTTTGCGCCTTTTGTGACCGAGACAATTTGGCAAGAACTAGGCTGGGGACAGGACAGCCTTTTAGTAACTAGCCAGTGGCCAAAAATTCCGGCCAGTGATAAAAGTGCTAGTGATACTTTTGAGGAAATAAAAATTATTGTTACTGAGGTGCGCGGTATTAGCCGGGCTCTCAACGTTAATGGGCTAAGCCTCGAGTTCCAAGACGTACCTTTACTAGAAGCTAACGGTAGCTTAATAGCTCGTTTAGCCAAACTAAAATCGGTTGCCAAAGCCGAAACTGTCGGGACAGGGGTTAAACTCATTCAAACCGTACATGCTTGCTGGCTAAACGTCCCGAGTGCCACCGCCGCAAAATATGTCGCCCAGTTAATTGAACAAGCTGACCGGCAGAAACAATCTATCGCCCAGCTAAAAAATCGCCTAAGCAGTAAAGCCTACATAGATAATGCGCCGGCTAAGATTATCGATCAGACAAACGCTGAACTGACAGAGGCTAAAAGGCTACTTAAAGAAATTACCGAGCAGCAAAAACGCTTTATCTAAAAAGTAAGTGCTTGGCGAATATGGTTGACGCTTTCGATTGGCTTATAATCATCAAACCACAAAACGTTCCAGCCCGATTTTTCAGCACCCATCAGGTTAGTCCGGCTATCATCGACAAACAAAATCTGTTCGGCCGGCACTCCAGCCATTTCTTGGGCTATCTTATAAATCTTTAATTCCGGTTTAATTGCTCCCACGACTGAGGAATCAACAATCGAATGATAGGGGAGGGTAGGTACTTTGCCGGCGGCCTGTAAGGCGGCGATAAAGCCTGGCATAATGTTACTCAACAGTCCAATTTCATAATGTTCACTCACCCAAGGCAAAAAGTTAAGCATCTCAGGAATTGGCTCGACGGCATCAAGATAATAGCGTTGCCAATCTAGTGCTTCCAGCCCAAGGCGTTGTGCATACGACTTGTTAAAATCGTCTATACTCATCTCGCCGCGGCAAACAGCATCGTTATAGTGCCAAAAGGTAGTTTCGATTTGATCAATCGCCATCCCTGTTTCTTGACCCAAACGGCTAAAAGCTTGGTGAAAAAAACGAACTAAACAGCCGTTGATGTCGAAGTAAACAAAGCTTATCCCCGATTTTGAGGTCTTTTTAACGGCTTTAGGCTTCTTTGTGGCGTTGGAATCAATTAGCTCGTCTAAAGTCAGCCCAATAGTGTCTGCGATGCTCTGAATGGTAAAGATCGACGGGGCCTTAATGGCGCCACGCTCAATTTTGGCTAGGGTCGAATAGGCCAGATGAGCCTTCTGGCATAATTCTTGCTGCGTTAAGCCGGCCGCCTTGCGCGCTGCCTGCAGGCGTAAGCCTAAGCTTTTTTCATCCACCCCATTGCTCATATACCCATATCATATCAGTTATCGGTCGGATTTGGCGAATATATTAGTACTAAACGGCTAGTTTGTCAGAAACATCTTAGCCAGTGTAAAGATCACTAAAAAGGCGATACCACCAACAGCAACACCAGCTATAATCGATGATTTAGTGTTATTCCCGGTCGTGTGCATGGCCCTGCTGTACATCCAAGTGCCTACCCCTAAACCGACAAAAAAAGCGACTAAAAATTGCATGCTTTTATTGTACCCCTAAAAAGGTAAGTTTCTTAGCCAGTTCGGCCCGTTTTTGATCGTCGGGTGGCTGGCTTTCGTCCGGGATCTCGCGGAATTGCTCCATGGTGTCGAAAGCTATAACTTGCACATGAACGTGAGGAACATCCAACCCCTCCACCATCAAACCAACCCGCTTGGGCTGCAATACTTCTTGGATGTGCTTAGCCACTTTTTTAACAGTGGCCATTAAGGCCTGATAATCCTCGTCTGGGAGGTCAACCAAATGATCAACCTGGAGTTTAGGGATAGCCATTACATTACCCTTACCAACAGGATACAAGGGGACTATGACAATTGTTTTATCGTCCTCGTAGACTTTATAGCTGGGCAATTCGCCCTTTATTATCTTGGTGAATACGCTATCTGACATAAGTCTATGGTATCAGATTTGAAGGAACACAAAGACCTGAAGCTCTACTAGTGACACGCATTTTAGTAGTTTTTAAGTTTAAAGTTAGAGGCGGCAAGCCATATAAGGCAGTACCTAATTTCTTATCAGCAATTACTCCTCCCTATAAGCCGTGCCGAGCATACCGCCTCCATTAAATCGAACCTCACCATCAGGCTCGATTATAATGGCGCCATTAGTGGCTACGCTTGAACCCACTACATGGACTTCATGATAATCGCTGATTGCCTCGGCTATATTTTTGCCATTTTCAACTTCACCTGCTGTCGAACAAGCTTTTAAAATAACCCTAAAATTACTGCCTAAATGACGTCGGTAAGTATTTGCTCTTTGTCCATTGAGCGGTTCTTGCTTGTAGTCAGTAGCGTCGAGGTGCTGCCCGCGTGTACCAAGAAGGATACCCTTGGGATTTGCATGGCCATTGATAATAAAGTTTTTGAGTCCATTGACTTCTTCCGGTTCACGCCCCATAGAACGCTCTCGGTTGCCGATTGCTACCGCCACCCTAGCTAATTCAACCCTATCGTTCACTTCGAAACAAAATAAGCCTTCTTCTCCAAGCACACGCTCGAAGCTTGTCCCTGAGTCAGAAATAGCACCATTCCAGTCGGCACGTGCGCTAACCACGACATTTTTAGTGGGCAACTCCCCAGACTGCCAGCTGAGAAGCTGATTGTGTAACTGCTCAGGCTTGTAGCGGATAAAGTTATAGATACCGAATATGTTAGTTAGTGCAATAGTTTCCTCGCTACCAAAACGCTCAACATAATTGGTTATAGCCTCGGCCTGCTCTACAAGCTGCTTGCCTTGTTCGACTAGAGTGCTGTCGATGTTACCAAGTTTACGAAGAGCGGAATAGGTCAGCCAGGAATCAAGCATACCTCCTGCGAGTTCTGGCGAAATACCGAGGTGCTCAAATCGAGCTCTCAATTCTGGTAAGTCTGCAAGCTTTGGCTGTTTTTCAATATCTAACGACTTTCGGTCACCAAGCTCTCTTACAGGCTGAAGATATTTTTGAAAAGCCCCTTCGCACTCAAGCTGGATCTTGCAGTTACTGCAATATCTCTCAATAGCCTTAGTATCTTCAGCATTATCAACGATACTCATTGCTTCATATAATCTGCCAACACCTATATCCTCTATAGTTAGCTGTTGATTTTGTAGTTCCTTTTGAGTTCGGACTATTAATAATGCTGTCTTTTCTGGGCTTTGGCTACTGACTGTTTTTTTGAAGATATCTTGGCGCACAGTATCACCAATATCAGTAAGTGAGGCCTCAAGCATCGAAATCGCACGCCCAAGTGAAATTGGGTCTTCTTGGTTAGCCATCTCAAAGAAAAGATTGAGGTTTGTGTCGGCAGTTATGTTTGCTGAGCGCAATCCTTCAGCTATACTCTGTGCCCGACCTATCGGGTCATCCGAGCCCATTAGAGATGCCGATATGTCCTTGATGTAACTGTCTTTAATGCCCGTGGTGGCACAGTAATCTCTTAGTATCCCAAGGGCAGATATATCTTCTGTCCGGAACGTAGCTAATTTATCATATTGAGGTTCTACTAAATCATGGAGTGAACGTAGTTCTTTCAAATAATCTTCTGCCCCATAAAGAGTCTTTGCAGCCTCAAGTGCTGCAGCTGGGTCTTCAAAGATAGCTAGATCTTTCAAGGCTCTAGGTATATCAACGTCTTGACCTTCTTGAGACTTCTGTTGAACACCTAAAACGTCCAAGGCCCCTCTAATTGATGCCAAGTATGCGTTTGCCTTCTCGCTATCTCCTAATCGAAGCACTTTCTGCAATAATAGGCCACTATGTTCGGCTAATCCGGAGCTATCGATAGTGGACAAGGCCTCTGCTGATCTCGCCAGATCGTCCCCACCGCTAGTCAACATTTCTTTGAGCGAGTCATTTGCTTCGAGTTTTTGCCAAAACTCAGTGGGTATATTGGCTGCAGAATCGGGGTCGGCGGTTGCCTGAATAACCCAATCTACTGTCGACTCACTTACACCAGTACTCTGTAGGCGCTGCCGCAATTCAGCCTGTTTGTCCTGAGACAATTTTTCTAGTGTCGATGTAAGTTGTGACGCTTCAGTTTCATCAGCGGCCACACGCTCAACTGCACTCATTAGGTGATCAGTTTCTTCGGGAGAGGAGGAAATCATAGCTGAAGCAACTTCCGTCTGGCCTTTTTGCACAAGTTTCACAATAGTTTCATCTAATCGCCCTGTGTTCATGTCGTTTTCACGATATTCACTTGCACCAGCCTGACGTCTTATCCTTAAATTTGAGAGCGCAGAAAACATTTCATCATTTAAGGACACTTCGCTAGCTTTAGATAATGTCTCAACTAAGTCCTCTGGCTCGACTTGTTCTGTTGCAGCACTTTTCAATGCCTGCTTCAGCAGATCTCGACTGGCACCTGTGTCAGGGTGCTCAGCTTCTGACATTTTGGCAAGGGCCAATAAGTCACCACAGCTTAAATCACTAATGTCACTCTTTGGCTGGGTTTTTTCAATATCTGAAAAGTCATCTTTAAAATCTATAGATGAGGCTGCTCTCAATAATTTTGGGCTTTCTTTGGCGATTGTATTAAGAGGGACCGGATTGTGCTCTTGTAGTGCCACCAGCCCAAAAGATTCATGGGTAGCCTCGACAAACTCGGTAGCTAGGCCTTCTGCAACAATTTTACGTACTATGCTCTTTGACCGCTTAGTTTGGTCGTTGGAACTTGTAGCTCCAAAGGACTCGATAACAAGCAAGGACTCGAGTGACTTAATGGCAGATTCTGCATCCCCGGCTTGTTTTGCTTCTTTGGCAGACCGAACTGCTATCTCTTTTGCTTTCTCGGCAAGCTGTTCAAAGCTAACTTCATGCCCATCCACTCCATTTGTTCTCAACTCGTCTTGAGCAGAACTGAGTAGTCGGGAAGTTGTTTCCATCTGCCGGGCAACTAAATCAATATGTGGCTGATGTTCTTCACCGAGCTCTACTTGTGGAATAGGCTCGTCGCCGGAACCTACTTCGTGTAGTGCAGTGTGGGATAAAGTTAAAAGTTGTTTTTCGGTGGAAGCGTGTAACTCTGGGGGGAAATTTTCTATATGAGCCAAGGAGTCTGGTGGTAATTCGGGAAATGCTTCTCTGCTCATTTTATTTATTCCTTAATTTGGACAGCTATTAGCAATTTAATGATACCAGCTTCAATAATCAGGTCATATTATCCTAGACTTACAGCCCATTACCGGTACCGATGCTACTATGCAACCACCAGTCCCTAGTTAGATACCCCAAGTACATGAAATAGCGCCGATTCGTTATAACCTCTACGTTCGTAAACCGAGAACTAAAAATCTCAACTAAGCCGGTTCAAATAACACCGCCCTAGTACATTGGAATGTGTATTTTATGCTGTTCTGAGCTACAATAAAAGACCTTTCTCACCCCCAAAATGTTTTTAGGTGGACAAGTCTCTTTAGAACTATATCTATGGCGGAAGGGGAGGGATTCGAACCCTCGGTACCGTTGCCGACACACTTGTTTTCGAGACAAGCCAGTTCAACCACTCCTGCACCCTTCCGTACCGATATTTTAACAGATTAAGTCCTTCGGCCTTTAGGACTAGCCTCAAAGCCCAAAATGTGATAGGATTACCTCTGTTAACAAATATCTGTACCCGTAGCTCAGCTGGATAGAGCGTTGGCTTGCGGAGCCAAAGGTCGTAGGTTCGAATCCTATCGGGTACACCAAGCATAAGCGTTATTACAATGAGGAGAGGCCAGCAGGGCCTCTTTTTGTTATACTTGCCCTATGTCTGGATATCACATAACTGGCCCGTCGGGCTCTGGCAAAAGCCATGTTGGTAGAGAACTGGAAACCCGAGGCTTTCGGGTTATTGAAACTGACTTTACTCCTGGTCTAAGTTCCTGGGTGAATAAGGCAACCAACGAGAAGGTGACTAAGCTGCCACCCCAGCCCTTTCCTAGGGAATGGGTAGAGGCTCATGCCTGGCTTTGGGATGCTTTAAGGTTACAAGAGCTGATAGATGAAGTTGATGCGGAACCGGTCTTCTTTGTTGGGGGAGCGCACAACGAAAAGGATTTCTTTTACCATTTTGATAAACGATTTGGTTTGTTTGTTGACACGCCAACACTGGTTAGCCGCTTGCGACCTCGTGAACCAGAGCGTTGGATTGAAGGTTCTGCCGAACTGCAAAACCTAATTGACTGGAATGAACGCTCCAAGGGCTACAACCAAGAGCAGGGAGCTATCTTAGTCGATAGTTCTCTATCCGTAGAGGTGGTGGCCGATACTATTCTCGACCACATTCAGGGTTAGCTCTCGAAGTTGTGCCAATGCTTTGTACTGTTCGGAAATCCGACTCTATCTCACACCAAGCATAAGCAGCAACAAAGACTTCTTCGGACGTCTTTGTTTGTTTGGTATAGTGGGGTAATGCGAACAGAAATCGAGGCTAAGTGGTTAAACATTGATCCAGTTGCATTCCGCAAGCTGCTCAAAAATGCTGGTGCAACGCTGGTAAACCCTGAGAGACTAATGGTACGCCGGGTCTATGATTACCCCGATATGCGACTTGAGAAAATCGGTGGATGGGTCCGGGTCCGGGATGAAGGTGACAAAGTTACCATGAGCTATAAACAGCTAAACGACCGAACTCTGCACGGGACAAAAGAGGTAACTGTAACAGTAAACGATTTCGATATGGCCTGCAGCTTCTTGGAATCTGTTGGCTTAACATCTAACTCCTTTCAGGAAACTAAAAGGGAAAGCTGGCAACTTAAGGGTGCCGAGATAGAGATCGACACCTGGCCGTGGATACCTAGTTTTGTCGAAATAGAAGCTCAAAGTGAGAACCAACTAAAACAAGCCGCCAAAACCCTAAACCTGGACTACTCCCAGGCACTACACGGAAGTGTAGAAACCGCCTACCAGGCAGTTTATGACGTCACTGATCAAGAAATTGGTAACTGTGCAGAAATCCGGTTTACTAAGGTCCCCAAATGGCTCACTGCTAAGAAAAAATGACTCTGGGCTAACTATTATTCTGGACGTACCAGTTATGGACAATGCTGGTAATCTCTGGACTACCGGACACCTCAATAACTTCTACGTCGATGGGGTACAGCTTGCCGCTTTCATCCCATCCCCAGTTGTCAGAATGTAGGGCTTCGAAAGGATTGAGAAGATTCAATACTGAACCCGGTTCGGGGCCAACCACCGGATCAAAATTTAAATCGAGCCGCCTATACAGAGCCAACACCTGGGAGCCTTCATCAAAAAGACCTGCACCAGAGTCGGCGGGGATATGCTTGAGAGACTCGCGGTCAGGGTCAGGTGCATTCTTGTTATCGGTATAGTTAGCCAGCTGTGGTGTAACAGCATAAAGCTGCACAGTCCCATCCGGGTTCAAATAAGTCCCCCATTCAGTCTCAGGGAATAGTACGCCCTTAGCAGTTGCATATCGCAATAATGCCAATGATTCACGAGCTTGTTCGAGGTTATCAACTCGGTGGCAAGGCTTTTTATACATAAATTTACTTTTTTCAGGGGTCCAAAAAGTCCCATGATGACCTCTGTTAAAGCCCTCTTCAAGACGTTTTTGCTCAAAATCGGCGTAGGAAAGAATTATGTCTTCGCTAGGGTTAGACGCTATTTCGGGAGTAGACCTCGCATTGCTATCATTACAACGGCTTATCATCACGTTATGATAGCATATTTGTTGACTTTCGTCAATATTACGAGCTGGCAGTTTTTTTAACGATCCACCTGGATATTATATCGATTAAAAACCGCGGCCCTTTGCTGAGAATACGTGATACTTCGACTGCGCCGCCAGGGGTTAGTATAGTTTTGTCTTTCCGGATAGCTTTGGCAACTTTGGTCGCCCAAACGTCAGCTGGAATAGTCTTAAGGTTTACGGGGCGGCCGTTATTGGCATAGGCTGCGTTCACATCGTCCATCATTTCGGTTGCCACACCAGGAGTCACGAGATGGAGCACGCTGACATCAGTTTGTTCTCGGCGCAACGACTCGCTAAAGGCCACAACCCCAGCTTTAGTAGCCGAATAGGTACCATTAAAAGGGAAGTAGGCGTAGCCAGCGATACTGGCGTTATTAACAACCTTGCCACGTTTTCGACGCAGGGTAGGCATTAACTCGGCGGTCAACTGCATTAGGCCGGTAAGATTGACTTGTACCATGCTGGCCAGCTTCACCGGATCTTGTTTTTCGAGTGGCCCGGCTAAGTATTGGCCGGCGTTATTTATTAGGATATCAAGCTCTTTTAGATCTACGGCAGCGGCTTTAATATCTTTCTGGATGCTTTCTAGTGATCCCATATCCAATTTCAGCGGCTTAATAATTAGAGCTTTGCCGCCTATGATTGGCTGATACTTACTAACGTCGCGCATACCCAGTAATAAGTTCACTGGGTACTTGGCTAGCTCCTCGGCTAAGGCTCGGCCAATACCACGATTGGCCCCAGTAATAAGAATTGTCTTGTTGTTTAGTAGCATTTAAAAGCGGATCCGGTGCATAAAACGATCAACAACATCTTTTTTACCCTCTTCAAAAGGCAGATAGTCACTTAGAACCGTAACAATACGATCTTCGTCCTTAGGGTCATAATAGACGGTAATGCCCGCCATAAAACGTTTAAGGGGCGTCAGGTTAATCGAGCTAATAGCGCCTTCATCGATAACTGAGAATGACTTGAAGTCCTCATACGGATAACTTTTGGGGCCGATGTGAATCCCGCTACTATCTACCTGGTAATCTAGGGTGCGAGGTCTACGAGCTGCAAAGACACCTAATATGAGTGTTGCAAACATAATCATAATCGAAGAAATCTTGTCTTTGGTCAGCAAATATACGGCTGCGGCGATAAAAATTCCCGCTAAGGCCAGCAATCCGTACCAGCCGGTCTTTTTTTCGTGAACGATAAACTCCGAAGCCGACCAACTAACTGAGCCAGCTTCGGCGATGCGAGGCTTAGGAGCTATTTCAGGGCTGGTAGGTCCGGCCATAGCTGGGGTAGGCTGGTTTTCTGGCGCTTTTGCCGCTCCATCGGGAGTGAACTGCCAGCCCGGCGTAGGGGTCGATTGGTTTGTAGGCGGTTCGTCGGTCTGAGGTTGCATAAGCGTATTGTATTCGTCTGCCACTGTAAAAGCAACGCTCTCTCTGATATAATCTCCCTGTTCAGCCCATACAAAGTCATTACGATTTTGTCGCGGAGGGGTACCCAAGTGGCTTAAGGGGACGGTTTGCTAAATCGTTAGTGGGGCGCAAGTTCCAGCGAGGGTTCGAATCCCTCCTCCTCCGCCAATAGTAAATAGCTCAGCCTTAACGGCTGGGCTTTTTACTATTCACAGGGGCGCGGTTTGAACACTTTCGCGAAGCGCTCTTCCCGCCTCCTCTTCATTTCTATCTGTTAATAAGGTATAATCCTGCCTACGGAGAGGTGCCCGAGTGGTCGAAGGGAATGGTCTTGAAAACCATCGTGCCAGCAATGGTACCGTGGGTTCGAATCCCACCCTCTCCGCCAAAATTATTAACCCTCATGTGCTTAAATAAGAGCATGCAAGTTACTATTTTTGGAGCCAACGGAAAAGTTGGCAGGCTAGTTGTCGAAAAAGCTTTAAAAAAAGGTCTGCGAGTCGTCGCTTTTTCGCATAGCGAAACTATTCTTAAGGCCGACCCTAACCTCCAGATAGTCCAGGGTGATATATACAACTCCCAGGACGTCAATAAGGCTATAATGGGCTCGGAGATTGTCATAAGCGCCCTGGGTAGCTGGGGAACCCCAAATAAAGATGTTCTAACAGAGGGAATGAAGAATATTATCCCCTCAATGAATCAGCAAAAAATATCCAGGATAATTTCTTTGACCGGATCCGATGCTTATGTAGAAGGCGAAAAGTACAACCTATTGCATAGATTAACTCATTTGTTAATAGGCCTACTCGCAAAAAAGATACTACAGGATGGTGAAAGACACTTAAAACTTTTGAAAGACAGTGGACTTGATTGGACGGTAGTGCGTTCGCCAGTTATGAATAATAGAGGCAAACCGAAAAACTACGTATTAACTAATAATAAAATAATGCCTTGGTCTACGATTAATCGTGTCAGCGTTGCTGAGTGCCTGATCGAACAAATGACCGACCGAAGCTATACCCAAAAAGCACCATATATTAAGCGTAATTTAATATGAAAAGCATTATTGTTAACGAGGAGTACCAAACAGGCTACACTTATACACTAACCGAACCAATTGGAAAAAATTTTAGTGACGATTTTAGCCCGCAGCTTACACCCAAACAAATGCTGAAGTTGGGTGTTTTTGGAGGAAACTATTTTAAACAGCGGCCGGATGAGTTCCCAAAAGATTGGTTCGAAGGAGTAGCATTTTCCGGTAACGGCGCCAGTGATAAGCAACTTAACTTTTTCCGCGTAAATGCCAGCCAGCCACTGGAAGTATGGCAGAAGAAGGGTTGGATATATTTTGAAGATCCTAAAGGTTGGTTTTTGTGGTACTGCAGATATTACCAGGGCAGAAGAATAGCCGACGAAGATCTAAGGCAGATAAAACGTTGGAAGAACATGCGTCGGCATATTGCTCAGCTCAGAAATAAATGCAGGGTTGGTGATGTTAACTGTAGGCCTAGACAACGCCAAGCATTGCTCCACTGGGCTTACGACTCCCGAATTATTTGAATAGAGCCAAGAATCGCTTCGTTGAAAGCAGCCGAGCGCTAGAAATTATATGTAAACAGAACTGCTAGCAACTGTGGAGCACGCTTAGAACTAAGAGCCCTTGGTTTGACGGCTTCAACAATAAAATGGAAAAAAAGAGCGAATTTCTGATCAACTTTCCGCGTACTACACGTATTAACGGACCAAAATTTAAAACTTCTTAACAGGGTAATTTTCGGGTGTTGTGTTTAATGTGTTGTAAATATATACCCTAGACGTTGCACCGTAAGTATTGTCTAAGTTATACTGCATTTAAATATAAAAATTCTATAAAAAATTACTAATGTACGTGGAGGGTAACACTTTATGGCGCGACGTAACCGCGATGACGATTTATTGATGGAAGATGAACTGACTGCCGCCTTTTTAGGTGATGACGACCTGCCGACTAGCTCCGACGCTCCTGACGATAATCGAGCTGCCGATCAGTCACCTGCTAATGACGAGTGGGACGAAGACGAAGCCGTGCCCGGCCAACTAGCCGTTGACGTCTACGAAACAACCGACAAGCTAGTAGTTAAGGCTCGCACCGCCGGTGTGAATAAGAATGAACTGGATGTCAGCATCGCCGACAATACCCTTAGTATTCGTGGCACCCTTTCAGCTGGAAACGAAGAAGAAGTCGAAAACTACTTCGTCCAAGAATGCTATTGGGGTGAATTCTCTCGTAGCATTGCTCTACCAGTTTCTGTTAAAGAAGATGAGGTTGAAGCCCTACTCAAAGATGGTGTTCTAACCATTAGTTTCCGAAAACTCAAGCAAGACACTGTTAAAAAGATCCAAGTTCTCTAAACCGCTAGGTTTATAGACCAATCAAAAAAACCGCCCCAACAGAGGCGGTTTTTTAGTACTAAGAAAGCTGTTACTGAGAGGGGTTAACCTTGGTCAGTACGAACTTGACGACGAATTGAGCCAGAGCTACCACAACCAGACCAATGATAGCGTAGAGAATAGTGTTCTTGGCAGAAGTGACGTTACCGGAGTCACCACCAGAGATTATGTAGCGAAGACCGCCAACGATAATCATAATGACAGCTGCAACACCAACGACAATCGAGAATATATTAATAACCCAAGTAATCGTATCATTTACCTTGGTTTGGGTGTCTACAGCGTTAATATTATCACAGCTGCTACCAATTTGCAGGTTGGCTCCCTGGCATAGGCCGTCCTGTGTAGCTGAAGCGGCAAAAGCGAGTGCCGGAACCATTACAGGAGCCACGAACAAGGCTGTCGCGATAACGGCTAATATTGAAATTTTTAGTTTTTTAATCATAGGATCTTTTTTACCTTTCTTTATACTTGTTCTGGTTATACCACATCACCGTTGTTAAGGGCAAGCGGATTTGCTTTCAAAAATATACTTGTCCTCTAATTCAACGCTGCACTACTTTTAGTAATAACAAACCGAACAATTATTTGAGATATTGCCACAACTACCAGCCCAACAATAGCGTACAAAATGGTGTTACGGGCACTAGCAATATTCGCCGGATCACCCTGAGAAGTAATAAACTTGATGCCAGATATAATGATCATTACTACAGCAGCTAAACCGGCTATAAAGCTTAAAATTGTCAACGCCGTCCGGAGTAAGGCGCTGATATCGATTTGGCCTGTTGTCGAACAACCGTTACCGCCGCCAGCTGTTATTCCTGCCCCCTCACATACTGCTTGCTTAGCGTCATTTGCAGCAACAGCTGCATAAACATTACCCTGAGCATGCGCAATCCCTGGTAAAGACATAAAGACTAGTGCCATTAATGTACTGCTGATTCCAATTATTGTTCTTCTAATCATACTTTTCCTTTTTATAACTTATTTATCACAAATGTAATAATTGCTTGGGCTGAAAATGCCACAACTAAACCAATCACCGCATAAAGTATAGCGTTTTTAGCATTGCTAACATTCTGTGTATCACCACTAGAAGTAACAAAACGAATACCCGAAATAACGATCACAAATACGGCTACAACTGCAATTACGAGATTAAGAAGCTCAACAGCTTTAACCAAAATGCCATCTTTACCAGTTATCGGGTTAGTCGATTCATTCTTACCCTTACAGATAGTTGAGCTAGTGCTAGCGCTACCATCACCAGTGCTACAAACCGCATCGAAGGGGGACTGGGCTGCCGAAAGCCTAGGTATCGCTAGTATCATGCCGGCAGATAGCATCAACATAGCACTGAAGGCTAACAAATAACGTCTCATGTTAAATCCTCCCAATTATAAATGCTACTAGCGCATAACCAACGATACACACCACCAGGCCAATAACAGCGTAGATAATAGTATCCTTGGCTTTTGCAACCTTTTGCGGGTCACCTTGAGAGAGCACATATTGGAAACCTGCCAATGTAATTACAAATACCGATATAGCACCAGCCAGCCCAAATACCAGTTTTAAAATGGTGGCTATTAGCGGGGGGCCAGCTTCGACATGTGGGATGGAGCTTGGTTGAGGGAATATATCTGCGACATGTAGTAATAAATTAATCATATTTTTACTTAATGGTAGCCCCGATGAAGTTTACGGCCACGATAGCTATTAGTATGATTACTAAACCAATTATGGCGTTTAAGATGGTGTTTTTAGCTTCGCTTGTTCGGTCGGACTCGCCCTGACTGGTTATATAACGGAAGCCACCATAGATAACATAGGCCACCGCCAACATTCCCCCAATTCGGAGCAATATATCAACTGCCGCCAAGGCGATTGCCCAAAAATCATTTATGTTGGTGATTTTTGGGATACATTTGCCAGTCAGGCTGTCAGTCTCGCCGTCTAGGTACTCATACCAGTGTGGTAGCCCAAAGAATGCACCCCCTGGGCAAGCAGTGGCAAAGAACTGATAAGTACGAGGGATAAAAACTGCTATTAGCCCGAGCATTAGAATGGACCTCCCGGGATTAACCATTGCATGAATGAATACAGCAACAGGAAGGCTACAAATGATATAACGGCGTTCATAATCTTTTTCTTTGCTGCCGACACCGCCTGAGGGTTACTACCAGCCGAGGTGTATTGTATACCGCCAATAATGATCATAATGACAATAATAACACCTACGCCGATACCTAAGAAGTTAATAAACGCTTCGAACTGCGCGATAAGCGGGTTATGATTCTTCAAACAATCCTGGAGACCGGCTGGGGTATTGCCGTTAGGGCAATTAATAGCTTCATCCCGTGAAATTGTTGACGCGGGGGTACTAGCAACCGGAGTAGTGTCTACTGGAGCTCCTGCGGTCATGGTGCTGCAATCAAATTCCGCAGGGCTACTATAGGCTGGTGCTGCATTACTTTTATAGCATTTGGCGGCATCAATCTGGGCATTCGGATATACCATTTTAAGCATATCGCAGCTCATTGATTGTAAGCCCTTATCGCCCATATCTACGTAGCAACCAGGGGATAAGGCGGCTGCTTGTACTCTAGTGGACGTAAGTAT
>Ga0194055_10000955_pt1 | contig 23491 bp, 21 predicted proteins | sample SepL449m_MetaG_FD_155482 | JGI IMG/M metagenome (GOLD analysis project Ga0194055, IMG submission 155482) | Anoxic zone freshwater microbial communities from boreal shield lake in IISD Experimental Lakes Area, Ontario, Canada - Sep2016-L442-9m | ecosystem: Environmental > Aquatic > Freshwater >... | reverse complement strand
GAATTGAGATATAAGGATCTAGGTCGATAATGGCGGTACCTACGACAGAATTCACAGCTCACGAAACTGAAATACCTGGACTGATATGGTTTGATATTACAAGTATCGGAGATGATCGAGGCTGGTATCAGGAAAGCTTTCAAAAAGCCAAACTTGTCGCCGCTGGCCTACCAGACGGATTTAACATTGTCCAAAATAGTTTTTCCTATAACAAGCTAAAGGGTGTAACCCGCGGATTCCATGCGGAACCTTGGGACAAATATATAACCGTAATTAAGGGCAGCGTCTTTGTTGCCTACCTTGACCTACGCAATGGAGACACTTTTGGAAAAGTTGTCACGCTAGAAATTACACCCAACAAAGCAGTGTTTTTACCACGAGGTGTTGCTAATTCATTCCAGACACTTGAAGATGATACATACTATGTTTATAGCGTTAATGATTTCTGGTCAGCAGATAAATACGATGACTATGTTTTTGTAAATTTAGCCGACCAGGACCTAGCCGTTAATTGGCCAATAAATTTAGCTCAAGCTACACTGTCAGATCGCGACAAAAATCATCCAATGTTGTCATCAATTAAGCCAATGGAGTTTTAATGGACGATTCAAAAATATTTATCGTTGGCGCTAAGGGTCAATTGGGCCTAGCCCTCAGAAATAAATACCCTAAAGCCCTCTGGGCAGACATTGACGAACTTGATATTACAGACGATGAGTCAGTTAATAACTTTGATTGGAATGGAGTGGAAATAATATTAAATGCAGCCGCCTATACTAATGTTGACGGCGCCGAAACTGACGAAGGCCGACCTATTGCCTGGAAGGTTAACGCTACTGCCGTATCATCGCTCTGTAAAATCGCTGAAAAAAATAATATTACAATTGTCCATATTTCTAGTGACTATGTTTTTGACGGCACCAAAATTCCACACGTTGAAGATGAAGCTTTTAGCCCACTATCTGTATATGGTGCTAGCAAGGCCGCCGGCGACTTATGTATTTTGCAAACACCTAAGCATTACTTGCTAAGAACATCTTGGGTAATTGGCGAAGGTAAAAACTTCGTCAGAACCATGCTTGATCTAGCCAGCCGAGGCATAAACCCGAGCGTTGTCTCCGACCAAATTGGACGATTAACCTTCACATCCACACTAGTGCCTGCAATTGACCACCTACTATCAAGTAAGGCTGAGTTTGGCACCTACAATATTAGCAATGAAGGCGAATCAACGTCGTGGGCCGACATAACTCGCAAAATTTACGAAATTTCTGGGCTTAAAAATACAGTCTCAGATATTACGACTGTAGATTATAACCAGGACAAAGAAAACATCGCACCACGCCCACTGCAGAGTGCCCTAGACCTAACCAAGATTAAGACAACTGGATTTGTGCCAAATAACTGGGTACATGATTTGGAATCATATATTAAAAAGGAGTCTACGACATGAAAGGTATTATTTTAGCTGGTGGTTCGGGAACACGACTTTATCCAATAACAATCTCGATCAGCAAGCAACTGATGCCGATTTATGATAAGCCGATGATCTATTACCCCCTGACTACGCTCATTAGCGCTGGTATAAACGAAATATTGATCATATCTACACCTCAAGATTTGCCACGCTTCGAGCAGTTGCTCGGTGATGGCCAACAAATCGGCTGCAAATTTAGTTATATTGTCCAAGAAAAGCCACGTGGATTAGCCGATGCATTTATCGTGGGCGCAGACTTTATTGGCAGCGATTCAGTTGCAATGATTCTTGGCGACAACATATTCTATGGCTCCGATTTTGATAGAAAAACCCTTAAGTCAGTTAAGGAACTGGATGGTGGTATAATTTTTGGCCAACAAGTTGCCGATCCAGAACGCTACGGAATTGTTGAGTTCGACAAAGACATGAATGTTGTCTCGATTGAAGAAAAGCCGCTAAAGCCTAAGTCAAACTACGCCATCCCAGGACTCTACTTTTTTGATAACAACGTGGTTGAGTACGCAAAATCTGCAAAGCCTAGCGCGCGAGGTGAAATTGAAATTACTGAGGTTCAGAACTCATACCTTAGAGCCGGGAAGTTAAAGGTTGAACTACTCGACCGAGGAACGGCTTGGCTGGATACAGGTACGTTTGCAAGCATGAATCAAGCCTCCCAATATGTTCAAGTTATTGAAGAAAGGCAAGGCATAAAAATTGGCTGTATAGAAGAAGCCGCCTACCGACAAGGTTTCATAGACAAGACACAACTTGAAAAAATAGCTCAACCCTACTTAAAAAGCGGCTATGGAAAATATTTGTTGAGCTTGTAGAGATATATTACTTTCGTAATTAAATTTAACTTTTTAATATAGGATTTACACTAATAAAGTTGGCAATATAGTCAACTATGTCTACGGTTGTTTGCCAGCCGAGTTCTTGCCGTGCCCTAGAAGGAACTTCGCCTGATTCAGCACGTCCAGGATATCCATCTATATATTTTACTGGACAGCCAAATGCTTCAGCAATTTCAATTATTGAAAAGCTTTTGGTGTTATTTAGTGAATAACCGTCTCCACTACCTTTCAGTCCGACCTGAATAATACCTCTGGCAAGATCACCGACAAACGTAAAATTACGTTTTTGTGTCCCGGGCAATACTATAGTTATTGGTTCATTATTTAAATAAGATTGCTCAAATTTAGCTATAGCAGTAGCGTACTTACCTACACCATTTTCTCTTGGACCAAATGCATTATAAAAATAGCATATCGCATATGGTAAACCATACCAACGTCCATAATCATTAATAAGATCGACATTAGTAGCTTTGGTGAATGAGTAAGGATTTTGATGGCGACCATCTCCTTCTATCGCAAATTTTGTACTAGAGGCTGCATAGACTAACTTGCCTACTTGACGTTGTCGACAAAATTCTACGACAGCAAAAGTTCCCGTAATGTTCATATCATATACAATATCTACATCTTCAAATGATGGAGAAATCCTAGCATACTCACCTAAGTGATAGACTATATCGGGGCTTTCAGGAATAATTTTTGCTATATCTTTCGTATGACCTTTTCTATATTCAGCGCCTGGAATATGATTTTCTTCTCGTCCGGTAAAATAATTATCTAGTGAAATTACTCTATTTTTTAAATCCGTGACTAAAAGCTCGATTACATTCGAGCCCACATGACCAGCCCCACCAGTTACTAGAATTATTTTTTTTGACATCAGCTAATTTATAATCTTTCTGCCAATACTTTCATAATGGAAACCCCTTGCTTCCATCGATGTATTATCGTAAAGATTACGGCCATCAAAAATTACCGGCTTCTTTAATAATTTTTTAATTTTTGTAAAATCAGGCGCTCTGAAAACCGACCATTCTGTAGCAATTATAAGTGCGTCGACCCCTTTGATTGCTTCGTATTCGTCATTAGCAAATATTAGACTTTTGTTATTTCCAAACTGTGCCTTTACGTTGTCCATGGCCTCAGGATCATAAGCCGTTATTTTTGCACCGGCGTCAGTCAATGCTTTGATAATTTCTAGTGCCGGAGCTTCGCGGATGTCATCAGTGTCAGGTTTAAATGCTAGACCCCACATACCAAAAGACTTATTAACTAAATCACCATCGTAATATTTTTTCAATTTATTTACCAAAACATGCTTTTGCAGTTCATTTACCCTGGTGACAGCTTCCAAAATTTTAAAATCGTACTCGTAATCTGAAGCTGTGTGTCTTAACGCCATTACATCCTTCGGGAAACAGCTACCACCATATCCAATACCGGGGAACAAAAATCGCTTGCCAATTCTTTCGTCTGATCCTATACCTAAACGCACCGAATCAACGTTAGCACCAACCTTCTCGCATAAATTAGCGATCTCGTTCATAAAGGAAATTTTTGTAGCCAAAAAAGAATTAGCTGCATACTTGGTCATCTCGGCAGATCTTTCATCCATGTAGATTATCGGATTGCCTTGCCTAAGAAATGGAGCATATAGTTCAGTCAGTTTTGTCTGTGCACGCTCAGAAGTAGTTCCAATGACCACACGGTCAGGTTTCATAAAATCGCTTACTGCAAAGCCTTCTCTTAAAAATTCAGGATTCGACGCAACATCGAAGCTTACTTTAGTTCTTTTGCTAATTTTAGCTCTAACAAGTTCTGACGTTCCTACTGGCACCGTACTTTTATCAATGATTATAGTGTAGTCAGCTAATAAAGGTCCAAGCTCGTCAGAAACACCTAGAATGTAGGATAGATCAGCCGACCCATCCTCTCCGGGAGGTGTTGGCAGCGCAAGAAAAATTACTTCAGCATCTTTAATACCTTTTTTTAAATCGGTAGTAAACGTCAACCGATTTTCATGTATATTTCGTTTAAACATTGTCTCTAAATCTGGTTCATAAATTGGTACTTCGCCTTTTTGCATTCTTTTAACTTTGGACGCGTCAATATCAACACAAACTACATCGTTTCCCGTTTCAGCAAAACACGTTCCTGTTACTAACCCCACGTATCCGGTTCCTATTACTGCTATTTTCATTTAACTAACTCCTTAATATCCTTATTAGTGACATCATTCCAGATAACATATTTTGACCAAATATAGTTCCATATTAGTACTATAAATGAACTTAGTATTAATGCTCCTAGACTTGATAGATGCAGATATCTGACACCACCATCAACCATGAATGCGCTACCTATAATGGCTGGCCACGATGTTAGATGAAATTGAGAAACAGTGTTTTTGAATGATTTATTTGTGTGCTTACTTCGGTATGTCCAATGATGGTGTAGTAAAGCGTTACTAAACAAAGCCACTTCTGCGCCAATAAGTTGAGACATGAAAAGCTGCAAACCTAACACGTGATGCAAAATATTTAGTAGTACGAAATTAATGACAAAACCACTGCCGCCTACAATGCAGAATCGAATAAAATCGATCTTCAGAAATAACTTAATCTTCTCCCTCGTATATACAACCATACTCCAGATATGTTAGCATATTTTGAGACTTAACTAACGGGAGAATATGGGAAAAACTACTAAACTTTCAATTGTCATACCTTGCTACAACGAAAAAGCTACAATTAGAACAATACTAGACGAAATTTGGGACGTTGATCTAGGCGCAACCAAAAAAGAAGTCATAATTGTTGACGATGGCTCGAAGGACGGTACTCGCGAAATACTGACAGAATTAGCAAAGAAAAATAAATCAATAAAGCTTCTGTTCCAAGACGTTAATCAAGGCAAGGGAGCAGCACTTAAGCGCGGGATAATCGAGTCAACTGGCGATGTCGTAGTAATTCAAGACGCAGATTTAGAATACGACCCACAGGAATACCCGAGACTACTTTATCCAATCGAACGTGGCCATGCAGACGTAGTGTATGGATCGCGATTTATTGGCGGCGAACCACATCGTATAATTTACTTCCGCAATCAAGTAGCTAACAAATTTTTAACATTTTTATCAAACGTTTTTACGGGTTTAAACCTTACCGATATGGAAACTTGTTACAAAACTTTTAATGGCGACCTTGTCCGTAGACTCGCCAAAGACCTAAAAGCCCAGCGCTTCGGTTTTGAGCCAGAAATAACTGCCAGAGTCGGTAAAAGTAAAGCAAGAGTGTACGAGATTGGGATTAGCTATTATGGCCGCAGTAAAGAAGAAGGCAAGAAAATTGGCTTGAAAGATGGCTTGAAAGCAATTTGGGAAATTATCTATTTTAATTTTACTATCCGAAAATAATTATTCATTCCCTGCACATACATACGTAGTTTAATTAATGCCGTGCTAATTCTTTGACTATTCTAGGTCGGATATTCTTATCTGTTGAGTTATAATTTAAGCCAGATGGAAGTTTTGAAACCTAAAATCAGTCGCTCGGTCAGCCTTGCGATCATATTGCCAGCCTTTAATGAGGCTAGCGTAATAGTTGATGTATTGGATTCAATTCCAAAAAACCTAACTATTAAAAATGTCTCTGTCACAATTTCTGTAATTGTGATTGATGACGGCTCGACAGACAATACCGCTAACATTGTCAGTAATAAAAAGGGCGTTACCTTAATAAAGCACTTACTAAACTCTGGAGCTGGTGCGGCTACTCATACAGGCTTAACTTATGCCAAGCTACTAAATTACGACTTCGTTGTAACAGCTGATTCTGACGGCCAACACACGACTGAAGATATTATTAAAATAATTGAAGCAATAGTTAATGATGAGGCTGATCTTGTTATTGGTAGCCGGTTAATAAGTACTACGGGGATGCCTAGACATCGAATAATTGGCAACAAAGGGCTTAGCTTGATTACGTTTATAATTTTTGGCGTATTCGTGACTGATTCGCAGTCTGGCTTAAAGGCACTTAACAAAATAGCCCTAAACAAAATTGAGTTTCAAAGCAATAATTATGCATTTTGTTCAGAAATGATTTGGAAGGCGAAGCAACAAAAACTTAAGATAAAAGAGATCCCTATTCAGGCAGTCTATACTGAATATTCACTTTCAAAGGGACAAAGTAATTGGGGGGCGTTAGAAATTATTAAACAAATTATTAAAAGACGACTATTGGAGTTTATAAATGGATAAGTACACTTTACTTTTTGTATTAAATTTACCTTTCATTATTTTTGGTGTAATTAAATCTATTACACTTTATAATAAGCATTCTATAAAAAAACTTGGACTGATTTTTCGGATTACTTTATGGATGGTTATCTTGTTCTCGCTACTATATGTCCGAAATATGTATAGCTTTCTATTCAGACATAAATTAACTGACAGTGTGCCGCTCAGTATTGCTGATGTAGTACTCACAACCGGTATTTTGTACTGCATATTTCTTTATACGAGACTGTATTCTAAACTAGATGCGACCGAGAAAAAACTTTCTGATTTACACGAGAAGCTCTCAATTAAATCGTCTGATACTTAGAGTTTTATTCAGCATGACACAGTATTGTGTCCACTATACCGACAGAGTTACTACTAATATTTAGTTCCGGCTTTTCATGAAAATAGCTTGTTTGTAAAATATGAAGTTCCAGGTTGAAGTTAGTGACATTGCAATTAATTTCGAGATTTTATATCCGAACCCAAATTTTATAAATAACAACAAAAATATATTAGTTAAAAAAAGATTGACTAGTGCTAGTAAAAAATATAAGCCCAGCTGTCCAGTGATTGTAATTTGAAATTTATTTCCTTTAAAAGTCCAAAATCTATTTAACCCAAAACTTGTTATTAATCCGAGTAAGAAACTCAAGCTATTGGCTATATAGAGATTAGTATTGAGTAAACGTACCAGGAAAACTAAAGACCCAAATTCCACCGATGCAGCAAGTACACCAATGACGATAAATTTGCGTAATTGTGTACCGTTATAATTATTCAGTTTTTTAAATAATTTCATGCCCAAATCTTAGTTAGTTATGCTGCCAGATTATACTATACTGAAGTTAATGAAAAGCGATAATAAATTGAGTAAGACTAGTGCTAGGCGACGAGCTATACAAAATCCTAGTTTAGCTAGCCTTATTATTGCATTGTTAATAATTTGTATATACATTGCGATTGCCGTTTGGAAAATTCGCTACCCAGGGACACAGTATGATGAAGCCCTCTACGTAAATGCTGCTCTTGGCGGCATCGACAAAACAACATTTATGACTAGGGTGTTTCATAAAGTCCCGATATTATTAATGCCTTATATCGGTGCCCTTAAATCGTACATATACTTCCCTATTTTTAAACTATTTGGCGTGAGCGCAATTACTATGCGTGTACCACAAGTTATCCTTACTGCTTTTAGTCTATTCATATTGCACAAACTGATCTATAAGCATACAAATAGTTTAAGAATAGCAATTAGCGTAGTTGCGATTACGGCTTTTGATGCAAGTTTTATTATATTTACACGGCTCGACAACGGTCCGGTTGTTCTAGACCTATTGCTAAAACTTCTAGCCTTGTTGGCATTGTTCTATTACCAAAAAACAAATCTACTTAGATACCAGATTATTTTTTGGTTATTTATGTGGCTCGGCATCTTTAATAAACTAAACTTTATCTGGTACGTTAACGCATTTACTGTTAGTTTTTTGGTCGTATACGGACGTCAAGTATGGGAAAAACTTGTTACCAAAAAGCGTCGCCTAACTAATGCATTAGTTGCTGCTTTCGGATTTATTATAAGTGTCGGGTATTTCTTACTAATCAACCATACTTATAAACTTGGCAGTTCTTTGGGCTGGGTAGGCCTTAATACCGCCTATCACAATACTCAAACATTGATATCGGGTAGCTGGTTTTATAATTATGTTTTTTCGCCAAATATAATAGGAACCTCACTTATTTTCTGGCTTGGACTAATAATAATTCTTGGCAGCCGAGTATTGTCTTATATAAATCGAAAAATGTATAAAAAAGACAGTCTAGATAAATATGCCTTTGAAAACTTTATTGGCATCATCTTAACATTAATTTTCTTACAGCTTGTCATCACCCTAAAAGCCACAGCCGGCTGGCATTACTTCTCTATTTATCCGTTTTGGGGAATATTAGTTGTTATAGGTATTTTTAAATTAGCAGAACAATTTAAATTAAAGATCTATTTTGAATATGTTTTTATCACTGTATTTTGTATTTATGGACTATTTATTTACGCTCAATACATTCGAGCGTTTACCAAACCGTCGACTAATATTATTTGGTCGACAGCAATCTATGATTTAGAAAATTTTGCCAAGACTAAGCCTAACTCACAATTTATCTCTCTCGATTGGGGAACGCAAACTCAGCTGATAGGCCTCGGTAAGCGTCATCATAATCGATTTTACGAACTTTTTGGACCAATAAACTCAAATAACCCCATGGATATTTCGCGTATCACCAACGATTTCTTATTAACTAAACCTGATGCCTATTATGTTACTCACAGTCCTGGCAATGAGATATTCCCAGGTCAAACCCAAAATTTTTTAAATATTGCTACAAAAGCTGGTTATAGTACGATCGAGAACAAAACTATTTATGACCAGACTAAGCCGGTATTTGTAATCTATAGATTTTCCAAACCCTAGAAGCTCGCCTCTAAAATGGAAAAGGGCTATAGTAGAGCTCTACACTGTGACTGCCAGACGGAACATCAACTTTACGAAATAGTTTGGCAGAGGTAGGGTTATACGCCTTAACTTCGATTGGTTTTCCGTCTAGTTTTGCCTTCCAGCCTTCAAAATATACTTCTGAAATAATAACTCTATCAGGCTTAACGCTGTTTGTTGTAAACTTTATATCGCGTTCTGAATATTGCGTAGCCTCAATATTTATACAGCTTGCCATTCCCTGACGACAACTATCAGCCTGGCTTGCATAGTATATTCTTGGCAGGTAATTAGGTCTTTCATAAACATAAATATTTCTTTCACTGTCGTATAGACGAAGCTTCAGCTCAGGATGCTCAGACGAATCTACTAAAAACTGTACATTTAATAAATCCATGTGAATCCCAGAATTGCTGGCATCTTCTGGTTCGTTAATGAAATCAAAGAATGGTTTTTGTAACGTGGCGCCGTAGCCGTTGACAGTTTGAATTTTATAAACATCACCTATGTTTACAGGTAAAGCATTGTTTTGAATCAGCACACGTGACTTAGAATAATAATTCTCTAGAAAAGTAATGCTACTGGTTCTGCGGTAATAAGTTGGGGCATAAGTAATAGGGTGATCGCTAATTTTGGGCAGGAACCATGTCGGCTGAACTACGGCCGACAAAATAAATGCAAAGAGTATGACTTCTTTAGTTTTAGTTCGAAACAGCCCACATAGAAGCAAAGCAATTGCGACAATGGCATTTTGGTAAACGAAATGTTTACTTACTACGCCTCGACCAGCAACCTTATACAGATAGATGGAATTTAGTGTCATAAATGCTGCCGCTGCCATAAATCCAAGCGTTATTACAAGTCGTCTTTTTTTAGATTGCGGTAAATCTTTGAGATAATTCGCCAACACCTCTATGCCTATACCAACCAATAAACACATACAGAAATGAATGAGAATGCTGTAGCGTGCTAGTTGCCGAATCTGTGAAACGAGTGGTATATACCTAATTATGGCCGGTATAAACGTCAAGTAGCCAATCATAACTATAAAAGATAGCGCCGATGTACCAATAATAAATAACTTGTAGCGCTGCCATACAGCATGCTTTTTTAACTTTTCCCTTCCAGCTGTTACCAAAAATATCATGAGTACTAAGCCGATTAGGCCGATATAAAGTTCATTTCCGTCTACAACGGTGTATTTAGTAGGGTTTAAGAGTGATAGAAAACCTTCTGGAGGATAACTAAACGTCTTAGTAAAAGTGCCTATACTCACTCGCTCACTAGGGCCGATTGGTCGCGAATCACCCACGAACCGATAGGCTTGTGGTAGATACTGGGCGCTAACGAAAATCTGTGGTAAGGCGACTATTAATGAAATCGCTAATACTTTGGCGACTTGAATCAGGCGATTAAAAGTTGTTTTTATGACCGAATCAAAAGCTGGATTTGGATTTTGAAAAATCGCTAGAAAAGTTATAAGTAACATCGAATGATACCATGGCTGAATATGACCGGCCAAAATAATAAAGCCTGCTGCAAGACCCGATAATATAAGGTAGCGTCGTTGTTTGGTGCCTAGCCAGGTATTAAAGCCGAAGAATACCCATGGAATATAGCAAAGGCCAAAGAATATCGCAGTCTGAGAAACCGATCGTACCGCCACCGTACCACCATAAGCATAGGCAATACCAGCCGCCAAACTTGCGTACTTACTAATGCCAGTAGATCGAACCGCATAATACATTCCAAGACTTGCTAGCCAAAAATGAAAAACTACAATTAGTTCCAAGAAATAAATACTAATTCCGTTTACTGATCCAAATAACCACACCCACAGTAGGTTAATTGGATAGAAAACACCTTGTTGTAGCTCACCCACGAAAGAGTGCCCAGCACTAGTATTTGCATCCCAAAGCGGCAAAAAACCATGATGAAGCGAGACTGCTAGTTTTTGATACCAAGCAAAAAATTGATCTATATTATCTGGAAATACATAGAAAGTACGTCTGGAAAATACTATGGTAGTAAAAAATACAGCCAATGCCACGATAGCCAAGGTTATCATCGGCGACATAATAGCTGAGCTTTTAGACTGCTTCAATCTATTAATTAGCTGAATTTTTTTCACCAAAATCATTACAGGCAGTTTAACATATTCAAGACCGAGTTCGTAAACCTATATCTAGGTAAATATGGTTGTGTTTATGCTATAATATAATTTATGTAAACCGTTAAAAACAAAAATATGAAAAATAGAATGTATAGAAAAAGAATATCCAAGCAGTCCAAATACCGTTCAATTATTCTTGCTATTGTTGTATTTAGTACTGTCTTAATAGCAAGTGTAATATATGCCGCACTACACCATTCTTACAGAATAGTCCCGACAACTTCACCTAATAATACAGTTTTTTCTAAAGACACTAATATAGGTAACTCTGGTCAAAAAACAACCACTTCCACAACTACTGCGACTTCTGTTGTTAGCTCAAAGCAAGCCGAAAATAGTTCAACTACTGACGCTAAACTTAAGGCCCCGAGTGGGACATTTGTCAGCAGCCACACTCTAGCATTAAAAAATAAAGTCATACCTAGTACAGAGCTATCTGTATGCAATACAACACCCGGTGCAACTTGCGAAATAAATCTTGTTAAAGGCAACGACACGAGAATCCTATCTGCTCAAATAGCCGATATTAACGGCAACGTATACTGGAATTGGGATGTAAATTCGGCCGGGCTAAGTGTTGGAAAATGGACAATTAATGTTGTCGCTAAACTCGCTGGCAGTAGTCTTACGACAACAGATCAACTAAGTTTGGACGTGCAGCCATGAAAAAGAAACTAAATATTGGTGGAATACTAATTTTATCGTCATTAATACTTTTTTATTCTTCAAGCCCTGTGAGTGCAGCTTTTAAGTCTACTGAATTAATGGACGATGTTGTTTTCGGTAACTATAACAACATGAGCGCCAGCCAAATCGACAATTTTCTAAACACTCAACCAAATAGTTGTATTAGTACTAATAGTGGTTTTGAAGCTGCTCAACCAACCGGATATACACCAGCCGGAGGCTTTACTTTTGGGGGTTATGTCAGTGCCGGTCAAGTTATAGCCACTGCTGCACAAGTTTACGAAGTAAACCCACGAGCATTAATTACTACACTAGAAAAAGAACAAAGCTTAGTGACTGGACAGAAGAGTGCGACCTACTGCTTACCAAGCCTGAGCGGCAATCACAAATACGCTGCAGCTGCGGGCTATGGCTGTCCAGATAGCGTAACTACTCATTCCTACACTGGCCTTAATTTATATAAACGTAGTGGTACCGTTCAGACCGACGTAAATCCTACTTGTGTTAACAGTCCGGTCAAGGCCGGTTTCTCACAACAAGTAATTAGAGCTGCTTGGTTATTAAAGTTTGGCCAACAAAGATCAATGGGAAACACAGCGTGGAACATTCAAAAACCAGGATGGGACAACTCTGATGACCCGCTAACTTGTTATGGTGGCCCAATGACAACAGGCAATCGAAAACGCTGTTCATCGGATGTATCAACAGTTTTTTATGACGGCTATACAACCATAGATGGCGTATCTACACATATGGATACTGGTATTACGGCAGCTCTTTATTGGTACACTCCGCATTTTCATGGCAATCAACTTTTTGTGAGTATATATGAAGGTTGGTTCGGTAGTACATTAACTAATGAAGAAGGTTATATGTTTGTTACCTCATCTGCTAGCTCATTAACTTATAGCCCAGGCGACCAGGGTTCTATCAGTATCACAATTAAAAATACAGGCTTTAAGTCTTGGTATTCTGACAATAATTTACCAGCTGGTCAGCAACCAACGAGATTGGCTACGATTGGCTATCAAAACACGCCTTTTGCTGATACGACTGACTCTAACTGGCTTGGAACGCGTAATCAAGTCAAGATGACCCCAGATATGGTATTGCCAGGCGACAACGCAACATTTACTTTCACTGTTATCGCACCTTATCTCACGACTACATATCATAATCATTTCGTACCTATCGTAGGTGGCGCATTCTTAAGAGATGTCGGCATGGATATTCCGTTAACTTCTGTTGCGCCAGCCTGGAATCCACTATCAACTACGGTCGATATTAGGGATTTACTGCCAAATCAGCAGTCACACTTTATTTTTACAGTCCAAAATAATGGCAAAAGTAATTGGTATTCTGACAATAATTTACCAACCAATAAACAACCTACAAGGCTCGCATCTATTGGTTATGAAAATTCGCCATTTGCTGATACTGCTGATCCAAACTGGCTAGGCACTCGCAATCAGGTAAAAATGACCCCCGATGTTGTTCATCCTGGCGAGACAGCTACTTTCAGCGCTTGGTTCATTGCGCCGATTAGTAATAAGCCGGTTGCAAGTAAGTTTCACTTCGCAGTAATCGTAGGCGGGGTTTTTACGCCAGATATGGGTCTTGTAATTCCTTTCACTACGCCGACCGCCGACCTTTCCTATGCAGGAGTATCAGCCTCTAATCCGCCAGCCACAATGCTAATAAACCAAATTGCCGTTGGTATGGAGTATGTTATTAAAAACACTGGTAATGTTGTCTGGCAAGATGAAAGCTATCAAAACGGCGCCCATGCTTTGAGACTAATTATGAATCATCCCGTATACCGTTCGTCACCATTCTATAATGTTGCCGATAATAAGTGGCTATCAATCGGCCAAATAGCCAAACAGTCAGGCACAACGATGCCTGGTCAAAACGCCACCTTTAGCTTTACCTGGAAAGCACCTGGAGCACCAGGAGTATTCCACGAACCGTTTCAGCCAGCAGTCGGTGGCCTATTCCTTAAAGACTACGGTGCGGCCTTCGATACAACCGTAAACTAATATTTATGTTTTAGCGATATCTGTTGATACAATAATCACTAATGAAAGATGAAAAATTCCTTAGCCACCAAGAAGCTATAAACATAGCCGTTGAATTAGAAAATGAAATCATTCGAAGTCAAAAACCTTCAACTAAAGCCGTACTAGAAAACAAACAAACGGCAACATGGAAAACTGCTCTAAAAAGGTATTTCAAAAATAAACCGAAAAAACCTGAAGTATCGATAGTCATACCAGTTTTTAACAAGATCGAGTTAACGCTCGCCTGTTTAGAAAGTATTTCAAAGCAGAACTCAAGATACGAGTTAGAAGTTATTGTAATTGATAATTTCTCATCAGACTCAACTTTTGAAACTCTCCGACTAATTAAAGGTATTAATTATGTTCGTAATAATACTAATGAGGGTTTTGTGGGTGCTTGTAACCAAGGAGCCGAACTAGCGACTGGTAAAACACTAGTATTTTTAAATAATGATACAGAAGTTCAGGGCGAATGGCTAAACAACTTGGTTGATGGGCTTAGTGACGGCACGATAGGCATGACAGGTTCAAAACTTATTTATCCTGATGGTCGTCTCCAAGAAGCCGGTGGAATTATTTTTAGCGACGGTAGTGGTCATAATTATGGTAAAAATGGTGATGCTAACGACTACCACTTTAACTATCTACGAGATGTAGACTATTGCTCGGGTGCAAGTATCGCAATAGACAAAGAATACTTTAAAAAACTGGGCGGCTTTGATAATAGATACGCGCCGGCATACTACGAAGACGTCGATCTCGCCATGAAAGTTAGGAAATCAGGCAAACGAGTGGTGTATGTTCCAAGATCTGTTGTCGTACACATTGAGGGTGCAACTAGTGGTACAGATACTTCGTCAGGCTTTAAAAAATATCAAACTATAAACCATACTAAATTCGTAAATAAATGGAAGAAAGAACTAATCAAACACCATCACGCAAGCGACACTCCTGTTTCACTCGCCAGTCGCTATGGCAAAAAAAAGCAAGTCCTAATCATCGATTCGATAGTTCCAGAGTTCGACAGAGATGCTGGCTCACTTAGGATGTGGAATATGATAAATATATTTCAAAAGTTAGGCTATAACGTCAGTCTTTTTCCAGATAATAGAGTCGCAACTATCCCCTACACTAGTGAATTGCAAGCTAAAGGCGTAGAGGTAATATATGGTACTTTTGCTTTAAAAAGTTTCTACCAAGAGAGGCAGGCATCTTTTGACGTCGTGGTGTTATCTAGGCCATTGAATTCCATATTTCATATTGATTTATGTAAGGCCTACTTTGGTAACGCAAAAATTATCTATGACACCGTTGACCTTCATTTTCTTCGAGTCGCCAGACAAGCTGAGGTTGAGAAAAATCAATCCTTAGACGTTTTATCTGATAAGTGGCAAAAAATTGAATATTACTTAATGGATAATACTGACACTACTCTTGTTGTTAGCTATGATGAACAAAAACTTTTAAATAAAACTAAGCCTGAAGTTGATGTACAGATAGTCAGTACCATCAACCAGTCATTACACGCTGAAAATAGTCTGGTTTTTGAACAAAGACAAGGCATGTTATTTGTTGGTAGTTCGCATCCGCCAAACGAGGACGCAGTGAAGTGGTTTATTGGCACTATTATGCCAATAATTAAAAAAAATATCCCAGACATTGCGATTAATTTACTTGGCAGTAACCCATCTAAAGCCATTCAAGATCTAGCTTCAGAAAATATTATTATTCCGGGCTTTATTGAAAATATTAATCCGTATTTTCAGTCCGCCAGAATTTTTGTGTGTCCAATGCGTTACGGTGCAGGCGTTAAGGGTAAATTATCACAAGCACTGGCAAACGGCCTACCAATTATCAGCACGACAATTGGGGCAGAAGGCATGCACCTTGAAGATGAGTTCAACTGCCTAATAGCCGATACGCCCGCAAAATTTGCCCAACAGGTATTAAGACTATATTCTGACCCTGTCTTGTGGTCAAAAATCCAAAAAAACGCAATCGAAACTTTTGAAAAGTACTTTTCTGAAAACGCAGGCTTAAATGCGATAAAAAACGTGGTCAAAATATAGTGAAAGAAAGGTTAAAAAAATTCTTACACAGTCCGTTGTTATGGATATTTATTGCCTTCCTGCCCGCGCTAATTATCTACTCTAATCGTTTCTTGATTCCGGATACTTCCACAGACAGTATCAGTTATCACGTATTTAACGGTACGCGCGGCATAAATAATCCATTAACGCCATTTTTAAAAACCGAGTTTTATCCGGTCGGGATTGGTAATATCGCCCCTGGTTTGGACATAATTAATGCAATCGTCAGATCGGTGCTGGGTTATAGGCTAGGCACGATATTATCACTGTTAGCTACGCTAGGTATAATTGTCGTACTGTATAAGTTTCTCAAACTTATACTAGAGGCAAGCAAAAGAAAATTCCACGCTGGCTGGGGACTCCTCCTCGTTGGAATGCCGATAATTCTTGAACTTCAGTTCCAGCTTGCCACTTACTTTATAGATATCTTAAATACGTATTTTGTACTTTTGGTCTTGTATTATTTAGTTACATTACTTAAAAAAAATAAGTTATTAAGTTTGAGTCAGTGGTCAATTTCACTAATACTGACTGGTCTGTTACTAGCCTTTAAATTAACAAACATACCTCTTGTTGTACCGATGATATTTTTGTTACTTGGGAATTTATATCGGTATCGTACAGATGTTAAGAAACAAGACCTTATAAGTAGGTTAACCCTAGTGATCGTGCTAATTTTATTACCTCTAGTCCCTCTATGGTTACAGAATATTAGGCTTAGTGGTAATCCAACTTTTCCGTACTATAATGGCATTTTCAAATCTATTTACTACCCCAGCACAAACTTTTTAGACGTTATATTTGGTGGAAAAACATTTATAAGTCGGGCACTCTGGCCATTGTTTTCATTATGGCAACATGAGAGACTAGGCGAACCTTACCAAATATACTTTGGCACCAAATTGTTTATTTACTGGATTACTGCTGTTATTTTATTACTATTTTGTTTGGCCAAAAAAATAAAACTAAATTTAGTCGAAAAAAGTTTACTATTCTACTTTCTTTGTTCGATATTATTGTGGGGAATACTTTTTGGCATTACACGCTATATTATCCCTGCCATGGCAATAGGTGGACTTTTAACTGTAATCTTAGTTGTCAATTCGATGAACATCAGCAATATTAGGTTGCGAAGATTAATGCTTAGTTTTTGCACGATAAGTATTTTGGCACTTGGTGTCGAATCATACCGGATTATGAGTTTCAATTTTAATTATGATATGAGTTGGCGACCAACATTACTAAACACCAAACTTCTACACCGTAAGCAGGTTCGTCATCTATTTGACAAGCAATTATCTGTTACGCCAAAGGAGCGTCAGTTGATTAATAACAGTGATGTTTTACTAAATTGTCATACTAATGTCTCGGGGTTGCTAGTATTATTACCCGGAAGCTCAAATAAGCCTGCTTACAGTATAATATCTGATCAATTGCCTCAGTATGATGTAATGTCTAATCTTTCTAGTTATAAAATTATGGCTAAAAAACGTCTAGGCCTAAATGATAATATCAAGACAATTAACTGGGTTAGCGTAGTTAGCCCGAAAGATGTAGGGCCAACAAAACAAAGCTGTCTAACTAACATCTCTAGTCGAGGTGGCGTGATTAATTACGATAGTGAACTTGATAGTATGTTGGGCGATAAATCTATTCACTTAGAATTTATTGCTGGCACCCTGCCAATATAGTCATTTATTCCTCGACTATAGTTGTAAAATACTCTATTATTATAAGACGTTATGAGCCAAAAAAACTCCCCCAGACTTTCTAGAGCGGCCTACACCAATCTAATTCGAAGCATCGGCTTATCGGACTTCAAAGTAAAGTACAATGCTTCTGTTTTGGGTTATTTCTGGACCTTGGCAAAACCGCTGCTGTTATTTTCGATTTTATTTATAGTTTTTACGAAATTTCTACACATCGGTAAAGACATCCCTTTCTATTCACTTCAACTGCTAGTTGGAATTATGATTTGGAACTACTTTGCAGAATCTAGCATTACGGCGATGAATAGCATAGTTAGTAAGGGTGGGCTTATCCGTAAAATATATTTTCCGCGAGAGATAATTGTCCTTGCCTCCGGCTTAACATCATTTATGACTCTGCTGCTGAACCTAGCGGTAGTGCCGTTCTTTATGTTTATTAAGCACGTACCAGTGTCGTTAAATGTTATTTTTATTATCCCGCTATTGATTGAACTTTTCCTTTTTACTGTAGGGTTATCACTAATGCTATCGGCTCTATTCGTAAAATTTAGAGACATTGGGCATATCTGGGAGGTTAGTCTTCAAGGACTTTTTTATGCAACTCCGATTATATACGCTCCCTCAGTAATACCTGAAAGGTACAGAGGATTGATTTTATTAAACCCAATTGCCCAAATAGTTCAAGATATTAGAAACGTACTAATTACTCCAACAGCGATAACTTCTGAACAGGCCCTAAAAGGAATTTTAGGTTTTATACCACTTCTGTTAGTTCTGGCAGTGTTGATTTTAGGGGTAAGTTATTTCAACAAATCATCGGGCAAATTTGCCGAGGACGTATAGGTGAGCACTGTCTTGCCTCTTGTGTCGGTCGTTATAGTTAATTGGAATGGAAAAAAGTTCCTAGAACGGCTGTTGCCCAAACTTGAGAAGCAATCCTACCCTAAAAATAAATATGAGATAGTTGTAGTTGATAATAACTCTACGACTGATAATTCAGTTGAATTTATCAATGCTAACTATCCAGATATTATATTAATAGAGAATGATCGCAATGATGGTTTTGCTGGTGGCTGCAATATTGGTATCAATAAATGTAAAGGCGAGTACATCATATTACTTAACAATGACACAGAACCTGACCGAGACTGGCTTATAAGTCTTGTTCACTCAGCCGTAAAACACAGTGCTGGTGCGGTCGTATCCAAGCTTATGTACCTAAATAAGCCTGGAATTATTAATAATGCTGGGTCAGAAATTATGGCAAACAGCACTTGGCCGATTAAAGAAATAGGCGCAAATAAAAAAGATGAACCTGCCTATAACAAAGAGTATGAAATATCGGCATTTTGCGGCGCAAGTGTACTATTGAGTAGAAAAATGCTGGAGGATATTGGCTTATTTGACGAGTTATTTTTTATGTATTTTGAAGATGGTGATTTGTCATGGCGAGGCCAGAAAAATAACTGGAAATACTATTATTGCCCACTGTCTGTGGTATACCACGAGCACAGCGGCTCAAGTATCGAACATTCTGATTTTTTTACACGTCATGTTTCACGTAACCGTCTAATGATTCTAGCAAAGCACTCTAGTCTAAAAATATTTTTTCAGGCCTACGCAAGTTTTGTAAAAGATTTTTTTATCAAGCCTATATATTATGGTTTAAAGAGACAAAACCGCAGGCACCAACTACATACCTTAATATTAGGTGTAAAGATTCATATTTCTCTACTGTCAAGACTGCCAAATTCTTTTATGAAAAGATATGGTCTTCTTAAGGAACAAAAACTAGTAGGGACTCTATGAAAATTGCTATTTTTAATCCTTATTTTGAGTCGTTGGGAGGTGGCGAAAAGGTCACATCAGTAATGGCCGATCACTTGAGCAATAATCATGAGGTGACAGTTTTAGTTAAAAAATCAGTCGATATTGAAAATGTCGAAAAATTCTTTGATGTTAATCTGTCAAAAGTGAGGTTTTTAGAAATACCAAATGATCCCGTAATGATAAGATTGTTAACTAATAGATTTTCTAAGTTGCCTGGTCGATGGAAGTCGCTACTTTTTGATACCTCTGGTTTAAACGCACTAAAAAAATTAAAGGTCGATTTGTTTATTAACAACCTTTATCAAAGTAGCATGCCTAGCCCAGCACCAAAAAGTATATATATGTGTATGTTCCCCCAAAAATTATCAAATAAACTAACTCATAGGGGTTTGGTTAAAAATACCTACTCAATGTTTACAGATATTTTAGAAAAAGTAGTTATCGGCACAAAGGCACAGGCAATTAGCTCATACACTGTCGTTACGGCGAATTCAAAATATACTGCTGGCTGGATTAAAAAATATTGGTCAACGACTGCTGAAGTTATATATCCAGTGTGTGATGATATGGGACCGTCAGTAACAAAAAAACAAAAAATTATTTCAGTTGGAAGGTTTTTCTCTGACAACGGTAGCAGTCACCACAAAAAACAACATGAACTAATTGATGCTTTTATAAAAATGGACAATCCGCACTGGGAGCTACACCTGGTAGGTAGCGCAGGCGAAGACGATGACACAAAACGATTCATGAAAAAACTCAATACACTTATAGGTAAGCGCAATAATATCATATTACACCCGAATATGAAGCTTGATGATTTGAAAAAATTATATCGTCAGTCCAGTATTTATTGGCATGCTACCGGCCTAGGCTATGACAGTGTAAAATTTCCTGAAAATCAAGAACATTTTGGGATTTCTACAGTTGAAGCCATGTCTGCTGGTGTAGTTCCAGTAGTAATAAATAGCGCCGGCCAGCAAGAAATAGTATCTAACGGCATAAATGGATTGCTATGGAATGATAAAACTGAGCTTATAGAATTAACTTCAGAATTAATTAATGACCCGAAAAGATTAGAAATATTATCAAAAGAAGCTACTAAAAGCTCCGAGCAATTTAATAGAAAGGCTTTCATAAAACATCTTGATAAGCTTATACTAGAGGTCTGTAATGAATAATGATCTAGCAATTGAAGTCCAAAATCTTAGTAAAACATTTAGAGTACCTCACGAAAAAGTAAGTTCTTTAAAAAGTCACGCGACACGGCTGTTTCAACGTGTTCCTGTGACCAAATATAAGGTACTGGATGACATTTCGTTTAATGTAAAAAAGGGTGAATTTTTTAGTATTGTTGGAGCTAACGGTAGCGGCAAGAGCACCATGCTCAAGTTACTCGCCGGTATATATACTCAAGATAGTGGCACTATTCTACACAACGGTAGTATGAGTACAATGATCGAGCTTGGTGTTGGCTTTAACTTTGAGTTATCGGGTCGAGATAATATTTTTCTGAACGCTTCATTATTTGGAATGACCAGATCAGCGATCGAGTTAGTTTATGATAAAATAGTCCGGTTTGCAGAAATTGAAGATTTTATTGATCAAAAAGTCAAAAATTATTCTTCAGGTATGCAAGTTAGACTAGCTTTTGCGATTGCAATTCAGGCCCAGTCAGACATTATGATTGTCGACGAAGTTCTGGCAGTTGGTGATGCTAATTTTCAGCAAAAATGTTTTGATGTGTTTCGAGAATTAAAAGCTCAAGGGAAAACAATTGTATTTGTCAGTCATGACTTACAGTCAGTACGTGATTTCTCTGACCGAGTATTACTACTAGACGACGGTAAGCAAGTTGGTATTTATGCACCCGAACAGGCAATATCCGAGTATCAAAAAATTAACTCCGTGAAATTAGACAAAGCAGACTTTAGTCCAATCGATGAAGCGACTAATAGTACCAGCACAGAAAAACCAACTGATAAAACAAAACCTCATATTGTGTCTGTTGAGATGTCTAATATTGCTGGTGAAAAAATAAAATCAATTGAATCAGGATCAAATGTTTTTATAAATCTTAAAATCAGTAATCCAACTAAAGAGATGGTAGAAGTAGGTATTTCATTGATTCGAAACGACGGTTTGTACTGCTTTGGAACAAATACTTATATCGAAAAGATTAAAGTTCCAACTAGCGCAACTTTTACGGCTAATATGAAAATCAATAACATTTCACTTCAAAAAGGATCATATTATATTGTCGCTGGAGTGTTTTCAAAAAACTGCAGACGAATTTATGAAATAAAATTACGTGCTAAAAATTTTAGAATAACTCAAAATGACCTAACTGAAGGTTTAGTATCACTTAATCACGACTGGAGATTTTAGTATGTCAAAATATTCACACAATGTCGTATTAGACAAAAATCTTAATACTCCTTGGTACAAAATAATGAAATGGATGGGTGAAAATGAGCAGGTTTTAGATGTAGGCTGTAGTAGCGGGTATTTCGGCGAAAAACTTATGGCAACTCATAATTCAAAAATATGGGGCATTGATCTTGACGATGAGGACGCCAAAAAGGCTAAGTCTGTAGGATATCAAGAAGTGTACGTTGGAGACCTCGATACATTCAATTGGTCACTTGTAGGTGATAAGAAATTCGATAGTATTATTTTTGCAGACGTCCTGGAACATTTAAAAAACCCACTAATGTGTTTATTAGAAGTTAAGAAATTATTAAAGCCAAATGGGACTATATACGCATCAATACCTAACATCGCCCACATAACCGTCAGAATGGAATTGTTTGAAGGTAATTTTGATTATGAAGATACCGGTCTACTAGACAATACTCATATTAGTTTTTTTACTAAGAAAACCATCTGGAAAATGTTCAACGATGCCGGAATGACTATTGTGCACGACGATCGAACTATAAATGATGTCCCTGATGGACAAGTTAAAAATCACTTAAAGAATATAGGCCTAAACCCTACTCCAAGTTTTAACAAATTACTTTCTTCAAATGAAGCTAGAACTTTTCAATACATTATCGGTGCAAAAATTACTGGTGCAAATAGGACACACGCAAAAACTCCCAACCTTACATCAAAACTAAAAGATGATTGGCCTATTATTGAAAAGAAAATGCATGATGATGATAAAACCATCCAAGCCTTGAGAAGTGAGCTTGATATACAGAAATCTGAAACCCAAAAACTTCGCAATGAATATAGTGCTATGAAGAAGAATCCAGCATTATGGTTAATTAAAAAAAGTTATAATAAATTCCTTAAAAATAATGGTTAATCAAAAGCCAAGGGTTGCGGTAGTAATACCAAACTGGAACGGTATTAAAGTTATAGATAATTGCTTAGATTCGCTGCGCCATCAAACTATAGCATCACAGGTTATTGTTGTGGACAATTATTCAACTGACGGGTCGAGTGAACTCATTGCAAGAAATTATCCAGAAGTAGAGCTAATCAACTTAACAAAAAATACCGGCTTTACTGGGGGTGTAAACACGGGCATTAAAATGGCTATTGATTTAGGCTTAGACTATGTGGCGCTGCTCAATAATGATGCTATTGCCGATAAAAACTGGCTAAACGAGCTTATAACTAAAGCAGAAAACAATTTAGAAGTTGGTATTGTTGCTTGCAAAATGATGCGAATGGATAAAAAACACCTAGATAGTACTGGCGAATTTTATACGATGTGGGGTTTGCCCTTCCCACGTGGTAGAAATGAAATTGACGACAAACAATATGACAACCATACGGCAATATTTGGTGCTTCTGGAGGTGCAACACTTTATAGAATCAGTA
>Ga0194055_10000954_pt1 | contig 23512 bp, 39 predicted proteins | sample SepL449m_MetaG_FD_155482 | JGI IMG/M metagenome (GOLD analysis project Ga0194055, IMG submission 155482) | Anoxic zone freshwater microbial communities from boreal shield lake in IISD Experimental Lakes Area, Ontario, Canada - Sep2016-L442-9m | ecosystem: Environmental > Aquatic > Freshwater >... | reverse complement strand
TTACAGATGGAAACATCATTTCTAAGCAAAATGCTACACAACAAGATTTTATAGATGCAAAGAAAGCTAAATGTGAAGATGAACTGTTTGCTCTTGTAGTATCTTCAGAAGTTGTTTTAGATAAAATAGCAAAACAAACAGAAATTAGAAAAGCTAAAGCTTTGTTAGCTGGTCTTGAGATTTTAAAGAATTATGATGAGTTTGTTGTAGATGGAACTAGTGTATATTTCAAAGGAATCAATAGATCTATTCCTCAAGTGTTACTTGAAGAAATATTGAACATAGTAAGTGAATATGATGGAGATTGGACACAAGATGAAGAGTATCAATCACTTAAGAGGTTCTTTATGTGGTGTTGTCTGAATCCAAGGGCTGAAGTAGCTGATGAGCTATATCGTTTCTTGAAAGATAATTCCTTTAGAATCACAAAACAGGGGTTCTTTGTAGCTCTTAGGAATGTTGTTACTGTTAATGGAAAGAGTTTTGGAGGTGAAAGTACTACTCCTCTTGTTGATTTCATATCTAATGCCTATAATAAAATTAAGGCTGTTTGGAAAAAGAAACCTTCAGAGTATTATGTATTTGATCATAATGGTGAATACAGTCTTGATAAGAACTTAGGTAAAGGAATGTGTTTAGGTAGTCTGGAAGCTCTATATTTAGATTTACCTAATATGAGTGAAAACAGATTCACTGATGATTGGACCAAAACCTTTGATATTCGTATTGGAAAAGTGGTGAGTATGCCTAAAGAAGAGTGTAATTGGAGCACACAAGATTGTGCTGCTGCAGGGTTACATTTTACTAGTGATCAAATTCATTATGTAGGTTGTGGTGATACATCAGTGCTTGTGCTCATTAATCCCATGAAAGTTGTGGGTATTGGAACTCATAAAGGTAGGTGTCATGAATATCTTCCAATTATGACTGTTCCTACTGATGAGGCTACAACCATTTTACACGATTTGAGCTTTGACACTCTCCAATTAGATGATGCATTTGCAATTCGTGAATTAGAAAATCTTGAAGAACTTGCTAAAGGAGGATTTGCTATAGAATCTCAAAAACATGACTTTAATATTCCAAACATCTCTATTACAGAGATTAAGAAAATCATTAAGTCTTTAGATGAGATGAAAAGTGAATTGTCTAAACGAGTAGTGAAAATTGATTAAACAAAATTAGGAATGTGCCATGAATATTTGTATATTTGTGGCACATTTCTTTATTTATATATGGCAACAAGAAGAAAAAAAGCTGTAAGAAAACCCAGAAAGGGAGCAGCACCAAAAACTAGGAATAATAATACTTGGAGTGAGGGAGAGTATTTTGCAACAGTGAGATCTGCTCTAAGAAGCAAGTTTAGATTCTGGATTCCTATGCAAAAGGCTCTTATAAAAGCATCTCGCCCTTCACAATCAACCAATAAGAGGCTTAAAACAGAATATCAATGTGCACATTGTAGTAAGTGGTTTAAACGAGCAGATGTACAAATTGATCATATTGAGGAATGTGGTTCTCTTAATTGTTATGACGATATAGTTCCTTTCTTACAAAGACTTACAAAAGAGAACATAGATGCTTATCAGATTCTCTGTAAGCCTGATCATAAAAAGAAAACAGATAGTTATAGACAATTAAAAAAGAAAACAAATGGAAAATAAATATTTCATTCCAGATATAGAAAACATTCATATTGGGTATGAATGTGAGTTATTGATGAATACTAATGTAAGTATACTTAATCCAACTAATAATTCTCCAGAATTTAAACCTTTTGTTTTTGAGAAAAATAAAATAGGACTACTAATAGAATTATATGATTCTATTAGAGTTCCCTATCTCACTAAAGAACAAATAGAAGCTGAAGGATGGGGTTTTGAAACAGTATTATTTGCAGATGATGATGAGAATGATGTTTATTCTGATGGTTTTGCTAAACGTATTGATCAAGATCATTGGTATGAAATGGTTTTAAGAAAAGACAATAAAATACATATTGTTTATAAGTGGTACAGAAACTCAGTTGCACAATTATGGAGAGATATATATTATGGAGAATGTAAAGACATAAACTCTTTTAGAACAATAATAAAATTATTAAAAATCAAGTATTATGAACAATGAAACATTAACAGTTGAAATTAACAAGGATATGTCTTTTGTTGAGTGTTGGTATGAGGGAAAAATACAATACAATGGAGAAGAACATAGATTTTGGCTTATTCATCCTCAAGGAACAGATGCTAATGGTAATCAATATGAAATTGATATTCGTTGGTTTTTTCAAAGAGTTCCTAGAGAGGTAAGAGTTATGGTTCCTCAAATTATTGAAGCATTTAAACAAACATTAAAATAAATAAACAACTATGATAACAGGACAAGTAAAAACAGAAAAATCGTACAGAGCTATTCAAATGGATAGCTCTAGTTCATTGAAAGAGTTCTCAATGGATAGAAAGAAATACCACAAAAAGTATGTTCTTAATGAAACAGTTGAGGAAAAGGAGAATCAAGCTGCTAATATGGGCAGAATTGTAGAAACTCTATTAATGGAACCTGAAGAGTTTGATGCTAGATTTTATATGTCAAGCTGTGCAAGTGTTCCAACAGGACTTATGTTAGCTTTTGTAGAAGCATTGTATGTACAAATGAAAGCTGCTACAGACGAAGAGGGTGCATTAACTAGAGAGTTCTCTGATATGGCAAAAGATGCTTATACAGAGAGTGGATTTAAAATTAAACTTGATGCTGTACTTGGTAAATTTCAAGGTTCGGATGCTGAAATCTACTTTAATGAGATCCTTCTTGTGAGAACTAAAGGGCTTACAGTTGTAAGTACACAGGATGTTGTTAATGGTGAAAAGATTGTTGCTGAACTTAAAAGTAATTTTGTCACTGCAGAAATCGTGAATTTGGTAAATAGTTCTAAATGGACAATTAATAACCAGCTTCAAATAGAAGGATATAGTGTAGAGGGACACTTATTCAAGAGTATGTTTGATAAATTAATAATCAATCATGAGAATAAAACAATTCAAGTGTATGATTTAAAGTGCACATGGAGTGTGGAAAATTTCTATGAGGAATATTATCTCTATCGTAGGGCTTATATTCAAGCCTACCTTTATTACATGGCTTGTAAATCTCTTACATTGAAAGAAGGAAGTGAATTAAGTGGGTATACAGTGGAATATCCTAAATTCATTGTATGTGATAGTACCAATTACTTTAATCCTCTTGTGTATACAATGACTCTTGCAGATATTCTTGATGCTGCAGATGGTTTTGAACATAAAGGACGTACATATCCAGGTGTAATAGAAATAATTGAGAATCTGAAATGGGCTCAAGCTAATGATGTATGGAATATTTCTAGAGAAAATTATATTAATAATGGACAGGTAAACATTAAAGGATGAGTGAAATAAAAAAGACAATTACCAGTATATTTATGGTTCCAACTCTAGGAATAGATAGAGAACGTCTTAAGGACAATAAGTTCATTAATGCGTACACCATAGATGAGAAAAGAGAGATTCAATATGAAAATGCTGTATATATAGTGTTTAAACCAGAGAATATTGATAAATTTAGAGAATTCCTTGATAGTGAATATGAACGAACCAGGAGAATAATTGACGATTATGATTATGAGGAAGGATTTGTAATTGTCGTGTATCAACTAGACACTAATTACAATAGAGATTTCAATTTAATTAAGAAAGGAAAATACTCTAAAACCTCAATCGAGTTCCAAAAACTATTTCCAAAGGTTATTAAAATCTTAAAAGATGGGTTGAGAAGAGATGAAATTAGTCTCCAATACCGAATATTCAATAAAACAGAAGATTTAATAAAATATTGGGAAGATAAATTAGGAACGGTGTTTGATTCAGAACAAGAAATCTGGCATGCGTTTATTATAGAGGATGAAACTCTTAACATTAATAAAATAAAAGAACATGTATAATAACCAAATAGCAGACTCTCTTTCTCAGAAATATGGAAGGGAAGCTCTCATCCTCTATTGTAAGATGGAAGCAGATAACAATAGAATGCTTGATGAGGATTTTAAGAAAAGAAACCTTGATGGGCTTTCTAATGATTTTGCATATGATGCAGAATGGTGGGAAAAGAAACATCAAGAATTAACTAAAGATTTAAACAAAATAATATGAATTCATTAGAATTAATGACCACCTGTCCAAAAACAGGAATTATTGTAAAACAATGGATGCTAGAGAAAATGTTAGAAAGCTTAAATGATGAATCTCTTCCTGAAAACTTTAAACAATTTGTTAGAGAACAAGGAATTGATGATGAAAAGCTGGCTGTATTAATTGATGCTAATCCTAGAGCTCTGTTTGATGTGTTTGATAATCATAAGATATATATAGGAATAACTATATCCATAGAAACAGGATGTCCTCCTTTATATAGATATGTACACTACTCAGACGGTGGTTCTGCAGAAAGTATAGATTATCCCACTAGAAAGGATGCTGAATCAGCAGCAATCGAAAATGCTTTTAAAATTCTAAATAGTAAGTTATGAGAGATGAAATTGTAGAACAAGTTGTGAATAAGTTTTATGATAGAAGTCAAGTGGGAATTACTAAATATGGTACTACTCTTGAGAAGAACAATCATGATGATTATATAACACATCTTCAACAGGAACTTATGGATGCTACGTTATATTTGGAGAAACTCATGTATTTAGAAAAAGAAATAACAAGACTAGTTAAAAAACATCCAAATGATGCAGAACTAGGAATGGTAATAAGAGAAATGGTTATGTAATATTTTCAAAATCTCTAGGTTATTAAGAGGGATTGCTATAAATTTGCAATCCCTCTTTTTTATATAACCCTTTAAACAAAAAACATATGAATTTAGGACTTGAAACATTAAGTTCTCTAACAACTTTTAGTAAATACGCAAAGTATATTCCTGAACTAAAACGAAGAGAAACCTGGAATGAAATAGTAAACAGGTATCAGGAAATGATGATTAAAAAATACCCAAAATTAGAAGAAGCAATTACAGGTAGTTCCCAATTTATTAGGGAGAAAAAGGTTCTTCCCTCTATGAGAGCACTACAGTTCGCTGGGGCTGCTGCAGAGGTTAATAATGCCAGAATATACAATTGTTGCTATCTGCCAATAGATAGCCTCCATAGCTTCTCTGAAACCATGTTTTTGCTATTAGGAGGAACGGGTGTAGGATATTCTGTTCAAAAACAACACGTTGCACAACTTCCAGCTATTACAATTCCTGGAAAGAAAAGAACCTATCTCATTGAAGATTCAATTATGGGATGGGCAGATGCTGTAAAGGTGCTTATGAAGGCATATTTAGAAGGATCTTTTCTTCCTATATTTGATTTTAGAGCTATAAGAAAGAAAGGAGCAAGACTAATAACAGCAGGGGGTAAAGCTCCTGGTCCTGAACCACTTAAAATATGTTTAGTACATATTCAGGCAATCCTTGATAGGAAACAAGAGGGAGAATTTCTATCTCCTCTAGAATGTCATGATGTGTTATGTCATATTGCTAATTCTGTATTAGCAGGAGGAATCAGGAGAAGTGCTATGATATCTCTATTCAGTCACGATGATGAGGAAATGCTCACTAGTAAATATGGAGATTGGTGGGAAATTAATGAACAGCGTGGAAGAGCTAATAACTCTGCTGTATTAGAGAGAGAAATGACAACATATGAGGAATTTAGTTCCCTTTGGACGAGAATTCAAGCTTCTGGATATGGTGAACCAGGAATCTATTGGACTAATAATTTAGATTGGGGAACTAATCCTTGTGCAGAAATTGCATTACGTCCATATCAATTTTGCAATCTTTGCGAAATAAATGTAAATGATGTGGAGTCACAAGAAGATTTAAATAATAGAGTGGCAATAGCTTCTTTCTTTGGAACATTACAAGCAGGATTCACAGATTTTCACTATCTTCGTCCCATCTGGACTAAAACTACTCAAAAGGATGCATTAGTGGGAATAGGAATGACAGGAATCTGTTCAGGAGAAATATTGAAATATGATTTAGGAATAGCAGCAAACACAGCAAAAGTGGTAAATTCTCTTATAAGTAGTCAATTAGGAATAAATGAAGCTGCCAGATTAACTTGTATAAAACCTTCAGGTACAACAAGTTGTGTATTAGGTACATCTTCAGGAATCCATGCTTGGCATGCTCCTTATTACTTACGTACAATAAGATTTGGTAAGAGTGAGGATATTGCTTCCTATTTAACAGTGAATCACCCAGAAATATGTGAAGATGACATTTTACGTCCACATGATACATTGTGTGTGAGAATTCCTATTAAAGCTCCTAAAGGAAGTATATTTAGAACAGAGACAGCCATTGATACATTAGAGAGAGTTAAAAAGTTCTCTACAGAATGGATTAAACCTGGTCATGTTAATGGAGATAATACACATAATGTATCTGCTACTATTTCTATTGATAGTAATAGAAAATATATTGTAGGACCAAGTATATATGGAAGTATGGAATATACTCCTGTAACAGATGAAGGAGATGGTCACACTGAATGGCAGGCTGTAGGAACATGGATGTGGGATAATAGAAATGTGTATAATGGTTTGTCAGTTTTGAACTATGATGGAGGTTCTTATGTTCAAGCACCTTTTGAAGATATTACAGAGGAGGAATATAATAATAGAATTGGTGCATTGCATGATTTAGATTTAACCAAAGTGATTGAAATGGACGATCATGTAGAGTTCTCTCAAGTTGCATCCTGTGCAGGAGGACAATGCTCTTTAGAATAATTATGTGTTTTTTGTTTTAATGATGATTGAATGAGCCCTAGGATCTCTATCCTGGGGCTATATTTTTTGTTAAAACACTTGGAAAATTAAAGAAAATTTATTAAATTTGTATAAAATTAATCATTATGGCAAAAGTAAAAGAACCTACAGAGAGCAGAGGTAAATATCAAGATGCTCTCGATAAACTCAACAAAACTTATGGAATAGGAACAGTGGTGGCACTAGATTCTAAAACAACAGGAAATTATGATGTAATTAGCACAGGATCACTTGGTTTTGATTATATCACTCTTGGTGTAGGTGGATTTGTTAAGGGCAAGATGTATGAATTAATGGGCTGGGAGGGAAGCGGGAAATCTACAATTTGTGGACATGCTGTAGCAGAATGTCAGAAAAAAGGTGGTGTAGCATTATACATTGATGGAGAACATGCTGTAGATAAGAATTATTTTCAATCTCTTGGTGTTGATACTACTAAAATGTTAATTACTCAACCCTCTTGTGGGGAAGAAGGATTTAATATTGCTATGGAAATGATTAATACAGGAACTGTAGATTTAATTATTATTGATAGTGATAGTTCATTAATTCCTAAAAAGGTATTAGATGGAGAAGTGGGAGATAGTTCTATTGGTAAGAAAGCTCTTCTAAACAGTAATGCCTATCCAAAATTAAAGAGTGCCCTTTCACAATATAATGTGTGTGTTATTGTAATTTCTCAATATAGAGAAAAAATTGGTGTTATGTTTGGTAATCCTACAACAACACAAGGAGGACATGCTTTAAAGTTCTATTCAGATTGCAGAATTGAGGTGAGTAGGAGTTTGGCAAAAGAGGGTGATGTTACATATGGTAATCTCACTAAGGTGAAAGCCACTAAGAATAAAATGAGTCCTCCATATAGAATTTCTCAATTTGAGATTGTTTATGGGGAGGGTATTGATAAAGTGACTGAAATGTTAGAGCTTATGAATGAGCTTGAAATTGGTAAGAAATGGGGTAAATTAATGACTGTCAATGATATAAAATATGATTTAGAAGAATTCAAAGCTATGCTTATAGATAATGATGAATTCTATGCATCAATTAAGGAACAGATTATTAACAAAATTAAACAAACAGATATAAAACCAGAGAAAGATGAAAGTGAAATTTAAAAAACTTCATGCAGATGTCAAGCTCCCTGTAAAAGGGAGTCCTGATGCTGCTTGTTATGATGTCTATGCTCATTCCTTTATTTGTAAGGGTGATGGAATGGTTACTTACAATTTAGGATTTGCTCTAGAAATTCCAAAAGGATATAAAGGAGTAATTATTCCTAGGAGTAATTTAACAAAACATAAATGGACAATTAATAATAGTCCAGGACATATTGATTCAGATTATAGAGGAGAAGTGGTAGTGAAAATGGTTACTTTAGCTGGAATATATGATCCTATTCCTTATATAAAAGGTGATAGAGTTGCTCAGATATATTTTGAGAAGGTGGAAGAAGTGGAATTTGAGGAAATGGAAGAACTCTCTCATACATATAGAGGAGAAGGAGGATTTGGTTCTACAGGAATCTCTACATTAAATCCTGCTGAGAACACATCAACCACTTATGCTACACCAAATTTTGTAACTTCAACTACTAATGATGAGCAAGATAATAACAAACATTGATGAAGATGCTTTAAATATCTTCAAAAAACAATATGTAAATCTCATTGATATTCAGGATGAAATAACAAAACTGGAAGAGGAAGGAGAGAAATTAGACAAGCGTAAGAGGAAATTATACATTGTTTGGAAGACTAAAATCAATTTCTTCATTGATATGTATAATGCTAAAGCTATTTATAAATCCTATAATAGAGTTAAATGAAATGTAAAACGTGCGGAAAGAATGCAGAGAGTGAATATTGCTTTGCTCATAAATTAAGAAAACCTCTTCCTAAAGGAAGGGTTTCTGTAAAAAAGGAAAATATTGAAGAAATGAGAGACTTTTTCCTTTTTATATGGAAAAAGAGAAGGCGTTTCTCTGAGATAAGTGGAAAATATTTAGGAAATGAACCAATGAGTACATATTTTCATCACATTCTTCCAAAAGAAAAATATCCACAAGCTATGTTTGATGAAGAAAATATCATACTTTTGACATTAGAAGAGCACGATCAAGTAGAAATGGATATATATAGATATGAGAAAATAAATGAATTACGTAACCAATTAAAAATTAAATACAATTTATGACAAATCAATTTTTCTACACTAGAAAAGAACTAGTGAGTGGAACCCCTGAGAATCCTGAATTCAAAGAATATAGAGACAGTTTTAATGTTAAAAAGATAGTGAGAACTCTCACCATTGAGGATGGTAGAGTGTTAGTGTTATTAGATGATCTTCATGAGAGAGTTCAAGAAGTACCTGATATAGATGTTAAAACTAATAAAATGAAGGGCGTAAAACGAGAAAGAAATACTTTTCAAAGTGAAATCTATTTAGATCCTGCTGATGCAGAAAGATTCTTAAAATTAACATCTATAGGACAATGAACAACAATCCATTAATATCATGTAAGATGATCACTTATGGAAGAGTGGAAATGTTGGAGGAATCTTTACATAGTTTTCTCCAACAAACCTATTCTCCTAAAGAACTGATAATAGTTAATGATTATCCTTTACAAACTCTTGTGTTTGATCATCCTGAAGTAAAAATCTTTAATCTAGATTATACATTCAGTACAATTGGAGAAAAAGAAAACTTTGCTATGGAAAAGTGTTCTGGAGATATAATATGTCAATGGGATGATGATGATGTAGCTCTACCAAACCATCTATCTAATGTAGCTAAGCTTATAGGAGATAATAACATCATCCATTGGAAAACAGGAGTGTTATGTCATATTACAGGAATTGAACAAGTGGGCTGGATAGGTAATTCAGGAATTGTATTTACAAAAAAAGCTTGGGAAGCTGTAGGAAAACATCCTTTAGAAAATGCAGGATATGATATGACCTTTATTGAGAAGATTCATGCTTTAGATCATAGTAAGAAGTTATTTGCTGAAATGCCTAAAGAAGATGCAAGTTGGTTTTATATGTGGGGAGGAAGAGGCTATCACATGAGTGGACAAGGAGATGATGTTCCTGGAAAAGCTAATATAATACAAAGACATTCTTTACATATAGAAAATCTTAGAAACCAAGGAAAGATTCCTACAGGAGATGTTGTTCTTAATCCTCATTGGGATAAAGACTATAAACAAATGCTAAAAGACTACATCAATGCAAATCAATAGTATATCTATAGATTCAACTAATTCTATGACAGAATTATGTTTTCTTGGTGTGAAATATCCAACAGATAAATCTCCATATAACACTGATAAGAATTTACACAAACATGCTTACACATCTATTTACAATTTATTATTCTCTAATATTAGATATAACAATCTACGTATAGGAGAACTAGGTATATTAGAAAACCATTCTATGCTCTCTTGGAGAGAATTCTTTCCTAATGCTAAATTATATGGATTTGAATGGTTTGATAGTAGATTAGATAAAGCAATTGCTGATGGTATTATAAATTGTGATTACATTAAAATGGATGTTACTGATTCAAAATCAATTGAAGAAGTGTTAACTAATACAGGAAGCAATTTTGATATACTAATGGATGATTCAACACATATGTTTGAAGATCAAATTACATTTATTAATGTAGCATATAAACATCTAAAACCTGGAGGATTCTTAATTATAGAAGATATATTTATTAGTGCTAATGAAGAAGACTATTCTAAACAGTTAGATCATTTATCAGATTATTTCTCTTCTGCTACATTTATATTTGCTAATCATGATTTAAAACATTCTCCTGGATGGAATAATGATAAACTACTTGTATTACATAGAAACAATAAACCATGTTCTTAAATATCATCACTCCTTGTTCTAGACCACAAAACCTAGAAACTATTTCTAAAAGCATAAATATTCCTAGAGATCATTATAGATGGATTGTTGTATTTGATGCAATAGAAGTACCAGAAAACATTCCTGACAACTGTGAAGCATTTGCAATTAAAGATGTTAATAGTACATCTGGTAATGCACAAAGAAACTTTGCTCTTAATTTTGTTACACATGGTCATATTTATTTTAATGATGATGACACTATTATACAACCTAATTTATGGGATGAAATTAAAGATGAAAACATTACAGATTTTATATCTTTTAAACAAGCTAATAAAGATGGAAGTATTAGGTTAGAAGGAACTAATATATCTGTAGGAAATATAGATAGTAATAATTTTGTAACATCTGCAGAATGTGTGGGCAATACAAGATGGGTGTTAAATAAATATTATGCAGATGGAGTGTTTGCAAATGAATGCTTTAAAAAAGCAAGACACTTTGTACACATTCCCAAAGTGTTATCTATTTATAATTCTTTAAACTAAAAAAAGCTCCTTAATTGGAGCTTTATTAAAAAAGAAGTGAATCTTTAATTATTTGAGGAAGTTTTTCTAAAGAACCTTTATGTTCTTCAAACACTTTTTTTACTATATTTTTATTATCAGTAGAATATCTCCAAAATACACTTTGATATATTTTATTTGATTCTTGATTATTTTTTAACATAAGATCTTTACAACATTTACCTGTATCAATTAAATAGATGTTTGGATCAATTTTTAAATTGGGAGGTCTAGTGTGTCTACCAGGAAGCCATTCAAAGTCTTTTCTTAATATACATGTTTTAGAAAACCAATATCTATCCAACTTACCCCAACTCCTTTGTTCTAATATTTTCTTTCTTTCATCTAAAGGAGGTTCTGAATCATGTTGCATTAATGATATACCTGTAGGTGCAATCCAATCGTTTAGTGTGTTAATAATATAATTACATAAATCTGGATGAAAAATCCTTTCATCTTGATCAGCATATAACACTACATATCCTTCATTAATAAATCTTTTCTTAATTTCGTTTTGTTTTTTAATATTATCACCTTGTCCATAAGATTTTGTATAATACGTTTCAAAATTATTTATTCCATGAGATTGTAAATATGGAATTATAAGATTTTTGTTTACATCATGAATAAGAAAATAAAACTCCTCTGGATGAAAGAAATTCTTATAATAATTGATAAAATTGTCTGAGAAGTAGTTAATCCTATCTATTTGTGTTATAACCTTAAGATTGTTCATATATAGGAAATCTTGATAAATCTGGATATTCTAATTTCAAATCATCATTACTTATTGGTATTCCATTTTTATAAAACTGTGTTATTAATAATAGTCCTCTTGTAGCTATTTCAGGCATCATATAAAAATTCCATCCTAACATATCAAAGTGATCATCATGGTATGAAACTTCATTTCTACCTGAAAATCTTGCACGTTTAAACCAATTATAGGCTTGTTCATCATCTGTAAGAATAGCACCTCCTTTAGACAGCTTTAAATGTTTAAAAGGACCTGTAAAACTAATACACATGTGTGTTCCTGTAATGTACATATTGTTTGTAAATCTAAGAGCTGAATCCCATACCTTTGTAGGAATCAATTGATAGGCTCCCTTTAATGTTTTCTCATCTGAATTCACCCATTTCACTTTTCCTCCAGCATGTATGATTTCACAGGGTACAGATGGATAGGTGTGAGAAGGAATATATATTTCCATCCCTTTTATATTTTCATACATTAAAGAAAGAAACAAAGCATTACTTTGATTATCTACAGCAATAGCATAAGGTGCTCCTGTATAATCACATAGCTTTTTTTCAAACTCTTCTGTTATTTTATACACTCCTTCAGCCATTATCTTTCATAGGTTTACAAGGGTTACCATAAGCAATTACATTATCAGGAATATCTTTTACAACAACTGATCCAGCTCCTATAATAGAGTTTTTACCTATTGTTATTCCATCACGAATAACAGAATTAGCACCAATAGATGTTCCTCTTCCAATTTTACATCCACCACACACCATACTTCCTGGATTTATAGTAACAAAGTCTTCCAAAACACAATGGTGATTTACAGAAGCACTGTTTCCAACACTTACAAAATCTCCAATTTTTGCATAAGGACCTATACCAGCTAAATTATTAATTAATAATCCTATACCCAACTGAGCAGTATTAGAAATAACTGCTGTGTTATGTATGATGTTTATAAAATTTAAATTTGAAATATCAAATACATCAACTATTTTTATCTTTACATAAGGACTAGTGACACCTAAACTAAATATTCCACTTCTATGAGAAATATCTGTTACAATTTGTAACGGTTTGAATTTAGGATTGTCAAAAGGATATTTTGTTGGCAAGTCCAAGTTATTCACTATTATGATTTCAGGAAAAAATGCATTACTTTCTAAAACATCTAATATTATAGAAATAGTAGCATCACTCTTTCCAAGAAGAGTTAATTTTGTTAACATATCCAAGGGTTTTAAATTCTTCAGGGCTCATTGGAACAACATCCATTTCTTCCATTATTTTTAATAGCCTATATAAAAGTTTAGAATTTGTAGCTAATTCTTTATCTTTATAATATAAATTATCTTCAAGTCCTATCCTTACACCATCTGCATACATTATTCCCATCAAATTAGCTGTCATTTGATTTTTACCAATTCCTCCAAGACACATTACACTATTGTTTGGTTTATTTGCAAGGATTGTAGTTATTGTAGAAGGATCAGCTTGTCCATTATATAAATTACCTAAAATTACATTAATATAATGTGGGCCTTTTAAAATTCCTTTATCAATAAGGTAGTTGGTGTAATTTAACATTCCACTATCAAAGCATTCTATTTCTGGAACAACACCATATTCATCCATTTTTTCTATAAGCTTAATTATTGTTTCAGGTTCATTAATAGAAGCAGCTTTTGGAAAGTTTATAGAACTCATAGTGAGACTTCCCATATCAGGCATAAGCTCAAGAACAGCTGAACGTTTCTCAAATTCTGGAAAATGTCTTCCTGTTAAAGATACACATATAGATAGATTAGGACAATATTTTCTTATTCCTTCTATAATTTGATTATATACATCAATTCTCCATGTATTTTTATATTCTTCATCTCTAGCATGAATATGAACTGTTGTTATTCCTAGTTCAAATGCAAAATGCACCTCTTCAATTATTTTATTTGAAGTGAGAGGTGCATTTGAATTTTGTTTTGTAGGCTGTGTTCCCGTAGGAGTAAAATTAATTATTTTTTTTTTTTCATTTTGAAAGTCTTTTTTGCTTCATAGGAGCCATAGGACTTTTTAGTCTTAGCTTTGTATTAGCCTCTCTCATAAAATTAGGAGACTTTTTACTAGGGGCTTTCACCTTTGGTGCTTTTCTTGGTGTTCCTGATTTCATATTAACATTTCTTTTTGCCAATCTTTCCACCAGATTTACATTTTTTACCAACCTTTCCACCTTTCTTCATCATAGGACCGCCCATAGGAGGACCTTGTTGCATTGGAGGAGCTTGCATTGGAGCCATTTTACGTTTTGCAGGAGCTGCTTTTCTCATTGTGGCTTTCTTAGCCATAGTTTTTTTAATTGCTGCCATTTTATAAATTTTTAATTGTTAACATTTCCATTTTCTAAGTGATTTATTAATCCTTGAGTTAGGATCGTTTGCTGTTTTACTACTAGTTAGTTTCTTTTTCATACCACTCATCCTAGCACAGAAAGACTTCTTTCTAGAACCACCTTCTGGTTGTGGAGCTTTTAAATGTCCACCAGTTTCTCTGTTGTATGAAGCACGTCCTTTAGCATTAAGACCACCTGCAGGATTCTTTCCTTCTTTTCTCTGCCAAGCACCATTCTTAGCACTCTTAATCTTCTTCTCTTGCTTAAGCATCTCAGCTGTAGGCTTCTTACCAGAACCTTTATTAGCTCTAATATTATCCCAAAGACCTCTCTTTGAATAAGAACCATCAGCACGTTTAATCATTCCACCTTTCTTTAAGGAAGTACCATCTTTCTTAATAAGAGGTCCATTAGGAACTTTTGTTATTTTTTTAATTGTTGCCATTATAATGTAGATTTAAAAGAAGTTGTAAGATCTGTCCAAGTTCCTGAATTTCTTAACCATAATGCATCAAAGTTTATAGATGGTGCATATCCATCATCTACATTAATAAATGTACCAGATAGGAAATATAAATTCTTTTGTCCTGTAAGAACAGGAATTAATGTATTCTTTAAATCTGTAAAACTTTTTGCTCTTATATATTCTGTAGCTAATTTAACACCAGCACTATATTTAGTGGGATCTAAAACAAAGTTATAAGGAGTAGAACAAAGTGTAGCTCTGTTAGCCCATAATATAGTGGCAAGAGTGAAGTATTGATCATTATTAGCAAATACACCAGCTCCTCTCACTGGAGTGGGACCACTAGCTGTATTAGTCATAACCCAATTAGCAGCTGTAACAACAGCACCACATGTGTTATCACTTGTAGCAGAACTCTTTCCTCTTCTTAACATCCTACCTACATTATTATTAGCAGCAACAAGATCAGCTTGTTGTGTAATTCCTATGTGAGGCATGTTAATTAATAATAATGGTCCATCAATAGGAGTCATTGTTGTAGCATGACTTTGCCAAGCTTGTAAAGCTAGAGCTCCTGTATGAGGATAACCAGCTAATCCACCACCCATAAATGGTCCAAGATAGGAATTTAATGTTGGAGGATTTTGTCCTATATTATCAATATTAGCAAACTCAGAAGCATTAACATCATCTGAACACACTGTAAGATTTAACACTGTATCATTTGACATAATTCCTCTATCAGAAAGAAACAATTGTAACTTTGTAGCAAGATGTTCAGCTAATACAGCATCAGGATAGGTTGTTTGTACAACATCAAGATAGTGCTGAGAATTGTTATTAAAATAATCTACAGGTTGAACCTCTTTCCATATACCCACCTTAGGAGCATGCGTATATAAACCAAGACTTCCTGGTACTATTTCTCCATTCTTAAGAAACCTTGCATAAGGTTTTAACTTTATACTTTTTGCCATAATTATTTTTTCTTAGACATTTTTTTAAACGTCTTAGCTAAATTATAACGTTTAGATCCTGGAGGACAAGTTTTAGATCCAAATTTAGGTCCTGTACAAGGCTTATCTGTACGCATAGTTTTAACAGCTTTCTGAATCCATTTACCATCTTTAGCCTTATTCACCTTACCATCTTTCTTCATATTACCAAGAGTTCTTTCTTGTACTTCTGTCCATTGACCTTTAGGATCAATAGGACCTGCTTTCTTAGTCATTTTACTAGGACCAGCAGATAGATTCTTTGCTTTCTTTACAATTGCCATGTTATTTCTTTTTAGTCATTTTACCACCAGATTTCATAGTGACCTTTTTTCCACAATTAGCACATCCAGATTTAGCTACTTTTCCTCCCTTTTTATAGGAAGCACCTCCTTTGAATTTTTTATCAAAGGCGTTGTAAAGATCGTTATATTTTGATAATGTCTTTTTAGGAGCCCCAGAATTAATTTCTGATCCTCTAGGATCATTTTTACTTAATGTATCTGATGCACTACCTGGATATTTCTTCACATAAGCCTTCATAGGAGTAAGTGCTCCTTTTTGTGCTTTTTTAACTATTGCCATTTTATTTTATTTTTATTGTTGAGAGACTTGTTTAGGGGCTTGTTCAGGAGCTTCAATAACCACTCCGTTTTCTACAGCTTTAGCTAATGTGTGTTCAATCACTTCATTTGCTTGATTTGCTAATAGAATACGAGCTGCTTCTGGTGTTCCTAATACAGCCCTTAATGTGTTTAATACTAGTCCAAACTCTGCACCAGATAGGATGAAACTATCTTCGTTGGTCCATGTGTATTTCTTGTTTGGGTCATATGTTGGTTTTGCTTCAACATTAGTTTGATTTACATCATCTCTTACAATTTCCATGTTATTTAATTTTTTGGTTTAAAAAAAAACAAATATAATATCTTATTTTGACATTTCCAAATTTATTTGAAAATTTATTGTTGCAGAGCTCTTTATACTCTTAGATAAGTCTAATTTGATTTTAAACAGATTATGAAATTTTAATATTTCCTCTAAAAGGTGGATGTTATATTTGGGTAATGATGGAGCTAGTCTGAAATGATAGGAATTAGGAGCTTTTATCACCTCTAATATAGAAAGTTCATCAATTGAATCTATAATCCCTTGTAAATGATTGAAATAGGTAAGTTCATTATCGTTCATCACCTTAGGAAAATGCTTTGTATATAATTCCATTAAGACAGAGTTAGTCTATAGAGGGTTTGTGCTGCTTCCCCCGAAAGAGATTGAGCAATATTTTCAATATCGGGCATGTTTCCAGCCTCACCAAATTCTTCTAATTGAGAAGCAAAGATTTTTAATTCTCTCACCACTTGTTCAGCCATTCCAGGAGCATAATCTTTAATAGTATCTACAGGCATAGCTTTAGTTCTGATTTCTGTATAACCCATAATCTTCTCAACTATTTCATCCTTGAGATCAAATACCTTATCATATAGTGTTCCTAAGGCACTGTGTTCAGCAAATCCTCTAGTCTGCCAATGTAATTCATGTAATTGAAGCTCAAAATAATTGAGTTTTGCTTTGATTTTATCCAGAGATAACGATGGAGCAGAGCTCATCATATCATCAGGAAATAGAGATTTTATTGCCATTTTGATTTATTTACAAATTAAGAATATACTCTTATTTCTATTGGTGTGTTATATAATAAACTATCACTATCTACCCATGACGTTCCAGTATTACTAGCTGTAATTATTTGAAAACTATTTGGATAGTCTATTGCATAACCTAAATTTGTGGATGCGTTATTTGCATCATCAACTGTATTCTGCAAAAAAGTAACTATTTTATTATTTGTAAATAGTGCGTCAGAATTTACAAAATATGCTCCAATACTATTATAAGTAAACCATATATTACCAATAGTATTCTCTAGTACAGTTACTACTGGAGCAGCAGGTATAAAATAAATAGAAGTTTCGCCTACCCAATTTTTTGGTGTTGTTCCTGTTGCAATAAATTTATAGTCATTCCAATAATTGTTAATATTTGAAACCCCAGGGCCTCCTACATTTGAAAAATCATCTCCAGCAACATAAGAATCTATAGTATAAGTTACTCCAATTGTTAATGGAGCTGATGAGGTATATTGCGCCCCGACATCACTACCACTCTGCATTAATAAAGCTGTATAAACTTTATAAGGCTTAATTAATGCACTAATAGCATTAGGTGTTGTAGCCACTGTTTGACCACCCTGTACAATAGGTACAAGTTCTGTTCCTATAAGAGTTGTTGAGGTGGCTAATTGAGAAATCTTTTTGTCTGACATTGTTATAAGTTTAAAGAATTATACGTCCACCATCTTCCTGCAGAAGCATATTCTGGTCAAAGGGTGTACTGTTTTCTAATAATAAAAAATCTCCAGATTCAATAAATGGATCACAGCACTCATATGCTCGAGTTCTTTTCCAATTACCTACTTTAGGCTTAGAACGTTGAAGAATAAGACTACCAGCAATCACCCTTCCTGTACCATCATAACGTACAAACGCTTTTAGGTCTTTCTTATTTGCCATCTTTGTTAGTTTTTTTATCTAACCAATTTTGTTTAGCCTGTTCATTTATCCTTAAATAGTTAAGGTAGGCCTGAACTTTTTCAGAAGTGCGTTCGTTAGAACCAGTGAACTCTTCGTATGTCATAACTTTTTCTGCCATGATTTAAAATTTTACTTGTTTCTCAAAAGATGCTAGATGACTAAATCCCATGTCTACTCTCACACCATAATCATATTTTTTTAAATAGTCCATTTCTTTAAAATGAACTGATTTATGAATAACTACATCCCAATCACTATCCTCATCCCAGTTTCCTTTCACTTGTGATCCATACACCGATATTTCACAGTCTCCTATTTTATCCACCACAACACTTTTTATATGTAAAAGTGTTTTCTTTTGATCTTCACTAAACTCATCAAATGTTGTAACTATTGGATGAGTGATGGGTTTTGCTAGTTCAGGAACAAATCCAAGAGGATTGTCTATTGCTTTCCATCTTCTAGGATCTGGTTGTTTTAACATATTATGGATTTGAACATTTATATGTTCCATCTGGACCTATAGGATACCAATCTATTTCAGTAACAGGAATTGGACCACCAGCATTATAATGTAACAATCCTAAGTTATCATACTTATAATAACAAACACCAGGTGCAATTCCAGAAGGAACATCTTGAATAATCACCTGAAATAACATATTTTCAGGATGGCTCACTGTATTAAAGTCATCATAGAACATAAGTCCTGTACTGATTGGGATTAAATTATTAATCCAATCCACTGTATTAGTGTAATATGTACGACCATCAAGTCCAATACCCAACACTAACTCTGCTGGAGTATTAATTGTAAGTGTTTGTCCAGTTGCATATTCTACACCATTAATATTTAAACTTATTAATGTAAATGTGTATTGAGCATCTGGCCAATAATGTTGCATAGAGAAATATGGGGTTGCACTATATGGATTTGGTTGTCCATTACTATTAATTGTACATGTCTGATAAGGAGGAGTTTCAAGTGAAATGTAAATTGAAATACAATCTTTTGTATTAAAATCACTTGCAGCAGGACTAACCACTGTCAAAGATCCAAGAGGGCTTATTCCAAATGCATCATCATAAGATACTATTCCAAGAGCTGATGTAAATGCTTGATTAGTAAATGAGTATGTAACACTATTACTACCCTGTACTAATGTAAGTATTCCATTATTTCCAACTAGCAAATTCAAATAAGAAGTGAGGTTGGAGTTTAGATCTTGTAAGTTTATATATAACTCGTAACCACCAGTTCCTATTAGATTAGGATTTAAATTAGGCTGTCCATCGATGTGGTTAGGAAAGGTGATCCATCCTGGATCAAAAGCAGGAGCATATTCATCAATAAGCTTCCAGTTAAAATTTCCATCACACGTACAGTCCGAAGGACAACAAAGACTTATATCTTTGTACTCCTTCCACTTGCCCACTTTGGGTTTGTTCTTCTGAAATATAAGACTACTAGCAACAGCGTTGTTGTTACCATCGTAACGTACAAACGCTTTGAGGTCTCTTCTATTACTTGCCATTTTAAATTATTTCATTATAATTTACCCTAAAATAACCAATTTCTGTATCAAATATAACAGCTTCAGGTTTTTTCTCAAGAACCTCTTGTGCTAATACTCCAATAGTAGGATAGTGATTTAGTTTTAGGTCCTTTGCTATAATGTTCCATTCCCATGTATATTCAGGAAATTCTCCTATAAAGTTTCCTGTAGGAACAATATTTTCCTTAAGATGTATATCAGAAGGCATTGGTAATGTAGTGGATGTGGTGGTTGTTGTAGGATTACAACATTCGTATGCTGGAATTTCTACCCACTTACCTACCTTAGGCTTTTTTCTCCTAAGAATTAAGCTGCTAGGAACAACTCGTCCGCTTCCATCAAAGCGAATAAAACCTTTTAGGTCTCTCTTATTGGGTGTCATAATAATTGTTTTTAATAATTTAAATTATATTTTTGTTTAAGTTCTAAAAGTTGTGTGAGATAGAAAAACGTACAATGTTTTCTAGTCTCAAGGTTATTTAACATAGTATCAATGTGTTCTGTATCCTTAAAAGGATCTGTACCCTTGACATATTTTCCTTTATAGAAAGCAGGATAACCATTTTGTGTATCTCCCACTATTCCAGCATTATGAAAAATAGCTGTTGTATTTAATTTTGTAATAGGATCTGTAGCCCATGTGAAATTCATTTCATCCACCACTTGAGTTTCTTGTTCTCTAAGCCATAGATTCCAAAGAACAGCCCACATATCAGCACACCAACTTTGATATCCCTTCACCTCACTTTCAAAGAATTGTTTATTGATTCCCATTAAATATACACGAATCATTAAACAGTCTTTCATCACCTTCTCCCAGAATTCTCCATCTATGTTCTTTAAGAGATATTGTGCTCCTCCAGAATGAAGATTGTTCCTCTCACAGATTTCTCTGTTTATTCCAACTAATGATGTAGCTTGAGCCAGAATATCAAATGTCTTATATTCTTCTAACTTAGAAGGAAGAACATCTCTCTCTTTACTATCAAAATATGAAGCATTTATGTAGCTATTTGTATCTGAGAGATAATTAACATCATCATTAACAAATTTCTCTATATCCAGTTTATTTGTAAATAGAACATCTGAATCACAATAGAAAATAGCCTTTTCTTTCATCTCAGGATGTTCTTTAAAGTATTTAGCTGCACAATAAGGTCTAAGAATAGGAATATAAATATTTAATTTATCTGTAATATCTTTCTTATCATCCTTGTAGAAAACAAATTCTGCTTCTGGATATAAGTCTATTACTTGTTTCCATTTCTCATTCTTCTCACGAAAGCTAGGAATATAGATGAGAACAATAACCTTATCTGAATATCCCAGTTTTTTCAAACTCTCTATCCAAGAATGCACTTGCCATGTGTAATAAGTATCATCTGGACAGATTGTGAGGAATTTTAAATCCTTCATATGTAATTGGTTGTTGGTTTTATTAAAGTGGACATGTTGGTGAAAGTACAACAATTGTTGCTTCTATCTCACCACCAGTATTTGCTACAGATCCAGATAGAGCACAAAATTCTACAAAAGTTGGATATATATCTGCAGGATTTTGTATATAAGCAGATTGAGGATTTCCTGCACAATCTGTCCAAGTTACAATATCTTGTAAAATAATTGTTTCATTTTTTGTAACTCTATAATATTGACAAGCAATTGTAGTTGTTGTTGTAGTGGTGGTGCATGCACAACATCCCTTTGCAACAATAACTCTTTCCAGTTCTCTAGATACTTCCCAGAGAAGATTGGAAAAATTACTCCACCCAATTTGTTTATTAGGAATTCCCATTGATTAAGGTATTAAATTAACTGTATTACAATTTGGTGAAGAATTAAATATACCTCCAAATATTCCCATTAATGTATAAACGGTATGTATTGTATAAGGAGCAGTTAAATCCACTGAATATAATGCTGATTGTGGGAAAGGAAATTGATTAGCAATATAAATAACTCCCCCATTTTCAAATAATTCCCATTGAGTGTTAGTTTCAGTTGAAATAGAAGATAGGTCAATATCCACTTCTAATACTCCTCCAGGAAAAGAATATTGTGTTAAAAAAGGTGTATTAGATCCTAATGTTACATCTCTTCTTGAAATAGTTAATATTTTATTAGTTGTTGTAACACATATTGAATCAACTCCCTGAGTGGCATTAGTGGCAAATAATTCAGTAATTTGAGCTGGTCCCACTGAATTAGTTGTAATATCTAAAGATGCAATATAAATATCACCAAGTGTTAATGAATAGAAATAGCTAACAATTAAAGTGGTGTTATTCAATGCTGTCATACAAGATATGAAATTTCCTGGTATGCCTGATACTGTTATATCTCTATTATATGTTAATACTCCAGGAGTTGATGTAGCATCCCATTCTTTTATAAGAGTGTATTGGTCTCCTTTCCAATATTTATTCTGAGTATGAGCTACAGCAAATGTACTGAACGCATCCCCAGGAAGAGATATGGCTGTAGGAGTATTAGTAATAACATCATATTGAAAATTACTATCAATTCCCTGACTGTAATAAACACAATCTAAAAGCGATATAGCAGCAGTGGTGGTAGTTGTAGTGGTTGTAGGAACAATTGGAGGACATTGTGATGCAACTATTCCTCTCAGTTTATTCAACTGTTTCAAAATCTCATATGTAAGATTTTCCTCATTTCCCCATCCTATCTGTTTACTTATAATTGCCATATCGTTTTAATTATACAATACAAATCATTTCACTTCATCAGAAGTAATTATTAACTTATTTTTAATTATTGTCCACGCTTGTGCCACTGACTCTGCTGCTGCTAAATTCGGAATAATACCGCTTTTTACTGCCGCATCTAAAACAGTCTGAATAATTTGTAGGGCTTGTTCTGATTTCATAAAAAAATTTTAGTACACTATTGCTAAAACTGAAGCTGAACCCAAAGTACCGCCTAATTGATAAATATTACCAGCAATTAAACCACCGACCAGGGCTGCGGTATTGGTTGCATAAGTAGGAACATGGTCAAATATATAATTTCCTGACGGGCTAACAAATTCGATTAAATTATTTGATATGTTTGCACTAATGTTAATTTGTGTACCACTGTATATACCACTCGTATCTCCTAATTGTGTTATACTATAACTACCACTTTCATATCCTGAAAAAAACTGAGTATCACTATTCAAGTTATTTGCAAAATATACTGCACTTGTACTTGAATCAATAAATAAATTTATGTGGCTATTATTAAAATCATGTTCCATATCCCCTATTCCAAAATATCCGTATGCATGATCTATAATTAAACCAAAATTGGAACCGTTAAAAAATGTTTGCAATGTTGATGTAAGACCTCCGATAATTTCAAATGCAACACTTTGAGTATTTCCAAACTTATATGAATCATTCACACCGTCCAGGGCAATACCTTTTACTGCTGCTGCTCCAAATCCTCCATTATTTAC
>Ga0194055_10000952_pt1 | contig 23527 bp, 24 predicted proteins | sample SepL449m_MetaG_FD_155482 | JGI IMG/M metagenome (GOLD analysis project Ga0194055, IMG submission 155482) | Anoxic zone freshwater microbial communities from boreal shield lake in IISD Experimental Lakes Area, Ontario, Canada - Sep2016-L442-9m | ecosystem: Environmental > Aquatic > Freshwater >... | reverse complement strand
CTTACGAAGCGCCATTGGCCGGCTGCCAGCCCCTCCAGGGTGAGGGGATGGGCTCCATCCATCAGATCGATGGCCACGCGCACGAGCCGGAGGGTGGGGAGTCCCACGGCCGCTGTCATCCTGCGCACCTGGCGGTTGCGTCCCTCCCGCAGTTGGATCTCGAGCCACGCTGTCGGGATCGAGCGTCGTTGCCGGATCGGTGGCTGCCGTTCCCCCAGAACGGGATCCAGGATGATTCCGGCGCGAGCCGGCAGGGTTCTCCGTCCCTGGATGTGCAGTCCCCGGCGCAGATCGTTCAGGCTGGTCTGGCTGGGTTGCCCCTCCACTTGGACCCAGTACGTGCGCCAATGGCCCCAGCGGGGGTCGGTGAGTCGGTGTTGCAGCCGACCATCGCTGGTGAGCAGCAGCAAGCCTTCGCTGTCGGCATCGAGGCGACCCGCCGGGTACACGTCCCGTTGCTCGATCCAGTCGGCCAGGCAGCCCCAGGCACTGCCGGGCTCACGGCTGAACTGGCTGAGCACGCCGTACGGCTTGTGGAACAGGAGGGTGGCTGGCGCAGCGCCCGCAGCCTGATCCTTCAGCTTCCGCTGCGGGAGCGCCACAGGTTCACCACGCCGATGGAGATGAGCAGCAGGCCCAGATCCATGGATACCGGAGGCAGAAGCATGGCTGGGCAGCGGAGTCAGTGTGGCGACCCTAGAGCCCACCCCAGGAGTCCGTGCTGCCGCCACCGGGCGCCTAAGCTATCGAATGGCACCCGTATTGGCCCAACCAACCGCAGCATGATCGAAACGTCCGGCGTGATCGAGAAGGAACAGGGCAACGGCTTCTACCTGGTGACCCTGGAGCAGCCAGCAGGCCACCAATGCCTCTGTCGCGCCGCCGGCAAGCTCACCAAGTTCCGGATCAAGCTGCTAGCCGGTGACAAGGTGCTGGTGGAGATCAGCCCCTACGACCTCACCCGGGGCAGAATCACCTATCGGGAGCGCAATGCCGGGGCCACCGGGCCACGGCCAGCCGGCAACCGGCCCGGAGGGCCCAGGCGCCGCTGAAGCCGCTCGATCGGAGAATGGAAAACCCACGTCGGCAGGCCGATGGGGCTGGCTTGTGAGGGGGGGGCGCTGCAGGGACCGGCCACTGAAGCCGTGAGCAGCTGGGCAGGCAACTGGCCAGTGATCCCCAGGGGATGAAGATTCCACTTTTCGGGCCTGGAAGCCCCAGGAAGGCGAGTATCAGTCCCTCGGCGAGGGTAAGGAACAGAACTTAGCCTGATCGGGGACTTCTCGATTAGGCCTGGGGGGTGAGGGCCTCGATGGCGTCACGGAATTCACGGCGCTGTTTCACACCTCGCCATTGCTGCTTCATCTCCTTGGCAAAGAAGAGTTGCACCGTCGGGGTCCCGCTCACCCCAGCCTGCAGGGCGATCTCGGGATCGGCCTCGATGTCGATCTCCACTCCCTGGGCGCGGCTTTCGAGTTCTTGGAGCACGCGTTTGAGTTGGGGCTTGAGCACGTGGCAGGGGCCACAACTCGGGGAGGTGTAGACCACCAGGAGCGGCTTCGGGCTGTCGTGGTAGAGCTTGCGCAGGGCGTAGGCCCCCTTCTGCCAGAGGGCCTCGGGGTTGTAATTGTCGGCATCGCTCTCGAGGGTACGCATCGGTTCGCCCGCAGGAGCCGGCTCCACCTCCTCCCGTCGCACCGTGACCGCCAGTCCGTGGTGGCTGAGCCAGCGTTCGGCGGCGAGGGCCGCCTGGCAGCCACTGGCTGCGGCGGTGATTCCCTGGCGCCATTCCGCATCCGCCACATCTCCGGCGGCGAACACTCCGTCCAGCTCCGTTTCGGGCCGGCCGGGCCTGGTGATCAGGTACCCCCGCTCATCCAGGGGGATCTGGCCCTGCAGCAGGCTGGTGTTGGGGGTGTGGCCGATGGCATAGAACAGCCCCCGCACGGGCAAGTTCTCTGTGCCGCCTCCGATTCGGTCCCGCAGGATGATCGAGCCCAGCCAGTCGGCATCGCCTGCCGCTCCTCCTCCCGCCACATCCACCAGTTCGCGGTTCCAATGCAAGCTGATCGCCGGATTGGCCAGCACCCGATCGGCCATGGCGGCACTGGCCCGAAGCCGATCACCGCGCACGATCAGATGCACGTGGCTTCCGTACTTGGTGAGGTAGACCGCTTCCTCGCAGGCGGAATCACCCCCCCCAACTACAGCCAGTTCCTCGCGGCGAAACTGGGGGGTGGCGCCGTCACAGATGGCGCAGGCGCTGATCCCGCGGCTCCAGAAGCGCTCCTCCTGGGGCAGATGAAGTCGGTTCGCACTGGCGCCAGTCGCCAAGATCAGGGTATGGGCGTGGATGGTCTGGGCTTCGCTGGTGTGGATGCGGAACGGACGCACGCTCAGATCAACCCGTTCGGCATCGGCCTCAACCAGATGGGTCCCCCAGCGGACGGACTGGGCCTTCATGCGGTCCATCAGCTCCGGTCCAAGGATGCCGTCGGGAAAGCCGGGGTAGTTCTCCACGTGGGTGGTGGTCATCAGCTGGCCCCCGGGGATGCCTCCGGCCTGGAAGCCAGTGATCAGCAAGGGATTGAGGTTGGCCCGGGCCGCGTAGATGGCGGCCGTGTAGCCCGCCGGCCCCGAGCCGATAACTACTACGTTCTCCACCGGTGTCCGCTGGGGGCCATCGGTTTCAACGGACTGGGAAGGGACCTCACCCATGGCGCCAATGCGGAGCAACTATGACTTGACCCTAGGGAGGTGGCGCTGGCCCTGGCGTGATTTCCCTTCGAAGGAGGCAACTGTGCCCATAGCGAAGGAGGCCGTAGCCAAGCCAGGGATGGCTGAAATCAGCGGATTTGCTTTAGATTTCAAGCAGGCCGTCGGTTTCGGGGCGGCCCTGCATGGGGAAATTGGAGGGAACCATGAGCACGGTCTCGCGCAGTAGCTCCGGGTTGTCTTCCAGGCATAGCAGCCATTCCCGAAATTCTTCGTTCAGGGCGTAGCTCTCTTCGAACCGCTCCTGACCATCCAAGGCTGCACGACGAGCCATGGCCCAGCACACGGCAACGGTGAGTCTGCGATGCACAGCCGCGTCCATCACTGATCGTCGAGTCCAAGTACTTTCTCTGCGTCCCAGGCATTCGTTGGTGTTGGTTGACACAACGTCGTAAATCCTGGCGCTGGCCGGTGGTAGTCAGATCTGGCAGGCCTGGCCAAGAAGGCAGGCAATTCCGGGCCCCCCAGGTGGATGACGGCACCCGCCCCATCGGCCAGGGCGGTCAGCGTTTGCGCATCACCTGCTCCCGGGCCGCCCGTCTCAGGGGCTGTTGATGCCGCGTGGGAGCGAATTACATAGGGCTCACTGCGGGCCCAGGTGCGGGCATGGGCGATCAGAAGTGGATCCGCTGGGGCAAACACATAGGAGGGATCCCGGGGGATGCCCTCCGCGCCTATGCGGTCATCCTCCAGGCGCACGGCCCTGGTGATCGCTTGAACGAAACGGCTCCGGGTCACCACGGTGCTCAGGTAGGCCACCACCCGGAGCCGCGGCGCATCAAACCCCTCTGCGCACATATCCACGCTCACCAACCAGCGGCCGATCCCGCCGCGGAAGGAAGCGAGCCGGTTTGAGGCCTCCGGATCAAGGGAGTGGACCAGAACCGGCTCCTCGCCTTCCTCCCGCAGCCACTCGGCAATCTGCCGGGCATGGTGAATGTCGCGGGCGATCACCAGGCCCCCCGCTCCGCTATGGAGGCCCCTCACCTGCTCGAGTCGGCCGCGGGCCTGGATCAGCAGACGCTGAGCAATGCCACCCCCATCCCCCGGGCGGATGGCCCTACGCAGGTTGCGGGCACGCCAACTCTCCCGCGCTTCCTGTGACAGGGGCGAGGTTTGCCGTTCCGTCCCGGCGGGGCCGCGGCCATGTTCCACCCAGCCGTCCTGAAAGCGAAATTCCAAGGGGCGCACGTCACCGGCCTGGATCAGCCGATGGGGTTCCACGCACAGATCGGGAACGATCCGCTCCACGATCGTTCCGGATTCCCACATCCGGATCCGGCGGGCCGCGCAGAAGGCCAGGGCATCGGCGCGGAAGGGGGTGCCGGAGAGGCCCAGCCTCAGTCGGGCTGGACTGGTGAGTTCGCTGAACACCTGGCCCCAGCCCATCGCTTCGGGTTCCTCCGGATCAAGACCGAGGTGGTGCACCTCATCGGCAATGGCCAGCCACGGTTCCCCAGCCAGCCGCTCCGGCAGATTCCGCAGCAGCCGCTCGCGGTGGCGTGCTGCTCCCTGATAGCTGAGCAGCCAGCCATCCGGATCCGCACCGCCCTGCCCAGGCTCCGGGCTCCCATCCCACTCCCGGATCATCAGGCCCAGCCGCAGGGCGGCAGCGAGCCACTGGCGGGCGATGGAGCTGCGGTGGCAGAACACCACCAGGCGCTCCAGGCGTCCCTCCCGCTGCATCCGTTGGAAGCCCAGCAGAGCCCCGAGGGTCTTGCCGGCTCCAGGGCCGGCATGCACCAGCACATCCCTGCGGGCCGAATCGCTCTCGTGCAGGCGCACCCTCAGCAGCTGGATCAACTGCCGTTGCCAATCCCGGGGCTGCAACGCCGGCGGTCCAGCCGTGGCCGGAGCCTTTCCACGGCAAAACAGTTCAAAGGAGGGTGAGGCCATCGACCGATTCTGGGCTCGGATGGGCCGGTGCCGTCATCGTTTCCAAGGCCGTTGGCAACGCCGTTGCCAACGGCCGGAGGGTTTGAGTATTCCTTCCCATTTGTTTCCTGGTCAGCGTCTCTAGCTTCCGACCAGACCCCTCTCCTGGGCGATTGGTCCTGCAGACATGGCACTGCCCCGTGACCCCATCGATCACCCCAGGCTTCACCTGGAGCGTTGCTGGCTCCTTTACTGCGACATCGATCCGATGATTCTGCGGCTGCGACTGCTGCGCCAAAGAGGCTGTCTACCCCAAGTGCGTTGTCTAGAGCAGGAACTGCTTCCCTTGATCTGAGATCTGAATTTTAAGGCTTCGCTTTTGAGGCTTGGTCTGAGGAGATCCGCGGTGCCCCGTCAATTGGACGGGGCACCGGATCCTTCAGCGTTGGGCTTCAGCGTGGTTCATCAGCCGGTGTTCCACCTCGTTGAGATCGGCGGAGGCGCAGTGGCGAGCCCGCTCGAAATCACCAGCGGCATCCTCCAGAAGCCGTTCGGCCATCCGGTCGAGCAGATCCTCGCGTCGATCCCTCAGGAAGCCCAAGCTCATCCTCGATCAGATAGCGGATTCCCATGCTCCGCAGGGGGTTCTGCATCGCCTCGGCAAAGGTGCCCTGCACCAGTTCCTTGATAAACAAGCGCTGCACCTCGTCGCTGCGTAGGAAGGTCTCCATGGCGTTGATCGCCTCGTCGATCACGGTGCGCTCCACCTCGGCCGGTTCTTCCGAGAGCTTGAATTCCCACTCCAGGTGGTGCCGCTGCCAGCCCTGCTGCTGCAGGTTGGGCATCACGGTCTGGCAGAAGCTGTCAACGGAGATTTCGTAGATGCGCTCCGCCTCCCGTTCGCACCAGTCGGCGCCGTGGGCGTTGAGGTTCCTTTCACCTCCTCCCGGGCCACCGCGTGGCCGCTGTGGTGGCTGTGGCAAATATTGTCGGGACATTCGAGGGCGGTCAGAGCCATCGGAGCTGGGCACAGGAATCAAGGCCTTAGCTGTCTTCACGGATAGACCCGCTGTTCTTCAGAAAAGGATCGGTATTGCCGGCGGCAGTTCCCTCTGGCCCCAGTCCTGCATGGGGGAGTCCGCACATAGGAGGGGAGCAGCTTGTCGTCCAGCTCCCAGCGCCCCTAACTGGAAGAAAGGTTTGGAGGACCGCGCCCTTGGTGAGATTGCTGATTCCCCGGGAATTCGCTCCGGGTGAGACCCGGGTGGCCGCCACCCCCGAAACCGTTCGCCGCCTGAGCGGCCGCGGTGCTGAGGTGCATGTGGAGCAGGGGGCCGGCGCTGCCGCCGGTTTCCGGGATGCCGATTATTCGGAGGCTGGCGCCCAGCTCCATCCCGCCCACGATCTGCCCTGGTCCGCGGTAGAGGGCCTGCTCTGCGTGGCCCCTCCGGCGCCGGAGGCCCTGGAGCAGCTCCGCCCGGGAACCCTCGTGGTGGGCCTGTTGGCTCCCTATGGCGCCACCGGGCTCATCGAGACACTCAACGGCAGCCGGGCCTCGGCCATCGCCCTCGAGCTGCTGCCCCGGATCAGCCGCGCCCAGTCCATGGATGTGCTCTCCTCCCAGGCCAACATCGCCGGCTACAAGGCGGTGCTGCTGGCGGCGGCCGCCCTGGACCGCTACGTGCCCATGCTGATGACGGCGGCCGGCACGATTCAGCCTTCCCGGGTGCTGATCCTCGGAGCCGGCGTGGCCGGTTTGCAGGCCCTGGCAACGGCCCGCCGCCTGGGCGGTGTTGTGTATGTGTCGGATGTGCGGCCGGCCGTGAAGGAACAGGTGGAATCCCTCGGGGGCCGTTTCATCAATCCTCCCGAATTGGAGGACCGGCCGGCGGAAGCTGGTGGGTACGCGAAGGAGGCCTCCGAGGCCTTCCTTGAGGCCCAGCGCATTCAGCTGGCCGAGCAGCTGGCCCTGGCCGATATGGTGATCTGCACCGCTCAGGTCCCGGGTCGCACGGCTCCCCGGCTCATCAGCGAGGCCATGCTCGATGGCATGCGCCCGGGTTCGGTGGTGGTGGATCTGGCGGTGGCCCAGGGCGGCAACTGCTTCGGCACCGTTCCCGGTGCCACCGTGGAACGCAAGGGCGTGAAGCTGATCGGGGCCGAAGCCCTGCCCAGCAGCGTGGCCAACCACGCCAGCGCCCTCTATGCCCGCAATGTGGCGGCTCTGATCGAGCACATGCTGGGCGAGGAGGGCTTCCGCCTCGACCCCACTGATCCGATTCTGGAGGGCTGCCTGCTCACCCACGAGGGCGTCTGCTGCCGTCGCGATGTGGTCTACGGCGCCGAACAGGCCATCGCCGCCTCTGGTGCCCCAACGTCTCCGGCCGCTGAGCCTGCTCTCACGGGGGGCGTCCAGCCCTCCAATCCATCCGCCCCGACCCCCAGCCTGCGATGAGCTCCCTTTCCAATTCACTCTGGGTGCTGCTGCTCGGCAGCCTCCTCGGGCTTGAACTGATCGGCAAGGTGCCTCCCACCCTGCACACCCCCCTGATGTCGGGGGCCAATGCCATTAGTGGCATCACCATGCTTGCCTCGCTCACCCTGCTCAGCCAAGCCGCGGGTAACCCCGCCCTGCTGGCGATCGGGGCCCTCTCCCTGGGCTTCGCCCTCTACAACGTGGTGGGTGGCTTCCTGGTGACGGACCGAATGCTGGCGATGTTCCGGCGTCGCTGATGGAGCTGAGGTTGGTGGCCCTTCCCGTGTCACCGGTCCTGGGGCTGTTCTATAGCCAGCCCCAGATCTAATGACTGCCAATGCCTCGATCGCGGCTTCGGTGGCTGCCCTTCGTTCCACTTCATCAAGGCACTCCGCCCTGGGCTTGGGCCCAGTTCCGTTGCTTTCACTCCATTCCTGATCTGTGCGGTTGATCCGCTTCTGCCGTGAACTCCCTTTCGATTGATCTGTTCACCGATGCCATCGACCTGGTGGCGGTGCTGCTGCTGGCTCTGGGCCTCAAGGGCCTTTCCAAGGTGCGCTCCGCCCGCACCGCTAACGGCCTGGCGGCACTGGCGATGGGCTTGGCCGTGGTGGGTCTGCTGATTCAGTTGCAGCCTTCGCCGATCACCTGGCTCTGGATCGCCGTGGGTTCGGCCCTGGGTGGCCTGGCCGGGGTGCTCACTGCCCAGCGGGTACCGATGACGGCCATGCCGGAGGTGGTGGCCCTCTTCAACGGCTGCGGCGGCATGGCATCGCTGCTCGTGGCCGTGGGGGTGGCCCTCTTCGCCTCTCAGGATTCCGGGATGGTGGAGCTGGTGTCGATCGCGATCTCGGTGTTCGTGGGGGCGATCACCTTCAGCGGCTCGATCGTGGCCATGGCCAAGCTGCAGGGCTGGCTGGATACCCCCGCCTGGACCCAGAGTTCCCTGCGCCACGCCGTGAACATCGGCCTGGCCCTGCTTTGCCTGCTGGGCGGCATCCAGATCCCGGCCCATCCGGCCGGCTGGCCCCTCTGGTTGCTGGTGGGCGCCTCCACCCTGCTGGGCATCGGCGTGACCCTGCCGATCGGCGGCGCCGACATGCCGGTGGTGATCTCGCTGCTCAACTCCTATTCCGGGGTGGCCGCGGCTGCAGCCGGCTTCGTGGTGGGCAGCCAGCTGCTGATCGTGGCGGGCGCCATGGTGGGTGCAGCGGGCCTGATTCTTACCCAGGTGATGTGCACCGCCATGAACCGCTCCCTGGTGAGCGTGTTGTTCGGCGGAGCTCTGGGGACTGCTGGCGGTTCTGTCGGTGGTGGAGGCAGCGAGGCGGGGTATACCCGCATCACCAGCTGCAGCCCCGAGGAGTGCGCCATGGCCCTTGAGCAGGCCGAGCGGGTGGTGTTCGTGCCCGGCTACGGCCTAGCCGTGGCCCAGGCCCAGCACGCCCTGCGGGAACTGGCCAAGCTGCTGGAAGCCCATGGGGTGGAGGTGAGCTATGCCATCCATCCGGTAGCGGGTCGCATGCCCGGCCACATGAATGTGCTCTTGGCCGAGGCCGATGTGCCCTACGAGCAACTGGTGGAGATGGACATCATTAACCCCGAGTTCCCTCGCACCGATGTGGTGATCGTGCTCGGTGCCAACGATGTGGTGAACCCCGATGCCAAGAGCGATCCCTCCAGCCCCCTTTACGGTATGCCTGTGCTGGAGGTGGACCAGGCCCGCCAGGTGTTCGTGGTGAAGCGTAGCCTCGGCGCTGGCTACGCCGGCATCCCCAATGCCCTGTTCGAACTGCCCCAAACCGCCATGGTGTTCGGCGATGCCAAGGCGGTGCTAAACGGCCTGCTGAGCGAGCTGCGCAGCCTCGGGGTGGGCAAGGTGGCGGCTGGGGCGAAGGAGAAGGTGGGGGTCTGAGGTTGGTTGGATCGAGTGTGGGAAACGGCACGTTCGCCAGTCAGGAGACCGCGTCGGTTCACAGCCCCTCGATTCTCCAACGTTCCCTCGGGAGGGACTATCAGGGGGTCTGGGCTGGCGATCTGATCCAGGGTGATCACCTTGGTTCAGCTGAGTCCATTAGCTGACGAATTGGTTTCGCCCCACCACCCAGTCCTCGATCGGCACCCCGCCGACCACATGCTCCTTAATGATTCGCTCGATCCGCTCGGCGGTCACGCCGCCGTAGATCACCCCATCGGGCCAGATCAGCAGGATCGGCCCCTCGGCGCAGATGCGCAGGCAGTCGGCCTTGGTGCGCAGCACGATGCCCTGTTCCAGGGCGGGATCCTCCAGGCCTAGCTCTCGCACCAGCTGCTTGAGGCGGGCCCAGCAGGCGGCGCCAAGCTCCGGGTCGGGGCAGCAGAGGGCCTTGGTGGGCGTGGCGCAGAGCAGCAGGTGGTGGCTGACTCGGACCACTCAGCCGACCTGGCCTGTGATCGCATGCTCCAGGCGTGCCTCCAGGTCGTGGCTGGCCTGAGGGTGACCCTCCACCTGGAGCTCGCCGCTGGCGGGCCAGAGGCTGACCCGAGTCTTGAGATGATCTGGCGATCCTTGGAACGACATGGCGCTGGGGGGATTCTGGCTTTGGGAATGCTTGGCAGTGCTGATGCGGGGCAGTGGAACGCTTCAGGCCGGCAAGGCGGCCGGGGCAGGAGCCTGCAGGGTGGCGGCGGCTTCAAGCACAGCCTGGCGGGCCCAGGCATCGACCGCCAACACATCGGTCAGCGAGGGGCTGGCGGTGAGGTCGACGCGATGGCGGTCGCAGACCCGCTCGATCAACCTTGGAATGTCGAGGAAATGGATGCCTTCTTCTAAGAAGAGGGCCACGGCCTGCTCGTTGGCCGCGTTCATCGCTGCCGGCATCGTGCCGCCGGCGCGACCGGCGGCGTAGGCCAGCTCCATGCAGGGGTATTTGGCCCGGTCTGGGGCGCGGAAGCTGAGCTGCCCGACTTCGGTGAGGTCGAGACGGCGCCAGGGGGTTTCAAGCCGCTCGGGCCAGCTGAGGCAGTAGAGGATCGGCAGCTTCATGTTGGGCCAGCCCAGCTGGGCCAGCACCGAGGAATCGGCCAGTTCCACCATCGAATGGATGATCGATTGCGGGTGGATCACGATCTCGATGTGGTCGTAATCGAGGCCAAACAGGTAATGAGCTTCGATCACCTCGAGCCCCTTGTTCATCAAGGTGGCCGAATCCACCGTGATCTTGCGACCCATGCTCCAGTTGGGGTGGCTGGTGGCATCGGCCACGGTGGCCCGGCCCAGGTCTGCCGCCGGCCAATCGCGGAAGGCGCCGCCGCTGGCGGTGAGCTGGATGCGGCGCAGGCCGGGGGTGGGAACGCCTGTGGAGAGGCGGGCGGTGTCGGCCCAGGGGGTGCCCTGCAGGCACTGGAACAGGGCGGAGTGCTCTGAATCGGCCGGCAGCAGCCGGCTGCCGCTGGCCTCCAGGGCCGGCAGCACCACGGGCCCCGCGGCGATCAGGGTTTCCTTGTTGGCCAGGGCGATGTCCTTGCCGGCGTTGATCGCGGCCAGGGTGGGCAGCAGGCCGGCGCAGCCCACGATGCCGGTGACGACCAGATCAGCGCTGCTCCAGGCGGCGGCGGCGCAGAGGCCGTCGCTGCCGCCCAGCAACTCCGGCATCCGTGCCGGCCGTTGGCCGGATTCGAGGGCTTCAAGGCGCTCGCGCAGCTCGGCGAGCTTTTCCGGGTGGGCCAGGGCCACCGCCTCGGGCTGGTGGCGCACGATCTGCTCCACCAGCAGGTCGAGGTTGTTGCCGGCCGTGAGGGCCACCACCTTGAAGCGCTCGGGGAACTCCAGGGCGATCTCCAGGGTCTGGGTGCCGATTGAGCCTGTTGACCCCAGCACGGACAGGGCTTTCACGGCGGGGCTCGCGGACTTGCGGCACCAGTTTCTCACCGCAGCTTCAGAGGCCATCTCCGCAAGCTCCAGAGACCGTTTCATCGCAGCACGGTCACTGTGACCCGCAGCTCCAGCCACCGTGTCACGGCAGGTCCAAAGAAGGTCTGATCGGGGTCTTCAGCGACATTCTTCGTGCCCTTCGGGCCCCTCGCACGACTCAGCGGCGGCCGCGGTCGCGTCCGCCCGGCCCGTCCCCCTGGTTGAACCGGCGGCTCCTTTGGGGGCTCTGCAAGGCTGGCGCAATCTCATAGCCCGATCCGATGGCCGCCCTCCCCCCCTGGCTGCAGCGCTGGAACTTCATCGACCGGGCACGGCTGGAACGCCAGCTTTGGGATGTCTTCGAGGCTGGCGGTGATCTCGATGCCCAGGTGGCGGAATGCCGTTCCGCCGTGGCGGCGGGGGACCGGGGCCGTGCCTTTCAGCTGGAGGTCTGGGAGACAACACTCAGGCGCATCCGCAAGATCGAGACCTTGATGCGGGACAAGCAGGCACCGCCAGGAGCTTGAGCCCGGCATGGTGCTGGGCAACTTCTTCGTAATTTCCTGTCCATCCTGCTCATTATCGGGGAATCCAGGCGATGCGTCGGCTGTCCCAGGACTGCCGCCCCTCCGCGGGAATGGCGGCCACTGGGCAAGCAGGGCATCGCGGGCAGGAGGGGGAGAGGCTCAGTGCTGCCTGGGGCGGCTCCAAGAAGCGGAAACCCTCAGCGGCGCAGCCATTCGGTGCTGCCGCCAGGGCGGTCGATCAGTTCGATGCCCTGGCTCCTGAGCTCGTCGCGGATCCGGTCGGCCGTGGCGAAGTCGCGGACGGCCTTGGCGGCCTTGCGCCTCTCGATGAGGGCTCTGATGTCTTCCCCAGGGCTGCCCTCGGAGCTGATCCCCAAGGGGGTTGGCGATTGGACAACCGTTGCTTTCCATCCCAGTGAAGCTGCAGGCTTCGCCATGGTTGTCGGCTCCCCGCTGGTTGCTTGATCGCCTCTGTATCCCTGCAACGACCGGAGCCTTGGCTGTTCGGGTTCGAGCCCGAGCACCCCCGCCAGCTCAAGCAGTAACCGCCACCGACCGCCCTGGGCCAGATCTGCCGCTCCGGGAATGTCACGACGTTGCAGGCGATTGGCGAGCGCCCGCAGGGGCCGCGCCAGCTCAAACAGTTCGCCCATGGCCGCGGCGGTGTTGAGGTCATCGTCCATGGCCGCGATGAATCGGCCCTTGCTGGCCGCCAGGTCGTCAGGAAGGGCGGCAAGATCGCCGGCCGTGCTTGCGCTCCAGGGGAGCAGATGTGCATATGTGCGGCCCACTCCCAGGGCGGCATTCAGGCCCTTCCAGCCGGTGGCGGCGGCCTCCAGGGCGGCGGCGGTGAAATCGAGCGGTTTGCGGTAGTGCGCCTGCAGCACAAACAGCCGCAGGGTCATCGGGCTAACGCCCGATTCAAGCAGGGCGCGGATGGTGGTGAAGTTGCCGAGCGATTTGCTCATCTTCTCCCCTCCCACATTCACCATGCCGTTGTGCAGCCACCAGCGCGCCAGTTCTTTTCCGCTGGCCGCTTCCGACTGGGCGATCTCGTTTTCGTGGTGGGGAAAGATCAGATCGGCGCCGCCAAGATGGATGTCGATCGTGTCGCCCAACACCTCGCGCACCATTGCCGAGCATTCGATGTGCCAGCCGGGACGGCCCTGTCCCCACGGCGATGGGAAGCTGGGTTCGCCCGCCTTGGCTCCTTTCCAGAGGGCGAAATCGAAGGGATGGTGCTTACGGCCCTCCTCGGCGCTGGCAACGCGGCCGGAGGCGTTGTCCTGCTGCTCGGCTAGATCCCGGCCGGAAAGTTTGCCGTAATCACGGTGCTTGAGTACGGCGAAATAGACATCGCCATCTACCGAATAGGCGGCCCCTCGGGCTTCAAGGTCGCCGATCAGGGTGCGGATCGCATCGAGGCATCGAGTGGCCCGCGGCATCCGGTCGGCGGGAAGAATGTTGAGGGCGGTCATGTCGGTCACGAAGGCCTCGATGTTGCGTTCGCTCACCGTCTCCATTGAGCTGCCCTCGGCGGCGGCGCGGGCGAGGATCTTGTCGTCGATGTCGGTGTAGTTCTGCACGAAGGTCACCTGATAGCCCAGCCAGATCAGGTAACGGCGCAGCACATCCCACACGATGTAACTGCGGGCATGGCCGAGGTGGCAGAGGTCGTAGACGGTGACGCCGCAGCAGTAGATCGAGACCTTGCCGGCGCGGAGGGGCACGAAGTCGGCCTTGGCCCGGGTGAGGGTGTTGGTGAGCCGCAGGGTCAAGGCGGGGGCCGGCCCGGGGCCGGTTAGCGACGGATCGGTTGCACCGTAGGGCCTGGGGAGGTTGGAGCCTTGCGAGCTCTCCAGCCCATGCCCAGCCCGTGATCCGGGTGAAGGGGGGGAGAGCGTCAGGACGTAGCTGAATCGCTAGGGCTCTGGTCCAGGGCCTGAGGCCCTTCCGCCGTCGCCATTGTTGTCGTGCCGAGCCGGGGTGAATCCCCTCAGCCCTGGCCCAGTCGACCGCCGCCGTAGCCCGCCCGCTGCCGCACCGCTTCACACCAGTCGAGGTTGGCGAGGTACCAATCCACCGTGGCGGCAAGACCCTTCTCAAAGTCGTGGCGCGGCTGCCAGCCCAATTCGGTGCTGATGCGGGTGGGATCAATCGCATAGCGGCGGTCGTGGCCGGGGCGGTCGCGGACCGGGGTGATCAGGGAGGTGTGGGGAGCGCGATCGGGCAGGCGCTGATCCAGCAGGGCGCAGATCGCTTCCACCACCTGCTTATTGGTGCGCTCCCCATGGCCTCCGACGCAGTAACTGCGGCCCATCTCCCCCCGCGTCGCCGCCAGCAGTAGGGCGTCCACGTGATCCTCCACATAGAGCCAGTCGCGCACATTGGCGCCATCGCCGTAGAGGGGTATGGGCTTCCTGGCCGCCGCCTTGAGGATCACCACCGGGATCAGCTTCTCGGGGAACTGCCAGGGGCCGTAGTTGTTGGAGCAGTTGGTGAGTACCACCGGCAGGCCGTAGGTGTGGTGCCAGGCGCTCACCAAGTGATCGCTGGCGGCCTTGCTAGCCGAATAGGGGCTGCGGGGGTCGTACGGCGTCGTCTCCGAGAAGCGGCCCGTTTCACCCAACGAGCCGAACACCTCATCGGTGCTGATGTGGTGCAGGCGGAAGCCGGCCTGGCGTTCGGCCGGAAGGGCCTCCCAGTGGCTTCGCACCGCCTCCAGCAGGCTGAAAGTGCCCGTCACGTTGCTTTCGATGAAGGCGCCGGGGCCATCGATCGAGCGGTCCACGTGGCTTTCGGCGGCCAGGTGCAGCACCAGATCCGGATCGGCGGCCGCCACCGCCTCGGCGGTGGCGGCGCCATCGGCCAGATCCACCGGAAGCAGCTGGTGGCGTTGAGCCGCTTCATCTCCCAACCGTTCGATGCCGGTGAGGTCGCTGGCATACCCCATCTTGTCGAGGTTGAACACCGTGGCGGTGCTCGCGCTCAGTAGCCGCCTGACCATGGCGCCGCCGATGAAGCCAGCGCCGCCGGTCACCAGGATCCTCTGGCGCCCCTGGAGCAGGGCGGGAAGCGAGTCAGGGGCGTTGGCGGGGTTGGGCATGGGAAGAGAAACTCGCGCGAGAGAAGCAGAGAGGTAGCTGCTTGGGGGCTGGTGAAGGGGAATGGCTGGCGTCGCTCAGGGCCAGCCCCGATCAGGGGGTGACTGGCGGGACTTCGGCTAGGACCTGGGCCAGGGAGGCACGCCAGTGGATTGGATCCATTTCGAGGGACTGGCGGCTTGCAGTGCAATCCAGCAGCGAATAGCTGGGCCGTTGGGCCGGGGTCGGGTAGTCGGCCGTGGTGAGCGGTCTGACCTCAGCCGCTCGCTCCAGTAGGCCGACGGCGACTCCCAGTTCACCGATCGCCACAGCGAAGTCGTACCAGCTGGCGGCGCCGGCATCGCTCCAGTGCAGGATGCGCGGGCCATCGGCATCGGCCCCGATTCCAGTAGCCCTCCAGCAGGCGGCCGCCAGGGTGTGGGTGGCCGTCGGGCAGCCCACCTGGTCGGCCACAACGCCCAGAGGTTCGCCTGCAGCGGCTTTTAACGCATGGAGCCGCAGCATCGTGAGGCAGAAGTTTTTGCCCACTGGCCCGTAGACCCAGCTGGTGCGCAGCACCCGGGCTCCGGGAAGGGCCAGGGCGGCCGTTTCGCCTGCTGCCTTGGTGGCCCCATAGACCCCTAGGGGATCGAGCGCCTGATCCGGCCGGTAAGGCGAACCCTGGGCGCCGTTGAAGACGAAGTCGGTGCTCACCTGCAGCAGGCGCCCGCCGGTTTCCGCGAGGGCTTCAGCAAAGGCCTGCGGCGCACCGGCGTTAATGGCCAAGGCCTGATCAGGCTCGCTTTCGGCCCGGTCGACGGCGGTGTAAGCCCCGGCATTGAGCACCCAGTCGGGGCGATGATCCCGCACGGCCTGCCGGCAGGCCGCATGATCGGCCAGGTCCAACTCGCTCCGACCGGTGGCGATCAGGATCACCCCCTCGGGAAGGCTGGCCTGAAGCGCGGTGCCGAGCTGGCCCTCCCGGCCGGTGAGCAGCACCTTCATGGCAGATGACTGACAAAGACATCGCCGCCGGCCAAGGCTTCAGCGAGCCCAGGGGCGGCGGCATCCTTGTCTGCCAGCATGGGTTCGATTCCGGTGGAGGGCCATTCAATCCCGATGTCCGGGTCGTTCCAGCGGAGGGAGCGCTCGCAGGCGCGGTTCCAGTAGCCCACGGTCTTGTAGAGCACCTCGGCGTTGTCGCTGAGGGTGAGGAATCCATGGGCGAAGCCCACGGGCACCCACAGTTGGCGGTGGTTGGTGCCGCTCAGCCGGGCCCCTGTCCATTGGCCGAAGCTGGGGCAATTGCGGCGCAGATCCACGGCCACATCGAAGATCTCGCCGGCCACACAGCGCACGAGCTTGGCCTGGGCTTCCGGGGCCACTTGGTAGTGAAGGCCTCGCAGCACCCCCCGGCAGGAGCGCGACTGGTTGTCCTGCACGAAGCTGGGCACCTCGGCCTCCGGGATGCCGAGGGCCTCAGCAAAGTTCCGTCGGTTCCAGCTTTCGAGGAAGTAGCCCCGATCGTCCCCGAACACCTTGGGGGTGAGCAGCAGGGGGCCATCCAGGGGGAGGTGTTCAACTTGCATGGGGCTTTTCCAGCAGTTGCAGCAGGTAGTTGCCGTAGCCGCTCTTGCGCAGCGGGCCCGCCAACCGCTCCAGAGCGGCTGAATCGATCCAGCCCATCCGCCAGGCCACCTCCTCGGGGCAGCCCACCTTGAGCCCCTGGCGATGTTCCAGGGTGCGGATGTAGCTGGCGGCCTCATGGAGCGAATCGGGGGTGCCGGTATCCAGCCAGGCCATGCCCCGCCCCATCAGCTCGACCCGCAGCTGGCCCTCCTCGAGGTAGAGACGGTTGAGGTCGGTGATCTCCAGTTCCCCCCGGGCCGAGGGCCGCACCTGATGGGCCCGTTCCACCACGGAGGCGTCGTAAAAGTACAGACCGGTCACGGCATAGCGGGATCGGGGTGTGGTGGGTTTCTCCTCGATGCTCAGCACTTGGCCATCGGGGGCGAACTCCACCACGCCATAGCGCTCGGGATCCCGCACCGGATAAGCAAACACAGTGGCGCCGCTAGTGAGGCCATAGTTGGACTGCAGTTGGGGCACCAGATCGTGGCCGTGGAACAGGTTGTCCCCAAGTACCAGGGCTGCGGGGTGACCAGCCAGGAACTCCTCGCCGATCAGGAAGGCCTGGGCCAGGCCATCCGGGCTGGGTTGGATCGCGTAGGTGAGATTGACTCCCCAGGCGCTGCCATCACCCAGCAACCGTTGAAATGCGGCCTGGTCGGTGGGGGTGCTGATGATCAGAACATCGCGGATTCCTGCCAGCATCAGGGTGCTGAGTGGGTAATAGATCATCGGCTTGTCGTACACCGGCATAAGCTGCTTGCTCACCGCAGTGGTGAGCGGAGCGAGCCGACTGCCGCTGCCACCGGCCAAGATGATCCCTTTGCGGTGAAGTAACTCCTGGGCTAGTGGCATGCCCGCCGTGCTTTCAGATTGGCTTGGATCATCCCATAGGCGGCGCGGCTCTAATCCCGCGCTGCTCACTTGGCCTCCATCCAGTTCGGACCTACCCCCGTTTCCACCTTCAGAGGCACCCGCAGCAGCACGGCTTCCTCCATCGTGTGGCGGGTGAGGTCGCGCACCTCCTCCAGGGCTTCTGGGGCGACCTCCAGCACCAGTTCATCGTGGACCTGTAGCAGGAGGCGGGCTGGCAGGCCCTGGTCCCGCAAGGTGCGGTGCAGGTGCACCATGGCGAGCTTGATGATGTCGGCGCTGGAGCCCTGGATCGGCGCATTGGCTGCGGCACGCAGCTGCTGGCCCTCCATGCCGCCCCGGCGGGCCGCCTCCAGGTCGATCGCCAAAGGATCCTTGCCCAGCAGGCGGCCCAGACCACCGGGATCGAAGTGAAAGGGGCGCCTCCGGCCGAGGATGGTTTCTACGTAGCCAAGGCTCAGGGCCAGCCTCTCCTGCAACTCCAGGTAGGCGAAAACCTTCGGATAGCGCTGCTTGTAGCGGCTCAGGAACTCCTTGGCCTGGGCCTGGGGGAGTCCCGCCTCCCGCGCCAGCCGCTGGGCGCCCATGCCGTAGATCACGCCGAAGTTGATCGTTTTGCCCAGCCGCCGCTCCTCGCTGCTCACCTCCTCCTTGTCCAATAGCAGCCGGGCGGTGAGGGCGTGCACATCGTCGCCGTCGTTGTAGGCCTGCACCAGCACATCTTCGCCGGAGAGATGGGTGAGGATGCGCAGCTCGATCTGGGAGTAATCGGCACTCAACAGCAGCCAGCCCTCCTGAGGCAGGAAGGCCTTACGGATCCGCCGGGAGAACTCCGTGCGGATGGGGATGTTCTGAAGGTTCGGATTGCTGCTGCTCAGCCTTCCGGTGGCGGTGACGGCCTGGTTGAAATCGGTGTGCACCCGTCCGGTTTCCGGTTCCATCAGGGCCGGCAGGGCGTCCACATAGGTGCTGCGCAGCTTGCTGAGGGTGCGGTGCTCCAGCACGAGGGGCACCACCGGGTGGTCGTGTTCCAGTTTTTCGAGCACGGCGGCGTCGGTGCTCCAACCGGTCTTGGTCTTGCGGGATTTCTTGCGCTCCAGCCCCAGGGTGTCGAACAGCAGCTCGCCCAGCTGTTTGGGGGAGGCGAGATTGAAGTCCACACCGGCGGCCTCGCGGGCCCGGATCTCCAGGTCCGCCAGGGTGGTGGCCAGTTCCGTGGAGAGCTCCGCCAGGTAGGGGCAGTCGATGCGGATGCCGGTGGCCTCCATGGCAGCCAGCACCGGCTCGAGGGGCAGTTCCACCTGCTCCAGCAGTGCCGGCAGGGCGGCTCCCAGGGCCGCGAGCTGCTCGCGCAGCAGCCCCGTGAGCCTCCAGGTGACATGGACATCCATGCCGCAGTACTGCGCGGCCGCCGGGATCGGTACGGCCGCGAAGCTGACTCCCTTCGGCACTAGATCGCCGTAGCTGGTGGGGGTGAAGCCCAGGTTGCGCTGGGCCATCACCTCCAGGCCGTGGCGATCGTTGGCATCGCGGAGGTAATCGGCCAGGAGGGTGTCCATCACCACGCCCTCAAGGGCCAGGCCGTGGCGCAGCAGCACGAGACGGTCGTATTTGGCGTTCTGGAGCGTCTTGGGGTGGGCGGGGCTGGCGAGCCAGGGGGCCAGGGCCTGCAGCACCGTTGCTAGGGGTAGCTGGGTGATGCTGGCGTCCGCCGCCGCTTCGCCTAGGCCCGCCAGCAGTCCCTGGCTCTCGCTGCCGCCGTGGCCGATCGGGACATAGGCCAGATCCGATGCACCGGCACCCCAGCACAGCCCGATGCCAACCAGCTCGGCGCGGAAGGGATTGAGGGCCGTGGTCTCGGTGTCGAGGGCCACGGGATGGGCCGGATCGGTGGCGGCCTGAAGCCTGATCAGCAGGGCGGCCAGCTGAGCCTCCGTGGTGATCAGCTCCGGTTGGAGGGAGGGGGTGGCGGTGGCTGGTCCGGCCGCGGCATCGGGGGTTCCGATGTTGGGCAGCGCTACAGCTCCTGGCTGTGTGGCGTGGGCCGCAGCAGCGCCTGGGCTGGGTGCCGCCGGGGTGGCGCCTTCGGCGCCGGCCGGAACCATGGCAGCCCCATCGGCGGATGCTGGATGCCGCTGGTTGGTGTTTTCATCGCTGCCGGCACCTGGATCGGTGGTGGCGTCCAGGGGCTGAGCCGAGAACAGGCGCGTGAAGTTGGCGACCTGCCGCACCAGGCTGAACAGCTCAAGTTCCTCGAGGTTCCCCGCCAGGGATTCGCTGTTCACTGCGCCGAGTTCGAGCCTCGGTTCGCTGGGCAGGGGAATATCCAGCAGGATCTCGGCGAGCATGCGGGAGCGGAAGGCGTTCTCCCGTTCGGTGGCCAGCTTCTCGCGAATCGCGCCCTTCAGGGCTCCCTTGGCGGCCTTCGGGCCCTCCAGGGTGTCGAGGGCGGCGTAGATCCCCTCCAGACTGCCGTTCTCCTGCAGGAGGTTGATGGCGGTCTTGGGACCAACCCCCTTCACCCCCGGGATGTTGTCGGAACTGTCGCCGGTGAGCGCCTTGAGATCAACAACATCCTCCGGGGGAACGCCGAGCTTGGCGATCACGCCTTCGCGGCGGATCTCCACCGGGCCGCTGTTCTTGGCGTAGGGACCACCCCCCATGTACAGCACGGCGATGTCGCGCTGGTCGTCCACCAGCTGGAACAGATCCCTGTCGCCGGAAAGGATGCGTACCCGCCAGCCCCCGTTGGCGGCCCGGTTGGCAAGGGTGCCGAGCACATCGTCGGCTTCGTAGCCGGGGGCCAGGCAGAGGGAGAGGTCGAGGGCCTCGGCGAGGATCCGCTGCAGATTGCCGAGGTCCTCGAAAAAGTGTTCAGGGGCTTCCTCGCGGTGGGCCTTGTAGGCCGCATCGGCTTCGTGGCGGAAGGTGGGTTCGGCAGTATCGAAGGCGATCACCACGCCCTGGGGGTTGAGTCCGCGGCAGTTGTCGAGCAGGGCCTTGAGGAACCCATAGGTCACGCTGGTGGGGACCCCCGCCTTGGTGCTCAGCCCGCCATCACCTCCCTTGGCGAAGGCATAGAAACTGCGGAAGGCCAGGGAGTGGCCATCCACCAGGAGCAGCAGGGGCTTGGGGCCACTAGGAGCAGCTGTGGCACGGCTGTTGTTCGCAAGCTCCCCATCGGCTGCCCCAGGAGCTGTGGCCTGACCCACCGGCGCTGAATCCGACACCCGTTTCCCCCTGTTCTGCGCCATGGTCCCCCGCCGCCTGGATCCCTTCCGTGGCCACAGCCTGCCAGAGGTCTTCACTCCGCCGCGGCCGGCGCCGGCCGCGGCGGCGGTCTTCAGCCCCTGTGGTGGTTACCGCTGGTGGCTCCAGCGCACCTGGCAGCCGGAGCGGCCGACCCTGGTGTTTGTTGGGCTTAATCCCTCTAGCGCTGATAGCCAGCGGGACGACCCCACCCTGCGGCGGCTGGTGGCCTACGGCCGCTGCTGGGGGTTCGGGCGGCTGGAGGTGATCAACCTCTTCGGCGCCGTGGCCACCACCCCGGCGGCCCTGAAGCGGATGGCCGATCCGGTGGGAGCGGACAACGAGGCCTGGATCCGGCGCTGTCTCCGACGCCTCGGGCCGTGGCGTTCCGAAGCCATCCCTGCCCAGGAGTCCGCTGGAGCGGTCCCGGTGGCGCCGCTCGGGTCGCTGCTCTGGCTGGGCTGGGGCAATGGCGGTGCCTGGAGGGGCCGCGATCGCGCCCTGCTCGCCTTGGTGGCCGAGTTTGCGGTCAAGCCGTTTGCTCTGCGGTGCACCGCCTCCGGCCAGCCTCGCCATCCGTTGTATTGCCCGGCGGCGATGACGCCGGGCCCGTTTGCGTCATCCTGGAGGGATCTTCCGGATCCATCGCCTTCCCATGCCCCGTGTTCCGCGTCGGTTTCACATCCACCTGATGCTCGAGGGTGGGCATGAGCAGGTGGTGGAGTTCCGCACCCTCGACGATTTCCAGAAGTGGTATGGCGGTGTGCTCACCTCGGCGGCGCCGGATGCCTTCGTGAACGTGCCGCTGGAAGATTTAGAACTGGAATATCTGGTGTTGAGAGCCTCGAGTGTGATCGCTATCCGGGTGGAGCCGCTGTTTGCGAGCGTTCAGGATTAGGTCGTCCGCACGATGAACGACCAGGATTCAACCCGTTACGCCGGCCAGCCTCGGGCCCGCTTCTCCGAGCCGGTGCAGCAGGGTGAGGGTGGTGAGCAGATCCGGGCCCTGCAGGGTGCCCAGCAGGGCGGCCCGGGCGCTCTTCATCAACACTCCCTTCTTCACACCAGCCGCCGTGGCGGCTGACTCCAGAAGTGCCTTGGCGGCATCGGCCTCAAGAGGACCTTCCGGCAGGCCCTGACTCAGGGCCGCCACGGCGGCAGAGGCTCCTGGAGCACCCAGCTGCTCCCGGGCGGCTTGATCGAGCTCCGGGCGGCGGAAGAAGGGTGCAGCCTGATCCACCCCATCGCTGAGACGGGTCAGGGAGGGAGCCAGAAGGGCGCACAGATCGAGCTGCCAGGTGGAATCGGCCGCAGCTCCACCGATGGCCCAGCCCTCCGCCTTCCACAGGGGTAGGAGTTGCTGCCGGAGAGCTTCCGGATCCAGGCCATGGAGCACCTGGGCGTTAAGCCAATCAAGCTTGTCCCAGTCGAAGCGGGCTCCGGCCCGGTTCACGCGATCGAAATCGAACACCGTTGCCGCTTCGGCCAGGCTGAAGCGCTCCTCCATGCCCTCCGGAGGCGACCAGCCGAGCAGGGTCATGTAGTTGGCCAGGGCCTCGGCCATGTAGCCCATGCGGCGGAAATCGCTCACGGAGGTCACGCCATCGCGCTTGGAAAGCTTGCGGCCCTCCTGGTTGAGGATCAGGGGGGTGTGGGCGAACAATGGGGCGGGGGAGCCGAGAGCTTGGTAGAGCAGCAGTTGCTTGGCCGTGTTGGCGATGTGGTCCTCGCCGCGGATCACGTGGCTGATGGCCATGGCGGCGTCATCGACCACGACCACAAGGTTGTAGAGGGGATCTCCGATCCGGTCGGCCGGGGCGCGCCGGGCAATCACCATGTCGCCCCCCAGATCGGCACCGGACCAGCGCATCTCCCCCCGAACGAGGTCGTTCCAAATGATGGTGGTGTCGTCGTCGATGCGGAAGCGCACCGTGGCTTCGCGGCCCTCGGCAATGAAGGCCTGCTCTTGCTCGGGGCTGAGGTGGCGGTGGCGGTTGTCGTAGCGCGGCGGCAGGTTACGGGCTGCCTGCTGCTCGCGCATCGCCGTGAGCTCCGCTTCGGTGGCGTAGCAGCGGTAAGCGCTGCCGGAGGCGAGCAACTGTGCGATGGCCAAACGGTGCTCGGCGATGCGGGCGCTCTGAATCACAGGCTCCCCATCCCACTGGAGGCCCAGCCACTGAAGGCCTTCGAGAATGTTGGCCGTGTATTCGTCCTTGCTGCGTTCGCGGTCGGTGTCCTCGATGCGGAGCAGAAACTGGCCGTCGTGGCGCCGGGCGAATAACCAGTTGAACACCGCGGTGCGCGCCGTGCCGATGTGGAGAGTCCCGGTGGGGCTTGGGGCAAGGCGAACCCGGACCGGACCAGCGACTGCCACGGTGGGGGGCTCCAAAGAAATGAACGGGACTGACGGGGCTCGAACCCGCAACTTCCGCCGTGACAGGGCGGTGCTCTAACCGATTGAACTACAGTCCCCCGTCGCTTACGCGGGCTTGTGAAGCCCGGGATTCGGCGGCGCCGGCCCCATGGCCGACAGCACAAGTATCCAACGCGACCTGTCCCTCCGTCAACGCTGCTGAGGCCATGGGCTGGATGCGCAGACTCTGGAGATCCCCAGCTGGGGCATCACTCCCCGGAGGAGGAGTGGCTGAGCAGCGCGTCTGAAGGGTGTGTCGGCATTGGATGCCAGGTGGCGATGGGCAGCGAAGCGAAGCCTTGGCTTCCAGCAAAAAAGGCCTCCCGAGTGCTGGGGAGGCCATAAGACAGTCAGATGAAAGAAAAGTCCGATCCTGCTGCTGCCGTGACTGGCTGCTGAGATTGGCTGATGAGATTGATTGATAGGGGACTGAAAGATACGGACCAGATAAATCTGAGCCGGCTGATTGTTGTTCAGGGACGGAAACCGGCCGGTTCGATCAGGCGCACCTGATTGCCCCGGGCCGTGAATTCCCGACCTTGGTCGCTCTGCACGACAACCCGACCCCCAGATTTGACGCGGATCACGCGGGCCCGAACCCAGCCTAAGGCTGCGGACTCCAGCACTTTCACCACGTCACCGGGTTGTAGATCCAACTCCATGCTCGGAACCACGAAACTGCAAATGGGGCCATCGAACGCGCCGTGGAGGACTTGAACCCCCGACATCAGGTTT
>Ga0194055_10000948_pt1 | contig 23548 bp, 23 predicted proteins | sample SepL449m_MetaG_FD_155482 | JGI IMG/M metagenome (GOLD analysis project Ga0194055, IMG submission 155482) | Anoxic zone freshwater microbial communities from boreal shield lake in IISD Experimental Lakes Area, Ontario, Canada - Sep2016-L442-9m | ecosystem: Environmental > Aquatic > Freshwater >... | reverse complement strand
TTGCGCGATGCGGGGTGGCCGCAGGTCTACTCACCGGCCTCGCGCTGAGCTACCGACCCGACCTCATCATCGCCCTCACCTTGGCGCATGGGTGGCTGCTCTGGTTCCGTTCTCGTGGCACCTTCAAGCCCTACCTGCGCGGCCTCCTCATGGGAGTGCTGCCGTTGATCGCGCATCTGCTGGTTGCTGGTGTTGGTCCTAGCTTTCGCGGCATGGTGATCGATCCCGTTGTTCACCTTCGCCCGGGGCGCGCCCTGCCCGTGCCGCCAAGCTGGAACGGTTTCGACGCTGGGCTGCAGTGGATCGTCGAGCAGGCTCCACCGTGGTGGGGCTTGCCCGCACTGCAATGGAACCGCCAACTGTTCGTGTGGTTCTTCGTGATGCTCGCAGTCATCGCAGCCAACCTTTGGGTGGCTCGTCGGGCGCTGAAGCAAGGCAACATCGGCGGCCGCGGAGTGGCGCTGATGATGGGTGCACTGTTTGGTCTCGGCATCTTGCCCCAGGCAATGCAGCGCCCCGACTCAACTCACCTTGCATGGGTCGTGTGTGTCTGCTTCTCGCTGCTGCCAGCCACCATCATCGAAGTCCTTGCGTGGCGCAAACGAGCCGCTGATCCTCGCCGCCGCGTTGCCATCTCGTTCGCACTCGTGGCCGTCATGCTGCTCGTGGTGTGCCCGTTCTACACCTATCGCACCTACCTGTTGCACGTGCGCGTCAGCGTCGGCAATAAGCCCGTGCCCTTTCATGTGCAGCGCGGCGGTCGCGAGTTTTGGATGGGCAACGTCAACGCGGCGAAAGCCTCGAACGAACTCATCGCCGACCTCAGCCCACGCATTCGTCCTGGGCAACGCCTTCTGGTGGGCCCCGCCGATCTCAGTCGAACCATCTACAGCGACGTCGTGTTCTACTGGATGTTCCCCGAACTCAAGCCGGCCACTTACTACATCGAGATGGACCCTGGGCTCGCCGACAAAGAAGGCTCGAGCCTTGCGGCCGATGTGCGTTCTGCCGACTGGCTCATCCTCACGAACTTCTGGACGGCTTGGCACGAGAACAACGCCTCCGACAAGTTTGGTTCGCCAGCGCCCAACCAAGTGGTGGCCCACGATTTCTGCCTCGTGCACAGCTATGGCGCGCGCCGTATGAGCTCGCCGGCGGGTGATGTGATGCGGCCAGAAATACTGCTCTACCAGCGCTGCAGCACTGGCGACGGCATCAGCCCAGCGGAAGTCGGCGAAAAAGCGCCCCCGGCAGGTGCCTGAGCACGCTGAACACAACGCGCAGGATCCCCGGAGTCCACACGGTGCGCGCCCCAGAACGAAGCGCCTTCACCGTTGCCTCGGCCACCTTGTCGGGCGTCGTTGAAAACGGTGCCGCTGGCATTCCGGCTGTCATCGCCGAGTGAACGAACCCAGGACGAACCACCAACACCTTTGCTCCGGTGCCCTCAAGCGAATCACCAAGGCCTTGAGCGAAACCATCGAGGCCAGCCTTCGATGATCCGTACACAAAGTTAGAACTGCGCACCCGCTCGCCGGCCACGCTGCTCAGCACAACCAAGCGCCCGTGACCTTGCTTACGCAGACGGGCGGCCACGGCGAGCCCCACGCTGACGGCGCCGGTGTAGTTGACCGTAACGGCTCGTGCAGCAGCAACTGGGTCAGCGTCGAAAGCGCTCTGCTCGCCAAGCACACCAAACGCCATCACCACAACATCGAGATCGCCGACTGCGGCGATCACCGAATTGACGAAGGCCGGATGGGTGTCGCTCAGTGACGCGTCGAACGCCATCACCGACACCTCTACCTTCGGCGAGCGCAACCCTTCGGCGGCAGTCTGCGCCTCGGGACTCTCGGGGTTTCGAACGGCGAGCACCACATGACGCAAGGCCGCTGACTCGAGCTCGCGGACAATAGCCAGCCCAATGTCGCTCGTACCGCCCAACAACACGATCGTCTGTGGTTCTCCGAATGAGTTCTGCATGATGTCCTTCGATGTCGTGAACGAGTATTCAGTGCGCTGCTGCGATCAGCCCGAGACGTCGGCCCAGATCGCTCTGCCACACGCCTTCGGGATCAACGCTGTTGCGAATGTCCTGCCACTCGGCAAGCCGTGGATAACCCCGACGAATCGCATCGGGGGTGGTGTGCGAGTCCTTCGCCATGTAGTGCCTGCCGCCAGCGTCGAGCACTACATGGTCGAGCTCGTGCAGCATTGCGGCAAGGCCGCTTGTACCCGCCGGCACGTCGAGGGTGAGGGTCCAGCCAGGTGCCGGGAAACTCATCGGCGACGGGTTCGCAGCACCGAAGCGCTTCAGCACCGTCACGAAGCTGGCAGCGCCAGAAGTTGCGAGGCGCTCGACCACACGTCTCAATGCGTCTTCTTCGCCAACGGGAACCAACACTTGGTATTGCACAAACCCGCGCGGTCCATAGGCCCGGTTCCATGCGCCAATCATGTCGAGAGGGTGAAAGTACTGCGGGATGGTTTGCAATTCGCCCACGCGATACAGCGGGGCCTTGCGAAACCAGGCTGCGTTAAACGCCTTCACCGACACCCGATTCAGTGCGCTGACCGGAACAATCGGCGGCACCGATGCCACCACCGACGGCGAGTACTCAAGCGGATGGCCGTCGTTATCAGAACCAAGTTGCTCACGCGTGGCGTGCTCACCTCGAGACAAAATGCTGCGACCGAGGTGACGACCCGTAGCCATTAAGTCGATCCACGCCACTGCGTAGCGATAGCGATCGTCGCCTTCCTCCATCAACGTCATCACGTGATCAAGGTCGTGGGCACGCGTGGTGTCGACAATGCACTTGCTGGTCTCGATCGGGATCACGTTGATCGTGGCATCAAGGATCACGCCCGTCAGGCCCATGCCACCAATGGTTGCCCAGAACAAGTCGGCGCGCAGCGTAGGGCTGAGCTCGGCAACACTGCCGTCGGCGAGCAACATCGAGATGCGCCGAACGTGGTTACCGAACGAGCCTTCGAGGTGATGGTTCTTGCCGTGAATATCACTGGCGACAGCACCGCCAATGGTGACAAAGCGCGTGCCCGGAGTGACTGGCACGAAGAAACCCTGCGGCACCAGCACCCGCAACAAATCGTCGATGCTCACACCCGCACCAACGGTGACCTCGCGCTTTTCAACATCGAGCAGCGCTGCACCCGCATCGCCCGCAAGACGCAGCACCAGGCCTCCGCCGTTTTGGGCGGCATCGCCATACGAGCGGCCAAGACCACGAGCCAACGCGCCACGCTGAGGCGCGCTACGCACGGCCTCGGCCACGTTGCCCGCGTTTACCGGAAGCAAGCGCGCGCCGCTCGCTGCGGTGCGGCCCCAACCTGCGAGGCGCGACAGGTGCACCTGCGGCATCAGTACGGCCACTCGGGAACCGGACGGCCAAGACGCTTGAGCACTTTGCCGAGTCCGGCGCTGAGTAGAACCTTCAGCATCACGTTCTTGAAAAACCACAGCAGCTGCATCTTCTGGCGCGCCATGTTCATGAACCGAGCTCCGATGCTGCTGCCCAAATCTGCGCGATAGATGGTCATTGAGCGGGCCCGGCCCACATAACGAAAACGGGATCCGAACATCAACTCGCGTGCAATCGCAGCAGTGACACCAACCGAAGAGAACGAGTCATGAATCAGCATTGTTCCCCCGGGCACAACCCGAGCTCCCCACTCCCGAATGTCTTGCAACGCTGGCGCATACCGATGAGCACCATCGATGTACAACACAGCAATGCCACCGCGAACCTGATCGTGCGCTTCATTGCTCATCGCGCGCACATGACGCACCCGCTCGGCAACACCGGCGCGGGCGAGGTTGGCGTTAAAAATCTCGTGGTCCCCTTGGGCTTGCTCAACGAATCCATCGAGCTCTTGGGGTCCCCGGTCGTTACCGGCGTGCGGGTCGATAGCAACAACGCTGACACCTACAGGTGCTGCCGATGCAAGCACCACCGTGCTGCGGCCGCGGAAGCTACCGATCTCAACAATCTGGTCCTCGCCGCGGCAACCCGATGCGGCGTCGAACAATGCTCGTGCTTGGTCGGGCGACATCCAACCATCGATGCCCTCGACACTGCGCAGAATTTCATCGAACGATTTCGACTTCATTTGATATAGACCCCCGAAGCAAAGACAATGACCCAAATAACGCCGAGAACCTGCAGCGCTCGGTCGGAAGCGAAGATCTCTTCGGGCGCAGCTCCATGGCCCTGCTCGATGATCAACAAGTAGCGAAGCAGCGCAGTAAGCATTGGCACGATAGAGAGTTCGTACGAAGGCCACTCCGAGCCGCCCAACTCTTTCGCCTCAAACGCCCAGATGCAATAGGCAACGAGCGTTGCACCGCAGCTAATTGCAAGCACGGTGCGCAGAAACTCAAGCGTGTAGTCCTCGAGCGTTGCTCGGGCAGTGGTGGGCGCATCGCCCAGTTCGCGTAGCTCTGCATAGCGCTTGCCCGTCACGATAAACAACGAGCCAAACGTGGTGCACAACACAAACCAGGTGCTCATATGCACGTTGGTTGCCTCGGCGCCTGCAATCGCACGAAGAACGAAACCGGCTGCAATTGCGACCAGATCTACCACCGCAATGTGTTTCCAGATCGTGCTGTAGCTCGTAGTGAGCAACACGTAGATCACACACACAACACCGGCCTGCCAGCGCGTGGCAAACGCCAGCGCTGGTCCAGCGATGATCAATAACGTGCCCAGAACTGATGCCACGCCAAGAGGAAGTGCGCCACTTGCGATAGGACGATTGCGCTTTTTTGGATGAGCCCGATCAGCCTCCACATCAAGGATGTCGTTCCAGTAATAGGTGCCACTGCTCGCCAAACAAAACGCAATCAGGATGATCAGCGTCTGACCAAAGGCCTTCGGGTGCGTGAGCACCCCTGCTGCGCCAGGAGCAGCAAACACCAAGATGTTCTTGAGCCACTGCTTCGGTCGGGCTTCTTTGATGATGGCGCGGATCATGACGACCCTTCTGGAACTTCGGACACCTGAGAATCCTTCACAAGGAACGAGTGATGAGCCGCGGCCAAGAGCTCGCGGTCACCTTTGCTGTCACCATACGCCCAGAGGTCGACATTCTCGATGCTCATCTGCGTGAGCCAAGCGCCAAGGCGGCGCATCTTTTCAGGCCCTCGACAATTGGCCCCTACGAGCTCACCTGTGTATCGGCCGCCTTCATCAACAACGACCTCAGTACATAACACGGCGTCGACACCGAGCATTGCCCCGAGAGGATGTAGATACGAACCAAGCGACGCTGACACCAACACCACACGGTGACCTTGTAGGCGATGCCACTCGAGTCTTTTCGGAGTGTCGACACGCAGAAAGTTTGCGTGCACGCGTTCAGCAAACGAGGCTCCAAGTGCGCTCACCGATTCAACGTCTCGATCTGCGTAGGCAGCGCGAACTGCTATCGCCTTGAACCGATCTCGATCGCGCGCCACGAGTGCGGCGGTGGTCGCCATGGGTCGACCGATAATGCCTGCCGCCAAGCGCGCCCGGCCCACGAGCAACTCGAGAAATGGCACAACACAATCGCGCGTGGTCAGGGTGCCGTCTACGTCGAATGCAGCAACCGTGGTCATGAACCACCGCGCATCGACTCGAGCGCTAACCAGAAGTCGGGCCAACTCTTCGACACCACAGCAGGGTCATGCACGCGCATTCCGCTGATACGGAGTCCCATCACGCCGAACGACATTGCCAGGCGGTGATCGTGATGGGTGTTGAGCGAAGCACCGCTCACGAAACCCGGCTCCACGCGCAGGCCGTCTTCGAGCTCAACGGCGTGAATACCGCACTTACGAAGTTCGGCAACGAGGTCGCCAAGTCGATCGCTCTCCTTGGCCCTGATGAAGCCCACGCCCGTGATCTCGGTAGGCGACGACGCAAACGGGGCTATCGCTGCAAGAGTCGGTACGAGATCAGATAAGTCGGCCATGTCGATGGTGATGCCGGTGAGTTCTGCGTGGCGCGATACAACCGTGCCGTGTACTCCGCGCTCGACTTCGCAGCCCATTGCAGCAAGCACATCAGCAAAGGCTGCGTCGCCCTGCAACGCATCGTTGCCGAGGTCGGGAACACGTACTCGGCCACCACAAATGGCCGCTGCGGCGAATGGGTAACTCGCCGAACTTGCATCGGGCTCGATGTGATACTCGCAGGCCGTGTACCTACCGGAGGCAACCGTGATGACTGCCTCGGCCACCATCACGTCGGACACGCCAAAGCTCTTCATCACCGCTGCAGTAATTGCCACGTACGGCCGCGACACCAGCGGAGTGGTGAGCTCAATGCGCAAACCGCCGGCGAGATACGGAGCGATCAGCATCAGCGCAGTGATGTACTGGCTGCTGATGTCGCCAGGCATCTGCACGATGTTCGTCACCTTGGTGTTGCCGGTTGCGTTTCCAGCCGAGCCAAGGCCTTCGATGATCACCGGCAGATGACCCCACTCGCCTCGCGGTTGCACGGACACGCCAAGCGATACCAAGGCGTCGTGAAGGGGACCCATCGGGCGGGCACGTAACGGCGCAAGGCCGTCGATCTCATAGTGCCCAGAGCCCAGCGCGCACACTGCCGTAATGAACCTTGATGTGGTGCCCGCAAGTTGTGTTGGCAAGGTCATCGGCCCGTCACGCAGCACGGCACCCGTGCCGAGCACTGTTACCTCAGTCATGTCATCTGCCGACACAGTCACACCGGCGCCGAGCAACGACACGCATTCAAGCATCGCTGCCGTGTCGTCGCCGCCGGGCACATTGCGAAGCAACGACTCGCCATCGGCCAGCGCAGCACACACCAGAGCGCGGTTGGCAATGCTCTTGCTGCCGGGCACTCGAACTACTGCATCGAGAGGATGATCCACGTGCTGAACGTGGTACACGTCGCTGGACGAACTCATCAATCGAGCCGTTGGATAGCGGGGCGAAATCCGCGCGCAACCAGACCGCCGCGAAACAGGTCGGCCGTGTTCACATCGATGAGCACGATGGCGACGCCACGATTGCCCTCGACGCTGTGCACCACTTCGAAGCTGGCGATGTTCACGCCCAGCTCGGCCGCCAGGGTGAAGACCTCGGCGGCAGCTCCGGTGCGGTCGGGAATGGGAATCCGCACTTCGGCGAGCTCATTGGGTCGCATACCGCGAGTAGGCAGATTGGCCCTCGCTTCGCGGGCTCGCCGCAAGCGCTCGTGAAGCGCCGCACGGTTGTCATCGCGGATGATCTCGCGCATTCGCCGCAGTCCATCGATGAGCCCATCGAGTCCACTCAGAATTGCTTCACGGTTCTCTGCGCAAATGTCGAGCCAGATTCCGGGATGCCCGCTGGCGATGCGAGTCATATCGCGAAAGCCACCGGCAGCGAGGCGCAGCAACGCCGCATGCTCTTCGCCGCGCTCCGATGCAAGGCCCATCAACGTGGCAGCGGCGAGGTGCGGCACATGGCTCACCACTGCGACCACTTGGTCGTGTCGATCTGCGCTGAGCGCCACCACATCGGCGCCGAGTTCGGCGGCAATCGATGCCATCGTTGCGAATGTCGAGTCGGATGTCTGCGTCGTTGGAGTGAGCACCCACACTGCGCCAGCGAACATTGTTGCGTCGGCCCCATCGAGCCCTTCGAGTTCGCTACCCGCCATTGGATGACCGCCAACAAAGCGAGGGTCATCGATGGCGGCCACAATGGCACCCTTCACGCTTCCCACATCGGTGACGATGCCAGTGGTTGCAGTCAAGCAGCGCTGAACCTGATCGGCGATAGTCAGCACCGGGGTTGCTACAAACGTGACATCGGCGTCGGCGCAGATGGTCTGCTCGTTGATTGCCCCAATCTCGAGGGCCCGATCTACTCGCCGTTGATCGTTGTCTTCACCGTGCACATGCCAGCCCCGCTCTCGCAAGGCCAGACCGACGGATCCACCGATGAGGCCAAGGCCCACGATGTTTGCGCGTCGCTGAGTAGTCACGGGCGTCGATCGTAGCTGCGCGGCATCCCGGCGACAGATTCAACGACTTGGCGTACTTCATCAAGCGTGAGTTCGCGCCACTCGCCCGGCGCCAATGACGAATCGCGCAGCGGACCGATACGCACACGAACCAGTCGCTGCACCGGGAAGCCAACGGCATCGCACATCCGTCGAACCTGACGATTACGGCCTTCATGAATGGTGATACGCAGCAAGCCGGGGCTCAGTTGGCTGGCCTTGGCTGGCGCAGTCATGCCGTCTTCGAGCTCGATGCCCTCGCGCATGCGGTGCAGCACCTTGCCGGGCACGTTGCCGTTCACGTAAGCGAGATATTCCTTTTCGACGCCATGGCTTGGGTGAGCGATTCGGTTAGCAAGCTCGCCGTCGTTGGTGAGCAGCAGCAGACCCTCGGTGTCGGCGTCGAGACGGCCCACCGAGAACACTCGTGGCTCGTCGGGCACTAACTCAGTCACGGTAGGGCGACCCTGCGGATCGCTGGCGGTAGTGATCACGCCAACAGGCTTGTTCAGCAGGTAATACACCAAATCGGGCCGCAACCCAATCTGCACGCCATCAACCTCAACGGTGTCGACTTCGGCGTCAACTCGACGCCCAAGCACCGCCACCTCACCATTCACCGTGACGCGACCTGCAGCAATCATGTCCTCGCAGACTCGACGGCTTCCCCATCCGCGCAGCGCCAGAACCTTTTGCAAGCGCTCACCCGTTGCCATCGCTCGTTGGTCGGCCCACTGTTCCCACAATGGCTTTTCGATCTGACGCTCGGTCATTCTGAGTTCGTCTCGTCACCAGGCAGCGCTGGCGTATTTGCCCGCAACTGCTTGGGGTCGGCGCCCGGAGCACGCAGACCATGCTCAAGAGCCTCGACCACTTCAGCACCTGGCACGAACTCGGCCAGCGGCGGAAGATCGCTCAACGAGTTAAGGCCAAGCTTTTCGAGGAACTGCGGCGTCGTGCCGAACAGCGCCGCTTGCCCCGGCCCCGGATCGATGGCCACTTGAGTCACGTACCCGCGTGCCGACAGCGTGCGCAACACACCATCGGGATCGACACCACGAATCGAAGCGATCTGCCCGCGCGAGATCGGCTGCTTATAGGCAACGATTGCCAATGTCTCCAAGGCCGCGCCGCTCATACGGGCACGCTGGCCATCGAGCAAGAAACGCTCGACATATGGCGATAGGTCGGGATGCGTCTGAAAGCGCCAACCGCCGGCCACCTTGGCAAGTTGGAAGCCATGCCCCGCTTCGTCGTAGGCGGCCGCTAAACGTACGCAGAGCTCATTCACCAGAGTGAGTGGCTGCTCGAGCAACTGCGCCAGTTGCTCGACAGGCACGGGCTCGGTAGCTACCAGCACAATCGCTTCGATGGCGCGAACAACATCGGCATCAAGCACCTTTTCGGGGACCGCCTCAAATGAGTTGTCGAATGGTTCGTCAGACATGATCAGCCTTCGTAGTCGTCGATTGCGATGGAGCCAGCCGACACCGACATGCCCTCGGCCAGCCACACGATGTCGATGTCGCCAAATCGCTCGGCCTGATCGAGTTCGACCATTCCTTGCTTGAACAATTCGAGCAACGCGAGAAAGCGCACAATTACCTCAAGGCGATCAACGAGTCCGTTCGTAAGGCGCCGAAACGAGATGCGGCCCACGCGGGGCAATTCGTCGATCAGTTCGATCATCGCGTCGGAGACGCTGGCCTTCACGGCCGACACATGGAACAGGTCAACAACGGGCTTTGGCTTTGGCGTTGTTGCACGCATATATGCGTTATAGATCTGTCGGGCCTTCACGCCTTCGAGCAGGTCGGGAACAAGCGCACTAAAGCGTTCGTCAGGTCCGGTTGCACGCGCAACCGACAGGTCGGCATCGTCGGCCAGGGTAGAGAACACAGCGGCAACGTCTTTGAAGGTCTTGCACTCGAGCAAGCGAGCCAGCAGCAAATCGCGCTCTTCCCACAACGAGAACTCTTCATCAAGATCGACGGTGTCGCGACCGGGCAAGAGCCTGCGGGCCTTGAGCTCGACCAGAGTCGACGCAATCAACAAGAACTCTGTTGCGAGATCGAGATTGATTTCCTGCAGTTTGTCTACCTCGGCCAAATAGGCCGCCACGATGGTGGTCAACGAGACTTCGTAGATGTCCACCTGCTCGCGAAGGATCAAATGCAGCAGTAAGTCGAACGGACCCTCGAACACCGGAGTGGAAACGTCGTAGGTCACGGCGCCACTTTACTTGGCCGAGCCAACAATCGAAGAGACCGATGAGCCCCGGTTTCGTTAGCCTTGCGTCGTGACCCGCGCGCTTTCGTTTATCCAACCAACCGGCGATGTCCATCTGGGCAACTTTCTCGGCGCATTGAACCAATGGACCCTTGGCCAGCACGAGGTCGATGGCTTTTATGGTGTCTGCGATCTGCATGCCCTCACCGTCACCGACAGTCCCGGCGTCATTGGTCAGAACACCGTCAAGCTCGCCGCCATGCTGTTCGCAATTGGCCTCGATCCCGAGGTCTCGACGGTGTTCGTGCAGAGCCATGTTCCCGAACACGCCCAACTCGGCTGGGTAATGGAATGCATCGTCAGCTTCGGCGAACTCAGCCGGATGACCCAGTTCAAAGACAAGTCAGCGAAGCGCGAGGGCGAATTCATTGCTGCCGGTCTTTTCACCTACCCAGCATTGATGGCCGCCGACATTCTGCTCTACGACGCCAACGAAGTACCCGTGGGCGACGATCAGCGACAGCACATCGAGATCACTCGAGATATCGCAATCCGATTCAACAGCCGATTCGGCGACACATTTGTGGTGCCAAAGGCCATGATGCCCAAGACCGGCGCACGGGTGATGGATCTGCAAGAGCCAACCTCGAAGATGAGCAAGTCAGCTGCCACCGACAATGGCCTGATCTACATGCTCGACGACCCCGCAGCAATCCTCAAGAAGTTCAAGCGGGCTGTCACCGACAGCGACTCTGAGGTGCGCTACGACCGCGCGAACAAGCCCGGCATTAGCAACCTGCTCGAGATCCAAGCCGCAGCCACGGGCCGCTCCCCCGAAGACATCGCCGCCGGTTACACACAATACGGCCCACTCAAAGTCGATACCGGCGAAGCCGTTATCGAGCTCCTGCGTCCGATTCAGGCTCGTTACAACGAACTCATGACTGACCGCGCGCAACTCTCGGCGCTGCTGCGCACCGGCGCCGCCAAAGCCAGAGCAACCGCTGCCGCCACGCTCGAGCGGGCCTACAACAACATCGGCTTCTTACCGCTCTAAGTCGGCGCCAACGGTTACACGTTGTCGGCGTGACGCAGCGCCGCCAAGGCATCGAGTCGTAGCGTTGAGCCGTCGAGCAATGCCAGTGTCGCGTTGGTCGACCCCGCCCGGCGCAGCAACTCGATGCCAATCTGCTCGTGATCGTGATAGATGCGAAACGAGCGGGTTCGGGGGCCAACAATGGTGGCGAGCACCCGACCAAACGTACCGAGGTCGACCGCGACTTTGCCGATGTCGTGCAGTAACGCACCCGCCATTTCGTCACGTGGCGATTCGCCGAGGGCCGCTGCAAACCGACGAGCCACCTCAATGCTGTGGCGTTGATCTGCGTTGCCCAGCTGTTCCCACAGATCGGCCTCACCCGGCAGCAAGAACCCGAGCGCCCAAGCGTGGTCACCGCGGGTTGGCGCAGTTTGAGACAGCGCTCCAATGAAGCGTCGAGAAAGGTGCGGCAACTGAGCCAGCCAAGAACTCATGCGGCGCCCTTTCTCGCCCGGGGATGCGAGTCGCGATACACCTGCCAGAGCCGCTCTTGTGACACCTTGGTGTACACCTGAGTGGTGCTGATCGAGGCATGCCCCAACATCTCCTGCACGATGCGCAGATCGGCGCCGTGGTCAAGCAGGTGGGTGGCGCACGAATGGCGCAGAACATGCGGCGAAAGCCGATCACCAAAACCGCATACGTCACCGTATTGGCGCACCACAAGCCACGCCGACTGACGACTCAACCGAGCGCCGCGATGATTCAAGAACAATGCGTCGGCATCACCTTTGCGCGCCCAACGTAACGGCTGCATCGCAGCGCGGCCGTTCGGAGAAAGCCATTCACGAAGCGCCTCGCCGGCTGCCCGACCAAACGGCACGATGCGCTCTTTCGAGCCCTTGCCGAACACCCGCACCAAACCAGAGTCGACATCGATATCACTCATCGAGAGTCCGACAACTTCGCCAATTCGAGCGCCGGTGGCGTACAAGAACTCAAGCAATGCCCGGTCTCGCCGCGCCACTGCATCATCTCCGAGCACCGAGTCAAGCAGGGCCAGCACCTCTGCTTCGCTCAGCGGATGCGGAATGCCTGCGGGAACCTTGATGCCATCAAGATCGGCCGTCGGGTCATCAGAGCGCATGCCCTCCTCAGCAAAGAAGCGATGCATCATTCGAATTGCAGCCAACTGGCGCGCCACGCTCGATGGCGCTGCGCCGCTCGCCCGTCGCCAACCAACAAACTGCACCAGCAGGTTTGGCGAAACCGTGAGCACCGTCGTACCCTGCGTGCTCAGCCAGTGCGCATATCCGCTTACGTCCCGTCGATACGCCTGCAGAGTGTTCTCAGACCTGCCGCGCTCTGTAGCCATCCATGTCAGGAACTCCTCGGCCTCGAGCGGCAGATCACCGTTCATCAGTCGCCAGCCCCGACATCGCCCCGAAGCAACTTGCGCTCCACAAGGAGCAAACCAATAATGCTTTTCGCATCGCGGATTTCGCCGCGTTCGATCATCTCGATCGCTTCTCTAAACGGCACGTGCACCACCTCAAGGTGTTGCTCTTCAGGACCGTGCAGTTCTTGGGGCACAACGCTGAGATCGGTGGCCAAAAACAGATGCAGCACTGAGTCGGTCATACCTGCCGAAGGGTAAAACTGAGTCAACGGCTCCAGGCGGCCGGCACTGAGTCCCACCTCTTCAACGAGTTCTCGATACGCCGTGGCCTCGGTGGGCTCGTCGGCAACGTCGCGCATCCCTGCGGGGATCTCCAACACATACGCGTCGTAGGCACCGCGATACTGACGAACCATCACCACCGAAGCGTTGCCTTCAGCATCAAACAGCAACGGCACTGCCGCGACCGCACCGGGCGAACGCACAACATCTCGCTCAAAACGCGTACCATCGGGCGCCTCAAACGAGGCAAGCGCTACGTGCCAGATATAGCCCTGATGGACGAGCGAATCGCCGAGGTGTCGGAAGCCGCTCACGCGACGATCGGGGTCTCCGCCGGCACACCAAAGTCGGCTGGCTGCACATCGGCCGAGGTGCGCTGAGAACGGCGCTGCAACGCTGCGGCGATCAGATCACGGAACAGCGGATGCGCCCGATCCGGGCGGCTCTTGAATTCGGGGTGCGCCTGCGTACCAACCCAGAACGGATGGTCGACGAGCTCAATGAACTCGACTAAGCGCTTGTCTGGCGAGGTGCCCGAGCACAAAAAGCCCGAGGCTTCGAAACGGTTGCGATAGTTCGAGTTGAACTCGTAGCGATGGCGATGACGTTCGCTCACCACAGCCTCGCCATACGCCTGATGAACCTTCGAGCCAGGTGTCAGCACTGCGTAATACGCTCCGAGTCGCATCGTGCCGCCCTTGTCGCTGATGTCGCGCTGCGCCACCATCAGGTCGATCACTGGGTAATGCGTCGTGGTGTCGAACTCTGTGGAGTTGGCGTCGACCATGCCCAGCACGTGACGAGCAAACTCGATGGTCATCACCTGCATCCCGAGGCATAGACCCAGGCACGGAAGAAGTTCTTCGCGTGAGTACTGCGCTGCGGCGATCTTGCCCTCAATACCACGTGTACCGAAGCCACCCGGAATGACCATGCCGTCAAGATCGGCGAGTCGTCCGGCAGCAAGCAGGCCTTCCACTTCTTCAGCCTGAATCCAATCGATTTCAACCTTTGCGCCGTGTTGAAAACCGGCGTGACGCAGGCTCTCGGCCACCGAAAGATACGCATCCTGCAAGTCGACGTACTTGCCGATGAGACCAATCTTCACCGGGGTCTGCGCCGCTTCTACGTTGGCAACGACCTTCTCCCATGGACTCATGTCGAGAGGTGCATCGATCTTCAATACTTCGCACACCACCACATCGAGGCCTTCGTCGTGCAAGATCAACGGCAACTCGTAGATGTTGCGGGCGTCGGCAGCATTCACGACGGCGCGCTCGTCGACATCGCACAGGTTGCTGATCTTGCGCTTCAGGTTCAAGCTCAACGGTTCTTCGCTGCGACACACGATCACATCGGGCTGAATGCCGCGGCTACGCAATTCGGTCACACTGTGCTGAGTTGGCTTTGTCTTTTGCTCGCCGCTTGGCCCGATGAACGGCACCAACGTGACATGCACGTAACACACGTTGTCGCGACCCACTTCTTTGCGGAACTGACGAATCGCCTCTAGGAAGGGCAAGATCTCGATGTCGCCTACGGTGCCACCCACTTCGGTGATCACAACATCGACATCATCAGTTGCGAGTCGCTTGATGCGTCGCTTGATTTCGTCGGTGATGTGCGGGATCACCTGCACGGTCTTTCCGAGATAGTCGCCGCGGCGCTCGGCCGCGAGCACAGCTTGGTAGATGCTGCCGGTGGTGGCGTTGCTGTTGCGGCTCAGCGGCTCATCGATAAAGCGCTCATAGTGCCCTAGGTCGAGGTCGGTCTCGCCGCCGTCATCGGTAACGAACACTTCGCCGTGCTCGAACGGGTTCATCGTGCCCGGATCGATGTTGATATACGGATCAAGTTTCTGCATCGTGACCCGAAGGCCACGCATCTTCAGTAAACGACCCAGTGAAGAACCAGTGAGACCTTTACCAAGCGAGCTGGCTACTCCACCAGTCACGAAAATATGCTTGGGCATGTACACGGCCTCCCGTCAGCGACAACTACGACGGAAGATCATCGTAACGCGACTCACTACCCCCAGACCTCATTGCGCGCCGCAGCTGACCTGCGACTGAGCAAATCACTTGTTGAGCCGGCGGCGGCCGAGCAGTTCTACGGCGTGATCGCGCGCCGACTTGCTCTCGGCCATGCCTGACAACATGCGCGCAATCTCATCGACCCGAGCGTCACCGCTGACCACTGCGGCCGCGGCAAACGTCTGGCCATTGATCACGTCTTTACTCACCACGATTTGCGACGTAGCGCACGCTGCGACCTGCGGCAGATGTGTCACCACCAACACCTGATGTCGATCGCCAAGGTTGGCGAGAGCTTGGCCCACCGCCACCGCCGCGGCTCCCCCGACACCAGCATCAACCTCGTCGAACACCAATGTGCTCGGGTCCTCAGAGAGCACCAAGCGCAAGGCAAGCATGCTGCGAGCCAATTCGCCGCCGCTCGCCACGCGAGTGAGCGAGAGCAGCGGCGACCCAGGGTTCGCCGCGAGTAAGAAGCTCACGTCGTCACCGGGGTCATCACCCACCTGCACCACCACGTCGGCGTGAGGCATAGCCAATTCGCGTAGGTTGTCGCGGAAAGCCACAGAAAGAAGCGGAGCCGCACTGCGCCGCGCCGCACCGACCTCTGCTGCAGCCTTGACCTCTTCGGACAGGGCAGCAACGCGGTCGCGTTCAAGCGCATCGGCGCGCGCCTCATAGCTCTCAAGCTCTTCAAGTCGGTAGCTGATGTCGGCATGAAACGCCATCACATCGGCGAGAGTGTCGCCGTACTTGCGACGAAGGTCGCGAAGCAATTGGCGGCGCTCACGAACCTCGACAAGGCGCTGCGGATCTTCGTCGATTGCATCAGAGGTGTCGCGAAGTTCGCGGATGGCATCAGAGATTTCAGCCGCAGCGCTGCGCAACCGATCACTCGACGCTTGGAACGGCGACCGGTTACCAAGTTGAGCAATCGCGTCACCCAGTTTGTCGAGCACGCCATCATCTTGCGAGACAATGGCCTCTACACGTTGGGCCGCCTCACGATACGCAACGGCACCAGCAAGCACATCTTCAAACTCGTCGAGAGCGCGCTCTTCATCGGGGTCCGTAAGTTGGGCAGCGCCTATCTCGCCAACCTGGAACCGCAACAGGTCGACCTCGCGAGCCCGAGACCGGGAGTCGCCGCCAAGCGACGCCAACGCTGCGTCGATTTCGGTGAGGCGGGCTCTCGCTGCTCGCAATTTCGATACGTCGACAGCCCCAAAATGGTCGAGTGCAGCGCGCTGAGTCGCTACTCCGAGCAGGCTCTGGTGGGCGTGCTGGCCATGCAGATCGACAAGCTTTGCGCCCACCTCGGCGAGCGTTGCCACTGTGGCCAAGCGGCCGTTGAGATAAGCCCTTGAGCGACCATCGCTGGGGATGACACGAGCCAGAACGAACTCGTCGTCGCCGACAACAAAGCGGCCCTCAACCCGAGCCTCGGCGGCGCCGTGGCGAACCATTGAGGCGTCGGCCCGACCACCAACCAACAGGCTGATGGCCTCAACCAACATCGTTTTGCCAGCGCCAGTTTCTCCTGTGAGCGCCGTAAGGCCGGCGCCGAGCACGAGATCGAGCGTAGAGATCACGCCAAGATCTTCGATATGAAGTTCAGTAAGCATCAGCGATCAGACAGTCCAAATTTCGCCTTGAGGATTTGGTGAAATCGGTGCGGTCCGAACCGCACGAAGCGAGCGGTCTGCTCCGCTGGCGAGCAACGCACGGTATCGCCTTCGGCGAGCGTGGCAACACGTTGACCATCGATAGATACCTCAACTGGCCGATAGCCACTCACCTTGATGCCAACTGGTTCCTCGGGATCGAGCACCAAGCTGCGATCGAACAGCATGTGCGGCGAAACAGGAGTCAGCAAAATTGCCCGGTGCTGAGGCGAGACCACAGGTCCGCGGGCCGACAACGAATAGGCAGTCGAGCCAGTTGGGGTCGCCACGATGAGGCCATCGGCAGCGTACGAAGTAAACGGCGTGCCGTCGATGGTGACATCTAAACGAACTGTGTGACCCGACTCACCCTTTTCGAGCACGACCTCGTTGAGTGCACGCCACTGCTCGGGTTCGCGTATCCCACCGGCTCGTTCGACATCGACCTGCAGCATCATCCGCTGCTCGATTCGAAAGTCACCTTCAGCCTCACTGCCGGTAAACCAGCGTTCAAGGGCGGCCAGCAAGCCCGGAGGCTCCACCTCAGCCAAATAACCCAGCAGCCCCGCATTCACTCCAATAATCGGCACAGGCGCTCCATCGAGCAACTTCACGGTGCGCAACATGGTTCCGTCGCCACCGAGGCTCAGCGCTAAACCAGCAGTCGACGGCGCGCGATCACTACCAAGGCCTGCGAGGCCAAGTGCACTGGCATCATCGGGCGGCATCCACACAGCATGCCCGCGGGCGCGTAACCACTCCGCCGCGACGATCGCTAGGCCTGCCGCCTCGTCTCGTTGATGATGAGCTACGACAAACACAGACGTCACAGGTGCGATCCTTACCGAGTCAACGTGGCGTGTACAAGGAATTCACGATTTCCGTCGGCACCAGTGATCGGAGAATCGATCCATCCGCGTACGTCGCATCCGTTCGCCGCTAACGATTCGGCAACTTCGTTCTTCACTCGCTCATGAATCACGGGGTCCACGATCACGCCCTTCACCTTCGAAACCTCTTGGCGCCCTGCCTCAAACTGGGGCTTCACCAATAACACCAGCGACGCATGGGGCCTACACGCCTTCACGAGCGCAGGGATCACGCGCGTCAGCGATATGAACGACAGATCGGCCACCACCACATCCACGAGACCGCCGATGGCATCCACCTCAAGGCTGCGCAAGTTGTAGCGCTCGAGCACTGTCACCCGAGGATCATTGCGGATGCGCGGATGCAACTGACCGTGTCCTACGTCGGCGGCCACCACTGCGGCGGCGCCGCGTTGAAGCAGACAATCGGTGAAACCGCCAGTCGAGGCTCCCCCATCCAGCACACGCAGCCCACGCACATCAATGCCCATCGACTCGAGCGCTGCATCAAGTTTGTCGCCACCACGCGATACGAAACGCGGCGGCGGACCTTCGATCACAATTGCATCGGCCGGATCTACCTGCCGCGAGGCTTTATCTGCGATGACCCCATTAACCAGCACACGTTTGGAGTCAATGGCCTCCCCCGCCTGAGTGCGACTCGCCACCAAGCCACGGCGGAGCAGTTCGGCATCAAGACGACGACGTCTGCTCAAGACTCAGCTCTTTGCAGCAGCTTTCTTCGCTGGAGCTGCTTTCTTCGCAGGAGCAGCTTTCTTCGCAGGAGCAGCCTTCTTCGCAGGAGCAGCCTTCTTCGCAGGAGCAGCCTTCTTCGCAGGAGCAGCTTTCTTCGCAGGAGCAGCCTTCTTCGGAGGAGCTGAGCTCGCTGCTGGCTTGTTCGTGGTTACCCCGAGTCGAGCAGCGATCTCCTCGAGACGTTGCTCAACACCATCAACCCGAACCCCGATACGACTCAGTTGCTTGCTCACTTCGTGCTGCACAAGCGACATGATGTGGTCACTGGTTTCTTTGCCGCGTGACACCAAGGTCTGCACAACTTCTTCGGCATCCTTACGGCGCAGCTCGCCCGCCTTCACGAGATCCTTTACCAACTTCTCGGCTTTTGCCTGCGAGTCTTCTGTAAACGTCATACTCGACTTGATCAGATTGCGAACCGTGTTTTTGTCCATGGTTGAAACAGTAGCCCCGTCGCGAACACCATCTTGACTACCGCCTATTAGCGGCGAAGCACGAGATCGGCGATCGCAGCAAGATTGTCACCAGACAGGTCGGGGGTTGGCGACACCAAGGTTCCCTCAGCGGTCACCCCAGACCACACCTGCGCGTACCGACAGCCAAGAGTGCGTGCAAATAGACCATCGGTTTCTGGTCGATCACCCACCATCACCGCCGCGCTCAAATCGTCACGACCGGTCTCAACGCGGACCAAGGCAGCCATCGGCGCGTGAGGTTTACCAGCAATGAGCGGCGTCACTCCCGACGCCACAGCGATGCCTGCCAATATTGCTCCTCCACCAGGAATTACGCCGTGCGGCGTTGGATAGGTCGCGTCGTCGTTCGTGCCGATCAGTCGAGCCCCAGCGCGCACAGCGTCAGCAGCAACCCTCATAATCTCGTAGTCGAAGTTGCGGTGAAACCCAACCATCACTGCGTCCACATTTGCTTCGGTCGACACGAAGGCTCCGCGTTGTTCGATTGCCTCCACGATGCCCGCACCCCCACACACCAACACTCGCTCACCCGGCTCAACGAGCAACGCTGCCGCCATCGCCGAGGTGAGCACATCACCATGCGCATCAACGCCAATACGCGCAAGCGCCGCTTGTTGTTCAGCTACCCGCGAGGCTGAATTGTTGGTCACGAACAGCACCCGATGCCCTGCGGCCCTGAGCCGCTGCACTGCATCTGCCGATCCAACGATGGGCTCGTGAGCGAGCCAAACAACGCCATCGAGGTCACACAAAATCGGAAACGAATCAACTGCCACAGCGACGAAGTCTCGCAGATTGGATAGCAACCCGGCGGCTGAGATGGCAACCTGTATGCGTGCCACGCTTCGAACCATTCCCCGCACTGCGCTACTCGGCCGACGAATCTCTCGATCTCGTCGCTGCACCTCCCTACGACGTGCTCTCCGATCGCGATGTCAAAGACCTCCTCCGACTCGATTCCCACAACATTGTGGCCATCGATGTGCCTCGCGACTCTGACGGCGATGGTCGCTACGAGGCCGCCGCAAAGCGGATGAACGAGTGGATTACCGCTGGTGTTCTGGTGGTCGACCCGTCTCCTAGTTTCACGCTGTATCGCATGCAATTCACCGATGAAACTGGCGCCGAACGCGAAACCGTTGGCGTTATTGGCGCTCTCGAGGTGGTCGACGAAGGCGCTGGCGGTGTGCTCCCCCATGAGAAGACCACGCCCAAGGCAAAGACCGATCGGCTCGACCTCACCCGCGCCACTGAAGCGAACCTGTCACCCGTTTGGGGTTTGTCGCTTGCTGCTGGCCTTACCGAGTTACTCGCTGCTCACGGCGAACCTGTCGGGCAGTGCATCGACGAAAACGGTGTCACTCACCTCGTCGAGCGAGTCAGCGACCCGTCGCGAATTGCAGCTATCTCTGCTGCTGTCAGCGCACAGCCCGTGGTGATCGCCGACGGCCACCACCGCTACGCAATCAGCCGCACATACCGCGACGAACAGCGCGCCGCTACCGGCCGCAACGACCTCGGAAGCGAACTCACGCTTACCTATGTTGGCGAACTCCTTGAAGAACAGCTCAGCGTCGCAGCGATTCACCGACTCATCTCGGGTGCACCAGACTGGGCGTTGCTGCAATCGTTCTCAACTCTGTTCGAGCTCACACCTGCTGGCGTTGTCGGGCCCGGCCATGCACGTGAGGTTGTCGAACGCGGCGCGATGTGCCTCGTGCACTCCGACGGTCACGGCACTTTCATGAAGCCCCGCCCCGAACTCTTCGAAGGCGTCCGCGACCTCGATAGCGCCCGCCTCGAGCATGCGCTTGCACGCGTTCCGACGTACGAACTCAGCTACCAGCACGGTGTGAGCAACATCGTGGCGGCGGTTACCGCGGGCGACGCCTCAGCCGGAGTGCTACTGCGTCCCGTGAGTGTCGCCGAGATTCGCCGCACGGCCGACGAAGGCCTCTTGATGCCGCCGAAAAGCACGTTCTTCACGCCGAAACTGCGCACTGGCCTAGTCATTCGTCCGCTCAACGCGTAGCTGAGCCGACGAACAACTCGTCCTAGTCGCGTCTTAGGCGATGGTGATTGCCTTGTCGAGGTACACATCCTGAATCGCGTTCAGCAACTGCACGCCTTCTGCCATCGGACGCTGAAACGCCTTGCGGCCTGAGATCAGACCCTGACCGCCGCCGCGTTTGTTGATCACTGCGGTACGAACCGCAGCCGCAAGATCGCCAGCGCCCTTGCTCTCGCCGCCGCTATTGATGAGACCGATGCGACCCATGTAGCAGTTCGCCACCTGCCAGCGGGTGAGGTCGATCGGGTGATCTGTCGTGAGCTTGTCGTACACCAAGGCACTGGTCTTGCCGTATCCGGCAAGAGCGTTGTAGCCACCATTGTTCTCCGGCAACTTCTGCTTGATGATGTCGGCCTCAATGGTCACGCCAATGTGATTGGCCTGCGCTGTCAGGTCGGCGGCCGAATGATAATCGACGCCATCCTTTTTGAATCCGTTGTTACGCAAGTAGCACCAGAGCACTGTGAACATGCCGAGGTCGTGAGCCTGCTTAAACGCCTTCGCCACTTCTTGGATCTGCCGCGTCGATTGCTCGGAGCCGAAATAAATGGTGGCTCCAACGCCGCTTGCACCCAAGTCATATGCCTGTTGCACCGAGCCGAACATCACTTGATCAAACGCGTTTGGGTAGGTCATCAACTCGTTGTGGTTGATCTTCACGATGAAGGGAATGCGGTGCGCGAATCGTCGACTTACCGAGCCAAGCACCCCAAAGGTGGTCGCGACTGCGTTGCAGCCACCTTCGATAGCGAGCTCAACGATGTTGGCCGGATCCATATAGATCGGGTTCGGCGCAAACGATGCTGCCGCAGAGTGCTCAATGCCTTGATCGACAGGAAGGATCGACACATAACCGGTGTTCGCCAGCCGGCCGTGGTTGTAGAGCGCACCAAGATTCCTCAGCACCTGCGGGGATCGGTCCGTAGGAACCATCATCCGATCAATGAAGTCAGGCCCAGGAGCATGAATTTGCTCTTTGGTGATACCTGAACATGTGTGGTTCAACAGTGTCTCAGCGTCGTTGCCGAGCAGTGCTTGAAGATCCACGGTGCTGTCTCCCTGAGTTTCATCAGTCGCAACCACCATTGGCTGCGTACTAGAACGAGCGTAGCCCGTTGAGTAGGTCGGCACCCATGGCGGCGTTGATCCACTTTCGCCGAGCCGTCGCCGCACGCTTGTCGCCAACCTTGCCCAGAAGCTCTACAACTACTTCTGTGCGGCTCTGAGTGCTGACCCCAGCACGATAAAAGCGCCGCCGCACCGTGCCAACGACCGCCACCTCGTCACCCGCCTCGAAAACTGCAGCAGCAGGCGGATCAAACCAAACCAACGGAACCGAATTCGCCACATCGTCCACCCGAGTGGTCAGTTCGCAGTTCATCAGAACCGAGCCCGACTCGAGTTCTCGAATCACCGGAGCGCTCGACAAGCGACCGCATAGCACAACAACGTTCATTTCAACCTCCACCCTGCCCATGCGGCTACACCGCAAGTGCCACAGACATTTCTGAAGGGGGAAGCCGACCCGTGTCAGTCTAGGCACGGGGTGTTACATAGTTACGCCACTAGCGCCGACCAAGCATCGCGAGACGATCGCTGACATCGGCATATCGAGGATCGATCGCTGCGACACGCTTAAAGAAGTTCCGCGCCTTCACCACATCGCCTGAACGGTCGTAGAGATCGGCAATCACGTACCACTGCTTCAGGTGATAGTCGCGAACCCGTTTCGGTGCATCAGCCACCCGAATCAGCAGCTTGATCGCGCCGGCGATGTCGCCCTGATCGGCCAGAGCGCCTGCCGCAACGATGCGGCCCTCGGCCATCACCGATGGAGCAGGCGAGGTGTTACGAATCTCGTGCCAGAGCTCGTCAACTTCGTGATAGCGACGAAGCGCCCTATAACAATCGGCAAGCACCGGAAGCTGTTCTGGCGAAGGATGCAAGCGACGCGCCTGCTCAAGCTCGGCAGCGGCTTTGCGCCACTCACCGAGTCGGTATAGGGCAATACCTGCTACTTCATGGCCGGCCCCCACATTCGGGAGGTTCTTCAAGACCGACTGAACCATTCGAAGCGCGTCGGTGTAACGATCGCGCTCAAGGGCTTCAGTGGCCGCTGCGAGCCGCTCCATATAGCGAGCCGATGTCTTCGAGTCGCTCTCGCGCTCAATCTCGGCCACCCATGACGGTTCCAACCGCGTCGGATCGCCCAAGCGGCGCTCACGTACTTCTTCTGACGTCTCAGCACGCGCACCACCACGCGCTCTCGAGGTTGCGTCGCGGGCAAGCTCGCGAACCGAACCCTGATCTTCCCACTGCTCCGGCTCCCAGCGATCCAACTCGACCGCCTCACGATCCAGAGGCTGTTCGTCACGTGCAGCGTCACGCCGCGCATTTACTTCCGACGAGCGACGTTCAGCAGCCGTCTGTGGACGTGCGGGTGCGAATTCGCCGCCGCGCCCGCCTCGAGAGTCAGGGCGCACTCCCCCACGGCCTGCAGCTCGAGCGCTACCGCCGCCGAAGCCTCCAGTACGACCTGAGCTGCCCCCCCGCGGGGCTCCGTCTCGTGGACCGTGATCCCGACTACCGCCTCCATAGCGGCTTGAACCGGCTTCGGACGATCGCGCGCCGCCAGCACCGCGTGGCCCGTCGCTGCGATTGTTTCCGTAGCGAGCCGGCGGATTACTTCCCTGCTCGCGACCCGCT
>Ga0194055_10000947_pt1 | contig 23550 bp, 23 predicted proteins | sample SepL449m_MetaG_FD_155482 | JGI IMG/M metagenome (GOLD analysis project Ga0194055, IMG submission 155482) | Anoxic zone freshwater microbial communities from boreal shield lake in IISD Experimental Lakes Area, Ontario, Canada - Sep2016-L442-9m | ecosystem: Environmental > Aquatic > Freshwater >... | reverse complement strand
TCGCTCACCGGTGATCGTGTGCTCGACGCCAGTGGGTGCATGGTCAGCCCCGGCTTTGTCGATCTGCATGTGCACCTGCGCGAGCCCGGCCGTGAAGAGGCCGAGACTGTCGAAACCGGTTCACGAGCTGCGGCGCTTGGCGGCTTTACCGCTGTTGTTGCAATGCCCAACACCGAGCCGCCTCACGACACTGTCGCCGTGGTGCAGATGGTGCGCCGCCTCGGCGAACAAGCCGGGTTGTGCGAAGTGCTACCTAGCGGATGCATCACCGTTGGTCGCGCTGGCGAAGTGCTGGCACCGATGGCCGAGCTCGCCGCTGCTGGGGTGCACATCTTCACCGACGACGGCACTGGCGTTCAGGATCCGTTGCTCATGCGCCGGGCGCTCGAGTACGCAAAGAGCCTTGGCATCCTTCTCGCCCAGCACTGCGAGGTCAGCCGGCTCACCGAAGGCGCCGTGATGCACGAGGGCGGCTGCTGTTCGCGGCTTGGCGTTCCAGGCTGGCCGTCGGTCGCCGAAGAGCTCATGGTCTTTCGCGACATCGAACTCTCGCGGCTCACCGGCGCACCAGTTCACTTTCTTCATCTCTCTACGGCGAAGAGTGTCGATCTGGTTCGGGCGGCGAAAGCCGAAGGGTTGCTCGTTACCGCCGAGGCGGCCCCGCATCACTTCACGCTCACCGACGAACTGCTGTCGGGCTTCGACCCGATTTTCAAAGTGAACCCACCGTTGCGCGAACTCACCGACGTGATCGCCGTGCGGCAAGGTCTCGCCGACGGCACCATCGATGCCATCGCCACCGATCACGCGCCGCATCCTCCAGAACTCAAAGAGATGCCGCTCGATCAAGCGCCTCCCGGCATGCTTGGGCTCGAAACGTCTCTTGCCCTGTCCATCAGCGAACTCGGCCTTCCGCTGCAACAGGTGGTTGGTTTGCTCTCATGGAAGCCAGCGGCAATTGCTGGAGTGGCTGATCGCCATGGGCGTGCGCTCGAGGTCGGAGCGCCAGCGAACATCACGGTCTTCGACCCAAATCTGGTCTGGACTGTCTCGTCGAGTGGGCTCGCGAGCAAGAGCCGCAATACCCCGTACGCAGGCCGTTCAGTGCGCGGCAAGGTGCGCCACACCGTGTTCGGTGGCAATCCGGTGGTTGTCGATGGACAGGCCCAACGATGAATGAATATGCAAGCTGCTGTATGATTATGCAAGGATGGATATTGTGACGATTCAAGAAGCGGCTCTCGTGCTCTCCGACGGAAGTGTGTTTGAGGGCGAACTGATCGGCGCTGCGCCGGCGTCTGGCATTGCCAGCGGCGAAGTGGTGTTCAACACGGTGCTGTCCGGCTACCAAGAGGTGATCACCGACCCAAGCTATGCCGGCCAGATCATCACCTTCACCTACCCACACATTGGCAACTACGGAGCATCCCTCGCCGACTTTGAGTCGCGTCGGTTGTTCTGCCGAGGTGTCATTGTTCGCGATCTCGCTCGGCGTGAGTCGAACTATCGCTCTGACGCTCATCTCGATGCGGTGCTCAAGCGCTACGGCGTCAGCGGCATAGCGGGTATCGACACCCGTCGTCTGACTCGGCTCTTGCGTGATTCAGGAGCGATGAGCGGCGCATTTGGTACGGCCGACGTCGCCTCACTTCGCGCGGCGGCTAACGCCGAACCTGGCACTGATGGTGTCGATCTCGTTTCGCAAGTCACAACGGCCGCTCCGTACACGGTTGGTTCGGGCGATCGTCGAATTGTCGCTTACGACTTCGGCATCAAATACTCCATCGTCGATTACCTCGCCACGCTCGGCACGGTCATCGTGGTGCCCGCTCATACCAGTGCCGAAGAGGTGCTCTCGTTGGCGCCGAGCGGTGTCTTCTTGTCGAACGGGCCGGGCGATCCGTCAGTGCTCGACTACGCCGTCGACTCCATCCGCAACTTGGTTGGCCGAGTGCCGGTGTTCGGAATCTGCCTGGGTCATCAGTTGCTCAGCCGTGCGCTTGGCGGAACCACCTTCAAATTGCCGTTCGGTCATCACGGCGGCAACCATCCAGTGCGTCACGTTGCTAGCGGCAAGGTCGAGATCACCAGTCAGAACCACAACTTCTGTGTCGATCCCGATTCGCTCGAGGGCATTGTCGACATCACTCACATCAACCTCAACGATCACACCAACGAAGGAATGTCAGTGCGTAATCAGGCTGCGTTCAGCGTGCAGTATCACCCCGAGGCTGGCCCCGGACCGCACGATGCGAGCTACTTGTTTGGCATGTTTGAAGACATGATGGACGACCCCATTTCTTGGCGTGACCGCCCAATGGTGCGCCGGGCTACACCCACCCGAACGCCCGGACTCCCACAAGCTGAATTGGGCGTGGCCTGATGCCAAAGCGCACCGACATCCACAGCATTTTGATCATCGGCAGTGGCCCGATCGTTATCGGGCAAGCCTGCGAGTTCGACTACAGCGGTACTCAGGCATGCCGAGTGTTGCGCGAGGAGGGCTACCGAGTCATTCTCGCGAACTCGAATCCGGCCACCATCATGACCGACCCCGATTTTGCTGATGCCACCTATATCGAGCCGCTCACGCCCGAGGTCGTGGCGCGCATTATCGAGCGCGAGCGTCCCGACGCAGTGCTGCCAACGATGGGCGGTCAGACGGCTCTCAACATTGCAATGACCTTGTTTGAGCGCGGTCTCGTTGGCGTGCCGGGCACGCCCGAGCTCATCGGAGCAAACGCCGAGGCCATCTCCACCGCCGAAGACCGTGAGAAGTTTAAGAAGGCGATGATCGAGATTGGTCTCGATGTGCCCGCCAGCGGCATCGCTCACACCCTCGCCGAAGCCATCGAGGTGCTCAAGACCATCGGCCTTCCGTGCATCATTCGACCGGCCTACATCCTTGGTGGTCGCGGCACGGGCATCGCATCAACGGTTGAAGAGTTCACGCACTTGGCCACCGAGGGCATTGCTTGCAGCCCCATCGGCGAGATTCTGGTCGAGACCAGCATCGCCGGCTGGAAGGAGTACGAACTCGAGGTCATGCGTGACCGCAATGACAACTGCGTCATCATCTGCTCTATCGAAAACTTCGATCCAATGGGTGTGCACACTGGCGACTCAATCACGGTGGCGCCAGCCCAAACGCTCAGCGATGTCGAGTATCAGCGCATGCGCGATGCGGCGTTTGCGTGTATTCGTCGTGTTGGTGTCGAGACTGGCGGATCCAACGTGCAGTTTGCGGTGAACCCGCTCAACGGCGATCAGGTCGTTATCGAGATGAACCCACGCGTGTCGCGTTCATCGGCGTTGGCCTCGAAGGCAACTGGGTTCCCCATTGCCAAGATGGCAGCGAAGCTCGCCGTTGGGTACACGCTCGACGAGATCCCCAATGACATCACCAAGATGACACCCGCCAGCTTCGAACCGAGCATCGACTACGTCGTCACCAAGATTCCGCGTTGGGCATTCGAGAAGCTGCCAGGCACCAGTGGTGTACTCGGCACACAGATGCAGAGCGTGGGCGAGGCAATGTCTATTGGTCGCACGTTCCCCGAGAGTTTGCAGAAGGGCCTTCGCTCGCTCGAGCAGGGCCGCATGGGGCTCAACTGCGACCCGGCCGAGCTGCAATATGCCGAGCTCTCAGATGAGACACTGCTCGCCGCAGTTGGCATTCCAACACCCGAACGCATCTTCCAGGTTGGCGAACTTCTTCGCCGCTCGATCTCTATCGAAACGATTCACGACGCGTGTCGCATCGATCCATGGTTTCTCGATCAGATGAGCATGATCATCGAAGAGCGCACGGTGCTGAACCAACGCGGATCCGCCGCGGTGCTCACCCGCGCCGAGTGGCGTCGCGCGAAGCGGCTTGGGTTTAGCGACGCACAGTTGGCCTTCCTCTGGAACGAATCCGAAGCACACGTTCGCTCCACCCGTGAAGCTGCCGGCGTCGTGCCCACATACAAGACTGTCGATACGTGTGCCGCCGAGTTCGCTGCGCAGACCCCGTATCACTACAGCACCTACGAAGACGAAGACGAAGTGCGTCCGTCCACGAAGCCAAAGGTCATCATCTTGGGTTCGGGGCCCAACCGCATTGGTCAAGGCATCGAGTTCGACTACTGCTGTGTGCACGCGTCGTTCAGTCTGCGCGAGGCGGGCTTTGAGACCGTGATGGTCAACTGCAACCCCGAGACTGTCAGTACTGATTACGACACCAGTGATCGTCTCTACTTCGAGCCGCTCACAAAGGAAGATGTGCTCAACGTCATCGCTGCCGAGACTGCGGCAAGTGGGGGAGTCGCCCCCAAGGTCATCGTGTCTCTGGGCGGACAGACACCCTTGAAGCTTTCGGGCGAGTTGCCCGCCAGCATCATCGCCGGCACCTCACCAGCGTCTATCGACCTCGCCGAAGATCGCGAGAAGTGGGCGGCGCTGTGTCAGAGCCTCAACATTCCTCAGCCTCCGGGTGGCACCGCATTCGATCTCGAGCAGGCGCTGCAGATTGTCGACACGGTTGGCTTCCCAGTGCTCGTTCGCCCGAGTTATGTGCTTGGTGGCCGCGGCATGCAGATTGTGCATGACCGAAACCATCTCGCTCGGGCGATGGCCGAGCTGTCTGGCTTTGGCAGCCTCGGCAAAGAGGGCGGACTCTCGTCTGAGCGCCCCGTGCTGGTCGATCGTTTCCTCGAGGATGCCACCGAAGTCGATGTCGACGCCGTGCGCGACCACACCGGCGAGGTCATCATCGGCGGCGTCATGGAGCACGTTGAAGAAGCCGGCATTCACAGTGGCGACTCAGCATGCGCAATTCCTCCGCAGACATTGCCGGGCTGGGTCGTCGAAGTCATCGAGTCATACACGCGGGCCATCGCTGCTGCTCTCGATGTTCGCGGTCTCATCAACGTTCAGTTCGCTGTGCTCGGCACAACGGTGTACGTCATCGAAGCGAACCCTCGTGCGAGCCGCACTGTTCCATTCGTTGCCAAAGCCACCGGTGTGCCGTTGGCCAAGGTGGCCACGCGAGTCATGCTTGGCGCTTCGCTCGCCGACCTTCGCACCGAGGGCTTGCTGCTCGACCCCGTGAGCAACGGTCATGTCTGTGTGAAAGAGGCCGTGCTGCCGTTTAGCCGATTCCCTGATGTCGACACGGCCCTCGGACCCGAAATGCGATCCACCGGCGAGGTCATGGGTATCGACACCACGTTCGGCCGAGCGTTCTTCAAGGCCGAGCTCGCAGCAGGAACACTCTTGCCCACGTCGGGCACCGTGTTCTTGTCCCTGGCCGACGGAGACAAGCCTGCCGGCATTGTCGTTGCCACTCGGCTTCGTCAACTCGGCCTCGGCATCGCGGCCACGGTTGGTACTGCTGCGTACCTCGCGAAGTTTGGGATCACCGTCGATCAGGTGGTGGGCAAGGTCAGCGAAGGCGCTGCGGTCACCGCCGTCGACCTCATTTCCGACGGCAAAGTGAGCTTCGTCGTGAACACGCCGCAGGGTCGGGGCGGCCGCACCGATGGTGAACGCATTCGAAAGGCCGCAAACGTGCACCGAGTCAGCTCGGTCACCACCGTCGAAGCCGCTCTCGCCGCAATGCAAGGACTCTTCGAGCAGGCCGGTGAGCCACTCGAAGTTCGATCGCTTCAGGAATACCACGCCCGATGAGCGCGGCAACGCCTGCCTCCCAACCCGACATGTCCGTCATGGTTGGCTCGCTCGCGTTTGCCAATCCGATCATGACTGCATCGGGCACTTCGGGTCATGGCAGCGAGCTTGCGCCGTATGGCGATCTGGCGCGTCTTGGTGCAGTAGTGGTGAAGTCGTTGGCGCCCTACGAGTGGGCGGGCAACCCTGCCCCACGCGTGCACCCCACACCTCAGGGCATGATCAATGCCGTTGGGCTGCAAGGTGCTGGCGTGCAACGCTGGATACACGAAGAGCTCCCAGCCCTCGCGGCTACCGGAGCCAGGGTTGTGCTCAGTATCTGGGGTCGCTCGGTAGCCGACTATGCCGCCGCTGCCGAACAGGTCGCTGCGATTGGTTCGGCCGTAGCGGCTGTCGAGGTCAACTTGTCGTGCCCCAACCTCGAAGGGCGCCGCGGTATCTTCGCCCATGACCCTGCGCTCAGCGCCGAGGTCATGGCTGCTACTGCCGTGTGTGGTCGTCCGCGCTGGGGCAAGCTCAGTCCAAACACCGATCGACTCGTCGAAGTTGCCGCAGCGGTTCACGAGGCCGGGGCCGAAGCAGTCACACTGATCAACACCTTGCTCGGCATGGTCATCGACCCGGTGACCCGGCGCCCAGCGTTAGGCAACGGTGGGGGTGGTTTGTCGGGGCGCGCCATTCATCCGATTGCCGTGCGAGCTGTGTACGACGTTCATGCTGCGTTGCCCACGTTGCCGATCATCGGAGTGGGCGGAGTCGCTAGTGGATGGGACGCAGCCGAACTCATGTTGGCCGGAGCATCAGCGGTGCAGGTGGGAACGGCCACCTTTGCCGATCCGCGTGCTCCATGGAATGTGCTCGAGCAACTCCAGCTGTGGGCGGCCGGCGAGGGTATCACTACGCTTCGCCAACTCACCGGTGCTACCGGGTGACTTCTGTCGTCGTTTGCGGTCGCAGGGAATGGCAGATAGCGAGGTGCTCGCGGGCTAGAGTTCGCACATGGCTACTCCTCCCGTACTCACCCCTGAACAGCGTGCAAACGCACTAGCGAAGGCCGCAGAGGCCCGTGCCGCTCGTGCCGAACTGAAGACTCAGCTCAAGCTTGGCTCGGTCACTCTTGCCGAAGCGTTGGCGTCCACCAGCAGCACTGTCGGCAAGCTCAAGGTCGTCTCGATGCTTGAATCGCTCCCAGGCGTCGGCAAGGTCAAAGCTCGCAAGGTCATGACCGAAATCGGCATTGCCGACAATCGTCGGGTCCAGGGCCTCGGCACCCAGCAGAAGCAGGCCTTGCTGGACCAGCTCGGCAAGTAATGCTGCAGCGGTGCTCGTGAGCCACGGCGCGCCGCTCATCATCGTTGTTTCGGGCCCCGGTGGGGTCGGTAAAGGAACGATCGTTGAGGAGCTTGTGAAGCGAGATCCAAAGCTGTGGCTCAGCCGCAGCTGGACCACTCGCGCTCAACGCGCGGGAGAAGCCAACGACGCCTATGTTTTCGCAACTCGATCTGAGTTCGAACAACGTATTGCCGATGGCGGATTCCTCGAATGGACCGAGTTTCTCGGAAACTATTACGGAACGCCCAACCCTGAGCCGCTCGACAAGCTCGATCTTGTACTCGAGATTGAAGTCGACGGCGCTCGCCAGGTGACCAAGATTCGCGAAGATGCTGTGCTGATCTTCGTGTTGCCTCCATCTCGCGCCGAGCAGGAGCGCAGGTTGCGCGGCAGGGGCGATGCTGACCAAAAAGTTGCCGAGCGCTTGCGAAAAGCCGAAGACGAAGAGCCTGTTGGGATGGCACTGGCCGATTATGTGGTTGTCAACGACGACCTCGAACACACCATCGATGAAATGCTTACGATCATCTCGCACTGCCGCAACAACCCCAACCGGGTGAGCGCCCGCGTGGGCCACGATCACTAGATAAATACAGAATCCGCTGCCGTGACCGCTAAGCTTTCACGGCTACTTACCGAGGAGGCCGCTGCCCATGGCGCGTACCAACGACACGATGATGAATCCACCGATCGAGGAGCTTCTCGAACGTACTGATTCCAAATTCAGCCTCGTCACGCTGGCGGCGCGACGCGCTCGTCAGATCAACTCGTATTTCAACCAGCTCGGCGACGGTCTCGGTCACATGGTTCCTCCTCAGGTGTCATCGATCGCCCGCAAGCCGCTCAGCATCAGCTTCGAAGAGATCGCTGCCGACAAGATCGTGCCGGTTCCGGTAGCTGTCGCTGTCGTAGAAGAGGCCGCAGCCGACGAGGCTGACACCGCCGTCTGAGACGGAGGTTCGCCATGTCGGCAGTGCACGGCAAGACCATTGTCGTCGGTGTAACCGGCGGTATTGCTGCGTACAAGGCAGTCGAAGTGTGTCGCCGTTTGGTCGATGCGGGCGCCCACGTGGTGCCGGTGATGACCGAGAGCGCCGAACGATTTATTGGCCGCACCACGCTCTCTGCGCTCTCTAGCGAGCCAGTGCAAACCAGTTTGTGGGACGAGGCTTCGCCCATCCCACACACCAAGCTTGGTCAGCGCGCCGACCTCATCATCGTGGCCCCGGCTACCGCCCATCTCATCGCTGCGTACACAGCTGGGCTCAGCACCGATCTCCTCACCAACACCTTGTTGGCAACGCGCGCGCCGGTCATCGTGTGTCCAGCGATGCACACCGAAATGTGGGAGCACGCTTCGGTGCAAGACAATCTCGAGGTGTTGCGCCGTCGAGGCGTGGTCATTGTTCACCCCGATCAGGGCCGCCTCGCTGGTGGCGATGTGGGCACGGGGCGCCTTGCATCTCCTGAGCGAATTGTGGCGGCCGCCGAGCGGGTTCTTGGTCCGGCCGATTTCGTTGGCGTGCGCGTTGTCGTTACCGCCGGCGGCACTCGTGAGCCCATCGATGCAGTGCGCGTCATCGCCAACCGCAGTAGCGGCAAGCAGGGTTACGCCATCGCCGCCGAGGCTGCATCACGCGGCGCGATTGTCACGCTCATCTCCACTGTCGATCTCCCCATACCTGTCGACGTCGAGTTGATCACGGTCGAGACCGCCGCCGAAATGGACGCTGCGGTCACCTCCGCTGCCGGCTCAGCCGATGTCGTAGTGATGGCTGCCGCCGTCGCCGATTTTCGTCCAGCGCATGCTGTCGACAACAAAATTAAGAAATCGACGGGGGCGTTCGATCTCACTCTCGAGTCCACCGACGACATTTTGGCGGGGCTCGGCGAGCGCAAGGCCGCTGGCCAAACATTGGTCGGCTTCGCCGCAGAGACCGACGACCTTGTTGCCAACGCAGAGGCGAAGATGCGCCGAAAGAATCTCGATCTCGTCGTTGCTAACGATGTCAGTGCTGCTGGCGTAGGCTTCCAGCACGACACCAACGCTGTATGTTTGCTTCGGCCCGACACAGCAATGGTCACGATCAGCCTCACCGACAAACGGTCGGTTGCTCGCGCGGTTCTCGATGCGATAGCCGAGATTCGGCTCGCCAAGTCGTGACATACTCATTCAGTTTTAACGTGACAATCTCAACCATCGACATCAATCGGGGAGCAGTGCAGTGAGCAAGTGGACATTCACAAGTGAGAGCGTGACCGAGGGTCATCCCGACAAGATGGCCGACCAGGTCAGCGATGCCGTCCTCGATGCCATCCTGGCCGAAGATCCACATGGTCGCGTTGCCTGTGAGACATTGCTCACCACTGGCTTGTGCGTGGTGGCTGGCGAGATCACTACGTCCGCCTATGTCGATATCCCCAAGTTGGCTCGTGAGGTCATCAAAGAGATCGGCTACGACAACGCGTTGTATGGCTTCGACGGCAACACCTGTGGCGTCATCGTCAGCATCGACGAGCAAAGTGCTGACATCGCTCAAGGTGTCGACAAGAGCGAAGAGCTTCGTGGCGGCAAGGCCGGCGAAGACACCATCAACGGTCAAGGCGCTGGCGACCAAGGAATGATGTTTGGCTACGCATGCAATGAGACCCCCGATCTGATGCCGCTACCAATCTGGTTGGCGCACCGTTTGGCCGAGCGTCTCAGCGAAGTTCGTAAGTCGGGCGCTGTTCCGTATCTGCGCCCCGATGGCAAGACTCAGGTCACCTTCGATTATGAGCACGGCATTCCCGTGCGCCTCTCGCATGTGCTCATCAGCACTCAGCATCAAGACGGCGTTGACCGCGACACGATGATCCGCCCCGACCTCATCGAGCAGGTCATCAGGCCCATCGTTCCGGCAGCCTTCGCCGACGATGACTACAACGTGTACGTCAACCCAACCGGCAAGTTCGTTGTCGGTGGGCCTCATGGCGACACGGGCCTCACTGGGCGCAAGATCATTGTCGACACCTACGGCGGCATGGGTCGCCACGGTGGCGGAGCGTTCAGCGGTAAGGACCCCAGCAAGGTCGACCGTTCGGCTGCCTATGCAGCGCGTTGGGTCGCCAAGCATGTGGTTGCTTCGGGGGCAGCGTCGCGTTGTGAAGTGCAAGTGGCGTACGCAATCGGTATGGCTCAGCCAGTCAGCATTTTGGTCGAGACATTCGGTACGCACACGGTCGATCCTTCGGTCATCGAATCTGCTGTTCGCGATGTCTTCGACCTGCGTCCCGCCGCAATCGTTCGCGACCTCGATCTCAAGCGCCCGATCTTCCGCAAGACAGCCGCCTACGGTCACTTTGGTCGCTCGTTGCCAGAGTTCACTTGGGAGAACGTCAGCCGTTTGGCCGACTTCAAGGCAGCGATCGGCGCCTGATTCTGGTGACGCCACCGGCGTCGCCGGAACTACTGGTAGCTCGGGTCGTTCCCGATGTCTCCGGTCTTGATCGGCAGTTCGATTACCTCGTTCCCGACAAGCTGCGCGATCGCGTGGTTATCGGCGCGCTCGTTCGCATCACGCTCAATGGCCGTCGCATCGGCGGTTGGGTCGTTGCGGTTGGCCCACCTGATCCAAACATCGCTATCGACAAACTGTTAGCTATCACCAAGGTCACGGGCATTGGGCCGGCGCAAGACGTCATCCAATTAGCTCGTTGGGCCAGCGTGCGCTGGGCTGGCCCGTTGAGAGCGTTCCTCGTGTCAGCCTCGCCGCCAGGGGCAGTTATCGCGTTGCCGGCCGCCGGAACCGGCGGTGCGGTTCCCGAACCGGTGCATCATGGCGCGCGTCAGGTGCTGTCAGCCGGAGGTGGCGTGCTTCGCTTGCCTCCAGCGGCCGATGTGGTGCCCGTTGTGCTTGCGGCTTGTGCGCTGGGTCCGGCACTGGTGGTGACGCCATCGGTGCATCAGGCACGCATGGTCGCTGTTCGATTGCGCCGCGCTGGTCGCACCGTTGCCGTGCTTCCTCACGAGTGGGCAGCCGCTGCCGGTGGAGTCGATGTTGTGATCGGAGCGCGCACCGTTGTGTGGGCTCCGTGCGCCGGTCTTCGCTCGGTGGTTGTGCTCGACGAACACGACGAAGGGCTGCAAGACGAGCGTCAGCCCACGTGGCATGCCCGAGATGTCGCCTGCGAGCGAGCGCGCCAGGCCGGCGTGCCAGTGATGCTCGTGTCGCCATGCCCCAGTGCCACAGCGGTTGCGTCGGTAGGCATCAGCAACGTCTTTCGTCCGTCAGTCGGTGACGAACGCGCGGGTTGGCCGATTGTCGAGATTGTCGACCGCACGCGTGAAGAGCCGTGGCAGCGCAGCCTCGCTACATCGGCGCTCATTCGGCATCTCCGCGACCCGCAGCGCCAAGTGGTGTGCGTGCTCAATACAACTGGTCGAGCCCGACTCCTGGCTTGTCGAAGCTGTCGAGCAATGCAGCGCTGCGAAGTGTGCGAGGCGGCGGTGGCGCAGCACGACAACGGCCAGTTTGTGTGCGGGCGATGCAGCAAGGAGCGCCCTCCCGTGTGTCAGGCATGCGGCGCTGGCGCGTTTGCCGTGTTGCGCATTGGTGTTACTCGTTTACGAGAAGAACTCGAGGCTGCAGCGGGGCGGCCGGTGGTGGCTATCGACGCCAAGGCCGCCGATACCGAGGCGGTGCCCGACGCGGGGGTCTACGTCGGAACCGAGGCAGCGTTGCATCGTGTGCGCCGCGCAGACACCGTTGCGTTTGTCGACTTCGATGCCGAGTTGCTTGCTCCGCGATATCGAGCCACCGAAGAAGCGCTTGGCTTGCTGGCGCGCGCGGCCAGGCTTGTTGGTGGTCGTGCCGATGGCGGTCGAATCTTGGTGCAGACCTTCTTGCCCAAGCACGAGGTGCTCGATGCGGTGTTGCATGCAGATCCGGGCCGACTCATGGTCAAAGAGTTGCAACGACGGGCCGCTCTCGGCTTCCCCCCGTCAGGCGCGTTAGCCGTAGCGAGTGGACCCGGTGCTGCCGAATTCGTCGGCGGCTTGGCGCTGACGTCTGTTCAGGCCGCTGCTGTCTCAGATGGCACGTATCTGTTGCGCGCCGCAAACTGGAGTGAGCTCGGCCAAGCGATTGCGGCCACCCCGCGACCACGTGGCAGTCGGGTTCGTATCGAGGTTGATCCGCCTCGTATTTAGCGAGGGTTGCTCGTCGATTGTGTGGTGTTCAGTAAACGAAAGCCCTTTGCCGATGCGAGGCGTTCGGTGGGGTAGCCCTGAGCTGTGAGCCACACCTGCAGCGAATCGGATCCGAGGTGCTTCTGCACGACCATCGTTGCGTGGCCAGCTTCAGTTAAGCGGGGGAGCCAGCGCAGTAGCAGGTCGTGCAACGGACCTTTGCCGATATGGATTGGCGGGTTGCTCCAGATGGTGTCGAACCTCACATCGGCGGGCACCTCGTCGGGGAGGCAACAGCGCACATTGGAGACGTTGTTGGCTTCTGCGTTTTGGCGAGTCAGAGCGATGGCACGTTCGTTCACATCGACGGCCCACACTGTCGCGCCGGGAGATCGTCGAGCCATCGAGATGGCGATTGCGCCGGCGCCGCAACCGAGATCGAGCAGATTGCCGGTGGCTGCGGGCGGTGGTGCCTTCAAGAGCAAGAGGCGAGTACCGGTATCGAGCGCGCCATAGCTGAAGACGCCACGGTCGGTTGTGAGTTTGAGCGTGCCCTCGGGAAGGGCGACGGTGATGACATAGGGCTGGCTAGCAGACGATGGCTGTGGGCTGAAATAGTGCTCGTTCGTCATAACGCGGTTGTCCTAGCGGGGGTGAGTAGCCTCTCAGTGTGGCCTACGAAATCCGCACCTTTGGTGATCCAGTCCTGAAAACAAATGCGGCTCCTATTACCGAGATTGACGGCAAGATCGCACGCCTCATCGACGAGATGTTCGACACGCTATACACCAGCGACAACGGCATCGGTCTCGCCGCCCCTCAGATCGGCGTGCAAAAGCAGATCTTCATCTGGGAAGTCGACGATGAGGAGATGGTCATCATCAACCCCGAGATCGTCGAGAGCAGTGGCGAGTTGCTGTTCGACGAGGGATGCTTGAGCCTGCCTGGTCTCTATGCCGAGATTCTGCGTCCGAAAGATGTGTTGATGCGCGGCCTCGATATCGATGGCAACGTGATCGAGATCGAGGCCACCGATCTGATGGGGCGCTTGTTCCAGCACGAGATCGATCACCTGCATGGCATGCTCATGTTCGATCGAATGTCTCCCGATCAACGAAGAGAAGCGCTTGCCGAATACGGCCGCATCACCAGCAATCAGGCAGCCCCGCGAGCACCACGCCGGTTGAAGCTCAAGTGACGCAACTCGCCGCGCTGCCAACCGGACGGCCTCAGCGAATTGTTTTTCTCGGTACACCCGAAATTGCGGTAGCGCCTCTCGAAGCACTCGTTGCTGCGGGTTTCGAGGTCGTGCTCGTGGTCACCCGAACCGACAAACGGCGCGGTCGTGGTACCGAAATGTCGCCGAGCCCTGTGAAAGAAGCAGCGACGCGACTTGGGCTCGAGGTGAGCCACGACGTCGAAGACGTGCTCACGGTGAATGCAGATCTCGGCGTTGTTGTGGCCTTCGGGCAGATCATCAAGCCTCATATTCTTGAGAAACTCCCAATGCTCAATCTGCACTTCTCGCTGTTGCCGCGCTGGCGCGGGGCCGCTCCCACCGAGCGAGCCATACTTGCGGGCGACGAGGTCACCGGCGTTTGCCTCATGCAAGTAGCTGTCGATCTCGATGCCGGACCTCTGCTCGATATGGTCGAGGTCTCCGTTGCATCTATCGATACCGCCGAAGCGTTGCGTCAGCGGTTGGTTCTTGTTGGGTGCGAGCGACTCGTTACAGCATTGCAGCGTGGGCTTCCTGAGCCTCAGCCCCAAGTGGGTGAGGTCACGTACGCCGCCAAGTTGAACATTGACGAGTTCCGTATCAACTGGCGCGAGTCGGCCCATGACATCGATCGAATGGTTCGAGTCGGGCTTGCGTGGACAATGTTTCGCGGCCGTCGTTTGAAGATCGTCGAATGCCAGCTCGGTGTCGACATCGGCGGACCGGGCGACTTTCTCAGTGCCAATGTCATCGCCTGCGGGCATGGCTCGATCACGCTCATACGGGTGCAGCCAGAAGGCAAGCCAGTCATGGACGCTTCGGCTTGGGCGAACGGCGCCCGACCCAATACATCTGACAATCTGCTCGACTCGCCCGAATGAATCAGCGTCGTCCTCAACAGCGCAGACCTGCGCGCCGTGAACCTCGTCAGAGCGCTCGTGAGGTGGCCTACGAAGCCTTGCTGCGCATCGACCACGAAGGCGCCTATGCCAACCTCGTGGTGCCAGCCCTGCTCGACCGCAGCTCGCTGAGCGACCAAGACCGTCGCTTCGTGACCGACCTTGTGTATGGCACCACGCGCATGCGTCGGGCCTGCGAGTCGTTAGTAGAGCGTTTTGTGCTCACCGAGCCAGACCCCGAGGTGCGCACGCTGCTTCGCCTCGGCGCATATCAGCTGGCATTTGGTGGCACTGCGCCGCATGCCGCGGTGGGTGAGACGGTTGAGCTGGCCCATCCCAAGGTGAGGGGTTTCGTCAACGCAATTCTTCGTCGAGTCGCTGGTGCCGAAAAGGTGTGGCCCGACGACGCATCGCGTTTGAGCTATCCCGACTGGATCGTCGATCGCTTCGTCGCCGAGCTTGGCGAGTTCGAGGGTTTCGCAGCGCTCGAATGCATGAACGAGCCGCCGCCGGTGCACGAGCGCGCCGATGGATACATCCAAGACCGCGCCAGTGGATGGGTTGCCGATCTGGTTGGTGCCGTGGCTGGCGAGCGTGTGCTCGATGTCTGTTCGGCTCCCGGCGGCAAGGCGACGGCGATGGCATCTACCGGCGCGCTCGTGATTGCGGCCGATCTACAAGCTCATCGTGCGGCACTTGTGGCTGACAACGCGCATCGCATCGGATACGACATTCCCGTAGTAGTTGCCGACGGCACCTCGCCGCCCTTTCGTAACCACAGTTTCGACCGTGTGCTCATCGACGCTCCGTGCAGTGGCCTCGGCGCACTTCGCCGTCGGCCCGACGCGCGCTGGCGAATCTCAGAGCAAGACATTGTCGACCTCGCAGGCATTCAGCAACGCCTTCTCAATGCCGCAGCGCCGTTAGTGCGGCCCGGGGGGGTGCTTGTCTACAGCGTGTGCACGATCACCGCAGCAGAGTCCATCGATCACCCCACCCCCGAAGGTTTCGAGGTCATTACCGACGACATCGGCGACGAGTGGACAACGTTCGGCAAGGGTTTTCGAATCCTGCCGCAAGATGCTGACACCGATGGCATGGTCATCATTCGCTACCGTTCGGTGCAATGAGTAACGACCCGCAACCGTTGTTCGCCAAAGTACTTACCGTCAGTGATGGCGTGAGCTACGGCACCCGCGACGACCTCAGCGGGCGCGCACTCGTGGCACAACTTGTCGACGCAGGGTTCGACGTGGTCGAGCATCGGGTCACGGCCGATGGCGCCGACAACGTCGCCGAAGCCCTTCGCCACATGAGCGAGTCGTTCAGTGGCCTCATCGTGTCTACGGGTGGCACAGGTTTTGCGCCGCGCGATCAAACGCCCGAAGGCACCCGTCAGGTCATCGAGCGCGAAGCGCCGGGTCTGGCCGAGGCAATGCGCTTGGTCAACCCGCTGGGTCGGCTCAGCCGCGGGATAGCTGGCATCCGCGGGCAAGCCATTATTTGCAACACGCCTGGCTCGCCCAAAGCTGCGTCGAACAGCTCGGTGCCATCATCGACGTCGTTGGTCACGCAGTTCGCTTGTTGGCCGACGCGCCTACATCGCACTGACGCTGACCGGATCGCAGCGGCGTCGCTCAGACAATTCATCTCCGACTTGGCTCGTGTTGGCCTATCCTGACCACCGTGTTACGGCTCGTCCTTCCTAAAGGCTCCCTCGAAAAGGCAACCCTCGAACTGTTTGAGGCCGCCGATCTTGCGGTGAGCCGAAACTCCTCGGTCGATTACAAGGCCACCATCGACGACCCTCGTATCGCTGAGGTTCGGATTCTGCGTCCGCAGGAGATCCCAACCTATGTGGCCGAGGGTCTCTTCGACCTTGGCATCACCGGTCGCGATTGGGTCGAAGAGACCGCCAGCGATGTGGTCAGCCTTGGCGAACTCAAGTACTCGAAGGCCACCTCGCTTCCTATTCGGGTTGTTGTTGCCGTCGCCGGCGATTCGCCCGCTCACACGGTCGAACAGCTTCCCCAAGGGCTGCGGGTCAGCACTGAATACCCCGAACTCACCCGGCGCTACTTCGCAGAAAAGGGCATTGAGGCCGACATCCGCCTTTCGTACGGTGCCAGCGAGGCCAAGATTCCCGATATCGCCGACTGCATTGTCGACATCACCGAGACCGGCCGAGCGCTGCGCGCCGCTGGCTTGCGAATCATCGACACGATGCTCACGAGTTACACCGAAGTGGTTGTAAACAGGGACTCCTACGCCGATCCGGTGAAGCGCCACGCCATGCAGCAACTGATGACCTTGCTCACCGGAACACTCGACGCTCGCGGCAAAGTGCTGGTCAAGCTTAATGTGGCCCGCGAAAACCTCGCCCAGGTGCTGGCGCTTGTGCCCGCACTCAAGTCGCCAACGGTCAGCGAGTTGGCCGGCGACGGCGGCTTCGCAGTCGAGACTGTGGTTGCCAAGAATCAGATCAACGTGCTCATCCCGGCCCTCAAAGACGCCGGTGCCACGGGCATTCTCGAACTGCCGATCTCCAAGATCATTGCGTAATGGTCGTCATCTCCGAGATGCGCATCAACGGCACCGTCGCTGATTTCGACGATCCACGTGGTCTCGGCCACATCGCAGCCGATGGCGTCGAGTATCCGTTTCACTGCGTTTCCCTCGCCGATGGCAGTCGCTCCATCGTGGTAGGCACCCCCGTCTCATTCGTTGTGCTGTCGAAACTCGGTCGCCACGAAGCGGGCGACATCAGATCGCGGTGATTCGGTCCGGCGATCGCGATCAGCAGATGCTCGACATCATTCGGTCGCTACGCGAAGGCGAAGTTGTCACCTACGGCGACATCGCTCACGACGCTGGCTATCCCGGCTTGGCGCGCCACGTGGGTCACCTGCTCGCGTCAACCAACCAAGCATTGCCGTGGTGGCGGGTGGTCAACTCGGTGGGACGTCTGGTGCCGAGCAATGAATCCGAGCAGCGCGAACTGCTGGCCGCCGAGGGTGTGTTGTGCGATGGCGACCGCGTGAGAGCGGCGAAATACGGGAGATTCAGCTCGCGTTCTTGATCTGCACAAACGCAATACGAATATTGGCAAGGGCATCGCGCATGGTGGGGGCGTCTTCGCCGAGGCGGTCTCCGAGGCCTTCCACCAGGCACGCAACGGCGTCGATAGCAAGCACCGCTTGGCTCAGATCGGGTGGGATGGCACTGAGATGAATGGCTGCGAGCTCGTAGAGGCCCATGACATGATTGGCGACAACAACGCTTGCGGGCACTTCGGCGAGTTGACGCCGTACGTCTTCCATAGCTTCGCGTGCGGTGTCTACCTGCGTATTCGAGGTTTCGTTATCCACCTGCGGTAGTGTAATGGCCTACAACTGAGGCAAAGTGGGGATCACGGTGGACTTGTCCACGGTGACCAACCCCCACCCGGCCACAACCGATCATGGCAGCTTCGGCTCTGCGATCAACAGTGAGCCGGGTCATGGCACCGCACAGAGCGCACCCTTGCAAGGGCGTGGCTTGTTCGTACCTTGGCTTTGCGTCGGCACACGACGACAACCAACAGGGAGAACAGCCCATTGCACAGGAGTGATCAGCCATAGCAACGCCGCAGCAGAACGAGCCCCGGTACAACGAGCGCATTCGTGCGCGTGAGGTACGCCTCATCGGAGCCGACGGTAGCCAAGTCGGAATTAAGACTTTGCCCGAAGCACTCTCGATGGCCCGTCAACTCGACCTCGACCTTGTCGAAGTCGCTCCGTTGGCGAACCCACCCGTTTGCCGAATCATGGACTACGGCAAGTTCCGTTATGAAGAGTCGCAAAAGGCCAAAGAATCGCGGAAAAAGACCATCCACGTGTCGATCAAGGAAGTAAAACTCCGTCCAAAGATCGGCAAGGGTGACCTTGACACCAAGGTTCGGCACATGCAGGAATTCCTCTCCGAAGGCCACAAGGTCAAGGTGACACTGCAGTTCCGTGGTCGCGAGATGGCTCACCCCGAGCTCGGATCTCGTCTTCTCGACACCGTGATTGCCCAAGTAGATGGCCTTGGAAAGGTCGAAACTCAGGCACGACTCGAAGGTCGAAACATGACGATGGTGTTGGCTCCCGAAAAGAAGGCACCGGTCAAAAAGGAACGTACGTCGGGTGAAGCAAAGTCCGGTTCGGACTCGGCAACCGACAACGATTCTGCCGATGGGGATCTCCCCGTCGAGGCCGAAGCTCACGATTCGCAACCAGAACAGACACAAGCGCCAGAACTAGAACCACACGTTGAAGAGCAAGCGGTCGAGGCCGCTGGCGACGCAGTCTGACAACCGATCACTTCGTTAACGAACTTCCTCTGGGATTTTCGTCGCCGATACTCACAAGATCCTCCATTCAGGACCCAACAAGGAATATTTGTATGCCCAAGATGAAGACCAGCAAGACAGCCGCTAAGCGGTTTAAGAAGACAGGCACCGGCAAACTTGTCCGCCTGCAGGCCAACCGTCAGCACCTGTTCGAGAAGAAGTCATCGACTCGTACCCGTCGTCTCGACGGCACCGTCGACGTGCACCCAGGTGACGCACGCAAGATCAAGCGTCTGCTCGCAGAGCGCTAAAACTCAACATAGTTAGTACTGACGAAGACCTCATTGGATTTGACGACGGCCCACTTGGGCCGAGAGAAGAAGGGATACCGACATGGCCAGAGTTAAGCGTGCGGTAGGTGCTCGCAAGCACCGCAAGGCAACACTTGAAAAGGCAAAGGGTTATTACGGCATGCGGAGCCGCTCGGCTCGCTTTGCCAACGAGCAGGTCATGCGTTCGGGGCAGTACGCCTTCCGTGACCGTCGTGCAAAGAAGGGCGAGTTCCGTCGTCTGTGGATCCAGCGCATCAACGCTGGTTGCCGCATGTTCGACATGAGCTACAGCCGTTTCATTGCTGGGCTCAATGCCGCAGGCATCGAAGTCGATCGCAAGATCCTCGCCGACCTTGCCGTGACCGACATCGAGTCATTTGGCAAGCTCGTTGCATCCGCCAAGGCAGCGCTCGCCTGAGCACGCCGCTGGCGTTCCAGCACCCAAATGTTCAGAGACTGCGGCGCCTCCTGGGGCGCCGCAGTGCTCGTTGGGACGAAGGTGCGTTTGTCGTCGAAGGGCGTATTCTCATTGAAGAAGCGCTCCGCTCCGGCTGGCAGATTGAGGCGCAGTATGTAGCACCCGGCGGCGAAGCCGTTGAAGGCGCCGGCTGCCCCATCTTCGATCTCGCCTCCAACGTCATTGAGCGAGTTGCCTCCACCGAGGCGCCGCAGCCCCTTCTCGCCGTGGTCAAGATTCCGCATCGCTCGATCAGCGATCTCGCTGGCGCAGCATTAGTCGTTGTGGGCGACCGCATTGCTGACCCCGGGAACCTCGGCACGATGCTGCGCTCAAGCGAAGCTGCAGGGGTTCAAGGCGTCGTGCTCATCACGGGCTCGGTCGATCCATACAACCCCAAGGTTGTGCGCGCTTCGGCAGGCGCGCTGTTTCATGTGCCCGTGATTGCCGATGTTGCTCTTCACGAACTGCAGGCACTTGGACTACCGCTCGTCGGAACGTCTTCGCACACCGGCGCCGCATACACCGACGCCGACCTGATCGCTCCGTTTGCGCTAGTGATGGGTAGCGAAGCGCACGGTGTCGACCCACAGATCCCCATCGACTCGTGGCTTACTATCCCGCACGCAGGTCGCGCCGAAAGCCTCAACGTGGCCATGGCGACCACCGTTGTCGTATTTGAAGCATTGCGCCAGCGTGGTCAGCGGTAAGGTGTCACCCGTGATGTCACAACGATTTCCAAGCCCCCGGGTTCGGCCCGGGGGAGCGTCGGTCGTTCGCTGACGCGCTCTCGAATGAAAGCCGCCCGGGGGCTCGCAGATTGTTTGAGTCCGGTTGCAGGTCGCTGAAAGGTTCTCTCGATGATTGAAGAAGTTCGTGGCGCGCTCGATGAGGCGCTGAAGAAAGTAGCCGGGGTCGTCTCGCTCGATGAGCTACGCGTGGTCGACTCCGAGGTGCTTGGTAAGCGCGGCGCGCTGGCTCAAGCAAAAACCAAGCTTGGTGGCTTGGCAATCGACGATCGCAAGACCATTGGTCAAGCAATCAATGAGGCAATGGGAGCAATCAGCGAGGCCATCGAGGCTCGCCGATCCTCGCTCGCCCACGACGAAGTGAATGCTCGCATCGTTGGCGAACGTATCGACCTCACCGAGGTGATGGGTCGTCCCACTCGCGGTCACCCACATTTGGTCACGCAGGCCTGGGACCGACTCGAAGACGTCTTCATGGGGCTGGGCTTCCAGATTGCTGAGGGGCCCGAGGTTGAGACCGACTTCTATAACTTCGAGGCGCTCAACATGCCGCGTAGCCACCCGGCGCGTAGCGGATTCGATACCTTGTTCACCGACTACAAGCAAGTGGTTGCGGACTCCGCCCACGAATCAGGCGATGCCGATCACGAGAGCTCGGTGCTGCTGCGCACGCACACATCGCCGGTGCAGATCCGTGTGATGCAAAGCGTTGAGCCGCCGATCTACATGATCATGCCGGGCCGGGTCTTCCGCCGCGATACGCCCGACGCCACGCACATGCCCGTGTTCCATCAGATTGAGGGCTTGGTTATCGATCGCAATATCACCATGGCTCACCTCGCGGGCACTATTAGTGCGTTCACCAAGGCGTTCTTCGGTGGCGACTTCACGAGCCGCTTGCGCCCCAACTACTTCCCGTTTACCGAGCCTTCGGCCGAGTTCGATATTCAACGCCCCGACGGCACATGGATCGAATTGGGTGGTTGCGGCATGGTGCATCCAAACGTGTTACGGGCCGGTGGTCTCGATCCCGAAGAGTGGAGCGGGTTCGCGTTCGGATTTGGCATCGATCGCATGGCGCGCGAGCGTCACGGCATCGACGACATCCGCGATATGTATAGCAACGACATCCGTTTCATCGAGCAGTTCTGAGGCCGTCATGAAGATTGTTCTTTCCTGGCTGAACGACCTTGTCGCAGTTGGCGATGACGCTCCTGCACTTTCCTCGGCGCTTACTCAACTCGGCATGCAGGTTGAGCACATCGCCCACGTCGGTTCCACCGTCGATGGCGTCATCACAGCGCGGGTGCTGCGCACCGAGCGTCACCCCGACGCTGCCAAGGTGCACCGCGTGTGGGTCGATGCCGGCGACGGCGTCGAGCGCCATGTGTGGTGCGGCGCGTTCAACATGCAGGCCGACGACATCATCCCTCTCGCCACGCCGGGCACCACTATGCCCGATGGTCGCGTCATCGAACCCCGTCCGATTCTCAGTATCGAGTCACAGGGAATGTTGTGTTCGGCGCATGAGCTCGGACTCGGCGACGACCACAGTGGAATCTTGATCATGCCGGCTGGTACTCCATTGGGTCTGCCCTATGGCGAGGCGCTTGGCCTGCAAACCGAAGTGGTGTTCGACATCGACCTCACTCGCAACCGTCCCGATTGCTGGGGCCACCTTGGGGTTGCCCGCGACCTCGGTGCTCGACTTGGCTTGCCTGCGCCACAATTGGCTCAGGTCGCCTCGCCTTCGGGCGCGGAGCGCATTGCCACTGTCGACCTTGTCGACGGCGAACGCTGTCCGCGATTCACCACGCTGGTGCTTTCCGGAATACAGGTAGCGCCGTCGCCCGAATGGATGGGTCGACGATTGCGTGCCGCTGGCATGCGACCCATCAACAACGTGGTCGACGTGAGCAACTACGTGATGCTCGAGCTCAACCAGCCCAACCACGCGTACGACCTCGACACCCTTGGCGGCGGCGGATTCCGCATTCGGCTAGCTCGACCAAACGAAACAATCATCACGCTCGACGGAGTCGAGCGCACGGTGAGCGCTGACGACCTGTTGATCTGCGATGCCAACGACGCACCCATCGGTATCGGTGGCGTGATGGGCGGCCTGCACAGCGAGATCTCCGAAGCAACCAAAGTCGTGGCGCTTGAGATTGCGTATTTCGAACAAACTGCGATGACCCGCACGATGAACCGCCTGGGCTTGCGATCCGAAGCGTCGGGACGTTTCGAACGCGGTGTCGACACGCATGGCATGGAGATGGCTCAGGCTCGCTTCGTCGAGTTGCTGCGCGAGACCTGCCCCGATCTGGTGGTCCATGCCGGTGCTGTCGACGCGCGCCACGCTGCGCTGCCAGCTCAGGTGCGCCCGGTTGAGGTACGTGTCGCTCAGGTGAACCGCATCCTTGGCACCACGCTCGATGCCGCCCAGATAACTGCGCTGATCACGCCCATCGGCTACGAGGTCGTCAGCGCAGATGGTCATGTGCTCACGGTGAACCTGCCGTCGTGGCGCCCCGACAGCAGTGCCGAAATCGATGTTGTCGAGGAGGTGGCTCGCCATTTCGGTTACGACAAACTGGGAGAGCTGGTGCCCAATTCCACCATGCACGGTCGTCTCAGCGCTTATCAACAGCGCCGTCGCGCATTGCGCCAAGTGTTGCTCGGCCTGGGTCTGAGCGAGGCGATCACCGACTCGTTCCTCAGCGATGCAGCGCTTCGCGACACTGGCCTTACCGACGACGCGATTCATATCACGAACCCGCTCATCGCCGACGAAGATGTGCTCCGGCCATCCATGCGAGCCGGTTTGCTGAAGGCGGTTGCTTTCAACGAGTCGCATCGTCGCTTTGGTATCTCGTTCTTCGAGATCGGTCATGTATATCCACCAGGCGATCGAAGCACCGAGCTTCCTCCAGAGTACGAAGGTCTCGCTATTGCTATGGCCGGCCGCGATGCCGTCAGTGCGATGTCGGTGTGGCGCGAACTCGTAACGGCGATGGGTCTTGGCGCTCGAGTTGATCAATCAACTGTTCCGTTGGGTATGCATCCCACTCGCTCGGCCACGCTTTCGTTGGGACGAGACGTGGTCGGGGCCGTCGGCGAAATCCACCCGTCGGTGCTCGAAGCGTTTGGTGTTGCCGAGCGAGTCGCTTGGCTCGAACTCGATCTCAGTCGATTGCTCTCGGCTGAACCAAAGATTGCACAATGGAAAGCAACAAGTCGCTACCCGTCGAGCGATGTAGATCTTGCATTCGTGGTTGCCGACTCGGTGCCTGCCGAGAAACTTGACAAGGCGATTCGCCAAGCAGCTGGCGGCCTGTTGGTCGACCTGTCACTGTTCGACGTATATCGCGGCGCTGGAGTAGTCGATGGGTCACGAAGCCTGGCGTATC
>Ga0194055_10000945_pt1 | contig 23578 bp, 11 predicted proteins | sample SepL449m_MetaG_FD_155482 | JGI IMG/M metagenome (GOLD analysis project Ga0194055, IMG submission 155482) | Anoxic zone freshwater microbial communities from boreal shield lake in IISD Experimental Lakes Area, Ontario, Canada - Sep2016-L442-9m | ecosystem: Environmental > Aquatic > Freshwater >... | reverse complement strand
TCTCTAGAGTGTACGTTCTTTTATTTCCCGTTTTATGAATTCAATTCTGTCACCTATCTGTAAGTCTAATTTGCCTTCTGTCTTTAGAGAGGCGCCACACATTTCGCCCTCTATAATTTCTTTGGCTTCCTGTGGGCCACGTTTTAATCCCGTAACCTCTACTTCTGTTATCTTTTCATTGTCTCTGTAAACTAAGCCTATGGCAGGAGCAACTAACTTGCCTTTTGTTGCCTCTCCGCCACATATAACGCCTGTTTTCGTGGTATTAAATACACCTTTTATCAGTAATCTTCCTAGTTCAGTTTCAATTATTTCGGGTGGCAACAATTTACTTAGTTCGGCCTTTGCGTCATCAAGTAATTCATAAATAACTTTAAAAAGGCGGATACTGACCTTGTCCCGACTAGCAGACTGTTTTATATTTGTCGGTAGATTAACATTGAAACCGTAGATTACTGCGCCACTAGTATGTGCCAGATGTACGTCATTTTCGGAAATCATACCTACACCAGTACCTACTATACGAATAGCGACTTCACTGGTATCCAAAGATTTTAAACTATCCAAAACAGACGTCAACGAGCCTTGTACATCAGCCTTTACGATACAATTTAGCTCGTTTAGTTCATTTGTTCTATTTATCATTCGAATCAACTCAGCACTGTTCATATGAATCTTGCTTCCGGCCTGATTGTCCCCGGATTGACTGGCCGCTAGGGTTCTGGCTGTTTTCTCGTCCACAACTCCAATAAACTCGTCTGCGAATTCTGGTAATTCCTTAAAACCTGTCAATACAACTGGTGTTGAAGGCAAAGCTTCCGTAATTTTTTTGCCATCTGTAGACTCTAGGTTTCTTATACGGGCGTATGTTCCGCCGGCTACTATAAAATCGCCAGTTTTTATCTTGCCCGCTTCTACTAAGGCTATGGCTACAGGGCCTCTACCCTTTTCCATATGAGCTTCGATGATTAACCCAGAGGCTGGAACGTCGATATCTGCTCTTAAATCCTCAACGTCAGAAACTAAAAGTATCATTTCTAAAAGTTCCGGTATTCCTTTACCTGTTTTAGCAGAAACTTCTACGACAACTACATCACCGCCCCACTCTTCTATTAGCAAATCTTGTTCCGATAGCTGTTGTTTTATGCGGTTTATGTCGGCACCTTCTTTGTCCATTTTGTTGGCGGCTATTATCATCTTGACACCAGCCTTGCGGGCAAATCTGATAGCCTCTATGGTTTGTGGTTTTATCCCATCGTCTGCAGCCACAACTATCACTACAACATCAGTCAACTGCGCTCCGTGCTCCCTCAAGGCAGCGAAAGCCTCATGCCCAGGTGTGTCTAGGAAAGTTATCGGCCGATTACCACTTTTTACCTGATAAGCAGATATGTGCTGGGTTATTCCCCCAGCTTCGCCTTTTACTACAGAAGACCCCCTTATCGCATCTAGCAAGCTAGTCTTTCCATGATCAACATGACCCATAACAGCCACAACGGGTGGTCTGGTCAGGGCGTTTTTGCTGGCCTTTGGCTTTGAACGGCCAATTACGCTTTGGTCGTCTTTTTTGGTCAGAACGGTTTCTATATCTAGTTCGCCTACTATAATCTGGGCTGTGTCGAAATCTATTCGCTCATTAACTGTTACCATAACCCCGTTTTTCATCAACTCAGTGATCAGACGAGTTACAGGTATCGCTAGCTTTTCTGCTAGGTCACCAACAGTGATAGTGCCATCTACTTCTATCGTTGTTGCCATGTAACTACCGTTCCTTTCCTAGCCTTAAGCTAGTTTTACTCTTTTGGGGTTTTTTTTGCAGGTTTCTTGGCATCTTTCAGACTCAAGGCTATCTTTCTTCCATCTGTATCAATTTCTAGAACTTTAAAATTTTTCTTTTCGTTTAGCTTGAATATTTGTTCTGGGTCTGCGGAATCTTCATCTGTCATCTCGGACACATGTACCAGAGCCTCAACGGATGGGCTTAGTTGAACAAAAGCACCAAATGGGGTTATGCGTGTTACTTTTCCTTCAACAGTATCGCCTTTTTTAAAGGCTTTTACTTCTTGTAGCCAAGGATCTTCGGTAGTTTGTTTTAGGCTCAAACTTAGTCGGTCTTTGTCTATTGCTATGATCTTTGCTTTTACGGCTTGGCCACTCTTTACGTATTCTCTGGGGTCTTCAACGCGCTCCCAAGAAATTTCGGAAATATGTATTAAACCTTCAATCCCGTCAACATTTACGAATGCTCCAAAATCTATGACTCCAGTAATGACTCCCTCTACGACGTCACCAACTTTTAGCTCTGAAAACCTAGACTGCATGTCGTCTTTGACGGCTTCTTTTTCTGAAAATATCAGCTTGTTATCCTTTCGACTGACATCCAGGACTCGAACTCGCAAACCTTTGCCCAATAACTGGTTTAGTTTTTGCAATATCTCGTCTTTGTCTGCTCCAGAAACTCTTGGGTAATGCCCTGCAGCCAATTGCGAAACTGGCAAAAAACCACGTATTCCTTCGATCTCCACCAACAGACCGCCCCTGTTGGCGTCATATGGGGTAATCTCTACTATTTCTTGGGTTTCAAACAATCGCTGTAATTCGTCCCAACCACGGTCTTTTACAGCTCTACGCATACTAAGCAAGGCGTAGCCTTCATCCATCTCTGGGTCAACGACACTGGTAACTATCGGTGCTCCTACTTCTAAGACTTGACCGTTACCTATTTCTCGACGCATAACAATACCTACGCCCCTAGCGCCTAGGTCGATCCATATCTCGTGCTTACGTATAGAACTAATAACTCCTTCTACTACGTCGCCCGTTTTTAATTGTTGAATATCACTGGCGGCTAGAAGCTCATCCATAGTGACAGTTGTTGTACTTGACATGTTTTACATGCCTCCTTAATGTTGTATTCCTCGGGACTTTTTGGCTCTCTACCATAAAAATCGTTTTGGTTAACTACATTATATCTGTTATTTCCCTTTAGGTCAAAGTATTCATATCAGGCAAATATGATACACTTGAAATTATGATAGTTGCGGTAGATATCGGTGGCACAAAAACACTTATTGCTGTCTTTGATTTCAAAGGTAAAATAATAGAACAGCAACGCTTTGAAACCTCACAGAATTACAAAGATTTTTTAAACGACCTCCAAATGAACCTAGCAAATTTATCTACAAAAACCTTTAGCTACGGGGCCGTGGCGGTACCGGCCAAAATAGATAGAGAAAATGGGGCTACCCTTGGTTACGGCACACTAAAGTGGCAGCCACAACCTATCCAAAACGATACAGAAAAAATTTTTAATTGCCCTGTCGTCGTAGAAAACGACTCCAAACTAGCTGGTCTATCAGAAGCACTACTCCTAAAATCCAAATACGAAAACGTTCTGTATGTAACAATCGGAACTGGGATTAGCTGTGCTCTTATCACAAAAGGTATTATAGACCCAGCCATGGCAGATAGCGAAGGAGGTCAAATACTAATAAGTTCAGATGGCAAGATGGCCCAATGGGAAGACGTAGTTTCTGGTAAAGCCATAGTTAAACGCTTTGGAAAAAGAGCCAGCGACATAACCGATTCTAAAACTTGGGACACCATAGCTCATGACATGGCGGTTGGCTTGATTGACCTCATAGCAGTCACCCAACCTCAAGCAATAGTTATGGGTGGTGGGGTCAGTACAAACTTTGATAAATTCTCTTCCAAGCTTACTAAATCCCTAAAAAATTACGCTACTCCACTAGTGCCAATACCTCCAATTTTATCGGCCAAAAACCCCGAAGAAGCTGTGGTGTACGGCTGCTACGAAATAGCCAAGGCAAAATATGGACACATTAGTAAATAAGCTTAGATATACCTTTCCTGATATAATATTCAGTATAGGTAACACTTTTTCTTGGTCTCCTGCCACAAAAACCATCAGCTACCCAAACAATGTGTCGGACAAAACTGTAGGAGCATGGTCTCTACTCCACGAAACTGGGCATGCCCAGCTAAAACACACAAATTATTCGCTGGACATAGATCTACTCCTTATGGAGGTTCAAGCATGGGAGAAGGCCAAAGAAATAGGCCTACTTACTGGTTATAATATTGACGAAAATCATATCCAAGATTGTTTGGACACGTATCGTGACTGGTTACACAAGAGAAGCACCTGCCCTAGATGCGGATTAGTTTGCCTGCAAACCACGCCACAAAAATACAACTGTCATAATTGCCAAAATATTTGGGATGTTACGGCGTCACGATTTTGCCGCCCTTACAGACGAATGAACGCAAAAAACCAAAAAAAGCCGCTTCAGAAGCACAATGCTTCCTCTACGACTTTTTTGTAGATTACCTAAATGTATTAGGCAGTCTTTTTGGTACGACGACTAATTCGTCCACCTTTTGCACCAGCTATACGAGCTAGTTCACGGTTGGCATAAAAACCACCAGTTGTACCCTTTTTGCCGCCCATAGCACCGATTTTTGCATAAAAATCAGCCCCATATTTTTCTTTGTTAGTTGTTGCAGCGGCTTTGCCGCCATGTACTGTTCCAGCCATTTAATTAGCCTCCCTTATATTAATAACATCGTCGGAAATAAAAAGAGCCTCCAGCTTCTGCTTTATAGCAGATCTGAAAACCCTCTAAATATTCTCTCGAATATGGTTATGATACCACTACATAACCATTATGTCAACCCCCTTATGTAATTTAATACCCTTCCTAGACTATTTACAATTTTTCCTTCTGGGAAAGTAGCACGGTGCATTTTTCCAAAGAAAAAGCCTCCCGTAAAGGAGGCTTTGACTATAATTTGGCACCCCAAGGTACACTAATGCGTTAGTGTACCGGCTATTTACTATTATTTTCCTTCTGGGAAAATAGCACGGTGCATTTTTCCAAAGAAAAAGCCTCCCGTAAAGGAGGCTTCAACTATAATTTGGCACCGTGCTATTTTCCCAGGGTTAAAACCCAAGTATTGTAACCGCTGCGAGGCTTAACTGCTGTGTTCGGAATGGGAACAGGTGTTTCCCTCGCGCCATGGGCACCAACTTTTGCATTCGTAACGCAGACCTGCCGTCCAGCAAAGCTGGTCGCACTGTCTGCTTTTGGCGAATCGCTGTGTCAATATACGCTCGGCTTCCCCTTCGTCGTACTAGAGTACGATTCAGTCGAAACCTCACTATTTCCTTGCGCTTCATCCAACTACGAAACCAAAAGGCTTCATACTCTGTTGATGTCCATATAATGCCTGGATACTTTTAAAAATTGTAAAACAAACGGTGTGAATCTTTAGAATCACAAATAACTAGTCAATTGCAGCCTTTCACGAAAATCTGCAAGCAGACCTCGTGAAAGGTCATAAAAAGTCAATGGGACTATTAGTACGCTTCGGCTCCATACGTTACCGCACTTCCACCTTGCGCCTATCAACCTGATGGTCTATCAGGGTCCTCATAGGGAAATCTAATCTTGGGGTCAGTTTCGCGCTTAATATGCTTTCAGCGCTTATCTGGTCCGCACATAGCTACCCAACGATGCTCTTGGTAGAACAATTGGTACACCAGCGGTGCGTTCATCCCGGTCCTCTCGTACTAGGGACAAATTCCCTCAAATTTCCTATCGTCCACAGCGGATATAAACCGAACTGTCTCACGACGTTCTGAACCCAGCTCACGTACCTCTTTAACCGGCGAACAGCCGGACCCTTGGAAGGTGCTCCCCCTCCAGGATGAGATGAGCCGACATCGAGGTGCCAAACAGCGCCGTCTATGTGAACTATTGGGCGCTATAAGCCTGTTATCCCCGGGGTAACTTTTATCCGTTTGCGTCGTCGATCCCACTTTCATTGTACATAAATGCACGATACGACGGGTCACTTACTCCCACTTTCGTGCCTGCTTGGCTTGTAGGCCTCACAGTCAAGCTGGCTTATGCGTATGCACTATCAGTTCGATTTCCATCCGAACTTAGCCAACCTTTGAACGCCTCCGCTACTCTTTAGGAGGCAACCGCCCCAGTTAAACTACCCACCAGACACGGTCCCGAAGCCAGAACTCACGTACAAAATAATTTATACGCAAATTGTGGCTCCGGTAAGAACCAAACTACAACAAGGGTGGTATTTCACGGATGACTCCACTCTAGCTAGCGCCAAAGCTTCAAAGTCTCCCACCTATCCTACACATGTTGCAGCTCAGCCCAATGTCAAGCTGTAGTAAAGCTCCACGGGGTCTTTTCGTCCTGCTGCGGACAGACGGCATCTTTACCGTCAATGCACTTTCACCGAGCTCTTCGTCGAGACAGTGCCCACATCATTACTCCATTCGTGCAGGTCAGAACTTACCTGACAAGGAATTTCGCTACCTTAGGACGGTTATAGTTACCGCCGCCGTTCACTGGGGCTTCAGTTCGCACCGTAAAGCGCTCCCCTTAACCTTCCAGCACTGGGCAGGAGTCAGCCCCTATACATCCACTTTCGTGTTAGCAGAGACCTGTGTTTTTGGTAAACAGTTGCGTGGGCTCCTTAGCTGCGGCCCCGTCACAATACCCATAAATGGCACATGACTAATGGCTCAGCTTTCCTTCTGATCTGATGTTTTGTCTCGTTCTCGATTGTTCTTTTCCAAAAAGGAAAACTGGCATTAGATTATTACAATACAAATCTTTGGGCTAATAAATATTCTTCCTGGCTCAAATCAGCTTATCTTCCTTCAATGTAGCTAAAGCTACACTTCACTCAGATATACTGATTTCGCTCAGAAATCGATACTTCTTAGCCTCAAAGCTCGTAATGCAATAATCCCTAAGTCACATTGTTACGAACATTGTGACGGGGCAGACCTTATCCCGAAGTTACGGTCGCTAAATTGCCGAGTTCCTTGACGAAGATTCACTCGTACGCCTTGGTCTTCTCGACCTGAGCACCTGTGTCGGTTTGCGGTACGGATAGCCATGTACATAAGTTTGGAAGCTTTTCTAGTCAGCACTCTCGCAAGAATCAGCCCGTAAGGGCCTCTCATTCATAGTTGTTACGCTACTTAGACGGATATAACCATGAACCCGCTCCTGCTAACATGCCGCGCACTCCAAACAATACAAGACTAGTACGGGAATATTAACCCGTTGTCCATCGCCTACGCTACGCGCCTCGGCTTAGGACCGACTAACCCTGGGACGATTATCGTGGCCCAGGAAACCTTGCTCTTTCGGCGGGCAGGATTCTCACCTGCCTTATGGTTACTCATTCCAGCATTCTCACTTGATACCGCTCCACCGAACCTCGCAGTTCGACTTCGATGCAATATCAACGCTCCTCTACCACGCAAGTATGACGAATCATACTCACATCCATGTCTTCGGTAATACGCTTGAGCCCCGTTACATTTTCCGCGCAAGATCTCTTGACGAGTGAGCTGTTACGCACTCTTTAAATGAATGGCTGCTTCTAAGCCAACATCCTCGTTGTTTAAGAAATCTCACCTCGTTTCCCACTGAGCGTATATTTAGGGACCTTAGACGATGGTCTGGGCTGTTTCCCTTTCGAGCGCCGAGCTTAGCCCCGACGTTCTGACTGCTGTAGTTCCACAGATGGTATTCGTAGTTTGTCAAGGGTGGGTATCCTTACGGACCCCAGTCCGAAACAGAGCTCTACCCCCATCTGCTACCGTACAACGCTAGCCCTAAAGCTATTTCGAGGAGAACCAGCTATCTCCGAGTTCGATTGGCATTTCACCACTAACCACAGGTCATCCGGGAGTGTTGCAATACTCTACGGTTCGGTCCTCCACCCCGATATTATCGGGGCTTCAACCTGCCCATGGCTAGGTCACCCGGTTTCGGGTCTAATCACATACACTATGTCGCCCTATTCAGGCTCGCTTTCACTGCGCCTCCGTCAAATGACTTAGGCTTGCGCATGCAATTAACTCGCTGGATCGTTCTACAAAAAGCACGCCGTCACCCCGAAGGGCTCCGACTCCTTGTACGCACACAATTTCAGGTTCTATTTCACTCCCCTTACGGGGTTCTTTTAACCTTTCCCTCACGGTACTAGTTCACTATCGATCACAAGATATATTTAGCCTTGGGACGTGGTCGTCCCGGATTCAGTCAGGGTTTCACGTGTCCCGACCTACTCGACAAAACAAATTATAAGGTTAGCAAGACTTGGCATACCGGGCTCTCACCGTCTTTGGCCAGACTTTCCAGACTGTTCTGCTCGCCCTGCTAATTTCTTACCTTACACGGGCTGATGGTAGCACCTGTTTCCAATACCGAAAGCTGATAAATCAATTCTCGGTACTGGTTATTTGTAATGTCACAACCCTCTTTAGATATTCATCTACCAATTTATCCATCTGAATTAACAGATGGAAACCTAAAAAGTTTGGGCTCTTCCGCATTCGCTCGCCACTACTAACGGAATCGTTGTTTACTTTCTCTTCCTCGGGGTACTAAGATGTTTCAGTTCCCCCGGTTACCGCTACAATGACTATTTTATTCATCAAAGAGTGACCAGACATGACTCTAGTCGGGTTTCCCCATTCGGATATCTTCGGTTCAAAGCTTGATTGGCAGCTCCCCGAAGCTTTTCGCAGCCTTCTACGTCCTTCATCGGTATCTTGTGTCAAGGCATCCCTTGTGTGCGCTTGAGTAACTTTTTACGATTTTGGATCCGCCAAAAAGGCGAATCCAAGTGCAATTGACTAGTTATTGTTGACACCAAAGTATCTCCAATAACAGCCGTTTGTCTATACAGCACTACACATTCCATATATGCATAGTGCCATTTCAATTTTCAAATTTCTCCAAATTGTTAAGTTACAAACACAAGTCTCGTCCCACAAAGTTAATCTAAATATGGCTCGGAGAGCTTGAGTTTACGCTTGAAGATTTATGTGATTTCACACTCCCTCGTGCCTAAACTCAAACAGTCCTACAATTTTAGCACCAATAACAGAGGCGGTCAAGCCTAATATGCTGTAAAACTTGCTACAGTTTTACACCTCTTAAATACCTTAAAAGTACAATTATTCCCAAAAATACCTAATTTCCGGACATTTTTGCACCCTGAGGGCTGTCAGGGTTCTCGTTTCAATACCAATAAAATAGCCCCTCCTTACAGAGAGGCGACTTTATTGGTGGAGACACAGGGACAGCGGACTAAAGTCCTTTTCCACTCAGTCATGCTCGAAGTGAACTTCTGCGCGTGACTTCGCTTCACCGAACCCTCGGCTACGCCGCACGGGTTCTCGTTTCAATACCAAAGAAAAGACCCTCTCTTGCGAGAAGGTCTTTTCTTTGGTGGAGACACAGGGACTCGAACCCTGGACCCCTGCCTTGCAAAGGCAGTGCTCTAGCCAACTGAGCTATGTCCCCTATTTGGTGGGCGATGAGGGACTCGAACCTCCGACCTCGTCATTATCAGTGACGCGCTCTAACCAGCTGAGCTAATCGCCCTCTTCAAACACTTAGCTATTATACCGAAAACCCCTGTTAATATCAACACTTTACCTAACAGAAGAGCTCCCTTTGGGGAGCTCTTCTGTTTTGGCTTCTCGGACCATTATATTTATGGTCTGTTAAAAATTGAATAGTGCAAATCAAACGTCAGTCGTATTGTGCTACCCTGTCCTGTCTACCGAAGTAGAAGTATAAACTGTCAGTACCGTTACAGTTTAGCAGGATCGACCTAGCTCTCATAGGAACAAGTCCGTATGATGCTAGTTTTTCTCCCTAGAAAGGAGGTAATCCATCCGCAGCTTCCGCTACGGATACCTTGTTACGACTTAACCCCAATTATCCCCCCTACCTTAGGCCTAGACTAGCTAAGACGTCAGGTATTGGTGACTTTCATGGTTTGACGGGCGGTGTGTACAAGACCCGGGAACGTATTCACGGTAGTGTGCTGACCTACCGTTACTAGCGATTCCGACTTCAAGCAGGCGAGTTTCAGCCTGCTATCCGAACTGGGACCGGCTTTGATGGGATTTGCTCCGTCTCGCGACTTGGCAGCCCTTTGTACCGGCCATTGTAGCGTGTTTCTAGCCCAGGGTGTAAGGGTAATACTGACCTGACATCATCCCCTCCTTCCTCCCCGTTACCGGGGCAGTCTATTTAGAAAAATTCAACTAAATACAAGGGTTGCGCTCGTTGATGGACTTAACCAAACATCTCACGACACGAGCTGACGACGGCCATGCAACACCTGTCACTGCGCTCAATAAAGCACTCTCTCCTTTCGGAGAGATTCGCAGGATGTCAAACCCTGGTAAGGTTCTTCGCTTACCTTCGAATTAAAGAACACGCTCCACCGCTTGTGCGGGTCCCCGTCAATTCCTTTATGTTTTAGCCTTGCGGCCGTACTCCACAGGCGGGATGCTTAACGCGTTAGCTTCGCTACTACAAGGGTCGATACTCGTAACAGCTAGCATCCATAGTTTACGGCGTGGACTACCGGGGTATCTAATCCCGTTTGCTCCCCACGCTTTCGTGCCTTAGTGTCAAGAATGAGCCAGTCGCCTGCCTACGCCATCGGTATTCCTCCTAATATCTACGGATTTCACTCCTACACTAGGAATTCTAGCGACCTCTCTCATCTTCTAGCTGAGCAGTTTAGACAATGTGTATCCCGTTGAGCGGGACGATTTCACTGTCTACTTACTCTGCCACCTACGCAACTCTTTACGCCCAGTAATTCCGGATAACGCTTGGACCCTACGTATGACCGCGGCTGCTGGCACGTAGTTAGCCGGTCCTTATTCGTCTGCTACCGTCATAATCTTCACAGACAAAAGCAGTTTACAACCCTAAGGCCTTCATCCTGCACGCGGCGTTGCTCCATCAGGCTTTCGCCCATTGTGGAAAATTCCCTACTGCTGCCTCCCGTAGGAGTCTGGGCCGTGTCTCAGTCCCAGTCTGGCTGATCATCCTCTCAGACCAGCTAAAGATCGTCGCCTTGGTGAGCTATTACCTCACCAACTAGCTAATCTTACGCAGGCCGTTCCCAAAGCGCATAAAGCTTTAATCCGAAGACCACATGCGGTATTAGCACACCTTTCGGTGCGTTATCCCTCACTTTGGGGTACGTTCCTACGCGTTACTCAGCCGTCCGCCGCTCGTCGACATTCCTCACCAAAGCCCGAAATTTTATCTACTCTTTCGAACCTCAGTGAGAAACTCGTTACCGCACAACTTGCATGTATTAGGCACGCCGCCAGCGTTCATCCTGAGCCAGGATCAAACTCTCCATAAAAAGAATCTGTCTGTGCTTCAGTCGAACATGACCATTACTGGTCAAATTACTGACTTATTTAAAACAATTCAAATGAACTGACGTTGATTTGCACTATTCAATTTTTAACGATCTACTCCAAGGCCACTCATAATAGAGCCCCACGAAATAACTCATGTAATCTTACTCTTTAACTACCACTTGTGTCAAGGACTTTACAAAGGAAACTATTTTTACAACGATTTTGTTCAGTTTAATCTGTACTCTTGTCTGCTTTTGTCTCTTTAACTAACTCTGTCTGATTGTCCTCTGTCAATTCATCTGTTTTCTCTACTAGAGCCATAGAAGCAACCGTATCACCTTCATTCATTCTCTGAATTCGGACGCCTTGTGTCGCTCTGCCTAGTTCTGGAATATCTTTTAGTCCCAGACGTATAGTCTGGCCTTGGGTAGAAATAATGATGACTTCATGGCTATCGTCTTTCAGAGTTTTTACGCCCATGAGTTTACCCGTTTTGGTATTTACCACAGCCGACCGAATCCCAACACCGCCACGCGCATGTGCTGTAAACTGACTTATTTTAGTGCGCTTTCCGTAACCATGGGTGCTAATTACAAAAATATTTGACCCTTCCTCTACTATATCCATGCCTATAACCTCGTCACCGGCTCTTAGTCGTATTCCGCGGACTCCCCGCGACACGCGTCCCATAGGTCGTGCATCTTTTTCGTGAAACCGAATAGCCTGACCTTGACTGGTAGATATGATGACTTCATTGTCGCCCGTTGTCATCCTTGTCCACTTTAATTCGTCACCCTCGTCTAGGTTTATAGCTATTAGTCCGGTCTGTCGAACGTTTTTATATTGTTCAAATGGTGTTTTCTTTACAACTCCTCGAACAGTACACATCAGCAAATTGCCCCCACTAGACTGTTTGCTAACATTTATAACCGAGCTAACTGTCTCTTCGGGCTGTAACTGCAGAAGATTAACGATGGCTATCCCCTTGGCATTCAAGCCAACGGCTGGAACCTCGTAGGTTTTTATTCTAAAAACCCTACCCTTGTTAGTAAAGAATAATAGAAAATCGTGTGTGCTGGCATAAATAAGGTGTTCTATGATGTCTTCATCTCTGGTGACCATGCCACGCTTGCCCTTACCACCTCTGTTTTGTTTGCGATAATCAGCGATCTGAGACCTCTTTATATAGTTACCTGTTGTCAGGGTTACAACTACTTGCTCGTCTGGAATCATATCTTCGTCGCTCATACGTCCCAATTCTTGGGGTATAACTTTTGTCCTTCGTTCATCGCCAAATTGCTTTCTCATTTCTAATAATTCCGTTTTGATTATTTTTAGAATCTTTTTTTCGTCCGCCAATATCGACTCTAAGTTGGCGATAATTTTTATCAGCTCGGCTAATTCGTCCTCAATTTTTTTGCGTTCCAGACCAGCTAGAGTCCTTAACTGCATAGCCAGTATGGCTTTGGCTTGAATATCTGAAAATTTGAACTTTTTTATCAAGTTAGCCTGAGCTTCGTCAGTAGTTTGGCTAGCCCGTATGGTAGCTATAACCTCATCTATGTGGTCTAAGGCTGTCTTTAGACCTTCTAGGATATGTGCCCGCTCTTGTGCTTTGCGCAGCTCGTATTCTGTGCGTCTTCTAACAACAACCTGTCGATGTTTTAAATATTCCTGCAGTATGTCTTGTAGCCCTAAAATACGAGGCTGAATACCGTCAATCAGAGCCAACATATTATAGTGCAATGTTTGTTGTAACGGTGTTAGTTTGTACAGCTGATTTAGTAATTTTTTTGGAAAGGCGTCTTTTTTTAGGTCTATGACAACCCGAACCACACCTCTAGCTGTTTCGTCCCTTAGGTCTCTGATGCCACCAATCTTTTTTTCTTTGTAGAGTTCAGCTATCTTTTCCATCAAACCAGCTTTGTTGACACCATAAGGCACCTCGGAAATAATGATCTGAGTCAGACCTGCTTTGTTCTCTTCGATAGAAGCCACGCCTCTGACTACAACTCCACCTCTACCAGTAGCAAAGGCAGTTCTAATAGATTCCCGACCATAGACAATTCCGCCTGTAGGAAAATCAGGACCTTTTACATATTCGAGCAAATCATCCAGAGTCGCATCTGGTTTTTCTATCAGAACAATTATGGCGTCTATAAGCTCGCTAAGGTTGTGTGGGGGAATGTTTGTGGCCATACCGACAGCGATACCAATTTGACCGTTCAACAACAAATTCGGCAACTTAGCGGGTAAAACTTCTGGTTCTTGTTCTGAGCCGTCATAGTTGTCTCTAAAAGGTACTGTCTCTTTGTCTATATCTTCTAGTAAAGCTTGGCCAGCTTTTGCCATTCTAGCCTCTGTATAACGTTGGGCAGCCGGTGGATCTCCGTCCATGGACCCAAAGTTACCCTGACCGTCAACCAATAGGTATCTAGTGGACCAGTCCTGAGCCAAACGAACCATGGCATCATAGATAGCTACATCTCCGTGAGGGTGGTATTTACCCATAACATCACCAGTTATACGAGCACTTTTAACAAACTTGGACCCTGGCTTCCAACCGTTTTTGTCCATAGAGTAAAGTATTCGGCGATGAACGGGCTTTAGGCCATCACGAACATCTGGCAAAGCTCTGGCTACTATGACGCTCATAGAATATCGCAAATAGTTGTCTTCCATTACGTCTTCAACTGTTCGAAGTTCTAGTGTCTTTGAGTGACTGCTACTGACTAGCTGAACATTGTCAAATACATTGTTGACGTTACTGATCGTTTCGCCGGTGTCTTTGTTGTCTTCCATATTATACGTCCAAGCCTTTTACAAATTTTGCGTGTGTCTGAATAAAGTTTTTTCTGGGGTCTACTTCTGCGCCCATAAGTTTGTTAAAAATAGCATCTGCTTTCTCCACATCTGCCAGCCGAACCTGTACAAGCACCCTATTCTCTGGGTTCATAGTCGTTTCCCATAATTGATCGGCATCCATTTCTCCCAGACCTTTGTATCGCTGTATATCGCTCAGGCCAGCTTGTTTTTTGCGGTCATCTACAGAATTTACCGAAACGCCTTTTTCTTTTCGCTCGGCTGTTAGCTTGTCTATTATACTATCCCTTTCGGCGTCACTATATGCATATTGTCGCTTGGTGCCACTAGATTTCAACAAATATAATGGGGGCTTTGCCAAATAAAGATAGCCGCCATCAATTATAGGACGCATATGTCGGAAAAAGAAAGTCAAAAGCAGTGTACTAATGTGCGAACCGTCGACGTCTGCATCTGTCATTATTATGATGCGATGGTAGCGTAGTCCATCCATACTGAACTGTTCTTCTATGCCTACACCCAATGCTTTTATCAGGGCTACAATTTCGTTATTCGCCAGCATCTTGTCCAATCTGGCTCTTTCTACGTTTAGAACTTTGCCTCTTAACGGCAAAATAGCTTGTGTTTTGCTGTCTCGCCCACTTTTTGCAGATCCACCAGCAGAGTCGCCCTCTACTATATACAATTCTGATTGACTAGGGTCCCTAGACGAACAGTCGGCTAGCTTTCCAGGCAAGCCAGAACCCTCCAAAACTCCCTTTCGGATGATATTCTCTCTGGCTGCACGAGCAGCTTTTCGGGCTCGGGCTGCCAGAAGTGCTTTGCCTATAATCTTTCTGCCTACAGCTGGATGTTCTTCTAGATAATAGGCGAAATACTCTGCCAGAACTTGTTCTACATAACCCCTAACCTCTGGGTTGCCCAGCTTGTTTTTGGTTTGACCCTCGAACTGAGGATCTGGTATTTTTACCAATATAACAGCGGTAAGTCCTTCGCGGGTGTCTTCGCCTGACAAGTTTTCTTCTTTTTCTTTTAGCAGTCCTGTTTTTCGGGCATAATCATTCACAACACGCGTCAGGGCTGACCGAAAACCCGTCAAATGAGTTCCTCCATCGGGAGTCAAAACATTATTTGCAAACGGTTTGATGGTTTCTGTGTAAGTTTCGGCATACTGCATAGCTACTTCTACTTGGGCATCCTCTATCTGCTTGTCTACATAAAAGACCTCTTCATCTACCACATCTTTTCCGTAATTTAGATGTTTTACATAGGCCTGAATGCCTCCCTCGAAATAAAAACCACAACGCTGGCCCGTGCGATCGTCTATTACATAAGTGTGCAACCCTTTGGTCAAATATGCCTGGTGACGAAGATAATTTACTACCCATTCATACTCTAGCTCTACAGTTTCTTTAAATATGGTAGGGTCGGGGTAGAAAGTAATCTTTGTGCCGGATTCTGTGGTTTTTTCGCCTTTTTTTATAGGGCTCAGAGGTATACCTCGTTCATATTCTTGGGTATAAATATAGCCGTCCTTCTGAATCTCTGCTATTAGCTTCGTGGAAAGAGCGTTAACTACACTACTACCTACACCGTGAAGGCCAGAAGAAACTTTGTAGCCACCGCCTCCAAATTTTCCACCTGCATGCAATACTGTCAAAACAGTTTCTAGGGCACTTTTGCCTGTTTTTTCCATCTTATCTACAGGTATGCCCCTGCCGTTGTCGCGGACGCTTACTCCACCATCGGCCTGCATAGTAACCCATACATCGGTTGCATAGCCGGCAATAGCCTCGTCAACAGAGTTATCTGCTATTTCCTTTATTAGGTGGTGAAGCCCTTCTTTGCCGGTGCCACCAATGTACATTCCTGGCCGTTTTCTGACTGGGTCTAAACCCTCTAGTACTTGGATCGATGATGAATCATAGTCTTTTTGTTTAACCACTTCTAACGAACCCCTTACACCTCTTAGCTTTTATCTCTTAATACCTATTATAGAGCATATCTTCACCCCCTACAACATATAAAACTTGTATGAACACATGGTTTTATGGTTGAATAAGCAATAGCACGTAGCGTATAACAAGAAATCAAATATAATGTTCAAAAAACTTATTAGCAATCTACCCTTCAACCCAAGCCTGATAGAACAAGTGTCATTTTATGCTAAAAGAATCCACAAAGAGAGCTCTGTTCGCAGAACGGGGTTGTTCGTTCTAGGCCTAGCAATGTTGGTTCAAATGTTAGCTGTTTTTTCGCCACCCCAGGCCACTATGGCTAGATCTAATAATGACATAGTAAATGGCGGTTTTGTTAACCGCGATCAAGCGGTGTTGCACTGCCTAAATAATGCCGAAGATTTCAATAAAATCCTAGAGCACTATGGCATAACCTGTACAGACGTATCGAATGCAGAGACTGTTAGGCTTGGCTCTAACGACTACGGCAAGCAGCTATTTTCTATGGGGCGTCTATATTATAACTTGGCAGGCCAGCAGCCTGTTTCTATAAGCGGGACAAACTCGGGCCAAAATTTATGGCTCAGGTACTTGTGGAGCTGGGACACTAATGGCAGCTCAACATATAATGCCCTGACCGGAACCACCAAAAACGGATTAAAGTTTTTTATACTTTTCAATTGTGGTAACTTGGTTTTTATTGGGGTACCTGTACCACCGGTACCGCCCCAGCCACCTCCTGAAATAGTCAAATGTCCATACAATCCAAATATCGCAAACGATAGTCCGGACTGCAAACCATGCAAAGATTCACAAACTCGTGATGACAAGACACCGTGTCTGGTATTTCACAAAAAAGCTTCCAACATTACCCAGAAAATAGTCGATGCCAACAACACAACTGCCAAACCTAGTGACGTAATTGAATACACCTTGTCCGTAGAAAATATTAGTTCTGTGTCTATAAAATTTGGGATCCAAGAAAACCTCAGCGATGTCCTGGATTATGCCGATATAGTGAACCTAAACGGTGGAACCGTCGACAAAAACGGCTTGGCCAGCTGGCCGCTACAGAATATAGCCGGCAAAAGTACTGTGCTCCAAAAAATAACTGTTCGCATAAAAGACCCTCTGCCCACAACGCCAGTTTCCAGTTCGGATCCGGGCCATTTTGACCTCAAAATGACGAACCTTTTTGGCGACACAGTCACCATAAACCTTCCAACACCACTCGGCAAACAGCCCGAAGTAATAGTCAGCCAGTTACCCAATACTGGGCCAGGAACAAGTTTGGCTGTAGGTTTTGTCGTCACTTCTATAGTAGGATTTTTCTTTGCCCGCAGTCGTATAATGGCAAATGAACTAGACGCCGTGCGTTTGGATTCAACAACTAGTGGAGGCTACTAAAATGAGCGAACACATTCCTATTAAACCAGAAAGTAAAATAGAAAAGACCGATGTTTCCGCAGAAACAGAGCAAAATGCTAATCGACTAAAAAACTACAGCGAAAAGGACAATAGCTCTGACGCATTGAGCATAGAAAACATCCGTCAAAACATAGAGAAACATTCCTTGAGCAAAAAAGAAAATCTAGTCGGAGACAAAGAAAAAACAGTTACAGCGCAACCAATAACCAAAGAAATAAAGGACCTCGCCTACAATAAAACCCTAAAAAAGGTCCGTACACAGCTACCAAAATCCCAGAGATTATTTAGTGCTACCATCCACCAACCCATAGTAGAAGCAGTCAGCAATATTGGAGCCAAAACCATAGCCCGTCCTTCAGGCATAATGGGCGGTGGGGTTTTTGCCCTGTTTGGCAGCATAATTTTGCTGCTTTTTGCCAAAACAAACGGCTTTAGCTACAACTACTTTGCTTTTTTTGGCTTTTTTGGCATTGGTTTTTTAGTAGGTTTAGTGATAGAGCTACTGCGCAAACTTGTTAGCCCGAAAAAGAAACAATAACTCTTACGCCGACCCTATTATTCAACAATCTTTCCGTCGCGACCTATATGTATAGTCCCTTCTGTGCTCGAATTTGGAGCTGGTAGAGAATTTATGTCGGCTATACTCTGTGCTGTGCTAGGATTAGGTCTCATATTTTGCCTTAACTGACTAGCTATAGAATCAACTTCTTCTTGTTCTGCTCTATTGTTAGATATATTGGCAGTTCCGTTGTCTGGCTGATACCCCGTTGCTGCTGACTGGACGACCACAGGAGGCTGCTGAGCTGTTTTGGCAGTAGAAACTGCGCCAAATGGTGTTGGCCCATTTACCTGGGGTTTAAACGAACTCTGAGAGACGCCTACTGCCGCTGGAGTACCAGTATTTTTCTTTGCCATCCAGTCATCCAAAAAAGATGACCCAGAGCTAGCAGAAATAGGTTGTTTGTTAGCTGCTCCTTGATTTGCTTGGCTGAATGCTCGGTTTGTGGGAGTCTTTGGGGCTTCTTTAGTTGAAAGCCTATCGAATATTTCGGCTTCTACCTTCGCTCTTGGCCGGCCATATTTGGCGGCAGATAATTGTCGAAGGGCTTGGGAAAGCTCCTTGTTCGGGTCGGCCATTGGTGGCAATATAGACATACTAAACGGCTGAGTGGGAACTCCACCTATCAATGTCCTAGTTATTGTATTGTAGTTTGGCACCCTCAGTAAATCCTCTGCGTCAAATGTAGGCTGAAAATACTTTGTTAGTGCGTCTACGTCATTCTGTCCTACTCTGAAAGACACGATAGTACCCATATTTCCAAACACCGCATCCCTAATTTCTTCAGACAGCTGAGTAGTAAACTGGTTTCCCACAATCAGGTTCAAACGGTATTTTCTAGCTTCCGACATAATTGTAGCGAACGAATCTGTAGCAAAGTTCTGGAACTCGTCAACATATAGACAAAAATCCAAACGTTCGGACTCGGGAATATTTGCACGACTCATAGCTGCAGCTTGAAATTTCATAACAAATATCATACCCAACAGCTTGGAGTTTAGTTCGCCCGTTCGTCCTTTGCTGAGGTTTACTAGCAGTATTTTTTTGTTGTCCATGATTTCTCGGAGATCAAATGAGCTCTTTTGCTGACCAATGATGTTGCGCATCATTTCATTGGACAAAAATGCTCCAAACTTACTTACTACCCAGCTAGTTACTTCGCCAGCTTCGTTTGATCGCTGAGAATTTGGCCATTCTTTTGTCCAAAAATCTAGCACGTTTCTGTCTGTTACATATTTTAGCTTTGCTTTCATAAACTCAGGGTCAATCAATAATTTAGGGATATCTACAAACGTTCCTCCAATAGGATCTGCCATCAATAACAAAGCACAATTTGTAAATATACGCTCAAATCTAGGCCCTATTATGCCCTGCCTTTGCGGATCATAGAGTTTGTATAACATATTTATTGCTTCTTGGATCAAAAAATCCTTTTGTTCTGGCAAATCATATTCAAACAAATTCAAACCAGATGGATAGTCCATCTCTGCAGGACAAAAATAAATTACGTCTTCGGTGCGTTCTTTTGGAACCATGGCCAACAATTTCTCCGCGGTATCGCCATGAGGATCAACAAACGCAAATCCATCTCCGTTTAACATATCCTGAACTGCCAAATTTTCTAGAAAAGTAGACTTTCCTGTTCCAGTCTGCCCAACTGTATACATATGTCTTCTTCGGTCTTCTAGGGTCAGCCGAATGGGCTTTTTTACTCCTCTAAAAACGTTGTAGCCTAGTAAAAGTCCCTCTTCCGAAACATTACGTGGACCATCAACTTGCTTGCTTGCCTGACGCTCCAGCTGGCTGGTTGGTATGCTGTTTTGGTCAGGAAAATGGAATATAGTAGCCAATTCAACAGAGTTTAATATGCTCTGATTACTCTCCTGGGCAAAAAACCGCATTATGTATGACGCCACGAATCGTTCCATGTCTTTGGCTGGGGTAAACTTAAAGCCGTTTTTGCCCGGTGCATCAAACAGAGCAAAGGTAGCCACTATACTGTTTTGTATAGCCCTAGATCGCTCAGGAGCATCAGAAGAAGCCACTACTCGTATCAATACCTCAAAGCCGGGAAAACGAGTTTTGGCGTCTATGGCATCTGCCACATTTTGGTCCAAACTTGATAATTGTGGCTTGTCGGGGGCACCTCCGTCACTTTTTTTGGCATTTGGAGGCTTTACGAAAGCTGTCAAAAACGTACCTATAACACCTACGCCCCCTTTCTTTTTGCCTTTTCCGTCGCGTTTAGCACTTGCAAAAGCATGGGCAGACTTGCGCCAATCGGGATTGGCTGGCCGCATCATTATCTGTATTCCTACGCCGTCTTCCTTTTCTAAAGACGACAAAGCGTTTAGTAGTGGTTGCATTGCGTCACGTTTTAGCTCTTGGTATGTCTCTATAGGATATGCAAAATTTTCTTTTAGCGTCAGTTCTCCACCTATAGTTCCACTAATTTTTCCTATTGGACTAAAAATATTGTATTCACTTATCTCTTCCATGCGGGCAGCTGGATAAGCGCTTATGACAGCTTGCTTTACGACGTCTACTAACGCCACTGGCACAGCAGCATAGAATTGAACTCTGCCTTTAGTCCCTATAATCTCAAAAGAAAAATGTCTTTGACCATAAAAATTACCCTTGAAGCCTTTTTTGAAAGTGCTAGATATAATGCCGTACAAAACCTCTGCCTTTGATATATTTTCGTCCACCACGTCTCTGACGTCACGACTACCCACTTCTGTATCGTCACTGGGCGGAGGCAAATGAATCAGCAGAGGTACCATTTTTAGCCCTCGCTCAAAGTTTTTTTGTTCTCTAAAAACTTTTCTGACTTGCAGGAATATCAAGGGAGAAACTGCTGCCAAAAGTACTATAAATACTGTAAATATGACTACAAATGCCATTATTTGTCGTTTTCTGTCAGCTTTATGTCTTTGTTATAGCGTTTTTTCATATAATCTGCTTTATAAGCACTCATCTGGTCGTTTTGCTCGTGCGGATCCTTGCTATTAAACTTTAGTATGTCCTTGGCCTTTTGTATCCATTCTTTTTCTATCAAATCATTATCATCGGCTATTAGGGGTGCACTGGCAGCCGCAGCCGAAATATTCTTTGGAATTGCCTGATCTGCTATAACTGGCGCAGAAGGTGCCGGCAGTGTTGACGCGGTCTTTTGTGCAGGACTGGAGCTCGTATTGCTCTTATCTAAGTGTTCGGCGACAGGTTTTTTGTCGATATCAACTGCTCCGTCCATGGCGGGCACGGTTTTATCTAGAGACGAATATTCGCTAGTACTGTCTGATACTTTTGTATTGTTGTCCATAACGATCTAATTATAGCAGATTTTTTTGACCAATACAGAGAGTCTCTTATCTGATGAAATCGTTTTTGGTTATATATATGGTCGTCAAAGTAGCTAAACAAACCGAAACCAATACATCTATAACACTTAGCTGGTGAACAGTTTGAAAAATCAATAGCAACACCGGAAGACTGGCTGCCACTCCAGAAGCTATAGACGCCTTTCTAGTACTCCTGATGACGCCCAGTTTTAACAAACTAATCTTTATGACCATAAAGAGACAAATAAACAGTAGAAAAAATGGCAAGATCAAAAGCGGAAGGGGTAAGCTGTTGGGGTTGGTCAAGAAAATAAACAGGGGTAGAGATATAAAAACTAAACCATATAAAAAACCATGTTTTATGTTTTGCTGCTTCATACTACTTAGATAATACAACCTTTACCATCAAAGTTTAATACCCAAAAAACACACCTAAAAATAGGTGTGTTTTTTATATGGGCCTAAACGATAAAACCGCTCAAATATAAAACTATATAGCGCTTATCGTCTTTGGCACTGACTGACCGCTCTTCTCGCTTTAGGCGAGTTGAGCGTTATCGGAAAATACCGTTTTGTAAGTTTTTGTTTTTTGTCTTACCATTAAAATGTACTACTTTACTGATACTTTGTCAATAGTATTTTATTGTTATAAATACAACTACACTCTGTTAATAAGTATATACGCCCTATACTTTTTTCTTATAAACTGTAGTACAAAATACATGAACAAATTTAATATATCCATTAATCCTATTAATATTATCCCCCAAAAGTACATTTTGCTGCATCTTTTGTAACCCAATTTGGCCAGAAAACCTACTAATATAATGATTCATATAAATTAAAGTCTTTATGGCTCCTATCTGCTATATATTGGATCATAATAAAGCTAACTCTGCGTCCATATACCTCTAATTAAATACCCCAAAATACAGCACCATTCTGTGCAATTACCAATAGAATGGCTGTGAATTGTTTTTATATTAGTATAAAAAAAATATTTTTAGAGCCATTCTAAGCAAAATCATTGATAATAGCTGAACTTTTTATAATTTTAATGGCAAATTGTAGATAATGTGTAATTAACAATACCTTTTCTATCAATTTTCTTTTAAATTACCGTGTTTTTGGGCAATATTCACGAAAAAACCTAGTTTTTTGACTATTTCATAAATGTAGTCAATGCTTCGTTCATTTTTATGTAATATTTGAACCATTTATTTAAAAATTTTTTAGACATTTCAATCTGTTAATTAGCCTATATAAGAATGTTATACACAGGATAATTAAATTTTATGCATAATCGTGTTGACAGTACCAAATGTAGGCTTTACTATATGTTCAGTGCTTGAATAAATTAAGTGCTCAAAAACAAAAAGACACCTGTAACAACGGCTTCTCGCAAGCCGTTGTTCCTTTTCAAGGTAAAATCAAAAAATTACAAAATACATATAAAAATACCCTATCCAAAACAACAATACCCACGCTAATAGCGTGGGTATTTAATATTTGGAGTACAATGTATTTCATAGTGAGCAACACAATAAAAAGTGTGGTGGAGTTTGGTACTACTGGTATCCTAGTTGATATTGAGTGCAACATTACAAATGGCCTTCCTGCCATAGTTATAGTAGGCTTTGCCAATAAGGCTGTAGATGAGGCAAAAGAAAGGGTCAGAAGTGCTTTTAGTTCTTGCAAGCTAGAACTACCCAGAAAACGCATTACAATAAACCTTGCCCCTGCTGACTTACCGAAGGACAGCACTAGTTTTGACCTAGCAATCGCAGCATCTATACTGCTGGCCAGCCAGCAAATAAAAGAATCATCCCTGTCAGAAGCCGTGGTTATCGGTGAGCTAGGTTTGAACGGTTCTGTCCGAGCAGTCCGTGGCACTATAGGAAAAGCATTGACCGCAAGAGATTTGGGGTACAAAACCATTTACTTGCCCAAAGCTAACTTTTCCCAAGCCATGTTGGTTCCTGGCATGACTGTGATACCGATTACAAATCTACGGGATTTGTATCTAGACTTAACCTCTGCTGTTCCTCTAAGAAAATATACTTCTGGCTCTGCTGAAAAGCAAATACGCGAGCCAGCTAATTATTCCGATTTTTGTGATGTTGTAGGGCAATACCGAGCAAAAAGAGCTCTAGAGATTGCCGCAGCCGGTGGGCACAACGTATTACTAAGTGGTCCACCAGGAACTGGAAAG